>Ga0206107_1000074_pt1 | contig 104268 bp, 103 predicted proteins | sample 2B0metagenome_FD_148652 | JGI IMG/M metagenome (GOLD analysis project Ga0206107, IMG submission 148652) | Enriched microbial communities from leaf-cutter ant dump, University of Wisconsin, Madison, United States - 2B0 | ecosystem: Environmental > Terrestrial > Nest > Insects nest > Nest dump...
ATGCGCGGGTGGTCCGTCAGCAGCGCCCAGAGAAGCGCGAAGTAGCGCTCGTCGGGCAGGTTGCTGATGATCACGCCGAACGTGTCCCTCACGCCGACGTAGTTGACCTTGAGGGTGAGCGGGTTGAGCGTTACGAAACGGATCAGGTTGAGTGCCTGGTCCAGCGTGACGGGGAACTTTTCGTTCACCTTGCGCTGCGACTCACTGAACGGCAGGTTGAGCTCCTTGATGTAGTCGTGGGTCGCCGCCGAATCGATCTTGCCGTCATCGGTGGGCACGACGATCTTGCCGTTCGCCTTCCTGGCAGCCTCGGCCACTTCGGGCTTGGCCATGAGGAGGGCGAGTACGTCGGACGTCTCTCCCTCGCCCGTGGACAGCATGTCGAGCAGGTCGCGCGTGTTGCGGTCGGCGAGTGCCGTAGGCATCTCGACGATGACGCGCTGCGGCTCGTCCTTGACGGTCGCGGTGGTCGATGCGCCAAAGCCCATGTCGCTCAAGAACTTGAGCAGCTTCAGCGCGATCTCGACCGCGTTCTCGTCGGGGAGTGCGCCAGCGATCTGCGGGACGATCTCCTTCGGCTGCTTGCAAGCCAGCTCGGTGGCGTCGGTGCTCCCAAAGAGCTCCCTGAGGGCACTCTTCACGCCACTGTTGACGCCGGGCATGAACGCGATCTGTGAACCGACTGTGTTGTCAGCCATTTTTTGACCTCCGGGTTGTGGATGTGCGGCGCTGTTTAGCGCATAACGGTTGCTTTCGTTCGCGCGGGCATATTGCCTGCACGATAGCCTATACATTTAAACATGTTTTATTTATTATGTCAAAGTTTGCGCAATACGTACGAGAGGCTATGGCAAAATAGTTTTAATACCGCTCGATCGAAATACTGTTCGCAGCCTTGGCGATAACTTTCGTTACCATCTTAAAGGTTGCTTCCATCAAAAATGGAGCACGCAGCATTAGGGTGCGAATGCGTATTTTTAAGGCAGAACTTTCAATCATGCTGCCGGCAACCATAGCGCCAACTTTCTGATTCTTTTCCATGAATGGACGAGCTTTTTCTTCGTATGCCGTAAAGGCTTTTTTGTAGTCACCTTTTGCCTTGTGGAGTTCGCCGGCAAGAATGTAGGCGCCTACCAAGGCGAGTCCAGAACCTTGTCCAGAGAGAGGTGATGGCCCGTAAGCTGCATCGCCAACCAACACAACACGGCCTTTGTGCCAGCTTGGCATGTGAATCTGACTGACCGCATCGAAGTAGAAATCGTCTGCAGACTGCATTTTTTTAAGAAGCGTTTGCGTTTCCCAGCCGGTTTCGTTAGCGTATTTTTCGGCGAGAATACGCTTTTGCTCTTCTTGGTTATGATAATCGTAAGAGAGGGGGTCGGACGTAAAGACAAACATTGCCTTTGCCTCGGTATTGCCGCGAGCGCTGTACATACCGACAGTTTTGCCAGCGCTAGTGTACATAAGTGATTTATGGTCAATCTTCTTATAATTGTCGATGGTGAAAATTGAGATATAGCTGCCAAGAGGCTTTAGAAACTGCTTTTCATCACCAAAGGTAAGACCGCGCACATTTGAATGGAGGCCGTCAGCTCCAACGACGATGTCAAATGTCTGCTTCTCTCCGTTTTGAAATACAACGTTTACCCCCTTGGACGTATCTCGCATACTTTTAATAGAATTACCCCAAAGATAGGTGGCGCTATCTTTAGTGAGATGGTAAAGAATTGTACTTAAATCGTCGCGCATAATTTCAATATCGTCATGCTGGTTGGCAACGGCGGCTTCGCTTGCCATACCTTCAATTTTACCGGTGGCATTAACGAAATACGTGCCACCCATATGCGTATCGTGGGCGCGAACATCGTCCATAATACCCATACGCTCTATGACGGTGAGCGCCGCGCCTCGAATGTCAACTCCGTAGCCGCCGGGTCGTAGCGTTTTGGCTCGTTCAACAATGGTCACGTCGTGCCCATATTTTATTAGCCAGTAGGCGAGTGATGGGCCAGCGATGCTTAGTCCTGAGATAAGTACTTTCATGAAATTAATCCTTTATAACCGTTAAGGTGTTATTTATAAGTGTGGTAGTAAATGTTTCTAGCGTGAATTCGGGACGTATGCGCAGTTGGGCTAAAAAGGTATTAACTGCGGCGTCAACGATAAGCGCTATGTTATAGGTGTCGATGTTAGATTTAAATTCTCCTGTTTTCGTTCCATTCTCCAAAATGGTTTTTATGATACTGAAAAGATGCGTGTCGGTGTCTCCAGCGTAAATAAGCGACCCTTTTTCGTTTCTGAAACTAAAGATTATTTCTGCAATCGCCTGAAATTCGTTTAGATGGTTACTCATGTTCTCAAGATCGGCCATAATGGCAATACGCAGCTTATCGGTATGCGTTTTTGCTTTTTCGACGCGATGAACGACATACTCGCCGCGCTCGGTTTGTAGCTTGTTGAGCGTTTTGCGCATTAATGTTTCTTTGTCGTTAAAGTGGTATGTAATAAGACTAGGGGCAATCCCTGCATGCTTACCAATTTTTGAAAAAGACGCATTAACGTAGCCGTATTTCGCGAGCGTATCAATAGTAGCCTCGATAATTTGTTTTTGACGGGCTTGTTCTATAAATGATTGTTCATTCGTATTATTTTTTGAATGCATATACAAATAATAGTACAAACATTCAAAAAATGCAATACATTTAACTAAAAAACCTCCATAGTTGGCAGTTTACTTGAGTGAATGCCCGAATCGGAAGAGATTTTTAGGGTCGTATGTTTCTTTTAGCGTAAGCAATTTTTGTTGAGAATTATCGTTAAAAGCACTATGAATAGCGTTTGGATCTGTTGAGAAATTAATGAATGCCTTGTTAAGTGCGTAATGGCGAATGTGTTCGGCGAGTGGCGCGAAGTAGGCTTTCGTTTCCTCAGGGTTTTCTTTTATCGATTGTGTGGCAAAGACCGAGAATCCGACGTCTGCATATTGAAGCAGGCTGTTGGCTTGAGGGTGATCGAGCGCACCACCCCATGGACGGATTTGAACGATAGGGTGAATGCCGGGCGTCTCTTGGATAAAACGAGCGAGCTCGGGAAGCTGCTGGGGAGTAAGAGAGGATTGGAGCGAAATGGCATCGAGCGAATTTGTTGGTGGAATGTGGGGCGCCGTAGACATAAATTTGGCATATGTCGTTTCATGGGCGTCATTAAGCAGGGGCGAAACTTCTCCTAAAGAGTGCAAAAATTCCTGAAGGACTATAGATGCGCGTTGGGGTGTATCGTTAAAGAAAAACTGAAGCGACACGACGCGCCGTCCGCGGATAGCTTCGGGAACTTGTGGAATGGGTGGCATAGTAATAGCCTGTAGCATGACCATGCAATTATCTGGAAGTTGCTGCACCCAGTTGCTGTAGTTTTCGAGTATTGGTTGACTGTGAACGGCATCAAAGTAAAGAGAACCACCAAGGCCTTCTTCAACCTTATGTAACTTGATGGTAAGTGATACGACAATACCAAAGTTGCCGCTACCACCCTTTAGGCCCCAAAGTAAGTCGGCGTTTTCAGACTGACTAGCAATAATTTTATCGCCAGAAGCCGTAATAACGGTTGCGCTAATAATACTATCGGCGGCGAAGCCGTACTGACGACTTAACCAGCCGTGGCCACCGCCAAGTGTAAAGCCGGTTGCACCAACATATGGTGAATCGCCTGTGATTGGTGCGAGGTTATATTGGCTGGCGGCGGTAACAATATCGCCAATCATAAGTCCAGGTTCAAACGTGGCAGTTTCGGCTTCCCCGTCAACAACTAGGTCATTTAGCCGATTTGTTTTTATGAGAAGTGCGCCATCGGTTGGTTGAATTGCACCGTGTCCAGTAATTTGAATGTCGATAGGCATGCCATGGTCGTTTGCATAGCGAACGGCTTTTTGAACATCTTCTGTGTTGGTTGGCTCAACGATAATAGCGGGCGATGAATCGTAGCTGCGCCGCCATGGTTTGCGCGCTTCTTCGTATTGACTATCTTGTGGTGTGTAAATGTTGCCTTCAAATGCGGGAATGAGTGAATTCATTTTATTTCCTTTTCAAACGTTATGATGTTATTTCTGATGCTGCGGGAATCTCGTTTGTGCCGTCCCACAGACTAGCGGTGGCTGGGATTTCATTCGTACCATCCCATACGGCGATCGATGGAAGATCGTTGACGCGAAGTGCACGGGTCATCCCAATGCGCTCGATACCCGCTCCAGTTGTCGCGTCGAAGCCTCGATACGTGACGCTGACCGTGTTTTGGCCATTATCGGTAATTTCTAGCCAGCCATAGTACGATTGGTTGCCGAGACCGGGGGACCCGGCGGCAGGGTAGCCACCCTCCGACCATGTTTCATACACAGCATTGGCGGTTTGGTAAAAGGGTGCTGCCGTTGCCTGTGCAAATCCGCCCCAGTGATTATTTGTGCCATCATCGGCGGTTAACGTATGCGTGTCACCGCAGATGTAGAGAATGCGATCGACAAGGTTGTTGTTAATAATGAAGTTACCAATTTCGGTGCGTTCGGTATTGAATGTCCCCCACGAATCGACGACGTTATTTGGAGTTGTAGCCTGTGGAATCCAAATTTGATCGTGTGACCAAATAATAGCTTGGCCAGCTGCTTTTGCGGCAAGAAGTTCATCTTTAAACCACTGCTTTTGTGTTGCACCAAGCATCGATTTACTGCTGTCGTCGGGGAGCGACTTTTGTGCCATGTACGTGCGTGAATCGGTTTGAATGTAGCGAACGCGACCAATAACCCACGATTTGTAAAGTCCTTCTGATGACGGCATATCTTCGGGGTCGCAGATGGTTTGCCGTCTTACTGTAATGGCGGCGGGACGACCAACCGATGTCGAATCGGAATTTGTTCCACAGAAGTCGTTATCTGACCATGTGTGAGCAAGCGGGATGTCGCGCACCAGATGATTAAACTTATCTGCCGTAAGAGACGCCTCGTATACATCGCGGATAATTGCGACGTCGTTTGGTGCGGCTGTCTGAGGTTGATAGCTGGCCCATTCGTAATGCAAGTCGCCAACATGAAGGAACGCCGCGGCCGTTTTGCCGTTGAATGTCCGCTGGCGCATTTCGTCAAAGGACGGACGAGAGGCGCCTTTATACATGCATGATCCAAACAATATAGCGTGAGACGCAGCCGTACCGGGTTGTGGAAGTGTGCGAGAGGTATTAATAGTGCCTGTGGGTATACCGTCGATAAGTACTTGCCAATAGTAATCGGTATCTGGTGTGAGACCCGTTACTTTTACGACGGCATAACCATCGGCGTCGGGGGTAGCGACACTTCCGGCGGTTGGGTCGGACATATCCGAGTTGACCGACGCCTGAACGGCAACGTCGGATGCATCGCTTGATCTGACGTTGGCGCGAAGTTCGGTTGGCGTAGGAAGTCCTTGAATGCTACGAATGAGAAGTGGTGACGGCGGGCTAGGGTTGGCGCTTCGTAGTGCCAACTGGTAGCTGCCAGAGTTCGTGGCTGCGGGACTATACTGCAGAGTTTGTGGCGCATTTGATCCGGCAACAGCTTGAGCGTATGCCATATGTAAAACGGTATTTGCCTGTGTCGTCGTGCCTTGAGGGGAGACGTTATGCGCAAAAACAGTTGCGGTTGATGAGGATGCGATAGGAATGCCGCTAGAGGCGGAGTTGTTTGTGTTGCTAACGATAAGGACGAGCGATTGATCGTTTGTGGCGGTGAATGCGGGTGCTGTAGATGAAGTTGATCCATTACTTGGTGACCATGCGCTAACGCCATCGGTAAATGAATTTAGATCGGCGCCGGTAACACGGAAGAGTGTGACGGCAGCCCTTCCAGGAAGGTCGGAGCGAGTAAAAGTGTGCGTTTCTGGAAGGGTGGCGAGTGCATTTGCATCTGGAATTGGATAGACGAACGTCGAAAGTAGACGAATATTAGCATCGCCAGATGAATCGGGCGTGGGTGAAATTTGCGTCCAGCCGGCACCTGCAGTGGCAGTACGCATGCCACCGCCATTCTGGAAGATAACGGTTGCAACTAAAAGATCGCCAACGGCTACATTGGATGGATTGCCGATACTGATAGAAAGAACATTAGTGCTCAGCGCGCTTGCGCTCTCCACCATATCGGTGCCAAGGGCTGTGTGAACGACTGGTACCGACACTAGCTAACAGTCCTAATTATAACCGTTCCTGCGGGGGTATCGTTTGGTACGGGGTCGGCGGAGCCAAGAACGATGACGTACGCACCGATTAAAGGTTGATTCGCAAGATCGCCGTAGTCGCCCGATGTTGCCACGTCTGCAAGCGAAGCGGTTGGGGCTTTTGCGTCAAGAGCCGTCTGCAAACCTGTGACATCTGCAATAACGTGCTGGTGACCAATGTCCGATTTATTGTTAATTGTTGCCGTTAAAGCGGGCGCAAGTTTTGCTTCGGTAATAGAATCATCAGGAATAGTTGCTGGCTCATTAAGCTTATCGATAACCGTGGAGTCAAGCTTGCTTTCGTTGACGATGCCATCTTTTAGATCGCCGGTAGTAGTATGGGCTGTCAGCAAAAAAGTATTAAGAACATTGCCCCATACTCCTTCATCATGTCCGGGCTGTGGTAATCTCGCCATACTCCCCCTCTAACCTGTTTAAATTATCATAGTAATTATGTTTAATTGTAATACATTTTTAGGTGAGCGCAATATGAATGCGGAATAAGAACAGCAAATAGGCATAGTGTAGAGCGAGAAAGATGCTATACTAATATTCATGTCTATGCAAAATTCTCACGGTATTATTACCCATGCCCATCCGTCAACAAGAAAAACCGATTATCTATATCGAGTATCGTTAAAATGTTTAGTACTGAACGAAAAGGGCGAAGTTTTGGTTGTCAAGGAGAGCGGTCGTAACTGGTGGGATTTGCCTGGTGGGGGTATGGATCACGAAGAGGGTATTCGCTCGGCAATTGCCCGAGAAATGAAAGAAGAAGTGAACCTTGAGGGCGAGTTTGGCTATTCAATTATTACCACCGATGAGCCTACATTTCTAAAGAATCATAACTTTTGGCAATTGAGACTTATTTTTGCCGTTAAGCCACAAAACTTTACGTTTTCGGCGGGTGAAGATGGTGACGAAGTTGCCTTTATGAGTCCTGTCGTGTTTAAAAACTCAGCAATTGAAACCGAGCGTCGAATTTATGAATATAGCACGCTTGCCGCTAGGTCTTACGGTGCGTAAATTTGCGACACACGCATAAGGAGCATTGTGAAAATAAGTACAGCAATGAGAAATAGCACCGCATAGTGTTTTCGCACGTACTTATGAAGTAGGGGGTAAAGCGCCTTTGTTATCTCGTAGGCAATGAAGTATCGCGTAATACGTGCGATAATTGCCAGAATAATGAAAAATGGAATGTAAAAATTAAAATCGAGTGCGAGGTGATTAAATACCTTAAAGGGTACTCCCGAAAATGGCTGAAAGAAAATCCCCCACACGCCCCAATCCGAAAACCATTCGCGCACTTGGTTTAACATATTTTCGTGAACAAAAGGAAGAGTTGTTAAGAAGCTGGCTGGCGCATGCCAAATAACTCCAACAATTGTCCCAACAATCGTACCAATTATGTCGTACTTGAGAAGATCAAATTTATGCCTCACTTTCATAAAGATAATAAGAAATAGAAGGAACTCTGGCAGTACGAACCATATAAACGCTTCAGCCGCGGCCCACGTTACAATGAGCGCATTAGACTCGCGACTTGTAAAAAATAACTCGGCGAATTGATTAAAATGGGGCTTTTTTGCCGCGATTGCTTTACGATGTCTCCACCAAAAAGCACCGGCGAATGGAAGAAAAAAGAGTGTAATGGACACGAATACGAATAAAAATTGTTGAAAAAGTGTCATTAAGTAATCAGCCATGCAAGATATCCATAGAAGAGTAATTCGTAATGAATGCACTTATGAAATTGTTCGTTGAGTGCTTTGTAGGTGCTAAATTTTCGTAGTACTTGTCGCTGCGACACGAGCCAGGCGCATAAAAAAACTCCTATAATCAAATAAAACGTCGAAAGTGAAGGTTGAAACCACCAAGCGGTAGCAAGTGTAAAGGCATAGCCAATGCAGGCGAGTAACATACTTGTGCGGCGCGTAACCGTTCTTCCATAAACAAGAAGGAACGTTTTTTTGGTGTGTTTGGCATCGCCGTGTGCGTCTTTATAATCTTTAAGGATTGAGAGCGACATACGACTTATAGCTAAAGTGACACCAAGTACTACTGAATAGGTTGAAAGTTGGCCTGCGGCAAGTACACCTGTCCAGAATGGGAGGAGTGCGTAGCATGCTCCGAGAATGACAATAGATGCAATTGGTCGCCGAGAGAGCTGCAACGGGGGTGAATTGTATGCATACGAAAGACTTACAAAGCAAATAAATACGACGAATACATTCACCGATAGAAGAAGTCCACATCCCAAGCCCACTGCTATAAGGAAGATAACGATACGCTTCAGCGCGTTTTTGCCGAGCTTGTCGAAGGAAGAAAGATCTCGATAATTGTCCCTATCGATGTGGATATCTTCAATGTCGTTCCATATTGTCACGGCACTATGGAGGAGAAAAAATGCGCTTACCGTCATAAGTATGACGGCAGTTGAAGCGCCTTCGCTAATACCTCCAAGGGCAACGAGGATAAGAGGTAAGATGGCGTTGTAAGGGCGAGCTATACGAAAAATATGAGGGAGAAGATTCATATCTACGAGCCGGCGCGCCCGAAAGTAAGTGTTATGAATATAAGTATAACAACAAGAAAAACAAAAGGCGCAGCAATGGCAATACCAAGAATAATGGCAGCGGCTGTAATAGAAGTTTTTATAATTGGACGCTTAACCGCAATTTTTTGCAAGGTTGTCTTTTTTCCTGATAAAACAAGTGAGCGCAGTGCAAGTATAATAAAAATAATAACCGCGATGACAAATGTTGGGGCGAAAAATGGAAATGTTGCAAAAGCGAACCCTGTGAAAACAATAGAGGCTAGTAAGGCGCCGCCGTAAATGTAAAAGCTTGTTTTACGTTGTTCACGCACGACTGACGGATCAAGCTGCTCCCCCTCGGCTTTATATCGAAGGTGTTCGTACTCCTCCTTGCTTATCCATACGATATTGTCTGACGTTGTCTGAGGTGTGTCTTTTGGGGATGTGGGATTCATCGAAGGCCCTTTCTTACGAATCTGTTACCTCTAATATATCACGAATATGCTATTATTACACTATATGTTTATTTTTGTAGTTATGGTGATTTTTGCTTATTTTTGCGGTTCAATTCCCTTTGGTAAAATAATCTCTCACCGCCATGGCATCGACATTCAACGACGAGGAAGCGGCAATATCGGATTTGCTAATGTACTGCGAATCGTAGGCTGGCGTGCCGCTTTGCCCGTTCTAGTCCTTGATGTTTTTAAGGGTTTTGTTCCTACAATAGTGGCAACGGTCTATTTTGACGTGTCGGCTGGCTTTGCTGTAGGATTTTTTGCCATTTTTGGCCATCTGTTCTCGTTATGGCTAAAAGGGAAGGGCGGAAAAGGCATCGCCACGGGCTTGGGTGTTTTGCTTGGGACGACGCCACTTGTCGGTATTATCGGTTTTAGCGTGTATATTGTTACTTCATTTATTTTACGTCGTTCTAGCGATGCGTCGATAACTGCGGGGGTTGCCGTGGCTTTGGCTGGATGCCTGCTTTTCCCACGGTATATCTGGGCATACCTTGTGCTTATTTGTATTGCAGTGTGGGCACTTCGCAAAAACTTATTTGGGACGGTACCTAACTATGACGCATGATTTGTTTATTCGGTTATTAATGATGGTTTTTGTGTTAATGGCGATAGGGGCGTTTGCTTGTTTGCCGCTCTTTAAGTGGAAGTTGACAGCCCTCATGCGTTCAGCTCTTTTTGTAAAAATAGTGTGGTGGTTACCAATTTTTGTTTTTTTGCTCACGATACTTTACGGAGGTTTTCTGGTTGCTCTTCCTGTTTTCTTTTTTGTCATTGGCCTTGGCGTACGTGAGGTTGTTCGTAATGATGCATGGAAGTGGCGATCTGTACAACTTTATTTTCTTTTGTTTACAATTTGCATGGCGCACTTGGCTGTTTGGTTTTTAGCTTTGCCTAATGAAATTGCAACGAGGGCATTGGCGAGTGTCGCGGTGGTATCTGTGATGTCCGATGTTATTGCTTTTTTTGCGGGTAATTACTTCAGAAAACATCCTCTTCCTGTAAAAATCAATGAGCGAAAATCTTGGGAGGGTGTCGCAGGTCAAATTGTAGGGGCGGTCATCGGCGGTATTGTTGCTTATTATGTTGTGCACTTAACTATTCCGCCAATTCTTATTGTGCTTATTGGTGTGGCAAGCGCCCTGGGAGATGTTATTAATAGTGCCGTAAAACGAATTGTTGGCATTAAAGATTGGGGACGAACGATTCCGGGCCACGGAGGTGTTCTTGATAGGCTGTCGAGTATGTCACTTTCGATTGCGGTTTCGTTTTGGTTTATCTACATCGCCGGTTTGTAAGCTGCGTTATACTAAGAAGCGATGCGCTCAAATATTACAAAGCTTTATTTACTCAATCTCCTTTCTGGTATTGTATTTTGGTATCCCATTGAAAAGCTTTTCCTTCAAGACATTCATGTTAATGCTTTTGGCGTAAGTGTTAACGCGGTTATATTTTTAACAATACAAATTATTTTCGATGTTCCTTCGGGTATTCTTGCTGATAAATGGAACCGTAAGTATGTGTTAGTGCTTGCGATGCTTGCCCTTGCTGTAGGATCAATTGTTGGCGGCGTAAGTACTAATTTACTTGTCTATTTAATAGCGACGACGCTTGTAGGCGCATTTGTCGTGTTGACATCGGGGACGTTCCAGGCGGTCATGTACGACAGCCTAAGAGATTTGAAAGATCAGACGCATTATGATAAACATCAGGGTCGGGCATCGGCACTATTTTTGGCAGGTTTAGGTTTTAGCTCGCTGGCAGGCGGATATATCGCGGAGCTATTTGATTACCGTGTAACATATTTCGCAACAGCTGTAATTATGATAGTCGCGATGATCATCGCCGTTACGCTAAAGGAGCCAAAGGCGCACAAAGAAATTAACGACAAGAAGCTTTTTGAGCACGTGCGTTTTAGTTTGCAAAAGATTAAGGCCAGCCAGCTGCTAATGCAACTGGCTCTGTTACTCGCTGCTCTTAACATTCTCCGAGGAGCACAAAACGAGTATGCGGGACTTTATTTTATTGCGCTGGGACTCGGCGCTATTCCCATAGGCTACGCAACGGCATTTAAGTGGCTGGCGAGTTCGATTGGCCAACTCGTGGCACCTAAGATAGGTCGACGTGCACTTTGGTATGCCCCTCTATTTTTTGTCGCGTTTACCTTGTTTAGCTTTATAGAATCATTGTGGTCGTTGGTATTCTTTTTTGCCGCAAGTTTCCTCTATGCGGTGGTAGCCAATCAGGCAGAGGCCGCCGTGCAAGATATAACACCGAGCGAAATTAGAGCAACAACCTTGTCGCTTTTAAGCTTTGCAAGCAATAGTTTACTCATTCCTCTTGGGTTACTATTTGGATGGCTTGCGCTTGAATCGGTATTCATTGCATATCTTATGATTTCGACCATTGGCGGCATTTATTTGTTTATATGGTTTACAAAAGGCCATCGATTATTTGCGCGGGTGCACAAGCGTGCGGAAAGCAGTCCAGCTCCTCCGTCTATTGGCTCCGAGCTTTCCTAGCTGGACATTTTATCGGTCGCCTGATATAGTTTATGCTAAAGTTATGGGGAATTTATATACGTGAAACACGAAAAGACACCAATAGTGACAGTGAAAGATTTTAATCTCCGGTTGGGCGGTAAACAGATTGTCCGTGATTTAAATTTTGATATTCATTCTGGCGAAGTGTTCGCACTGCTTGGCGCCAATGGATCGGGTAAAACGTCAACTATTCGGTCGCTTCTTACTATTTATCAGGCGACATCGGGGGAGTTATTGGTAGACGGCCAGGAATATAGCCCTGAGCGAGCTCAATTAGTGGGGTATCTTCCCGAAGAGCGTGGTTTGTATGTTCGCAGCACGGTTTTGGATGTTATGACCTACTTTGGAGAACTAAAGGGAATGGGACGTGGTGATGCGCGTGATTTTTCGCTTCGCTATCTCGAGCGGGTGGGGCTTGCCGACAAAGCAAAGCTTACCGTAAAAAAGTTATCTGGTGGTCAGCAGCAAAAAGTTCAGCTTGGCGTAGCTATTATTAACAATCCAAAACTACTTATTTTGGATGAACCAACGAAAGGTCTCGACCCAGTAAACCGTAAATTACTTCTTGATATCGTTGAGGAGTACCGTAAAAAAGGTACTGCAGTTATTTACATTACACATTTAATGGAAGAAGTTGAGCGTCTCGCCGACCGTGTGCTTATTATCAAAGATGGACAGCGCATGGCATATGGTACGAAAGACGAACTGAAGAAGGCGCATGGCATGAAAAGCATCGAAGATATTTTTGTATCAATTTACACAGAAAAGCAGGAGGCGAAATGAAAAATCACAAACTTCGTGCTGTTATTCGCCACGAATTTCTTACAATTATTAAGCAGCCGTCATTTTGGATTGCATTATTTGCCGTACCGTTGTTGTTTGGGTTAATTATTCTTATAAGTGTTCTGACAAACGACAATACGTCTGTCGATCCCGAGAAAAACAAACTGAATGTAGCGGTTATTGACGAAAGCAAGGTCATCGACGGTGCTATTGTAAAAGCGTACAATCTAACGCCAGAGCCGGCTGATCGCCAGACTCATCTTGTAGAAGAGGTAAAGGCGGGGCGTTTAGACGGGCTTATTGTCTACCCGAAGAATCTGGCGAATGATGGAAAATACCAGCTTTTTGCTGATACCACACAGAACGACAAGGCAGGCGCTATTGTTACCGAACTTGCGCGTAGTGCGTTGCAACAAAGTATACTTGCGCCACTTGGTTCGGAACAGCTTTCGGCATTGGCTATTTCGGGCGGCGAGGGTACAATGCAGAGCTACTTTAACGGAGAGCCATCGCGGACATTTAACGATTTTCTCGTTCCGGGTGCCTTTTTGGTGGTATTTTATGTTGTTTTGGTGTTTTCGGTGGGGTATGCACTCAGCTCCGTATCCGAAGAGAAAGAGAACCGTTCGATTGAGATGGTGCTTAGCTACGTTAAGCCAAAAACGCTTATTTTTGGAAAATTACTTGCCATCATTCTTGTGACGCTGCTCCAGATAGCCACATTAGCTGCCATCGGTGTTATTGCATACCTTATCTTTAGATCGCTTGGTAATGAAATATCGTTACCGTTTGATGTTTCGAATTTATCGGTAGTGCCAACCGAGCTATTTATAGGGGTAAGTTTCTTAATAGTCGGCTTCATCTTTTATGTAGCGCTTATGGCTATGATTGGTGCCATCTTTCCTTCGTCGAAAGAGGCAAACAGTTTTTCTACTGTCTTCTTTATTCTTCCGGCAGTTCCTTTTTGGAGTATTGATGCTATTACGGCACAACAGCCGGGTATGTTCGCTCATATTCTCACATTGTTTCCTCTTACGTCGCCAACAACAGTGCTGCTGCGTAATATGATGGGCAATATAGCTATCATTGAAAGTATGACATCGCTTGCAATTTTAGCGCTCACGGCGTTTGTGGTTGTTCTGCTTGCCGCAAAGGCATTCCGACTAGGAACTTTAGAGTACACCGACCGTATCAAATTTGGCGCCCTTTTTAAGAAGTAGATTTATATAACCACTTGCGACACGAGTAGCGCACCGCTGGCTATTGCTCCAAACCATGGCATGGCGGATGGAGATACGCGTAGACGACGACTCTCTTCTGTATCGCGGCGCCTAATGACGATTAATGACACATTGACGGCAAGAAATACAAAAAGAAGCAGCATGCTTGTTGTTTGTGCGAGAAACTCAAGCGGTACGAGCGATGCGGCGATAAGCGCAATAACTCCCATGGAAACGAGACCGCGTGCGGGTACGTGGCTACCGGACACTTTAGCAAACCAAGCCGGTATCCAGCCTCGCTTTGCTAGGCCATATAAAAATCTCGAACCCATAACGACATTGACAATAATGCCATTGAGCGTTGCAAGCAGGCTTATGACAACAATAATACCAGGCGCATTGCCGGTGGCAGTTTCAAAGGCGTCGGCGAGAGGTGCGCTACTAAGGCCAAGTTGTTGCGGCGTAAGAATGCCGAGCGTTGCGATGGCCACGGCCACGTAAAGCAGGGTAACGGTTGCCATTGCTATAAGAATTGCTATAGGGAACGCTTTTTGTGGACGTTTTACTTCTTCGGCTATATTAACCATGTCTTCAAAACCAATAAAAGCGTAAAACGCAATAAATGCTGCTGAGATTACTCCAGCAATTGCGGGGAACGAAATATCTGATAATGATTCAGAAAAATGGAGATTAAACTCACCAAGAGCTTGTGGTTGCGACCAGATGATGCTCCCGACTAAAAATAGCAACCCACCCACTTCAATGATTGTCAAAATGGCGGCTGCTGAAACCGATTCTTTTATGCCTTTTAGCATGACGGCCAAGAGCAGAAACATAGCGGTGGCCATAATAAGTGGCGGTGGAAGGGGGATTAGTTCGTAAAAATAACCGCTAAACCCTTTTAGTAGCGTAGCGGTAGAAATAGCACCTGCTACAATAAGAAATATACCAATTACTGTCGAAAGTCGTTTGGCGCGGAATGCTTCGTAGAGGTAAACAGAAATTCCTGCGCTAACGGGAAAGCGAGCAGCAAGTTCGGCGTAGCTTAGCGCGGCGGCGAAAGCGACTAGTGCCGCTAAAAGAAATGCAATAACCGATAAGTATCCGGCGGGTTCGGCGATTTTCCCTATGAGGACATACACGCCCGCGCCAACGATATTGCCGATACCATAAAGCGTAAGCAGCCGCACGCCTACGGTACGTTTCAGGGTCTGTGATTTACGCTGTGCCATATCTCCACTATAGCAAAATGATTACGCTTGTCACTTTTTATGTTATTCTGGCCTTATGAGTGCAAGCAAGCAAGAACTGAAAATGGAATACAACAAAAAGAATACCTTCTGGAGGAACTGGGGCGCTGTTGTTATTCTGGTTGTTTTCTTTCTGGGAAGCTGGGCAGGGCAGTTCACTAACCAATTAATCGTACAAAAAAACGAGAGCGAACAACATGGTCAACTGTTTGAGATGGAGGATTTTTGGCCACAGTTTTGGGCATCTACATTTGAAAACTGGCAGTCCGAGTGGCTGCAGCTTGCTACTCAAGCGTTATTAATTTCTGGATTTGCTGCTGTTATTTTTCGAAAACAGGACGAAGAGCACTACAAAACACAACTCATGATAGAACAGTTGCGGGATGAAATAAAGAAGCGTTAGAGATGATCTCTAACGCTCTTCAATAAGCTTACGAATACTACCAAGGAAGCTATTTACTGACGCAAAGCGAATAGATTGGTTGCGTAGCCACGAAAAAACAGGGTTTTTGACAAACATAATATTGCCAAGCAGACGGGATGTATTTTGTGCCTGAATAACCCGTTTTTGTTGGCGTTTTTGGTAGAGTGTTAAAGCGTAGGCAACCTGATCCGGGTCGCAACGCGTAATTTCATCGGCAAGAATAGTGGCAGAATCCATCGCCATTGACGCACCGATACCTGCGGTAGGCAAAAAACCATCGGCAGCGTCACCAATGAGCGCAATAGTACCGTTAACCCATTGTTTCGATCGGCAGTCATGGAAATCCCAGAAAAAGAGATCGGGGTTGTTTTCGAGCGGTTTCATCATCTCTTTCAAATCAAGATCCGACGGAATTTCCTCAGCTTTTTGGGCGACGCGCTTGTGTCCTGCTTTTTTAATATCTTTCATGGTACCACCTAAAAATACGCCGACTCGCTCACCTTCAACAGGGTAGAGCCCCAAGAAGAAGTCGGCACCCCAATATTCACGGTAATTCGGGCCAAGTTCTGGCGGAAGACTGTCGGTAAACCATGCCCATCCGCCCCAACCGGTTTGTCGGTATTTTCGGTTTGGCTCTCCAAAGGCGAGGTCGCGGGTTGTCGAGTGAATGCCATCAGCAATGACAACTATGTCAAAAGTGTCGCTTGTACCGTCGCTAAATGTCACCTGCGTCGTTGTCTCGCTTTGTGCAATTTTAGTTACGGTTGTACCAAAACGCGGTTCGTCGCAGCGTTCTAAAAGTAAATCAATCATTTTTGGCCGGCTAATACCCTGATATGTGCCATATTTTGCAATATCATCAAGGCCGAAGTAATTGAGGCGCTTACCTTTTGTATTGTACATGCTGTATTTTTCAATTGCCAAGCTGTTTTTTAAATAATCTTCGCGAAGGTCAAGCATGTTAAATGCCCGGCCGCCAAGTGGCATAAGGCCTATCATATAACCAGATGAGTTGAATTTTTCTTTAGGTAATTTTTCGATAACAGTGGGAGAAAATCCCTGTTTTTTTAATAAACCCGATAGGGTGAGACCGGCGATACCTGCGCCGACGATAAGAATTTTTAAATCGCGGTTACTTTCTGTATGATTCATAATTCCATCTTATCACGTTATTGCTTATGTGAATTAACAAATGTTTTGCTGCATATAGTTATAAAGTGTTTGCCATAGCGTCGGATCGGTGGAGTGCAGAGCGATTTCTCTCGTTCCGTAGGCAACGCCTCGCCAGTTAAAGTTGTGCGAACCGCTTATAACATGTCGAGTGCCATCGCTATCTTCGGTAAGAATAAACTTTGCGTGAAGATAACGGTCGCGTTTGTAGCTGTTTTTTATGCTGTTTCGGGTGATGTCATAAAGCAATGCAGCGGCGATGGATGGTGACGCCTGCGAAGGACGGTTGAAATAACACACGCTATCAACCGAACGAATTGCCTGTGCTAACGGACCTGTCGGGCACATTTGCGAAACAAAATAAACCTTTTGGGCGGTGGCGACAGTTTTAAGCGCCGTACTATAAATTTCTGATACTCCTTCGCGTCCAGCATCGAACAAAAGAGTGGTTTTGTTATCTAATGATTTTGTGAAATCATTTAGATGGCTATTTTTCCCAATATCCTGAACGAGGCGCTGCAGTGTGTCTGCCAGTTTTTGATTTGACGTTTTAAGCAGGTAATCGTTCGCGTCAAAAGCCGGAGTGTAAAAATTGACACCACCGAACGAAAGAATAGTATCGTCGATGATGGTTATTTTACTATGACAACGTTTCGCGAATGGATTCATTCCCAGTGTTCCAACATAGGTTATTTCGGCGCCAGCATGACGCAGCTCGCGGTTAACTAAAGCTGTATATCGCCAGCCGCTTCCTCTAAGGCTTGCAAGAGGATGCTCTGTAACAACAGAAAGCTTACTGTAGGCATCGCCAACAATTGTGACGCTGACACCGCGATTTAGCGCCGCCGTAAGTAACGGCGTAAGTTTATCGGCAAGAGGTGGCTGCCAGGCAACTACCATGGCATGAATGACGATGCGCTTCTCTGCTGCTTCTATGAGGGTGTATACTGCCTCAAGGTAGCGTGACGCCGGAATAAGTTGAAAGTTTTGTGACATATAACGCTATAGTAGCATGCGAACGTAAGGTATAATAATGAAAATGAAGAAGGTAATCGTTATCGGATCGGCCGGTGCTGGCAAAACGACGCTTGCAAAACAAATCGCGCAGCGACTTGATGTTTCTCATATCGAACTAGATGCTATTTTTCATCAGGAAAACTGGACGCCGATGGCAAAAGATGAATTTAAAACAGCCGTATTAAATATAACAAACCAAGATGGATGGGTATGTTGCGGCAATTATTTCTCATCACTTGGCATTGGGTTTTGGAAAAATGCCGACATGGTTGTATGGCTCGATTATCCGTTTCCTCTTGTGCTAGGACGTCTTTGTACTCGTACGATTCGACGATCAATGCGGAAGCAAGAGCTATGGAATGGTAATCGTGAGTCGTTTATACGCAACTTTTTTACGCGTGACTCTGTTATTTTATGGATGATAAAAACACGAGACAAGCAGAGTACTCGCTATGGTGAAATATTTAAGGAAAAACAGCTTGGCAAAACAAAGCTTGTTCGCTGTAAGCGGCCATTCGACGCGAAAAAGCTCCTTGAAAGTTTATAGATTAGCTTTGAAGCGCTGAATGGCGGCCAAAATTTCAGCAGGAGCAACATGCGCCTTATTGAGACCGTCTCCCGCATAGTAGCTTTGCTCTGCGTGAGCGCCTTGCGCACGGGGAAGCGATGCCCACTCCATAGAAAGATTAGCGGCAAATTGCTCGGCGGTAATTTTGCGTTTGGCAAACTGTTTCGCGCCGCGTTTGTCTATGAGTGCGATGGCCATTTTGTCCTGCATTGCGCTGCTAAATTTTTGATTTTCGTCTATTTTTAAATCTATAACGAGGCCGCGAAGCGTTGTATTGATAATTTGATATTTGCCAACGGCACTGCTCGCCGCGCCTTTTTTAACATAGGCGTCCTGCCAATCAAGTACTTCGGCGATTGTCATATCTGTGAAGCGAATTTTTGTGTTATGGGCATTGCCAAAGTAAGCGTTATAATTACCACCGCTTTCGCCTTTCGCTATTACCGTAAGAATAGGGTGATACGCTACCGGGCTGATAGAGTAGTCGCTCACTATCGACCCAATTCCGTAAGCGCCGGCGGCACAAATAATCGAAGCCACGAGAAGAAGTTTGCGTCGTCGCGTTCGAAATAATTGCTTCGCAAGGCGTTTTGCTGAGTTGAATATATATTTTGCTGTGCGCACATACTTAAGTATATAACGAATATGCTTAAAAATTGTAAAAAACGAATAAAAATATACTTGCATTTTTTATAAATACGTGTTTAAATAGTGTCGTCCGCATGCACCAACCGGTGCAACACGTTCAATCGTGAGGTGAAATCGTAATGCGAATCAAGCTTCCCGTCGCGACCCTGTCCGCTGCCGTCCTTCTGCTCGGCGCGGTGGGTTGCGGCTCGGACGACAGCTCGGGCTCCGGCTCCGCCAGCATCGACCGCTCCACCCTGTACAAGGGTGGCGAGAAGTGCGAGCAGGAGATCGACGAGGTCGACGACGACGGCAAGGCCATCGTGCTCGACATCTGCGACGAGCTCAGCAAGGAGCCGGTGACGGTCTCCGTCAAGGCCACCGCCATCGACGACCTGAGCTCGGCCGGTTCCGCCATCGGCTCCGACAGCTTCGGCACCATCCACCCGGGCGACATGCTCCAGGCGGTGTGCCTGCGCGGCAGCACCGAGCAGATCGGCGTCATCGTCCCCGAGGACGACCTGAAGGCCTCCGGCGTCGCCGAGGGGTCGAGCAAGATCGACTACTACACGACGCGCGGCGGCAAGCCCATCGCCTTCGTCTCCGGCTCCTCCCTCGAGGGTGGCGGCCGTGGTCAGGGCGGCTTCCCGCTGTGGGACAAGCTGGAGAACATCGTCGAGAAGGAGCTGGGCTCCGACTCCTGCACGGACATGCGCGTCAACCTCGCGGACGCCCTGGAGAAGTTCCGCCAGCCCGAGGGCTGGGGCAAGAACGCCTCCTAGGCGTACGGACACCTCGCGTGCGACCCTTCTGGCAGTTTCGCCAGGAGGGTCGCACCACCCCTCATTTCGAGGGGTATTTTTTTGTTATAATAGCGACACATGATTATTTTGCTTCACTCCTCAAAAACTATGCGACTACCGCAACAAAAGTCAACTGGACGGCATCCGCAATTTTATGATGAGTCGCAGCAGCTGGCCCGGGCGGTTTTACAACTTCACCCTAGTGATTTGCAGGCGTGTATGAAAATATCAAAGAAAATTGCCGACAAAACGTATACTCAGTTTGAACGTATCGTCAAGTCGGATACCGGCATGCCCGCAATCGACGCTTTTTTGGGTGATATCTATAGCGGGCTGCAAGTTCAGTCATTAACGGAGAGTGATCGTTCGTACGCCGATAAACACCTTCGTATTCTCTCTGGGCTTTACGGTATTTTGCGACCACTCGATTTCGTGCAGCCATATCGGCTTGAAATGGCGTATAAACTGCCAAGTTTAAGGCGCAGTTTATACGATTTTTGGGGCGACACGCTGGCAAAAACAATCCCTCAAAATGAGATAATTATTAATGTTTCGTCGGTTGAATACACAAAAACCATCTTGCCTTATGTCAATAATGTAGTTATAACGCCCAAATTTTTAACGCGTAACGATAGTGGTGTACCAACTTTTGTAACGGTGCACGCCAAAATTGCCAGAGGCGCCTTTGCACACTGGATGATTACTCGGCGAATTGAAAGTATTGAAATGCTTAAAAATTTCAACGAACTGGGCTATTATTACGATGACAATCTTAGTACTGAGCTAGAGCCGACTTTCGTTTGTGATGCGTTTGGTGGGCTTGGTTTGAGCGTTCGTTTGTCCTAAGTGGGTGCTATAGAGTATAATAATAGCAACTATTACGCAACCACAGGATAAAAACATGAGTAAAAAGACAGATAGTGAAATTTTAGCAAAGCGAGCCCTGCAAATTCAGCGTGGTGCCGCGCGTGCTGCCGTGCTTGGCGTAAACGATGGACTAGTGAGCGTTCTTTGTATCGTTTTGGCTGTCGCTGGTGCAGGTGCGTCAACAGGTAATGTTTTGCTTGCGGCGTTCGCCGGGCTTATTTCTGGTGCCGTTAGTATGGCGGCAGGCGAGTGGATTTCGGTAAAAAGCCAAGTAGAGCTATTCGAAGGAATTTTAGGCGACCTCCGTAAACTGTTTATCGATGACCGTGACCTCCTCGTTTCGAAGCTCGAAAAAAGCATGGTTGAGTCGGGGCAAACCCCGGAAATCGCGAAAGCTTCTGCACAAGAAATGGCCAAAGATGACGAAAAATTCGTCAATCTTTATGCAGGTCAAGTAATGGGCTTTAACTCAGAAGAACTAGGATCGCCCTGGGTGGCAGCAGGGTCATCTTTCCTCCTCTTTACAGTAGGGGCCTTAGCGCCTACGCTACCATGGGTATTTACGTATTTTGGATACACCACGGCAGTGTGGCTATCTATTATATTTACAGCTATCGGGAGTCTTATTGTCGGTGGATACATTGCCAGTTCAAGTGGAAAAAGCGTTTGGTATGGCGCCTTGCGTCAGCTTGGCATTGTTATTTTAGCCTCAATCGTCACATACGGTATTGGCTACCTATTTGGCGTCAGCGTTGCTTAGAGAGTATACTAAAGATATGCCAGACTTTATTGTTACATTTCTTGCAGATACCCTTGTTGTACCAATTGCGCTTATCGCGGGTTATGTCTTTCTCGTTCTTGTGCCGAATAATCGCAAGTTTGACGTTTATTCGCGAATAATTATGGCGGGATTAACCGCTTATCTTGCCGCTAAGCTACTTGCTTTGGTGTATCAGCCTGGAGTCGAGCGGCCGTTTGAGATGCTTGGCGCCGAGCCAGGGGCTTCATATCTTAATAATCCAGGATTCCCGTCGGATCACGCTTTATTTACGGCGTTTCTCACATTTGCCGTTTGGTTTGGTGCGGGCAGTAAAAAAATAGCGGTTGTTTTAGCGGTTTTGACATTGCTTGTCTGTACGGGACGTGTTCTGGCGCTTGTTCACACGCCACTCGATGTTGTGGGTGGGATTGCAGTAGCGGCGATAGGGGCAGTGTGGTATAGTATCCCCCATGCAGCTATAGTATCTCGAAAAAAGAAGTGATTACGACGGCCGAGGAGGGTTTATGACATCTGAAACGACAGGCGCTGACTATCAGCAATCGACACCATTATTTACGTCAATGACAAACCGCAATTTATTGCGCGTGCTTGTGGTGGGATTTTTATCTGGTGTTGCATTTTGGTTATTTTCCGTTCTTTTGGAGCGTTATATTTTTGGACCAGTACTTTGCGGCGGCGGACAATGTGGCTCAAGCGGCATGGCGAGCTCGGTAACGTCGGCGGTGCTTGTTGGCGTCGGATCGCTTGTAGGGCTTGTAAAAGCACAAACATACCGCCCGTTGCTTGTTATTGTGGCTAGCTTTGCCGCTCTTTGGGGGTTGGGCGCACAAATGGGGGCATCCACACCGTATAGTGTTGCGTTAGTCACTGGTGTTCTCTATTCATTTTCGTATGCGTTGTTTGCTTGGGTACTGCGCCTCCGTCTTTTTTGGATAGCCATTGCGCTGGTAGTGCTACTCGTCGTAGCTGTCCGTTATCTACTTACTGTATAGCACTAGTGGTATACTAAAGATATGGAACAACTTATTCTTATTATTCTTCTTGTGGTGGTTATTGTTGGCTTTTTTGCTGTGGTTGCTATCATGAATCAAAAATTAACAGAGGTAAAAAATGCCAATGCCGTCGAGATGATGAAGTCGGATGTTACCGAGCTATCTCGTACCATCGCAACGCTACAGCAAAACGTGGGCGAGCGGCTTGATAGGAGTCACACTTCGGTGCAGGCTTCGGTGCAAAAACAGCTTAGCGAAAGCGCGCGCTTGGTTGCCGATGTGACGCAGCGACTTACGAAGCTTGATGAAACGAATCGCCGTGTCGTAGATGTTGCCGACGAGCTAAAAACGTTGCAAAATGTTTTACAAAACCCTAAGCAGCGCGGTGTGTTCGGCGAATTTTATTTGCAATCCGTGCTAGAGAATGTGCTTCCGCCGGGACAATTTGCATTGCAATATAAATTTAAAGACGGTGAGATTGTCGATGCCGCGATTTTTTTGCAAGACAATCAGGTGCTGCCAGTAGACAGCAAATTTAGCCTTGAAAACTACAACCGAATGATAGAGGCGGTCGATAAAACAGAAAAAGACAGGCTCATGCTTAAAGTAAAGGCCGATTTAAAGGGGCGTATTGACGAAACAAGTAAGTATATTCGTCCGGCTGAAAACACCATGGATTTTGCTTTTATGTTCATTCCAAGCGAGTCGCTTTATTATGACTTACTTATAAATAATGTAGGCTCGGCAGGAAGTTCGCGTGACCTCATAGAGTACGCTTTTCGTGAAAAACGCGTCATTATCGTGAGTCCGACCAGCTTTATGGCGTACTTGCAGACGGTCTTACAGGGGCTTCGCAGTCTGCAGATTGAAAAACAAGCAAAAGAAATTCAGGTACGCGTTGGTAAGCTAGGTCAGCACCTAGGTAAGTTTGAAACGTATATGCAAAAGTTGGGTGCGGCACTTGGAACAACGGTTAACCATTATAACTCTGCCCATAAAGAACTTGCGAAGGTTGATAAGGATGTGGTGAAAATTGCGCAGTCCGAGGCAAAAATAGACCCACTTCTTATCGATAAACCTCTGAAAGATGAGTAGAAAATAAAAAAGCAAGCGGCGTAGAGTCGCTTGCTTTTAAAGTGAACTACCGATCTAAGCTTCTTCGCGACGAATAATGTCGTGAAGTGTAAAACCGATGATTGCAGCAATTACTGGTGTAATAAAGTAAATTGCAATAGGCCAGCCGAATGTCGTATCTTTAAATACCTGAAGCGCGACAGAGGCGGCAGGGTTAAGAACGACGCTTGCGCCAATGTAGGTTGCGGCCGTTCCGGCAAGAACCATACCGATAAACAAGCCAGCACCCATTGTAAAGGCCGACGAAATACGGTCGCGTAGCTTATCGAGCGCACTTGCATAAGCAAAACCGAGCACGGCAACGCCCATAAATTCTGCGAAGAGAACGACCCACTCCTTACCGTCGGGGATTGCTGCTGCAGAAAATAGCTCTGCTGGCATTTGTCCATAGGCGGCCATTTGCGGGCTTACTTCTGGGGCGTGACTAACGAACGCGTTAAATATGACGTAGGCAAGCATTGCTCCTAAGAACTGGGCTACCACGTAGAAAATGGCGCGTTTGCCAGTGATACGACGAGTTACCCATGATGCCACGCTGATAGCGGGGTTAACATGCGCACCAGAGATGCCGGCGACAACGAGTGCAATACCAACAAGTGCAAACAAAAGTGCGACGGGCTGGTTTTGCTGTGTCACGATAACTGCAGTAAGCAAGAACGTGCCGATAAATTCGGCAATCGCACCCGCAAGTAGGGGTGTCGATGTAAGCTTGCCAAGCAGGGGCGTACGCCTTGTGGCGGTAGCTGGCTTAGTTGTCTCGGCTGAGACTGTTTTTACGGTTGTTTCAGACTTTTTCGCACCCGAAGAAGTCGTCTTCTTTGTGCTTGAAGCGGCTTTTTTAGCCATACATTTCCCTCCTTTAGTGAAATATAATTACAGTATAGCATAGTGGTAATACTTACGCTCGGATGATACACTAATGTCATGGCTTTATTTGTACGGCAAGATGATACGCGCACGAAATTTCAGGAAAAACTCGCTGCAGATCTGCAGGAGAAGGCGCGACGTAATGCGTCGAACCAATTACCGCCCGATGGCGTGGAAGATGCAAAATATATGGAAAACACCAAACAAACGACAGGCCTCGCTTGGGTTTGGGTGCTCATTCTTTTACTTATTGTCGCCGTAACGTTTTATCTCATATTTCGGGGATAAAACTAGCTCTTTTGATGTGTTTTAGGGTATACTATAAGGAGTTATGACGAATTTTGATGATCTCCGTACCGTCCTTTTGGAACGAGTAGCAACGACTAGCGAGCCGCGCTCTGTTTTAAAGGCGCCCGAACTGGGCGAATTGTATAAAACTCTTCGTACGCTTGAATCTTCGGAGCGAGGGGAGTTTGGGCAATCTCTCAATTTATTAAAGCAGGAGCTTGCCACGGCTATAAGCCAGCGCGAGAGTGCTTTGGAATCGGACAGTCTTCCGCCTATCGATGTTACTGCGCCGTGGGGAGTGAACGAGCAAAAGCCAGCGCTCTTGCCGACGGAGAACGGGACACGACATCCGCTTTCTATTGAACTAGAAACCGTCGTGGATATCTTTACTCGTATGGGGTTCTCCGCTTACGAATCTCGCCAGATTGATGACGATTTCCATATGTTTGGTGCCCTTAATTTTCCCGAGAACCATCCTGCGCGCGATGGTTACGACACCTTCCGTACGGAAGAGGGGTTTATTCCACCGGCACACACCAGCACAATGCAGAACCGCATTTTAAAAGATGGCAAAAAAGCGCTTGAAGAAGGTGGACATATTGCCGCTATTAGCTATGGCCGTGTTTTCCGTAACGAAGATGTGGATGCCACGCATGAACATACGTTCTACCAGTGTGAAGGCGTGTATGTTGCAAATGACGCCACGCTTGCCGAGATGCTTGGGACGTTGCGTGCATTTTTTGAAACGTACTACGGACAAACGCTTAAAATTAAAACTCAGCCTGCATATTTTCCATTTGTTGAGCCAGGGCTGGAGTTTGCCATTGAAAAACCGGCAGCACTTGGCGGCAAGCCTGGCGAGTGGCTTGAGATGCTTGGTTGTGGCATGATTCACCCGAACGTCCTTGAGGCAGCGGGCATCGATTCGTCGACATACCGCGGCTTCGCATGGGGTGGCGGTATTGAGCGCTTGGTTATGTTAAAGTACGGTATTGACGATTTGCGTCATTTTGAATCGGCGAAACTACAATTCTTAAGGAAGTTCCCATCATGATTATTTCAGTTAATTGGCTAAAAAAACTTACCGATATAACACTGCCCGTCAACGAACTAGCAACGCTTATTGGTGCTCGTCTGGTAGAAATTGAAGAAGTTATACCGCTTGCTAAAAAGTACGAGGGCGCGGTTATTGCTCGTGTTGTTGAGTGCTCAAAACTCGAAAACTCCGATCATCTTAATGTTACAAAACTGGACGATGGTGGGGTGGTGCAAGATATCGAACGCGATGAAAACGGCTATGTCCAGGTGGTATGCGGAGCTCCGAATGTGCGCGCAGGTTTACTTGTGGTTTGGCTGCCTCCAAAAACAGTAGTACCATCAACCTATAGCACAGCCGAACCTTTCATGCTTGGCGCACGTAAATTACGTGGCGTTATGAGTAATGGCATGATAGCAAGCGAGCACGAACTCGACCTTAGCGACGACCATGACGGCATTATGGAAATTACCAGTGACGTCGCTCCTGGCACGTCGCTTGTAGAGGTATTCGAACTCGACGACTACCTGTTAGATATCGAAAACAAGTCGTTAACGCATCGACCGGATGCATTTGGCGTGGTTGGGTTTGCGCGCGAAGTTGCTGGTATTCAAGGTAACGCCTTTACGACGCCCGACTGGCTACAGACCTCTCAAATTCCACGTGATGGTGACGGCAGTATCGAGACGCCGGAGGTAGCTATCGAGAATTCGCAGCTGTCCGAGCGCTACCAAGCGGTAGTTCTATCGAATGTTGATGCAACGCAAAAATCTCCCGCCGAGATTGCAACATATTTATCGCGCGTTGGCGTGCGTTCAATGAACGCTGTGGTGGATGTAACGAATTATCTTATGCTGCTGTCGGGCCAGCCTCTTCATGCCTTCGACTACGATAAGGTTGTTGCACTAACAGGGGAGACAAACGTTCGATTGAGTGTTCGTGCTGGCCGCAAAAACGAGCGCCTTGAGCTTCTTGACGGAAGAACGATCATTCTTACGCCTGAAGACATTGTCATTGCTGCGGGCGAAACTGCTGTAGCATTAGCCGGGGCAATGGGCGGTGCAAGTACCGCGATTGACGCTTCAACGAAGCGCGTCATTCTAGAAAGCGCAACGTTTAACTTATATAGTCTCCGCGCTACGCAAATGCGACATGGTATTTTTACCGAGGCAATTACAAGATTCACCAAAGGTCAGCCGGCTGAACTAACGCAACCTGTTCTGCTTGAGGCGGTACGTCTGCTTGAGCGTTTTACCGATGCTTCTCAGTCAAGCGCTGTGGCGGATGTTTATCCTCAGCCAGCTTTGCTCCCTTCTATTAAAATGAGTGTGGAGAAGATTAATCAGGTACTTGGCTTCCAGTTTAGCGTCGATGTCGTGAAGTCTACTTTGCAAAATGTTGAATTTTTAGTTGAGCAAAACGGCAACAATCTTGTCGTGCGGCCTCCGTATTGGCGAGCGGATATTACTATCGTTGAGGACGTCATTGAAGAGATCGGCCGTCTTAATGGGTTTGATACCATCGAGCCAACATTGCCGATGCGTACTTTTGCCGCCGTGTCGCCATCGTCGTTCGATATTTTACGCAGTGACATTCGTAAAACGTTGGCACGAGCGGGTGCAAACGAGGTATTTACCTATAGCTTTGTGCATGGCGATATGCTTACGAAAGCTAGTCAAGACACGCAACACTCTTATCGAATTGTCAACTCTATTAGCCCCGACTTGCAGTATTATCGACAAACGCTTACCCCGAGCCTCTTGCAGCACGTACGCACAAACAGCAAGGCAGGCTACAATGAATTCGCCATTTTTGAATTGAACAGAGTGCACAATAAAATCCACGGTCTTGATGACGAAAATGTTCCTGGTGAGATTGATATGCTGGCGTTGACGATAGCAAAAAAGAAAGCCGATGGTGCCCCGTATTATCAGGCGAAAGCACTTCTCGATTTTGTGGCACACCAGTTAGGACTTATGTTTATCTACAGTCCAATTGATGATGAGCCTGGCTATCCTGTTACGGTGCCATTTGAGTCGCGGCGTTCGGCGTATGTTACCGATGCCGCGTCGGGAGAGTTTCTTGGTATTATTGGTGAATATAAAAGATCGGTTGCCAAGAATTTCAAGCTTCCCGCATACTGTGCCGGTTTCGAGATAGGGTTAAAATCGCTCGAAAAGGCCGTGGCGGCACGTGAGAACACATATAAAGCACCGAGTCGTTATCCAAGCACTGACAGAGATATTTGCTTCCAGGTGGCTTCTGGTGTTTTGTATGGTGACATTGTGAAGACTATGCAAGGTGTCCTTAGGGCAACCCAACTTGAAATCTCGCTGCAGCCTATCGATTTCTATCAGCCTGAGGCGGGTGATATGAAAAATATCACTGTGCGAATGACACTAAATTCTCACGAACGGACGCTTACTGCCGACGAAGCAAATCATATCGTAGACGATGTTGCGCAGGCTGTTATAAGCAAGTTTTCTGCAACCGTCATGTAGCTTGTCTTTACGTGCAGGCGGGTGTACTATAAAGAAAAGAAGTGGGGAAAAAGGTGGTAAAAGTAAAAAAAATGGGGCTCATCGCGTTTTTTGTGGCAGTTGCAGCGCTGCTAGGGTTTTTAACGTGGGCAATGATGCAGCCTGACGTTGCTGTCTTACAGCCAAAAGGCTCCATTGCGAACGAGCAATACAAATTGCTTATGTTCACATTACTCTTAAGCGCAGTTGTTGTTATTCCTGTTTTTATACTTGCAGGAGTTGTGGCATTTCGATATCGCGAGAGTAACCCTAAAAAAGCAAAATATAATCCGAACTTTAAAAGTAGCTCTCGTTTAGAGGCGCTATGGTGGGGTATACCTATCGCCATCATCACTATTTTGGCAGTCATCACCTGGACGTCGAGTCATTCGCTTGATCCTTACAAAAAAATTGAATCATCGGCAAAACCGGTTGAAGTGCAGGTGGTTGCGCTCCAGTGGAAGTGGTTGTTTATCTACCCCGAGCAAAAAATTGCGACTGTTGATTTATTGAAATTTCCCGAAAAAACACCGCTTAATCTTACTTTAACTGCCGATGCCCCCATGAACGCGTTTTGGATTCCTGAACTTGGCGGCCAAATTTACGCCATGAATGGTATGTCGTCTCAGCTAAGTCTTATGGCGGATGGCAAAGGGACGTATGCTGGCAAGTCGACAAATATAAGTGGCGAAGGCTACGCTCGAATGAACTTTAGCGCGCAATCGGTATCGCACAGCGATTTTGATACGTGGGTGCAGCAGGTTCGTCAAAAAAATAAGTCGTTAACCATGGCCGATTATGAAAAGCTAAGTCAACCGTCGGTGAGTAACAAAAACGAGCCACAATATTACATCTTGCAGGAGCCGAAACTTTACGATTCTATCCTTAATAAATATATGCCTCATAACTCGCATGAAATGGACATGACCGATGAGCCTAGCGGACAGAGCGAACACGATGAACATAAAATGCACGACAATACGATGAATGAGCACATGCATATGAATATGGGAGGGGAAAATGATTGATATGATGGCGAGCATGTGGGGGAGACTGGCATGGGACGGATTTCCTGGAGAATTAGTGACAATTGGCGGTGCGCTAGCGGTGGTGTTTGGCGCAGCTGCGGTTGGTGCAGCGCTATTTTACTTTAAGCGCTGGAAATGGCTATGGCGAGAGTGGCTTACTTCGCTCGACGCTAAAAAAATTGGTGTTATGTATATTGTCGTGGCGGTAATTATGCTTCTTCGAGGGGTGGGGGATGCGCTTCTTTTGCGTACCCAACAAGCACTCGCGGTGGGTGACGCCGGAGGAGTTATTACAAGCGATACGTTCCAGCAGATATTCTCCGCTCACGGTACAATTATGATTTTCTTTGTTGCAATGGGAATAATGTTTGGCCTTATTAACCTTGTGCTGCCCCTTATGCTTGGCACTCGGGATGTGGCATTTCCATTTTTAAACTCGGTTAGTTTTTGGCTGTTTGCTGCTGGTATGGCATTAGTCAACCTATCGCTTGTTTATGGAGAATTTTCAGCCGCCGGATGGCTAGCGTATCCACCGCTTTCGGGTCTCGAATATAGCCCCGGAGTGGGGATAGACTACTGGATATGGAGTCTACAGATTGCAGGGGTTGGTAGTTTGCTATCAGGTATAAACTTTCTCACGACCATCCTACGCCAACGCGCAAAAGGTATGAGTCTCATGAAAATGCCAATTTTTGTATGGAGCGTCATAACGACCATGATTTTAGTCGTGTTTGCGTTCCCTATTCTTACGGCGACGCTCGGTATGTTATCACTCGATAGGCTTATGGGGATGCATTTCTTCACGTCCGATTTTGGCGGTAACCCAATGATGTATGTCAACCTCATTTGGGCCTGGGGTCATCCCGAAGTTTACATTTTGGTGCTGCCGGCATTTGGAATTTTCTCCGAAGTAGTAGCAACATTCTCTCGTAAGTATCTCTTTGGATATAAAACGATGGTATTTGCGCTTTTTGGCATTACGTTCTTGTCGTTTATTGTATGGCTGCACCACTTCTTTACAATGGGAGCTGGTGGTAACGTGAACGCATTCTTTGGAATTATGACGATGATTATTGCCGTACCGACAGGCGTGAAGATTTTTAACTGGATCTTTACTATGTACAAAGGAAAGGTGAAATTTGCTAGCCCGATGGTATGGTTTATGGGCTTCGTATTTCTGTTTACAATTGGGGGTATGACGGGTGTTCTTATGGCGGTTCCGGCAATCGATTTCCAGGTGCATAACAGTTTATTCTTGGTGGCGCATTTCCATAACACTATCATTACCGGCGTGTTATTTGGGTTTTTTGCTGGTATAACATATTGGTTCCCGAAGATATTCGGTTTTAAGCTACACGAACAATTGGGAAGGATTGCTGCGTACTGCTGGATTTTTGGCTTCATGCTTGCTTTCTTCCCGCTATACGTCCTAGGATTTATGGGTGCGGTGCGTCGCATTGACCATTACGACGAGCCATCGTGGCAGATCTTCTTTATAATTTCGGGTGTTGGCGTGCTTGTTATTCTCCTCGGTATCGGCTTCCAGCTTTTACAACTTGGGGTGAGTATTTGGCAGCGCAAAAAAAACCTCGACACCACTGGAGACCCATGGAATGGTCGAACACTCGAGTGGTCGGTTCCGTCCCCTGCTCCCTCGTACAATTTTGCCGCTACGCCACAGGTTTCATCGCGTGACGCTTTTTGGGAGATGAAACAGTCGGGCAGGGGAATAAAATATGTTCACGAAGCAATAAAAGTGCCAAAAAACACTGGAGCAGGAGCCGTTATCGCCGGATTCGCATTTATTATGGCGTTTGGACTTATTTGGCACATTTGGTGGCTGGCATTTGTTGCTTTTGTTGCAGTAATTGTTTGTATTCTGAAGCGAACCCTGAGTGACGAAGATAACGAAAGAGAGCTATCGGTAAAAGAGCTAAAGCAATTAGATGCAAAAGCACGAAAGGGGGTAAGGGTATGAATCAGCTCGCTTCAAAACGATACTTTGGTTTTTGGCTCTATCTCATGACAGATTGTCTGCTGTTTGCGGCATTGTTTGCCACGTATGTTGTGCTTCGTGGTAACACTGCTGATGGTCCTCGGCCGTCCGAAATTTTCAATATGCCGTTTGTTCTTGTTGAAACAGTCATCCTTTTGACAAGTAGTTTTATATGCGGACTTATGCTGCTAGCAGCAAAGGCAAACAACGTGCGACGTACTAAAACGCTTCTTTTTGGCGTTATTGTTTTGGGTGTGTTATTTCTCGGCATGGAGCTTAGTGAGTTTACTCAACTTGTTCACGAAGGAGCCGGCTGGACGACGAGTGCTTTTCTGTCGGCTTTCTTTACACTAGTTGGAACTCACGGCGCGCATATTTTTATCGGATTATTATGGGCTGGCGCGCTACTATGGCTACTGCAGACACGTACGTTTAATGATGCTTTGCTTCAAAAAACTGGTCTGTTTGCCATGTTTTGGCATTTTTTGGATGTTATATGGATCTTCATCTTCACTATTGTTTACATAATGGGGGCTGCATAATATGTCTGACGCAAAGAAATACACCATAGGTTTTGTGCTGTCATTATTGGCTACTTGGCTAGCTTATAGTATTGCGGTGGGGCATTTAGTGAATGCGCATGCTATGATAGTCGTTCTTGTCGTGCTTGCGGTTATTCAGTTAGTTATTCAACTTGTATACTTCTTGCATTTTGGAAGTCCCGGCTCGAAGTGGAATATGCTGGCATTCGTGTTTATGGGCATTGTTTTGCTTATTATTGTTGTGGGTTCGTTGTGGATTATGGCGAACCTCGATTATAATATGATGCAGCGATCTCCTGATGAGAAAAATTCTTACATGATCGAACAAAGTAACAAAGGATTTTAATGAGTAAAATAGGACAGTACTACCGGCTTACGAAGCCCGGTATAATTTATGGTAATATAACAGTTTTGGCGGCAGGTGTTCTTTTGGCTGCCAACGGTACTATTAACGTATTGCAGCTTGTTATGGTGGTGCTTGCAACGGCGCTTATTATTGGATCGGCGTGTGTGATTAATAATTACATGGACCGAGGCATAGATCGTAAAATGGAGCGAACGAAGACGCGAGCGCTTGTGACGGGTGAAATTAGCGGAAAGGCAGCCCTAACATTTGCAGGGTTTCTTGCCCTTATTGGTTTTCCGTTGCTTTTCTTTTTCTCTAACTGGCTTACCGTTGGGCTTGGCGTTGCCGCATATATAACCTATCTTATTCCTTATGCGCTTGCTAAGCGCCATTCTGTTCATAGTACGCTTGTGGGCGGGATTGCGGGCGCACTCCCCCCAGTGGCGGGGTATACGGCCGTTGTTGGCGTCCTTGATTATGCCGCGCTCCTTCTCTTTTTAATTATGATGTTTTGGCAAATGCCTCACTTCTACGCAATTGGCTTATTTCGTAAAAAAGAGTACGCAGCCGCCCATCTTCCTATTGCGACGGTGAAACAGGCTAAGGGCGACGTTGTATGGCAGATGGTGGTGTATGTCATTCTATTTGCTGTCGCTGCTCTTCTTCTCCCCCTCGTAAGCGCTGCAGGCTATGTTTACACGCTTATTATGGCGATACTCTCAGGGGTTTGGCTGGGCCGCGCAATAGCTGGCTTTAGGGCTAATGACATAGAAAAATGGGCGAGGAATATGTTCATTTTTTCAATTCGTGTGCTCATGGTGTTTTCGTTGCTACTTGCTGGAGAATGGCTGTTGCCATAAGCAGCTTAACAATGCTATGCTGCTTGTATGATTGTCCTACATGTAATAATTGCGCTTGCGAGTATGGTGGCGGCAACCGCTTCGCTGGCGCTTATCTCTAAAAAAATGCTTATTGCCGCACGTGCACTGTCGCTATTAACGCTTGCTACTGGAAGCATGCTTATAGCCATGTTTAATGCGCCAATTTTAGCAACATGTCTTGAGGGAATAGCGTATCTCTCTGTTGTTATGGTTATTATGGCGTTTGCAAAACGTCGCATTATTCGCGCGGGAGTACCGAGCGTTTCATGAACGTCACCATCGTTGGCGGCGGTTTCGGTGGTGTAAAGGCGGCGCTCGAGTTGGCCCGCGATAAGAACAATAAAGTTCATCTTATTACAGATAAGCCCGATTTTCAGTACTACCCGGCGCTTTATAGCTCTGCTACAGGCCACAGCCATCTCGAATCGTGGGTGCCGCTTGGCACTATTTTCGCCGATTTTCATCATATCCATGTCTCTATCGACTCTATCGAAAAAATTATTATCGACAAGAAAAAGCTAATCGGTGCATCTGGCGTTGAGTATGGGTATGAATCGTGTATTATTGCGCTCGGGTCGGTAACAACTTATTTTGGCATTAAAGGCCTCGATACCTACGCGTACGGTATTAAGTCGGAAGATGAAATTCGCCGGCTAAAACAGCATCTCTATAGCGATATTGCTGAAAATAGGCATGTCGATAAACACTATGTAGTTGTTGGTGGTGGACCAACTGGAGTTGAGCTTTCGGCGGCATTAGGGTCGTATATTCACAGGCTTTGTCGAAAGTACGGTATCAATGATCCTCGCATTAAAATTAAACTCATCGAAGCCGCTCCCCGCATACTGCCAAAAATGAGTGAAAAAACTAGTCGAAAAGTGCAAAAACGCTTGGAGCGTCTCGGTGTAAGCGTTATGGCTGGCATGAAAGTAGAGTCGGCGAGCGCGAACGATGTGAAGGTGAGTGGTAAGTCTATCGATAGCCGAACCGTTATTTGGACGTCTGGCGTAGCAAATCATCCGTTCTTCAAGCAAAACGAAGCAGCGTTTACGCTTGCTCCAAATGGCAGGGTGGCGGTTGATGATTATATGATGGCGGCGAAAGATGTGTATGTTATTGGCGATAATGCGGCGACTCCGTATACAGGTTTGGCGCAAACCGCCTTGCACGATGCTATTTTCGTAGCGGCGAACCTTAAGCGCAAGCAGGCGGGAAAGATGGCAAAAAAATACAAGGCCGTTGCACCACCAGTTGTCGTACCTGTCGGATCGAGGTGGGCAGTGTTTGAGTGGCATGGTATTCGTATTTACGGCTTGATTGGCGCGTTGCTTCGTCGTGCGGCCGATTTTATTGGCTACAACGATATGCTTCCTATTGGACAGGCGCTTGGCGTTTGGCGAGCTTCAACCGTTATGGAAGATGATTATTTTACGCCAACTCCGCGTGAGAGAAATTCCAAACATAGGGCATAGTCTGATATACTGAAACAAGCAAATTGAGAGGGAACTTTTTTATGGCAACACCAAAAAGCCAGCGTATTGGCATACTTATCATCGCATTCGTTATGGTTGTAGGAACAATTGGATCATTTATGATTATGATTTTATCGAGTCAAAACAGCCAAAAAGACGTCGCAGAGCAGAATAAAATTCTTGAAGAATACCAAAAACAAATTGAAGAACAGCAGAAAAAGCAGTCTGACAAGTATTATTCGAAGTTTGCAAAGTATAAAAACTCACCTGAAGCGTTTAATGCCAAAAAAGTAGGCAGTAAAGTAAAAAAGACCGATTTGAAAAATGGTACCGGTAGCGAAATTAAAAAAGGCACAACGTATCAGGCGTACTACATAGGTTGGAACCCTAAGGGTAAAGTGTTCGATAGTTCGTTTAACGGCAAAGCCTTAAAGGCGCCAATCGATACAAGCGCCACGGGCGGTCTTATTAAGGGCTGGGACGAAGGTGTTATTGGAATGAAGGTAGGCGGTGTTCGTGAAATTACCATTCCGTCAGATCTTGCGTACGGAGAAAACGGTTCGGGAGGTCAAATTCCTCCAAACACCCCCATAAAATTTATTATCATGATTATCGCGGCAGACAAATAAACAAAAATGAGTGGAGGTGGCAGAATGGACAATGAGATAAAAGATGTCGTTATGATTGGTGCGGGACCAAGCGCTCTTACGGCGGCGGTTTACACGACTCGTGAAGATATCGACACTGTTCTCTACGAAAAAGGTGTTATTGGCGGTATGGCCGCCATTACCGATAAGGTTGATAATTATCCTGGTTTTCCGGAGGGCGTTGAAGGGCTTAAATTAGCTGATTTATTGCAAAAACAAGCCGAACGATTTGGAGCAGCTATCGAGTTTGGCGAAGCATCGACCATTCGCAATGAGGGCGATCACAAAGTGGTTATTATTGATGGCGAAGAGATTAAAGCTCGTTCGGTGCTTATTGCAACTGGAAGCGATTACAATAAGGTGGGCGTTCCAGGAGAGCAAGAGTTTTACGGTCGTGGGGTTCACTACTGTGCAACGTGTGACGGTGCGTTTTACCGCGACAAGCGACTTGTGACTATTGGCGGGGGTAATTCGGGTTTTCAGGAAGCACTGTTTTTGACACGATTCGCGTCTCATATTGATATTATTGTTCGCAGCGAAATAAAAGCCAGTAGTATTTTGCAACATGAAATGCAAAAGTTTATTGACGAAGGCAAAGTAACACTCCATCTTAATACTGATACAAAAGCTATCGTTGGCGAAAATAACAGTGTTATTGGTGTTGATATTGTCGAGGGTGGCGAAGAGAAGTATATTGAAGTGGATGGCGTGTTTGTGTTTGTTGGTTTGAAGCCGAATACTGGTTTTTTGGCAGATACTGGCATTGAGCTCGATGAACTTGGGCTTATTAAAACTAACGATCATCTTGAGACGAATATGCCAGGTGTGTTTGCTAGTGGCGATGTTCGGAGCGGAGCGACAATGCAAATTGCCAGCGCGGTGGGCGAGGGTGCATCGGCAGCTCTCAGCATTCGTGAATACCTTGATGATTTGAAACGCAAAAGGAGCTAGTTTTTGCTTAAACGGTTGGGGTAGTCGGTAACGACACCGTCTATCCCCATAGCTTCAAGACGAATGGCGATGCTTGGTTGGTTTACTGTATAGACATAGGTAAGCAAGCCAAGCTTTTTTGCAATTTCAAGCGCTAGCGGATTAATATAAAAACGGTGAAATCCAACAGCGGTCAAGCCTGCGAGCTTTTGATATAAAATAAAAACAAACGGATTTTCAGCCTGTAAAAGCGCCAAATTGACATTTTTACTTGCACGCCGGGCCGCCATAAGCTCCCGGCCATCAAATGATGAGATAAGGACGCCGTTCCAGTCGTTTTCGTTTTTAATATAACGAGTTTTTAGTAGTGACACAATCGCTTTTCCGCTTCCTCGACCCTTTGCTTCTATATTGAGAAGAATTTCTCCAAAAAAAGTATCGAGCACTTGTTCGAGCGTCACTACTTCGCTGTTTCCAAGCCGTATTTGTAATTGTGCGAGCGTTAACTTGCTAATGACAGATGCCTTGCCGTGGGTGCGTAAGGTGTGAAAATCGTGGGCAAGAATAAGAATGCCGTCTTTTGTAAGACGAACATCGAACTCAAGCATATCCGCACCGGCTTTTTTGCCGGCAAGAAGCGCCTGAAGGGTGTTTTCTTTTGCGAGCCCAGCAGCGCCGCGGTGTCCAATTACTAACATATTTCTTTAAGTATAACAAATTATTTGCTACAATAGCCATAGTAAATAACGGAGGTATTATGGCCGATTTTAACCAGATTCTGACACCTGGCAACGTTAACGAAGGAATGATTAACGTTGTCATTGAAATTCCTGCTGGCAGTTCACATAAAATTGAATGGAACCGCGATCTTGCAGTAATGCAGCTCGATCGAGTAGAGCCCGCGATTTTTGCAAAACCAACAAACTACGGATTTATCCCCCAGACGCTCGATGAGGATGGAGATGAGCTCGATGTTCTGCTTATCACAAACGAGCCGCTTCCAACCGGAGTGTTTCTCGAGGCGAAAATTATCGGCGTCATGAAATTTGAGGACGATAGCGAAGTCGATGACAAAATTGTCGCTGTCCCTGCGGACGACCGTACAACGGGTAATGCCTATCAGTCGCTTGACGATTTACCGGCTCAACTTATCAAGCAGATTGAGTTTCACTTCAATCACTACAAAGACCTTAAAAAGCCCGGAACGACCACTGTTACGGCTTGGCAGGGGATTGAAGAAGCAAAACAGGTTATTCACGAGTCTATCGAACGCTGGAACAGTCGCTAGAAGTCTCTGATAAAAGAAATAATCCGCACTGTTTTTGCGGATTATTTCTTTTTGCGGAGCGTTTTCTCTCGGATGATATTTGCCGCGCCGCTTATTGTTTCGATAATTTTAAGCTTTCGTAGCTGCGCTCGTAACTTCTCGCGTGCATGTGTGGTGGTAACGAGTTCAAGCCAAGCCTGTTTTGGGAGCGACAACTTTCGTGTTACAACCTCAACGACATCGCCATTTTGAAGTGGCTTGTCAAAGGGATGAATTTTTCCATTCACCTTAAAGCTATAGGCATGCATGCCTATATCGCTATGAACAAGATAGGCAAAATCGAGTGGCAAGGCTCCTTCTGGCAGGTTATAAATATCACCTTTTGGCGAATGAACGAAAATACGATTAGCAAATAAATCGACAACCAACTCCTCTTTCGAAATTGGCTGGCCTGATCGTATGCGCTCGGCTACAATCTGTAGCTCATTTATCCAGCGCAAATGTTTCGGCAGATTTTGTGTCTTGCTTGTGCGTTTCTTCTGGTACGACTTCGAATTTTTTTGCTCGTGGTAATGAAAGCTAGCCGCCAGTCCGCGCTCGGCGTATTCGTGCATTTCGTGCGTCCGAATTTGAAACTCCACAATGTGTTCATTGGGCGTAATAACGGTCGTATGAAGACTCTGGTATCCATTAGGTTTTGGAGTCGAAATGTAGTCTTTTATGCGGTTGATCATAGGGTGGTACATGCTATGAAGAATGCCGAGCACCTGGTAGCATTCTTCGTTCGTATTGACGATGATGCGTAGTGCCATAAGGTCGTAGATATCCTCGATTTTGCCATCGACCTTTTTTAGTTTTTTATGTAAGCTATAAATACTTTTTACACGGCCGTTAATTTCGTGTTCGATATTCGCTGCTTTTAGCGCTTTTTCAACTTGTTGACGAACAGCTCCGAGCTTACGTGTACTTCGCCCCAACCGCTTTTTCATGAGGTTTTTTAACCGGCTAAATTCTTGCGGGTTAAGGTAGCTAAACGCCAATTCTTCAATTTGCATGCGCACGCGGCCCATTCCCAGTCGGTCTGCCATTGGCGCAAACACGTCCAAGCTTTCCCGTGCAATTTTTTGCTGTTTTTCGGGCGGCATGTGGCGTAGGGTTTGTAAATTATGAAGTCGGTCGGCAAGTTTTATAATAATAACGCGCACGTCGTGGCCAACCGCCATAAGAAGCTTGGACAAGTTATCCGTGGTTTGTGGCAGGTAGCTGTCGAGGCTGCGCATGCCCGACCGTGCTTTAGATACTTTTGTGACACCGTCAACTAAAAAGGCCACATCGTGTCCAAATAAATTCTCAATTTCCTGCGCGGTGACAGTCGTATCCTCCACTGTGTCGTGAAGAACGCCAGCAACGACGGTGTCGATGTCCATATCCCATTCGATAAGGGTTGTCGACACGGCAAGAGGGTGGATAATATAAGGCTCGCCGCTTTTTCGTTTCTGGCCTTCGTGAGCCTTTGTGGCAATGTCAATGGCATGATCAAGGTCGAGCAATTCATCCGCCTCGTAAACTTGTTTGGCAAGTGTCATGACATCATGCTTGTTCATAAATATACTATATACTAAAAAGCCTCTCGGTGGAAGGTTCAGAAAGACACTCTATCTTTATATTATAGCATAAATATAATAAAATAGCAATTTTCCGTTTCTTTACAGTTTGCAACGCAAGGTATACAATAAAGTCAAACCGTTTACGTTTAAGTAAAAGAAGGAGAATCTCTATGGCGAAAACGAAAATCGCAATTAATGGATTTGGTCGCATTGGTCGTAACGCATTTAAAATTGCATTCGAACGGAGCGATGTTGAAATCGTTGCTATTAACGATTTGACAGATACAAAAACGTTGGCGCACCTCTTAAAGTACGATTCTGCATATGGCGTTTATCAGCATGATGTGAAGAACGACGAGAGCGGTATTGTTGTAAATGGTCAGCATATTGAGGTGCTGGCACAAAAAGATCCGGCGTTGCTTCCGTGGCGCGACAAGGGTGTTGATGTTGTTATTGAGAGTACCGGCTTCTTTACCGACCCGGCTAAAGCGCGCGCACATATTGATCAAGCGGGGGCAAAACGCGTTATTATTAGTGCGCCAGCTAAGGGTGAGGGTTCGGACACGATTGTATTAGGCGTCAACGAAGATCTCATTGGTAAAGAAGGTACCAGCGAAGTGCTTAATAACGCTAGCTGTACGACTAACTGTATTACCCCTGTTATGGCGGTACTCGAAAGTAAATTTGGCATCGAAAAAGCAATGATGACCACCGTTCACAGCTATACGGCCGATCAACGTCTGCAAGATGCGCCACATAAAGATCTCCGTCGAGCAAGGGCGGCTGCCTCGAATATTGTCCCAACCAGCACTGGGGCGAGCATTGCCGCAGGTCAGGCGCTTCCAGCGGTAGCGGGTGTTTTTGGCGGCCTTAGTCTTCGCGTTCCAACCATTGTCGTTAGCTTAAGCGACTTCGTGGTAATTCTTAAAAAAGACGTGACCGCCGAAGAAGTAAAGCAAGCGTTTCGCGATGCTGCAGCACAGCCGTTTTACCAAGGTATCCTTGCCGTTACTGAAGATGAACTGGTGAGTAGCGACTTCCGTGGCAATAGTCACAGCGCTATCGTTGATCTTCCGCTTACCGATGTAGTTGGTGGCAATATGGTAAAGGTAGTCGCCTGGTACGATAACGAGTGGGGTTATAGTAACCGACTCGTCGAACTTGTTGCCGATGTTGGCCGTACCCTACAGGCTAGCTAATATAAACCATAACGCTTATACTTAGACTATGAAGATTTATTTGGGTGCGGATCACCGCGGATATGCAATGAAAGAAAAGGTATTGGCGTACCTGCTTAAGCGTGGCTATAGCGCGGAAGATGTCGGAGACAAGGAGCTCGATCCTAATGACGATTTCCCCGAGTTTGCGCAAATGGCCGCATTAAAGGTGATAGGCGATACCGACGATGATCCGCGTGCTATTTTACTTTGTGGCGGAGGTCAGGGGATGTGTATGGCGGCAAACCGTTTTCGTGGCATCCGCGCCAGTGTTATTTGGGATGAATATGAAGCCAAAATGACTCGCAACGATAACGACAGTAATGTTCTTTGTCTTCCTTCGCGCGTGCTCGAAAACGACGAAAAGCTTTGGCAGGATATTATTGAGACATGGTTAAAAACGCCGTTTGCCGACGCGCCGCGCTATCGTCGTCGTAATGCGCAGATTGACGAGGTAGCATAAATGGCTGCTATTGCTCCAGCGCTTCTCTGTGAAACACCAGATGAATATAAGGCTCTCGTAGAGAAGATTCACCCTTTCGCCGAGCGTGTTCATATCGATATTTCTGATGGTGAGTTTGCGCCTACTTTTACCATTGGCGCGGCGCAAATTTGGTGGCCAAAAGAGTGGAAAGCTGATATTCATGCCATGGTAGCTCGTCCGAGTGACCATCTTGAAACGCTGCTTAGCCTTAAGCCTCACATGATTATGTTCCATGCTGAGACGCAAGAAGATATAGTCCCCGTATTGCAGCACATCAAAAAATTTGGCATAAAAGCGGGGCTGGCGCTGTTAAAAACAACTGTGCCGAGCGATGTTGCCCCCGCCATTCAAGAGGCCGATCATGTGATGATTTTTAGCGGTGATTTGGGCAAATATGGCGGGACGGCAAGCATGATGCAACTTGAAAAAGTGCGACTTGTGCGACAAATGCGACCAAATATCGAGATTGGTTGGGATGGGGGTGTGACGGTTGAAAACGCCTATAGTATTGCTCAGGGTGGTGTTGATGTCTTAAATGTTGGTAAAACCATTGCATCAAGCCCCGATCCTCAAACCGTTTATGCTACACTAGTAAATGAACTTAATAAACACGGCGGAGTGATTTAGGTGGGAAATCAACTAACTATCAAACAACTCGAGCATAAAGCAAACGATATTCGTAAGGATATCATTGAAATGCTTGTCGAAGCAAAAAGCGGACATAGTGCTGGTCCGCTTGGCATGGCCGATATTTTTACCGCGCTTTATTTTCACATTCTTAACATTCGTCCCGATGAGCCTGAATGGACGGAGAGAGATGTACTATTTCTGAGCAACGGACACATTGCGCCGGTTCTTTACGCAACAATGGCCGAAAGAGGCTATTTCCCTAAAGAAGAGTTGCAAACGCTGCGTAAGCTTGGGAGCCGTCTTCAGGGGCATCCTGAACGCACGAGGCTTCCTGGGCTTGAAAGCACGAGTGGTCCACTAGGGTCGGGGCTTAGTCAGGCTGCAGGGTATGCCTATAGCCTTCAGTATCTTGATAATGTGACCCACCGCTTTGTGTATGCAATGCTCAGCGATGGCGAGTTGAATGAGGGGAATATTTGGGAAGCGGCAATGTTTGCCGGCAAAAATAAATTATCACAGCTCATTGCTATTATTGATCGCAACAACATTCAAATTGACGGACGTACAGATGATGTTATGCCACTTGAAGATCTTCGCGGAAAATGGGAGAGTTTTGGCTGGCACGTACAAGAAATTAACGGTCATAATATGGAAAGTGTTATTGACGCAACCGCAATGGCACGAGCAATTACTAATAAGCCGAGCGTTATTATTGCGCACACCATACCTGGCAAGGGTGTCGACTTCATGGAATACGACTACAAGTGGCACGGTGCACCGCCAAATACCGAGCAGGCAAAAGAGGCGCTCGAAAAACTACGGACGCTTGACGGACGTATTACATCGGGAGATATAGAATGACAAATTATCCGTTACGATCAGATATTTTTAGTGAAAACGTTGAACAAGAGCCTATTCGTAAAGGGTTTGGGCGTGGCTTGAAGCGGGCTGGTGAGGACGAGCGTGTCGTTGCGCTCTGTGCCGACCTCACCGAAAGCACGCAAATCTCTCTGTTTAAAAAAGCATATCCCGAACGTTTTATTGAAATTGGCGTTGCCGAACAAAATCTTGTTACCGTGGCAAGTGGCTTGGCGCGGGCAGGTAAGATACCATTTACGAGCAGCTATGCTGCATTTAGTCCGGGAAGAAACTGGGAGCAAATTCGAACAACCTCTGCGCTAAACGATCAACCGGTAAAAATTATTGGCTCTCATGCTGGCATAAGCGTTGGTCCGGATGGCGCAACCCATCAAATGCTTGAAGACATTGCACTTATGCGTGTACTACCTAACATGGTGGTTGTCGCTCCCGGTGATAGTATTGAGGCCGAGAAAGCCACGCTGGCCATCGCACAAAATGACAAGCCGAGTTATATGCGACTTGCCCGTGATAAAACGCCAATTTTTAGTACTAATGAGTCGCCTTTTGAAATTGGTAAAGCATATGTTCTAAAAGAAGGCACGGGAGAAATTGTTCTCCTTGGAACGGGGACAATGACGTACGAACTGCTCGTAGCGGCTAACGAGCTTGAAAAATTACATATCAGCGTGACGGTGGTGCACGTACCAACTATTAAGCCGCTTGATGTCGAAACTATTTTAACAGCGACGCAAAGAGCAATCTTGGTGGCGACCGCAGAAGAGGCGCAGGCAGCCGGTGGCTTTGGCGGGGCTATTGCCGAGCTGCTGAGCGAACGTCAGCCAGTGCAAGTTTTGCGCTTTGGAATGCCTGATCGCTTTGGTGAAAGCGGCGAGCCACGACAACTTATAAAACGCTTCCGGTTAAACGGAGAGTCGATGTCGTTACGAATACTTGAACACTTAAATCGAATGCAGGATGATTATGGGACTGACAATTAAACAAATTAGAGACAATACTGTTCGTGCACGACACCTTATGCAACGTAGTCGTAGCCAACATTTTGCCGTCGGTGCGTTTAATATTGACAATCAAGAGACGCTTATTGCCGTGGCTCGGGCTGCTCAAAAGCTCAATTCACCTGTTTTGGTAGAAGTAAGCCATGGCGAAGTTGAGGCGCTTGGCCTTGAAAATATTCGTGATATGGTTGATAACTACAAAGACGAATACGGGATTGAGATGTATCTAAACCTCGATCACAGCCCGACGGTTGATGCCTGCAAACGCGCTATCGATGCTGGCTTCGAATTTATCCATATCGACATCTCACAGGCAAACCATGACGCTAGTGAAGAGGAGATAATCGCGAAAACCAAAGAGGTTGTTGAGTATGCTGCCTTTACGGGTGCGTTAGTTGAGAGTGAGCCACATTACTTTGGAGGTTCGTCAAACCTGCATGAAGAAGCAATTAACTACGATGAAATTAAAAAAACCTTCTCGACTCCTGAAGGCGCAAAGCGCTTTGTCGAAGCAACGGGAATAGACACATTTGCTGCGGCCGTAGGCAACCTGCACGGCAAGTATCCTGTCCCCAAGGAGCTCGATCTTGAGTTGCTTGCTCGTGTAAGAGAATCGCTCGACTGTCAAATAAGCCTTCATGGTGGTAGCGGAACTCCGGCGCATTTTTTTGAAGAAGCGGCGAAAATAGGTGTAAGCAAAATTAATATAAATAGTGATATGCGCTATGTATTTCGTAAAACGCTCGAAAAAGTGCTGGCCGACAACCCGACGGAATATGCCGTTGTGAAACTTATGCCCGAGGTATATAGCGCCGTGCAACAAGTTATTGAGGAGAAGATTAACTCGTTTGGAAGTGCTGGCAAGGCAGTTATTTAGGAGGAGAAATGAAAATTTTATCGATAGGCGCTGCTGTTCAGGATGTATTTCTCAGTCATAGTGACGAATTAAAGCCTATTACCGAAAATCCGCACGAAAGTTTTCTGCACCTTAAAATGGGCGCAAAAGCCGATGTGAACAATATTACCTTCAGCACCGGCGGAGGGGCGACAAACGCATCGGTGACGTTTGCGCGCCAGGGGTTAGAGGCTGAGTTTATGGGTGCTATCGGCCATGATCCAGCTGGACAAGCTGTACTGGACGATCTTGACGCGGAGGGTGTAGATACGCGCCATATAGCGTATACTGACGCGTACCACACAGGGTATTCTGTTCTTCTGCTTGCACCGTCGGGCGAGCGGACTATCTTGACCTATCGCGGTGCCTCAACTCATTACCGTGAAAAAGATTTTGACATGCAAGCAAGCAGCGCCAACTGGCTGTATGTCAGTTCTCTCGCCGGCAACATGAAATTGCTAGACAGTATATTTGAGCAGGCAAAAAAACAAGGCATGAAGATAATGTTTAACCCTGGTAAGGGTGAGTTAGCGCACCCGCAAAAGCTAAAAGGTTTGCTTGAAGACGTGGATGTGCTTTTAGTAAACAAAGAAGAGGCAAGTCAAATTGTCGAGGGGGGTGATCTTGATGAACTTATTCGCCACGCGCTTCATGTCGTTCCCATAGCTATTATTAGTGACGGGCCAAATGGTGTTATTGCGAGTGACGGCAACGTTATTGTGCGCGCCGGCATGTATGAAGATGTGAAGGTGATTGATCGCACAGGAGCTGGCGATGCTTTTGGGTCGGGCTTTTTAAGCCAGTGGGCGCAGGGCGCAAGTCTCAAAGATTCGATCATTTTTGCGAGTGCAAACTCAACGTCCGTTGTGACAAAAATTGGTGCAAAAGCAGGTATTTTACACAAGGGCGCTCAGCTGCACGCTATGCCTATTCACGAGAAGCCTGTCGATCTTCGCGTTTAATGCGGCGTACCTCTTGCAAAAGCTTCACTCCTGTATAGATGCCGCTTCCAATTGTTAGTGCCGTTGAGGCTACCTGTAGAGATGTGCGCAACGTAGGGTGTTTCTTTCCAAGCGGTGATGTCGCAAAGACGTTGGTGCTTTGACGAAGGAGTGTGTTGGATTTGCCGCTCCAGTTAGCGGCGGTTTTTGCGCGGCCGACAGTAGCATGTTTTGCGTAGGCGCGCAGGCCACTAATGGCAACATCTCGTGCAAGTCGTATACCAACTCTCGCCATAGAGTCTTCACCCCGAGTTGCTAACACTATTTCGTGCGGATTTGTAGCCAGCTTGTCGGCTATGGGGTCGATTTTCGCGCCAAATTCCGTTTGTGCGTTGCCAAGTCTTGCTACCGAACCTTCCATGTCGGTGAGGTATGCTCCCGCAAGTTGCGTAGCGTCGCTTGCCGTCCATTCATGCTTTTTATCGATGCCACGGTGGCTTACGAAGCCAGCGATAAGTGGTCGCGCCAGTGTTAAGGCGGTGGCGGCTATAAAGGCGGCACGTTCTTGCGGCTCACCGTTTTTTATAATTTCCATGGGTTGTTTATATTCTTTTTCCACTGCATCACAATATGGTTTAGGAGTAGATTTGGCAAGCATTACCATGTTATAATACGTTTAATGAAAAAGAGAAAGTGGTAATTAATGGCTAAGCTTTTACGCGATTTACTTGAGGCTGAAGAGCCGTTGTTTTCGCTTGCACTGCGCCAATTGGAGCAAGCTAGCGGTAAACGAGGCACCGACGCCCGCCTTATCGGTGAAATTACTCAAAAAATGCATGAAGTTATGCGGTCGTTGGCGCTCGATCCTGCAAATACACACGGCCCCGAGTTATATCAGGCACTCCTTAATAAAATTGCCAGTGACAACGAGCGCGTCACAAAAATTATTGGCGGAACTGACAGTAGCGACGTAGAGCAGCTTGTGCCGCTTATGATAAAAGCTGCCAACGGCGTTCCGTTTGACCGCAAGGTGTTTGTTATAAAGCACGCCAAGGCCAAAGAGCTCATTAGGTCTATGCCGCCAAAAAATCTTATGAAGCGTCTTGGCTATACATCGGTTGACGATATGTTCGAGCACGAAGACTTTGACGAATTATATACGGCGCTCCGCTTTTCAGAAGGCGCGGACTGGCTTATTCGGTATAACGAACTCTTCAAGACAGTTACGCCGGACGATTACGAAGAGCGCGATATCCGCATTTTGGCAATGAATCATGATAAATATGCCGATCTCGCCGAGCACTTTACGCAAAAGAAACTCCACAACGTTACCCATACGAAAGAGCTTGGAGTGGTCGTCGTCGTCCCTCTGAAGCAAGCAAAGTCGAAGGGCTTAACGCTAAAAACCTTGCCGCTGCTGCTTCATTACCTTAACGAGGTAAAGCTGTATTCATCATTCTTTAAATTAAAAGCCAAGAAGCCTCATTTTGGCGAAGTGGTCGTTAATACTCTCATCGCCGATCCTGGTAACGCAAGTCAAATGGCGGGGCAATACGTGCATTGGCGGGTGATTCAGCGTTATTTTGGCAAATTAAAGGACGAATCGCACAAAGAAGCGTTTGAGCCACACGTTCACCCTGAAGACCTTCATTGGCGACGCGCCGAGGATTTATTGGCGCATATCGATCCGGAGATGAAATTTTGGCAGGAGCTCGATTACGTTGGTCTTATGTTTGAAGACGGGCGTGCAATTACGGCAAACTTTGTCGATGTGTCGCTAAGCTATGCTAACGATGTTTCGTATGGCGAGCGCTACGTGTATCACTTCCGTGAAAGCTTATGGAATGAAATATTTATTCGCTACATGAGCTACGAGAACCTCCGAAAACAGATTTTACTTGAACTCGATAACGACATGATCGCCCCCGAGACATTAACGACAGAAAGAACGAAATAGAATGAGATATCAGATTTGTGTATCTGGCGCCGCGAGCGGTGTCACCGTCCACAATTCCCACCAATTAGCCTATGAACTTGGCAAGGCTATTGCCGAACAGGGTAAGACGCTCCTTACAGGCGCAACCGTTGGGCTGCCACATTATGCCGCCATGGGCTTTATGAGCGTCGAAAATTCTTCGGGCGTTTCGGTTGGTTTTTCGCCGGCGACATCGTTTAGGGAGCATGTTTCTACATACCGCTTGCCGACGAAAGAATTTGACTACATTAACTTTACTGGTATGGAATACGTTGGACGTGATGTTCATTTGGTGCGAAGCTGCGACGGTATGATTACCGTTGGTGGTCGCATGGGGAGCTTGCACGAGCTTTCTACCGCGCTTGAGAGTCGGAAGGTATGTGCCGTATTACTAGGAAGCGGTGGTCTTGCCGATTACACGCCTACGCTACTCGAACACATTGAGGCGCCCGGTGCAAAAGATATTATTTACGACACCGACCCCGTGCGATTAGTGCAAAAGCTCAACGAGGCGCTCGACCGTAAGTACGCCGATTTCCAACACGACGGTACTGACAGCCAGGTGAGCGCCCAGCGCGCAGGGAGGGGTTAAGGAGCGTCGTACTTCATCGCAGGGTTCATCATCTGGTATAATAATAGGGATGAACCAGCGATTTCAGCTAGAAACCGAATACCAGCCCACCGGCGACCAGCCGGCGGCTATTCGCCAGTTGGTTGATGGGCTTGAAAATGGTGTGCGCGAGCAGACGCTTCTTGGCGTCACTGGGTCGGGAAAAACCTTCACTATGGCGAATATCATTCAAAATCGCCAAACGCCCACACTTATTTTGGCGCACAATAAAACCCTTGCTGCTCAGCTTTATGGCGAGTTTAAGGCGTTTTTTCCGCAAAATGAAGTCCATTATTTCGTTAGCTACTTCGATTACTACCAGCCGGAAGCGTACATTAGTAGCAGTGACACGTATATCGAAAAAGACAGTAAAATTAACGATGAAATCGATCGTTTACGCCACGCTGCCACTAGTGCGTTGCTTACGCGCCGCGATGTTATTATCGTCGCCAGTGTTAGCTGTATTTATGGCATTGGCTCGCCGGGCGATTATTCTGAAATGTCGATTACTGTTTCAAAGGGTGAACGCCGTCAGCAGGAAAAGTTTGTACGTCAACTTACCGACATTCAATATCAGCGCAATGACATCGATTTCCACCGTGGTACGTTTCGTGTAAAGGGTGATGTTGTCGATGTTTTTCCGGCAGGACGTGATACTGCCTTTCGTATCGAATTTTTTGGCGATGAAGTTGATCGTATTACACAAATCGACCCGCTTACCGGTGAAATTATCAGCGAGCCGGAGAATTGTTCTATTTTTCCAAGTAGCCACTACGTAACGCCAAAAGAAAAGCTCGAACACGCTATTGAGGGTATAAAAAAAGAATTTGACGAGCGTATTGAGTGGTTTGAAAAGCACGATAAGCTGCTTGAGGCTCAACGGCTTTCGCAGCGCACAAAATATGACATCGAAATGCTTGAGGAGACAGGATTTGTAAAAGGTATTGAGAATTATAGCCGCTACCTTACGAATCGCGAGCCGGGTGAGCAGCCAGCAACGCTTCTCGATTATTTTCCAGATGATTTTTTACTGTTGGTTGACGAAAGCCACCAGACGCTTCCGCAGGTGCGCGGAATGTATAACGGGGACAGGGCGCGTAAAGAAGTGCTGGTCGATTACGGCTTTCGCTTGCCGTCCGCGCTCGATAACCGTCCGCTACGGTTTGAAGAATTCAACCGCCACATTAACCAGGCTATTTATGTGTCGGCTACCCCTGGCGATTACGAACTCGCCCAAAGCCCCGAGCCCGCTCAGCAGGTAATTCGCCCTACTGGCTTGCTTGACCCGCTTATTCAGGTGCGTCCAACAAAGGGGCAGGTGGACGATCTTATTGCCGAAATTCGGGAGCGTATTGCCATGGGTCATCGCGTGCTTATTACCACGCTCACCAAGCGTATGGCCGAAGATCTCTCTACCTATTTACAGGAAATTGACATAAAAACCGCTTATATTCACAGCGAGGTGGACACGCTTGAGCGTGGCGACATTTTACGCGATCTCCGAACCGGTATTTATGATGTTTTAGTGGGCATTAACCTGTTGCGCGAAGGGCTCGATCTTCCCGAGGTGAGCCTTGTGGCTATTATGGATGCCGATAAAGAGGGCTTTTTACGCAGTGAGAGCGCCCTTATTCAAACCGTTGGGCGGGCAGCTCGTCACGAAAACGGATCGGTAATTATGTACGCCGACAACGTAACGCGTTCTATGCAAGCTGCTATTGATGAAACGAAGCGTCGTCGCGGGATACAAGAGGCTTACAATCAAGAACATGGTATTACGCCGCGTAGTATTGCCAAAGAAATTGGCGAGGGGCTTCGCGCGATTATTCCGGCGAAAGATGAAAAGCCAAAACTTAACCTCAATAAAATTCCAAAAGATGAATACGGTGCGCTCGTTAAAGATCTTACCGGGCAAATGGAGCTTGCCAGCGCCAACCTTGAATTTGAAAAAGCGGCCGAACTTCGCGATTTGATTGCTGAGATTAAGGCAAAACAGTAGGGCTATGGACAATTAGTGATGAATATGCTACAATGAAAGTATTGCATTCGATGAATATCGGGCCTCTTTTCAAAGTTGAGCGCACCGCACCCCTATAGGCGCCACCACCGAAAAATATCCTCTCGCTGTTCCGTACGCAACCTATTATCTAAAGACGAAGGATAGCATTCTTTATGACATATCAGCATAAGCGGCAGGGCCGCTCTAATAATCAAGACCAGCGTTCGCCACGCGGTCCTCGACAAAACGACCGTAATAGAGGTCAGAATGGCGGCGGTCGCCGTGGTGGCTTTGCATCGCGCCGACCCGCTAAAAAATATATCGATCCATCTCGCTTTATTAACAAAGCAGTAGCAAAAGAGGTAGAAGCACCGTACGAGCCAGAAAATCACTTTAAAGATTTTCCATTTGGTGTCGATTTGCACCAGAATATTGCCCGTAAAGGTTATGAACGTCCAAGCGCCATTCAAGACCAAGCGATTCCCCATATTATTCAAGGGAAAGATGTTATTGGCCTTGCTAATACCGGTACAGGTAAGACGGCGGCATTTTTGCTTCCAGTTATTGAACGCCAAAGCGGCATAATGTTACGTCCGAGCGTGCTTATTATCGCCCCTACGCGAGAACTTGCCCAGCAAATTGATGAGCAGTTCCGTGATTTCAGCCGCGGCATGAAGCTTTACTCTACGCTTATTGTTGGCGGTGTTAACATCGATCGTCAAATTCGTGAGCTTCGCCGTCGTCCGCACTTTATTATCGGTACGCCTGGTCGCCTGAAAGACCTCATCCTAAGGGGTGAAATTCAGCTTAAGAATATGTCGACGCTTATTCTTGATGAAGCCGACCGTATGCTTGATATGGGCTTTCTTCCAGACATTCGCGCGATTGTTAATGCTATGCCAAAAGAACGCCAGACGTTGTTTTTCAGCGCGACAATTACGCCTGAAATCTCACTGCTTATCAAAGACTTCCTTACCGACCCCGTGACAGTTTCAGTTCGTACGTCCGAGACAAGTGAACATGTCGAGCAAGATGTCATTGAAGCGCGCGACCGCAAACATAAGCTTGAGTTGCTTACCAGCCTGCTTCAGGATGAAGCCTACGAGAAAGTGCTGGTCTTTGGCGAAACAAAGTTCGGCGTGCAGCGCCTTAGCGACCACTTGCATACTAACGGCATTCCGTCGGCTGCCATTCACGGCAACAAAAATCAATCGCAACGTCAGCGCGCTTTAAAGCAGTTTAAAGACGAACGTGTCCGCGTACTGGTTGCCACCGACGTTGCCGCTCGCGGTCTTGACATTCCTAATGTGACGCATGTTATTAACTACGACACCCCGCAAACTTACGAGGATTACGTTCACCGTATCGGCCGAACCGGTCGTGGTGGCTCTCGTGGCCATGCGCATACCTTTATCGAACGATAACACGTTCAATGCGAAAAACGTCGTTTTAATACGGCGTTTTTCGTTAGCAAGCTGCTACGCGGCCATTTTACCGAGGCTTACCGATTTAAAGCCGCCCGGAAGCAGCTCTGATGAATCGGTGAGTAGGACCTCTTTCAGGGCGCTCGTTGTCAAGAAAACTTCTATGACGTTGTTATTCAGGTTTGAAAGATCATGGAGCATCTGTCGACAATTTCCGCAGGGAGAGATAAGTTTCGGTTGAGGAGTGTCATCGCGACTGACGGCGAAGTATAGCTGTTTAATATGGGCATCGTTGGCGGCAATAGCCGCACCGATGGCTGCCGCTTCGGCGCACATAAGCGAACAGTTTGAAAGGAAAATATTGTTGCCATAATGCCGGTTATTCTCAGTTGTAATGATAGCACTCGTTTTCGGATTACTTACTTTATTGAGCGCATGTTTTGTACGTTTTGCGGCTTCTGCCAAAAGAGACCGATGTTCGGGTTCGAGCGATTCGAAAGATTGGATGTTCATGGTAGTGCTATTATAACATTTCTATAGTGACATAACCGGCTTTATGTCGTAAAATAGAAAGTTATGAAAGCAATGATAGAAGTAAAAGACCTCAAAAAGCGCTACGACGACAAGCAGGCCGTCGATGGCATCAGTTTTACGGTGAAGAAGGGTGAGATTTTTGGTATTCTCGGCCCTAACGGCGCCGGGAAGACGACAACTCTCGAGATGATGGAAACACTTCGTCCTATCGACAGCGGAACTGTCGTTATTGATGGCGTTGATGTTGCCAAAGATCCGCAGAAAATAAAATATCTTATTGGCGTGCAGCCGCAAACACCTGCGTTTCAGGATAAAACCAAGTTGGTTGAAGTTGTTGAAATGTTCGGTGCTGCTTACGGTGAAAAAGTTGATCCGATGGAGTTTCTCCGTGATGTTGATCTTGAAGAAAAAGCCAACAATTATGTTGAAGACCTTTCGGGAGGTCAAAAACAGCGTTTAAGCATTACTACCGCGCTTGTTCACGGGCCAAAGGTGTTCTTTTTGGATGAGCCAACCACAGGGCTTGACCCGCAGGCACGGCGCCACCTTTGGGAGCTTATCGAAAAAGTACGCGACAAAGGCATTAGCGTCGTCATGACAACCCACTACATGGATGAGGCCGAAATTCTCTGCGACCGCATCGCCGTTATGGATAATGGTAAGATTGTTGCCATCGACACACCAAAAAACCTCATCAAGCAACTGCTTGCTCGAGGCTTTAAGAAAAAGCAACATGTAGAGCAGGCCAACCTTGAGGATGTCTTCATCGACCTTACCGGAAAGGAACTGCGCGAGGGCTAATATGAACAAATCACTTTATACAGTAAAAACTTTCGTTAAAATTAATACGCGCCGATTTTTCCGAGACAGGCTAGCGCTGTTTTTCAGTATTGGTTTTCCGCTGATTTTCTTGTTTGTTTTTGGTGGACTAAACAGTGGAAACACTGACGTTTCGTTTAAGGTGGCGCTTATTAACGAGTCGAACTCGTCGTTCGCTAAACAGTTTTCTGAGCAAGCAAAAGAGAGCGATGTCCTTAAGGTAGATGACGATGTTAACTCTCTTGATGCTGCCAAGGAAAAAATGAGTCGTTCCGAACTTGATGCGGCTATTGTACTACCGAAAAACTTTGGAGAATCGAAAAAGGGCGACACGCACCCAAGCGGCCAGGCTGAGGTGGTCTATACGCAAAACAACCAGCAGTCGGCTCAAGCGCTTAGCAGCATCTTGGACGCGCAGTTTAAGCAGGTAAATGCCGAATTTGTTAAAACGGAAGTACCGTTTACCGTTAAGGAGGAGCAGCTGAACGACAAAAGTCTCACGGCGTTCGACTACACCTTTGCCGGACTTCTAGGCTTCGCCATTATCGGTATGGGTATTTTTGGCCCTGTAAATGTCTTCCCTGAGCTGAAGAAAATGGGAATTTTGCGTCGGCTTTCAACTACCCCGCTAAAAGTGTGGCAATACTTCCTTTCAACTATGATTGGTCAGGCTTTTATTGGGCTTATTGCGCTGTCAATTATGTTTGCCGTTGCCATTGGCGTCTTCCATTTGCAAGTTGTCGGTAATCCGTTTGAGCTTGCTGTCTACCTTGTACTAAGTATCATTATGATTCTTGGAATTGGTCTTGCACTTGGTGGGTGGGCGAAGAACGAGCGTCAAGTAGCGCCACTCGCCAACATTGTTGTATTCCCAATGATGTTCCTCTCGGGTACATTCTTCCCTCGGTTCCTTATGCCTGAATGGCTGCAGAACATAACCGCGTTTCTGCCGCTTACTCCCGTTATTGACGGTATTCGACTTATTACTACCGAAGGTCGGCACCTTATCGACTTGTTGCCGCAAATTGGGTTAATTGGCGCATGGATGGTAGTGATTTACCTCATCGCCTTTAAAGTGTTCCGCTGGGAATAAACAGCGAACGAAAGGAAATGGCGCCCCTCCTTGTGGAAGGGCGCCGTTTTTTTGTGCCGCGAAATGCGGAACGGCTACGACAGTTTGGCGAGCGTTTTTTTCACCAGATCGATGGCGTCAACTCGCGAAAGGGCCTTTTTCGGGTCGGCGTAGAGGAGTACGAGCGTACCAACGCGGACGCCGATAACGAATTCGCCACCTCGAAACGCTTTCGTTCCCACACCTGATACATAGGCGAAATCGCCAGCAACGCGTGCGCTTTGCAGGGCAGTGCGCCATGCCGTCAGGTCGGCGTCATCAACCAGTACGGTGAGCTGGAGCGACGGATTCGATCCAGTTCGGCAGCTCCACGCTTTTCGCCCCATAATTGTCGTCGGACTTTCGGCCGTAACAACGTCACCGTACTGCTTGCGCGAAATCTTGGAGAGATCGCTATCTGCAAGTGTTTTGCACGGATCGGGTACGTCTTCTGGGATGGCATCGGGAGCCGGTGCCGGGCTGTTCTGTGATGATGAGCCGCTGGCCGTTGGCGCTGTGCTCGGCTGGTTTCGTGAGGCTGCAGGGCTTGGGGGCTGACTGCGAGACGTGTCTTCTCTGAGGCGAGAGGGCTCTTTAGGTTGAGACGGACTGCTGGCGTCGTCAGCCGTGTTGTTGGTTGGCGACGTTTTATCGGGCAGTTCGCCGTAGGAGGGAGACGCCGTTACCTCTACAAACTCAGACGGTCCTTTGGCTTTTTTGTCGGGGTGAACCGTTACACAACTGGTAAGAACCAGCGCAAAACAAGCCACCAAAAAAGCTGTGAGAAGCGGACGCTTCATGGGCACTCCTTTCGTGTCGTGCCAAAATAGAGTATAAAGGTGACGGCGTTGCGGGGCAAGTAAGGGTACGATGTTTATTACTACAAGCCAAGAGGGTGTAATAATTGACGATAATAATTTAAGCTTGTATAGTATACTAAGGCGAAAGCTGTAAATAGCCAGATCGATTGAAGAGGGTAACTTATGAGAATCGTTCTGACCGAAGATGAGCGTCTTCGGCGAGGCCTGCCCGACCTGCGCTATGCCGTCGGTCGCGAGAGCCGCACCGTCAATCACGAAGTGTTCTTTGTTACGACGGTTATGTTGGGAATGCTGCGCGCGAGCTCTTCGGGGTGGCGTTGGCTTGATGAGGCGGCTGTTGTAGGTCAAGGCATGCGAGGCACCTCGCTTCGTAGCGGTGTCACCACTTGGTCAACCGGTCAGCTGACAAGTAGCATCATCGATGAGATGGTGAAGAGGGCCCTGATGGAACGAGCTAACCACAACGGGTCGCCGTTCATTCTTCTTACGTCTTCGAGCGTGCTGCCAACAGCAATGTAGAGCAGCGTTGCTGCCCGAAGGCATGCCCCCGTCCACTGCGGACGGGGGTTATCTATTGCTAAAATATATTATTTATGTTATAATAGAAGAGTACTGCCGTCCATGAAGGGAACGTTATGAGTACTCAGGCCTTGCTGCCTACTATGCCCCAGCTGACCGCCGCTATCCCCAACAGTCGCATGTCGGCATCTCAGTACGCGCTGGTGTCGTTCATGCTGAACGTGCTGCGCGAGCAGGGGCACAGGGAATGGAGGATGCTGCACTACCGTAAGCTGATTGCCGTCTACTACGGCTGGCACATGCAGACCGAACGGACGCCGGACATGCAGCGACTGCGCCGCTTGGTGAAGGACGTGCCTGCAGACCTGCGGTGCCCCGACAACGCCCGAGCGGCGATGAAGGATCTTCTCGAAGAAGGCCGTCTGTCTCTGGTGGTCGAGAAGGGCGTCAGGTACCTGCGCATTATGCCGTCGGCGCTTGGCAACTAGTGCCACCGTCGGCGCAATGCCACCCCGGACTCCGCTTGGTAACGAGCGGGTCCGGGGTATTTTCGTGGTATAATTTATCTATGACCCACATTTCCGATGAAGACACGCGTCACTTGGCGCAGCTTAGCGGGTTACAGCTAAGCGATGATGAGCTAAAACAGCTCGGTAGTACCATAGGTAATGTTCTTAGCTATGTACAGGAACTTGACGAACTGACAACCGATGGTGTAACGCCAACCTATCAAGTATCTGGGTTGCAGAACGTATGGCGCACAGATGATGTGCAGGCTTCGGCCGTTACTCGCAAAGAGCTTCTTGCTCTCGCGCCTGCATCACAAAGTGATCAAATAAAAGTACCGAAGGTTTTATAATGTCAAAAATTAACGATATTGTTTTTCGTATTAAGGGTGGCAATCAGACAGCACGAGCAACTATCGAGGCTGCACTAAAGAAAGCTGAGATGTCGTCCGACTACAATGCATTGCTAAGTTTTACTAAGCAGCGCGCGCTTGAACGTGCCGATGATATCGATGCGCGCATAAAAGCGGGTGAGGACGTTGGCGTTCTTGCTGGTGTTCCTTTTGTCGTAAAAGATAACTTCTTGGCGTTCGGCGCCCCAACAACGGCTGCCAGTAAGCTGCTCGAAAATTTTTTGGCACCGGTTCAGGCAACTGCCGTCGAAAAACTTGAGGCTGCGGGTGCTATTTGTATTGGCAAAGCAAATATGGACGCCTTTGCTCATGGTGGAAGCACTGAAAACTCGGCCTTTGGCCCAACGAAAAACGCGGTCAATGCCGAAAAAGTTGCCGGTGGAAGTAGTGGTGGTTCGGCCGTGGTAACGGCGCTCGATGTTGTTCCGTTTGCGCTTGGTACTGATACGGGTGGCTCTATCCGTCAGCCAGCCAGCTTTAATGGCGTCGTAGGGGTGAAGCCGAGCTATGGTATGGTAAGCCGCTACGGGGTTGTTGCTATGGCAAGTAGCACCGACAGTATTGGTTGCTTTACGACAAGTGCCCAAGATGCCGAGTTGGTTCTGGCTGTTATGGCGGGTCGCGATTCGCGCGATATGACGACGCTGCCGGACTATTTCACTCCCCAATCGGATATCGCACCAATGAAAATTGGTCTCATTAAAGAGTTTATGGGTGATAATGTCGATGCCGATGTTCGCGCGCGGGTGACGGAATATGCTGAAAAGCTGAAGCTGGCTGGCCATACTATTGAAGAGGTAAGTATGCCTATTGTGAAGCACGCTCTTGCCATGTATTACATTATTGTGCCGGCTGAAATTAGCAGCAATTTGGCGCGTTACGACGGCATTCGCTACGGTCGTCGTGCGGAGGGCGTTTCGACGTTGGCCGAGCTCTACGGTCGTTCTCGCGCTGAAGGATTTGTTACTGAAAACAAGCGCCGTATTTTAATTGGAAGTTATGTGCTCTCGAGCGGTTTTTACGACGCGTATTTTCAAAAAGCGCAAAAAGCACGCACGCTGCTTATAGAAGAATACAAAAAACTATTTGAAATGTACGATGTGCTCCTTGGCCCCGTAGCGCCAACACCGGCATTTTCGTTAGGAGAGAACACTGAAGATCCGGTAAAAATGTATCTGGCAGATATAATGACCGTGCCACCAAGTTTGGCCGGACTGCCGGCTATAAGTGTTCCTGCGGGCGTATCGTCTGAGGGCTTGCCTGTTGGCGTACAGCTTATTGGCGCTCGTCAGAACGATGCATTACTTTTGGCGCTTGCTAAGCAATCTGAGGGAGATGAACAGTAATGGATAGCTCGATGATCTTCTTTTTTGCGGCCATCCTTATTGTTGCCGGGCTACTATTTGCCGTTATTACCATGCTGAGCAAAAAAGGCACATCTCGCCTCGACGTTGAGAAATATCGCATGCGCTGGCTAAAGATTGAGCAGCAATTAAAGCGCGATGAGCCATCGTCATACCACCTTTGCGTGCTTGAGGCCGACAAGCTGGTCGATCTCGCACTAAAAGAGCGCGGGGCGCAGGGGAATACAATGGGCGAGCGTATGAAATCGTTGAAAAACGTGTGGTCAAACCGTAATTCAATTTGGATGGCGCATAAACTGCGCAACCAAATTGCACACGAACATGATGTGCGCGTCAGCTATGAAGACGCCCGCCGCGCACTGGCTGGTTTTAAGCAGGGGCTGAAAGACTTAGGAGCAATTTAATGATTACCCAGGAAATTCTTGAAAAATACGAAATGACTATTGGCATAGAATGCCATGTGCAGCTTGCCACGAATACGAAGTTATTTAGCGCAGCCGATAACGATGCTCGTGATAAAGAGCCAAACAGTGTCGTTAGTGCCATTGATTATGGTTTACCTGGCATGCTGCCCGTTCTTAACCGTGAGGCAATTACCTTGGCAGTAAAAGCAGGTAAGGCTTTGAACGCAAAAATTGCTAAGGTGAGCCGTTTCGATCGTAAACATTATTTTTACCCCGATCTTCCTAAGGGCTACCAGACAACTCAAATGTATGAACCTATTATTTTGGCGGGCCATGTTGATGCGCCTCTTGAGGATGATAGTACAATTCGTGTTCGTATTCACCATGCCCATCTTGAAGAAGATGCGGGTAAGCTGACGCATTACGGTGATTATAGCTTGGTTGATCTTAACCGTGCTGGTACGCCGCTTATTGAAATTGTGTCGGAGGCGGATATTCATTCTGCTGCTGGCGCCAAGGCATACGCGGCCGAATTGCACCGTCTTATGACGTATGCCGGCGTCACCCATGGCGATTTATATCATGGAAATATGCGGTTCGATGTGAATATCTCGGTTGCGCTAAAGGGTGCAAAAGAACTTGGAACGCGCGCCGAAGTGAAGAACCTTAACTCTTTCCGTAGCGTTGAAAAAGCAGCCGAATACGAGTTTAAACGCCAGATTGAAGTGCTTGAACGCGGCGACCGGGTTGTTCAGGAAACTCGTGGATGGGACGATGCTAAGCAAAAGACCAACTCGCAGCGTTCAAAAGAGGACGCGCAGGACTACCGTTACATGCCAGATGCCGATATTCCACCGGTTGTGCTGACAGATGAAGAAATATCTGAAATTCAGTCTGATGTACCGATGTTACCATCCGCATACCGCGAAGCATGGTCGACGCTTCACTTCGACCGTTCAGTGGTAGACGCACTACTGGCAACAAAAGAATACGCCGCACTTGTAACGGCGATTCAAACTAAGGCCGGTGATGAAACTGCCAAACGCGTCGCGCACTGGTTTGCGAGTGCGCTTGGTCACGCCGATGATGAAGAAGTGGCTGTAGATGTTCATAATCTTTCTCCTGATTCTTTTATTGAGCTGGCAGATATGGTGGGTAAGAACGAACTCAGTAGCACTGCTGCTAAAGAAGTGTTTATCGAGCTTCTCTCGAGCGACAAGACGGCCCGCGAAATTGCTGAGACGAAAAACTTGTTGCAGGTGAGCGATGAGGGCGCAATTGCAGCGATCGTTGATGAAGTGCTTGCTGATCCTGCAAGTAAGCAATCGCTTGACGATATTAAAGCTGGTAAGGATAAGGCAATTGGGTATCTGGTTGGCCAAATTATGAAGAAGTCTCAGGGAAAGGCTAATCCGGCGCTCGCCCAGAAGCTCATTAGGGAGCGGCTTTAAAATGCAGCCCTGGAAGCATGTCAAAGAGCCCGAAATTGTAAAAGTTGGATGGCGCACCTTAACGCGGAAAACGTTCCTTCAGCCCGACGGAAAAGAAGCTGAGTATGTCACGGTTGGCGATCTTGCGCCGCGACATGGTGCGGTTATTGCGCTTACCAAGGATAATCAGGTTATTATTGCGGAGCAATTTCGCCCCGGTCCCGAACAAATTTACCAGGAATTACCTGGTGGCAACATAGAGAACGGGGAAGATCCTGAAGAGGGTGTGATGCGCGAACTCCTAGAAGAAACGGGTTATGCGAGCGATACCGTTGAGTTTCTAGGGGAGGCTCGCAAGGATGCTTACATGAATGCGACATGGTATTTTTACTTGGCACTTAACGTTCAAAAAGTAAGTGATCAGCGGCTCGATAGCGGCGAGTTTGTTCATGTTAGAGAAATAAGTATTGAACAATTGATACAAAATGCTCGAGAAAGTAAAATGTCTGATGCTCAGGCCGTCTTTTTGGCGTACGAACGCTTGAAATCAATTACTAAAGAGGGGTTGCAGGTAACTTAAGTTATCGCTAAACCCCATTAGTTACGCATAGGAGGAAATATGAAACAACCAACGAAAGCCATTATTTGCGCCGCAGGATTAGGGACGAGGTTTTTGCCACAGACCAAGGCGATGCCAAAAGAAATGCTACCAATTATCGATCGACCAGTTATTCAACTTATCGTTGAAGAGGCTGTAGCGGCTGGTGTTACGGAAATTATCATTGTTACGGGAAGCACAAAACGGGCAATCGAAGATCATTTCGACCGTAGCGACGAACTAGAAGCCGAGCTTCGCGAAAAAGGAAAAAATGACAAGGCTGATCAAATTAAAGCCGTTGCCGAGCTTGCCAACTTTATTTATATTCGTCAGAAAGGGACGCCAAAAGGAAATGCACGCCCCGTACTGAACGCTCAGCATCTTATTGACGATGATGAGCCGTTCTTTGTCTTTTTCGCGGATGATTTCTTCCGTAGCAGTGTGCCGCGTGCTTTGCAGCTAAAAGAAGCCTACGAAAAAACAGGTAAATCGGTTATTTCTCTTATTGAGGTTGAGCGCAAGGATGCCGACAAATACGGAATGGCGGCGGTGGGTGAGCAGCTTGGCGAGCGTACGTTTAAGGTGAGCCAATTAGTAGAGAAACCAGGGGCTGAAAATACGCCAAGTACGTTCGCTTCGGTTGGCGGGTATCTGTTAACTCCCGACATCTTGCCAATTATTGCCCAAGAAAAAATAGGTAAAGGCGGTGAGATTACGCTTGCGGATAGCATTAACGAACTCGCCCAGCAAGATGAGGTTTACGGACAGTTTATCGATGGCATATGGCACGACACGGGTGACCAGTTGAAATATATTAAAGCGGTTGTCGATGTCGCTCTTGAAAGCGAAGAATATGGCGCTGCGCTTTCACAATATCTTAAAGAACGCGTACAATAGAAGTAATACCAACCTAATACGAAAGGACAAAGATGGATTGGTCGCAAATACTCGTTATTATACTTGGCATTGCGCTTGCAATCTTTTTGGTGCTGGCAGTTATTTTGGTGGCGCTTCTTATTAAGGTGACGCAACAAATAAAGGCTGTCACAAGTTCTGCTCAGCGGACCGTCGAACGGTTTGAAGAGACAGCCACAAATGCAAGCCGAGCGACGTCACCTCTGGTGGTGGCCCGTGTCATTTCCCGCTTTATGAAAAAGCACAAAAAAGGAGGTAAATAATATGAAAAAACGTTTTGCATTTGGGGCAATTATTGGCGCAGTGGCCGGTGTTGTCGCCGGGTTTCTTACGGCGCCAAAGTCGGGGAAAGAAAGCCGTGAAGACATTAAAAACAAGGCTGCAGAACTAAAAGCCGAGGCTGGTCGTCGCAAAGATCACGCGAAGGAAAAAGCGGATACTATGGTCGAAGAAGCTCGCACTGTCGCTAAAGAATATAAAGATCGCAGCGAGCGCGCCGTTGAGGGTGCGAAAAAGGGCTTTAAAGAAGATCCTAAGAAGAAGTAGTTGCGCTAAGCAAGTATTAATGACACACTTGTAACAGAGTGTGTCATTAATTTTTTACGGGGTATGTATGAAAAAAGCCGTTAATGCAGTAAAAAAGAATATAAAAGATGGAAACGAGCGCGGTGCGCGTTATGCTGTGCTAGAAGATTTATTCAATGATTTTAACCGCAGCCGCTTTCAAATTTATAAAATGAATTTTTTCAGGGGTATCTTTTTTGGCCTGGGAAGCGTATTGGGGGGGACGGTGTTAATTGCATTTATCGCATGGGCACTAAGTTTTTTTGTAACGCTACCAGGTGTTGGCCAGCCAATTGAAAAAGTGCAGCAAAGTATTAACTCGCGCGACCGCTAATATTTTGACTGACGCTCAGTAAGTGGTATAATATTACTCGTCCGAACAAGATGAACATCGACAATCCGGAAGGGTCGCGTCATGGGGATCGGAACATTTCTGAGTGGTCGGAACGACGGCGCAGACAAGTTTCTTGCGCAGCGAGTCGAGCAGATCGTGGTAAAGCTGGGCCGTGCAGATTCGATTCAGACGTCAGATGTCGTGAAGTCGGCAAATCTGCTATACCGGCTTTTCCAGCCGAAAGGGAATTTTCTCTCTGGCTTTATGGCCTATGTCGACCTGTTTGGCATGCTCCACGAGGTTGGTCGTAAGCGCCGTCTGTCCACCCAAGTGTACGCGTTGAAGTACGCGGTAGCACGATTGTTTGCGGATGGTCTCGAGATGTGCGATGACGACGCGAGCCCAGTTTTTCGTGTTCTTCAAGGGACGCGGGAGCTCAAGAGCAGTCGAGATGCCTTGTCTCGCGAAGGTCAGTATGTCGAAACCGCGCTTCAGGCTGCAGAGCTCCTGCGTATTGGCTACGAAGGTCGGGCATTGCTGCTTCGGGCTGTAAGGCGGATGTTTCCCGGGGAATACCCTTGGGGTATTGAGGAAGGTGAGCTTCAGGCTGCCGAACAGAAGGCCGACCTGCTCGCGTCGCAGATTATCAAGCTCCAACGCTATGGCATTAAGCCGTGTGTTATGCAAGATGGCTTGCTGCATCGTCCGTCGGAGGCATGGGTATTTAGCGACGTATCGGACCGTGAATGTGGCGCTGGAATGTTGCGCCCATTGGCGGTTTCGCATCTGGCGCTAATCTCCGAGGTTACTTCACTGCGCGAAAAAGTGGATGACCATCGGGTGCCTGGCGCTCGGTTCACTTCCATGCCGTTTCCCTCGTTGGGATTGGTTGTTGTACAGAGGGACGGGAGGTTGACCGCCGATTCGGAGTACGGGCTTCGCCCCCTCGAGGCCATCTTTGGGCAGGCTGGTCGCGAGAAGGCATACCACTTTTTCCGCCTGCTGCACCTTATGCGGGTGGCTGATCTCGTGGTGCCGGTGGAAGTGTACCGCGAGCACGGTGTGCCCACATGGCCGGTAATGCCCGCAACTCGCAAACAGCGAGAAGCGAGCCGCCAGCGCCCCGAGAAGCTGCTTCGTGATCTGTGGGTGCCACGGCAACTGATTATCAGTCGGCCAGAGCTTCTTGACGGCGCGTTCGACGCAGAGCTGGCCGAAGCGATGCGTACGCATGGTCTGGAGCCTGACGCGTCTTCCCGGGCGCGGCATAGTGTACCGGGTTTTACTCGAAAGCTGCCGGAGGGCTGCCAGGCTACTCCTGAGGCGCGACGACTTGCTCTTGAGGAGCGGGGAATTGTGCTGCAGCCAGGCTACACCTATGTTCGCCACCATGAGCGTGGTTCGGAAGAAGACGCTGCGTCTATTGGCCACCGAGCCATTCGTCGTCCGCGTGCGTAGCAGGTAATACTGGCTACGCGTCAGCCCGCCCCTGTTAATGGGGGCGGGCTTTTTATAGTTAGCGATACTCGGGATTTTGGTGTTTCGCGTTAGTTACGTGTTCCCAGCCGTCTTTGGTGTTGCCGATTGGAGGATAACCTGCTGTCTGCTTAAGCATGGATGCGGCATGCATAAGATTCCATGCCATGAACGTGGCGTTGCGATTTGTGAAATCATTATTAAAGCCAACGGGTGACGTTGAACCCTCCGGCCTATCCCCATAGCTTGCCCCTGGCCCGGCTTCTCCTACCCAGCCACAGTCTGCTTGAGGTGGAATGGTATAGCCAATGTGCTGCAGGGCATAGAGAATATCGCGTGCGCAATGTTTCATGCCATCTTCGTTGCCCGTAATGGCACAGCCCGCAACGCGTCCGTAATAAAGATACTGTCCTTTGTCGTTGTAGTCGCCACTGTAGGCGTAGAGTCTTTCGATGACAAGCGAAGTCATACTCGACTTATCACCAAGCCAAATTGGTGTTCCAATAATAAGAATGTCCGCATCTAAAATTCGCTTATGAAGTGCGGGCCATTCGTCCTCAACACCTTCGTCGGCGCCATCTTTTATCATGCCGAATGCTATTGTATGATCGAGTGCGTAAATTTGATCAACGGACACACCTTCGTGTTCCATTATCCCCGCAATTTTATCGAGGAGGAACTGTGTGTGCGAACTTTCCTTATCTTTTTTGATGGAGCAGTTGATGATAACTGCCTTAAGATGAGAAAAGTTCGCATTTGTCATAGCTTACTTCCCTTGATCCCAACCGCCAAGTATTTGGTCGACGGCGTCCTGTGGATTTTCAGGAAGCTGTTCGGTGGCGTTTTGCAGATGCTCCTCGGCCTGCGCGCTTACTTCTTCCTGTGCCTGTGTGGCGGCGTCGGCGGCATCTTGCCCCATGCCGGTTATTTCGGTTGCTTTTGAAAAAATGTCGTCAAATAGTCCCATAACCTTACTATAACAAAGATAATGAAGAAGGGGAAATCTGGCGAAATTGGTATTTTCGGCTACCATGTGCTTGCGGGTTGTTAGTGCTATGGGCATTATTATTTCGGTGCGGGGCAGGGCAAAAAATAAGCCTGACGCTCCTCCTTGTCGGAAGGAGCGTCAGGCTTGTATGCGTCGATGCTAGAACTTCACTAGCTTAGCTGCTCAGCTGGTTGGCGGTCTCCAGCCGGTCGCTGACAATCACCAGCTCGGTGACCAGGCCACTCCCGTTGAAGACGACCATGTCGACGCAGTTGATGACGATCTGCTGGCCGTTGGGGGCGATGGAGCCGCCGTTCCAGCTCGTCAGTGTGCCGTCGAAGGTGACGGTCATGGTGTAGAGGGCGAAGATGACGCCGTGCTCCTCGGTGATCCGCTTGATCTCGACGTTGTCGCCGAGGTCGGGGAAGGCGTGGCGCTGGCGTTCGATCTCATCGACGAACTGTCCGAACGTGATCTTGCCGGTGCCCGGCAGCTCGGCGATGAAGTTCTCGGCGCAGAAGCCGCGCAGCGCCGTGTAGTTGCCGCCGTTGATGGCCGCCATCATGGCGCCATAGCGTTCACGGTTCGAGGGAGTGGTCATGCTCTCACTTCCGTTGCAGAGTATGTATCGGACGATACAATAGACATTATAGCAAATTTATTAAATAAATACAACGTAGGCAAACGACGTGAATTCTTAAAAAAATGGACATAATTTGCTATACTAAAAATACTATGGAGGAGGGAAAAAACAACACAGCTACTTTAATTGCGCCGCAAAATTCGGTGCAATTAAAACCGAGCGATTACGTTCATCTTCACAACCACACTCACCACAGCCTGCTTGACGGGTTAAGCAAGATACCCGACCTAGTAAATGGAGTGAAGGAAATGGGTATGGAAGCGGTTGCTATTACCGATCACGGTACGATGTCGGGTGTGGTCGATTTTTATAAAACCGCTAAAGGAGCGGGTGTTAAGCCGATTATCGGGATGGAAGCCTACGTAGCAGCGCGTTCACGTCACGACCGTGATCCGGCAAAGGATAAGGCGCGGTATCATCTTATTCTCTTGGCTATGAACGAGACCGGCTATCAAAACCTCATGCTGCTTTCGTCGAAAGCTAATCTTGAGGGGATGTACTATAAACCACGTATCGACCACGAGCTTTTAGAAAAGCATAACGAAGGCCTGATTGCGCTTTCTGCCTGCGCAAGTGGCGAGGTAGGCGAGAAACTTCGCAACGACGACTACGAAGGCGCAAAAGAGGTTGCCGCGTGGTATAAAGCTACCTTTGGCGACCGCTATTACCTTGAACTGCAAGATCACGGTCACCCTGATTGTCCGGCAAAGTGGGATGTGCAAGTGAAAATAAACGAATACCTGCATCGTATTAGCGAAGAGCTAGATATTGAGTGTGTTGTTACCAGCGATGGACATTATTTATCGCACGACGATCAAGACGCACATGAAATTTTGCTTTGTGTGGGAACAGGCGCGTTTTTGGCGGACGAAAAGCGCATGAGTCTAAAAGATTTCGAGTTGCATGTTACCGATCCGGCCGATATTATTTCTCGTTGGAACAAAACGAATCCGGAAGCAGTTGCCAATACGCGCCGCATTGCCGAGCGGTGCAATGTTGAAATGGAGCTTGGCCGTATCCTTATTCCAACTTTCCCCGTGCCCGAAGGCGAAACCGAAAAAACCTTTCTTGATAAGCTGGTGTATCGTGGCATGGCCATGCGCTATGCTGGCAAAACGCCCGACGAAGTAACAGAAATGAACCCCGAGGATATTCGTCCGCTTCTTAGTGAAGGGCAGCTAGAGCGGCTTGATCTTGAGCTTGGCGTGCTTGATAAAATGGGCTACAACGGGTATTTCTTAATCGTGCAAGATTTCATCAACTGGGGGAAAGACCAAGGTATTATTTTCGGCCCTGGTCGTGGCTCGGCTGCCGGGTCTATTATTGCCTATGCGCTTAAAATTACCGATCTCGATCCGCTAAAATATGGTCTTCTCTTCGAGCGTTTCCTTAACCCCGACCGTATTAGTATGCCCGACATCGACGTAGACATTCAAGATACGCGGCGCGATGAGGTGATTCAATATTGCGCCGATAAATACGGTGAAGACCGCGTATCGAACATTGTTACCTTTGGTAAAATGGCGGCGCGCGCGGCGGTGCGCGATGTGGCGCGTGTGTTGCAGGTACCCTACGCCGAGGCCGATCGTCTAAGTAAAATGATTCCCGCACCAGTGCAGGGCCGCCACATTCCACTAAAAGTGAGCGTCAAAGAGGATGTTGATCTTAAAAAAGAATACGAAACGAATCCAACTGCCAAGCAGGTTATGGACTACGCAATTCGTCTTGAAGGTACTATTCGCTCGCACGGCGTGCATGCCTGTGGCGTGGTGATCGCGCCGGATGATTTGGTGAAGTATTTGCCACTTGAAATGGCGCAAAAAGGAGTCGTGTCAACGCAGTTTCCAATGGGAGAGGTTGAAGAACTCGGCCTTTTGAAGATGGACTTTTTGGGTCTTTCAAACCTTAGTATTATTAATAATGCACTCACTATTATTCAGCGAGCGTACGGCGACGAAATTGACCTTACGAATATTCCTCTGGACGACGACAAAACCTACGAGCTTTTCCAGCGCGGCGATACCACTGGTGTATTTCAGCTTGAATCGGCCGGCATGAAGCGCTACCTGCGCGAGCTAAAGCCCACCACATTTGAAGACATTATCGCCATGGTGGCATTGTACCGTCCGGGTCCAATGCAGTTTATCGACAGCTTTATTAAACGAAAGCATGGTATTGAAGAAATTAAGTATTTGCACGATGGAATGCGTAACTCGCTAGAGGCAACCTACGGCATTCTGGTTTACCAGGAGCAGTTCATGCAGATTTCAAAGGAGTGGTGCGGATTTACCGGAGGGCAGGCCGATACACTGCGAAAAGCCGTTGGTAAAAAGAAAATCGACCTCATGATGAAAGTAAAGCCGGAGTTTGTTGAAGGCGCGGTAAAAGTTGGCGGAGCCACGGCCGAAATTGCCGAGACATTCTGGAGCCAGCTTGAAGAATTTGCTAACTACTGTTTTAACAAGTCGCACGCCGCTTGCTATGGTCTTATCGCCTACTGGACGGCGTATCTTAAGGCGCATTACCCGGACGCATTTATGGCCGCTCTTATGACAAGTGACCAAGATGATGTTGAGCGGCTCGCCATTGAGATGACCGAATGTAAACACATGGGTATTAAGGTGCTTTCGCCAGATGTGAACGAATCGTTTGTAGAATTTGCCGTGGTGCCGGGTAAAAACGAAATACGTTTTGGCATGGCGGCAATTAAAGGCGTGGGCGTAGGTGCGGTGGAAGAAATTATCCGTGCTCGAAAAGAAGGTAAATTTGAATCGGTCGAAGATTTTGCCCGCCGTGTGAGCACAAGCCGAGTAAATAAAAAAGCGTGGGAATCACTTATTAAGGCGGGTGCGTTTGACCAACTTGGCGATCGTTCCGACTTGCTATTTAACGTTGAAACCGTTCTTGCGTTTGCAAGCAAATTGCAAAAAGAGGCTGCGAGTGGTCAGGTGAATTTGTTCGGTGAGCTGATTGCCGATAATATCCAGCCAACAGTAACCCTTATGACTGCGCCGACAAAATATACCGACAAAGAGCAACTTATGTGGGAGCGTGAGCTACTAGGGTTGTACATTAGTGCGCACCCGCTTGATAATTTCGATGCGTACTTTGAAGAGCAGACAATTCCGCTTGCCCGGGTTACGCCAGATGTTGATGGTAATAAGGCGACAATCGGCGGGCTGGTGACGACGGTGCGTACGATTGTTACGAAGTCGGGCACGAAAATGGCATTCGTTGGTCTTGAGGATAAAACTGGCGAGGGTGAAGTGATTGTATTTCCAAATTTGTTTGAGCAAGTGGGGGCAAAGTTGGTGCAAGATGCCGTTGTTCGTGTTTCGGGCAAAATTAGTGCGCGTGACAGAGACGGCAATCTTGGTAGTGAGGCTAAAATGATTGCCGATGAGGTAATTCTCATTACCGACGAAGAGCTACGGAATTACGAATCGACCGGACGCAAAATGGAAGCGCCGAAAATAAGCAAGCAAGTAAAGGCAACCCGTGTTGCCGAATATAAGGCGAAGAAAAACGGAACGCCACTTCCGCAAACAAAACCTGCCGAGAAAAAAGACGATACTCCACCTCCGCCGCCGCCACGACCAGTGATGGATATTCCACCGGTAAAAAAACTGTTTGTGCATATTAAAGATCCGGATGACCATGAAACGCTGCTGGCGCTAAAGGAGATTTGCGGAAATTATCCGGGTGCGAGTGACATTGTGCTGGTATTGGGTGCTGAAAAGAAATCGGCAATTCGTCTTCCCTTTAGGGTCGATGGTAGCGATCAGTTAATGGGCGCGCTCGTAAAAAAACTGGGTGAAGACTGTGTCGTGTTAAAATAGAGAAGATCGCCCTCTCTGAAAGCAGGTGAAGATGGCATTCGTCGAAAAACCCGCTAAGGGTTCGAGAAGAGCAGGAAGCTGGTTTGAGCTTGATGGCAATACGCTGCCGTCATGGATGGCGTGGCTGCCAGAGCTGAAGGAGAACCACCGCGAAGTACGGACGCTTTTCCCTTCAGCCGTTGATGTGGTAGAGGTTGAGCGCTACGTGCCGCCCACTGCGACGCGCACGGTTCGCCGCATTGCGGCCGTGGGAGAGCATGTGCTGACGGGCAGGCGTCAAACATACTACGCTACAAGCGTTAGCGAACTTCGCTACAAGTCGCCACGAGGCACCGAAATCGGTAATTTCTTCTCAATTCGGATGCTGGGTCTCAACGCCGAGTTGACGGAGTTTACTGCTGTCGCTTTGGTCGCCGTTGACGAGGAACGGTGGCGCGTTGTGCCTGTCGGCCAGCATGGGCTTCCGCCCGGCTTCTGCGTGGTTAAAGAAGGCGACGGCTACGACGTCAAAAAGAGACCGTAGCCAGGGGCGGTGGCGTCATTGGGAGTTCCCTGTGGCGCCACCGTCAATGCATACAGTGCAATGCCTGTTGCAACGCTAACGTTATACGATTCCTTTTGGCCGCTCATAGGGATTTCTATTAACTCATCGCACTGATCGCGTAGTTCTGGTGTAATCCCTTCAACTTCCTCGCCCAAAAACAGGGCGATTTTTTGTGGTGGGGCGTAATTTGGCAACATGACAGAACGGTCATCTTGCTCGAGACCGACAATATGGAAACCGGCGGCTTTTAACACTGGCAAATTGGGCGTTTCTTGATACTCAAAAGGGACTGACTGTTCGGCGCCAAGTGCTGTTTTATTAATTTGTTTCGTAAGCTTTTCGGCAATATGAGGAAGCCGCGTGTCGTGAGATTGCTGGGGATATGGAGTGTAGCCACTAAGAATGATTTTTTTAACACCGAAACCATCGGCCGTACGAAAAATTGCACCCACATTATGGGTGGAACGAATATTATGAGCGACAAGGATAATCTCTCGGGTCATATCAGCATTATCGTATAATATGCTGGGCCGTGTTGCAAACATAACCTTTCTGGTATACTAAAAGCAATGGACGAAGATAAAATTCAAAAACAGCGCCGTGAGAATGATGAAACCTCCACACGCCAGAGGGCGGCAATATTAGGGCTGCAGTATCTCGACACCCGTGAGTTTGAGAAGACGCTTCCGTTGGCACAGGAGGTTCTTGCTGTTCCCGATATGTACAAAGGGCATATTATCCCTCTTGTGAAGGGTGGCGGAGATGAAGTGTATCAGTTTGGCGTTACAAGTCAGGCGCCACAAACGCTTATTAAAAAAATGGAAACCGACTACGGTGACAGGGGTGACCGTACGCAGTTTTTTCTTATTAGCGAGAGCGCGTTTCGAGCCTTTATGCATCGTTTCGACCCTCCAAAGGTTATCCATTACGACGATATTGAAATTGCCAAAGAGGGCGATAGCGATACAATTGCTCAGGTAAGTCAAACGCTCAATAGTGTCGGCTCCGATCGAGTATTCGACTATTTAATAGATCAAGCTGATAAGCTTGGCGCGAGCGATATTCACATCGAAAACGAACGTACCTACATACGTGTACGTATGCGCGTTGATGGCGCACTTCACCCTGTTGCAGAACTCAACAAAGATCGTTACCGCGTTATTATGAGCGCACTCGCCTCTAGGTCGAACGTTTCTATGGCGTCCGCCGAGCCTCAGTCAGGCCATATGCAAAAAGAGATTACCCGAAACGGCTCGACGCACCTGCTTAACCTGCGTGTCGAAACCGTGCCAACAATGTATGGCCAGGATGCTGTGCTGCGTTTATTTAATTTCGATTCAAGTCTTCTTAATCTCGATCATCTTGGCATTCCGCAGCGTCAGCGCGACGAAATTGACGAAGTAATTAGTCATCCGCGTGGTATGGTGCTTATGGTGGGCCCAACAGGGTCGGGTAAATCGACCACACTGTACAGTATGCTTAACGCGCTTAATACTACCGACCGAAAACTTATTACGCTTGAAGATCCAATCGAGTACGGTCTCGATGGTATTTCGCAAATTCCCATTAATACCACGGGCGGACAAAGTTTTGCCGACGGGCTACGTTCGGTGCTTCGTCTCGACCCTGATGTTGTGATGGTGGGTGAGATTCGCGACCAAGATACGGCACGAACGGCCATTCAAGCATCTATTACGGGGCACCTAGTGCTTTCAAGCTTTCACGCCAACTCGGCAAGTGCTGCGTTTAGTCGCATGATTGATCTTATTGGGGTAAATCCTATTTTTAGTAGCGCTATACGCCTGGTGATTGCGCAGCGTTTAGTGCGCAAGCTTCACGACGACACAAAAGAGGAATACGAGCCGGACGAAGCCACGCGACGCTATGTAAAAGATGTTTTGAAAAATGTGCCAGAAGGAATAGACGTACCCAACCTTGATACCTTCAAGCTTTGGCGGCCCGTTCCAAGCGATGATGTTCCGTTTGGTTACTCTGGACGTGTGGTGATTATGGAACAAATGGTGGTAAACGAAGAAATTCAAAAGTTTTTGCGCGGTGACGTTACCGAAATTCATACCGAAGTTATTGAAGAAACCGCAAAAAGCACCGGTATGTTAACGCTCGAACAAGTTGGCGTGTTAGCGGCGCTACGCGGTGAAACTACGTTGGACGAAATAAGCCGAGTAATATAGAAGAGTGCCGGCAGCGCAATCTGCCGGCATGCAATTTCAACGGGTTTAGCTGATTGTTGCTGCAATAGCCGGCACAAGTCGCTCATCAAAAACAGATGGAATAATAGACTCTGCCGTCGGCGACTCAACCAGTGAAGCAATGACTTCGGCGGCGGCAATTTTATGGTCGTCGGTGATTTTTTTAACCCCATTGTCGAGCGCACCCCTAAAGATGCCAGGGAAAGCAGTGGCGTTGTTGACTTGGTTGGGAAAATCGCTCCGACCAGTTGCAAGTACGGCGACGCCGGCCGTCTTGGCGACATCCGGCATGATTTCGGGCGTAGGATTGGCGAGAGCAAAAACAATAGGTTTTTTAGCCATTTTTGCAATATGGGCAGGCGCAAGAAGGCCGGGCTGGCTAACGCCAATGAATATATCTGCGTCAGAAATGGCATCGTCAAGGCTGCCATCCTTCGAGCCATCGAGGTAGGGCAAAAGCGCTTGTTTTTGGCTATTAAGGTCGCTTCGACGTGCACTAATAATACCCTTGCTGTCGACGGCGACAATTTGAGGGTGCGCGTAACGGTGAAGTAGCTTAACGATAGCCGTTCCGGCAGCACCAGCCCCAACGACGACAATTTTACAATCGCTAAGGGTTTTACCAGTTACTTTCGTGGCATTTATAAGTCCGGCAAGCGTAACGACGGCTGTTCCATGCTGATCGTCATGAAAAACGGGAATGTCGAGCTCACTTTTTAGTCGTTCTTCAATTTCAAAGCACTGAGGCGCGGCGATGTCTTCAAGGTTGATGGCGCCAAAACTCGGGGCAATTGCCTTGATTGTGGCGATAATGTCTTCGGTAGAATGAACATCAAGCGTAATTGGAACGCTGTCAATGCCGGCAAAGTGCTTAAACAGAAGGGCTTTACCTTCCATAACCGGCATGGAGCCTCGAGGGCCAATATTACCAAGGCCTAGCACGGCCGATCCGTCCGAAATAACGGCGACAAGGTTGTTTGTCCAGGTATATTTTGGCAAAAGTGCCGGATTGTCGGCAATTGCCCTACTAACAGCGGCGACTCCGGGGGTGTAGTAGGCACTGAGGCGGTCTTTTGTGAGCTCTCCTTGGTCGCGGAGGGCGGTTGTTATCTTTCCTTTGTATTTTTCATGCAGTTCGAGTGCGGTCGCGTTGTAGTCCATGTCTTTAGTATAGCACTCGTGGCAGAGCGCTTTTGTGGTACTTTTTCCCTAAAAGGCTGGAAAAACAGAACAATATCTGCTATAATACATTATTGATTGTATCTATAAACGAATAAGCGAGTACAGAGATGAGTTTTGAACTAATTCAAAAAGTTAACGCCCAGCAAAAAAAAGCCGGCGTGCTTGACGTGCGAAGTGGCGACACGGTCAAGGTTTACCAGAAAATTCAAGAAGGAAACAAGGTACGTACCCAGATGTTCGAGGGTGTTGTTATTCGTACGGATAACAAAAAATCGCACACTTCACGTATAACTGTTCGCAAAATTGCAAGTGGTGTTGGCGTTGAGAAGAGCTTCCTGCTTCATAACCCGCTTGTTGAAAAGGTAGAAATTGTTCGTCGCGCGAAAGTCCGCCGTAACTTCCTTTCTTTCCTCCGTAACCGCAGCGGTAAGAGTGCTCGTCTTAAAGCCGTAAAGTTTGACCGCGAAGCTGTCAACACTCTTCCTGAGGCCCCTAAAGCTAAAGAAGCGGCCGCTCCAGCCGAAGAAGTACCCGCTACAGAGAAATAATTCTGGGTTTGTAGCGCAAAAACGCCGCCATGTTGCGGTGTTTTTGTTTTGGCTCATGTATACTAGAGCATATATGATTGTTGGTGTTGATGAAGTTGGGCGCGGTGCTTGGGCGGGGCCTTTGGTTGTGGGAGCGGTGTCTCTAAATGGTGTATCTATTGAGGGGCTTAGTGACAGCAAGCTACTGACAAAAGCGCAGCGAACGCTGCTTGATCGTGAAATTCGCCAACAGGCGCATGGTATTGGCTTGGGTTGGGTGAGCTCGAAACATGTTGATATGCTTGGCATGACGGCAGCGTTGAAGCTGGCGACGCGGCGTGCTCTGTCGCATCTTCGCCACGATATCTCCGAAATTATTATTGATGGCACTGTTAAATTTGTCGATGACCCGCGGGTGACTACGTTAAAAAAGGCCGACCTATTGGTTCCAAGCGTGTCGGCGGCATCTATTGTTGCAAAAGTGGCGCGTGACAGTTATATGAAGCATATAGACGGCGTATTTCCTGGCTATTCATTTAGCAGCCATGTGGGTTACGGAACAGCAAGGCACCGCGAGGCTATTGCAAAGCAAGGCGTGTGCGCCGTCCATCGCTTGTCGTATGAGCCATTGAAAAAGCATGCGGCAAAAATAAAAACGCCGGTCAAAGAAATAGGCGACGCGGCCGAATTTGTGACCGCTTGCTATCTTGAGGAGCGAGGTCATACAGTTATGGCACGCAACTGGCGCACGAAATACTGCGAGATTGATATTGTTAGCCAAAAAAATGACATTTGGTATTTTACAGAGGTGAAATACCGACGATCAGCGGCTCAAGGTGGTGGATTTGCGGCCATAACAGCCAAAAAACGCCAGCAAATGGCGTTTTCGGCACAGCTTTTTGCAGAGCGTTATGGGCTGCGTGACGTTAATCTACGGCTCGCGGCAGCAGAATCATCTGGTATGCCGCCGCGAGTTTTGTCGTGGCTAGAGCTTCGCTAATGCTTCAACAACCGCAGGTTTGTCGCGCTCGATAAGCTGTACGCGACCCTCAATTTCTTTTAGGCCAATGGTAATAACGCGAGTAAGACTAACATCGTTTAGCATAGGCGAGAAAAATGCACGATATTCATTAAGCTCGGCGGCCGTAAGGAGAGCGCCGGCGCTATAGCGCGGGAAGCTGTCGTAGCTTTTGTCGCCGCCAAATGTCTCCTGTACCCATGACCAGTTATCTTGCAGCCAGCGCCACGCAATTGTGCGGCCGGTTCGGTTGCGTATAAGCCAGGCAAACCAACGAATTGCATCTTGCGGACGAATAGTTTCGGGGTCTTTAACGTACTCAAGCAATTGACGAATGTGATCTTCACTTCGGGTGCTGCAAAGTCCATCGCTAATATCTTGCTGAAGATCGGGAAGCGATGTCTTTTTATAGCGTTCGATGAGCGTGGTAACGATTGTTTCGTCTTCACCATGACGAACAACCGATCCAATAATAAGCGGACGAATCTCCGGATTCATATCCTCAAGCTTGAGCGAGGCGTAGTAATTGGCGGCCTTAGCGATGGCATCTGCATCTTCGCCGTAAAGGACGAGCCCAAGAATGATGGTTCGCAGCTTACTGTCAGACTCGGCCTCGCCGTCTTTCGGCTCCCAGCCAAGTTTCTGGTAGAGGGGCGTTGCGATGCGGAGAGCAAATGCTTTGAGTGCTTTTTCGGCTGCGTCATCGTCGAAGATAAACTTTTTCAGTTCGCCAATGCAGAGTGACATAATACTCCAGACGTGCTCGGAAGTCTCGTTTTTATAGGCTGAGACAAGTGAAACAAGTTCGGCGCTTGGAAGGTAGCCACCGCGAGCCAGAAGACTTTGTTCGTGGAGAAGCTGCAACCTATCGAGAGGAAGCGAGCCGTCCTTTACCGTTTCGTCAACCAGTTGCTGCAATAGAGCGGCGTCGTATCGGGTGATAAAGTGCGCGCTGTTGCCGTTATTGAGGCGTAGTAGACTAGATGGAGAATAAGTGGCCGTCTTCTCGGTTTGAATTGCCGGGAGCTGGCTGTCTGTCGCATGAAGCGGAATTGGCCAAAGCGCCGACGATTCTTCGTGCGGACCAACGAAAAAGCGCTGCTGAGAAATGGTTGTATTTTCATTTTCTTGGGATACGTGCACGACAGGGAAACCGGGCTGTTGCAGCCAAGCGTTCATAAAGCTGGCAATATCTTTGCCACTGGCTTTGCCAAGCGCGTTCCAGAGGTCGACACCTTCTGTATTGCCATAGGCATGTGTTTCGAAATAAGCTTTCAAACCAGCACGAAAAGCCTCATCGCCAACGTACTGCTGGAGCATACGCATAAGTCGTGCGCCTTTCGCGTAAACAATTGATGGGTCGAAAATAGTATTTATCTCGTCAGGATGATTGACATCGACACGAACTGCCTGTACACCGTCAATGCTGTCTCGACGCAGGGCGGCGATGGTTTCGTGCGAGGCGAAATCGAGCCACATATCCCATTCGGGGTGAAGACTGTCGACGGCGATGTACTCCATAAGGGTGGCGAAGCTCTCGTTTAGCCATAGGTCATCCCACCATTTCATAGTGACGAGATTGCCAAACCATTGGTGTGATAGCTCGTGTGCTACAACTGTGGCAATATAATGGCGGCTTTCAATGCCGGTGGTTTTGGGGTCGACAAGCAGCGCGGCCTCGCGGTAGGTGATGAGCCCCCAGTTTTCCATGGCGCCAGCCGAAAAATCGGGCAGCGCGACATGATCGGCTTTTGGTAGCGGATAGGGTGTGTCGAAGTAGTTATCGAAAAAGTCAATCGTGCGTCGGGCGATATCAAGCGAGAAATCAAGGCTTTCAGCGGGATGCGCGAGCGTAGCCCACACGTTTACCTCAACACCGCTCTTCGTAATGGCTGTCTTTTTTTGCAGCTCGCCAACTACCCACGCTAGCAGATAGCTGCTCATTTTTGGTGTGGTTTCAAAACTTGTTACAAGCTGTCCATCTTCTTCCTTTTGTGTTTTTATTGGCATATTACCAAGCACAGAAACGCCTGTTTCGGTGGTAAGTGTCAGGTCGAATGTGGCTTTTGCTGCTGGTTCGTCGACGCAAGGAAAGACTTCGCGCGCGTGGTGACTTTCGAGCTGTGTTGCAAGGAGCTCTTTTTTAACGCCATCATGCGTGTAATAGCAGGGATAAAGGCCATGCATTGAGTTAGTAATGCTGCCGCTGTAGGCGATAGTAACAATGTGTCTACCGGCTGAAAGCCCGTCTTGGGTAATGGTTAATTCGTCGTTGTCGCCAAGTGTGGCGGTGGCCTCTTTGCCATCAACGGTGGCGCTGGTGATAATGAGGTCTTTTGCGTGAAGCTGGATAACGTCGCCGACGGAATTACCGTTTATGACGGCGACGCCATGGAAGGTTCGTGGCTCGCGGTTAAGAGTGATTGAAAGTTGATAATGTTCTGGAATGAATGTGTCTATAAGTCTCGCTACTGTTTGCATGTATACTATTGTAGCAGAGGAGCTTCTACTTATGTCCCAACGTTTGAAATTACGGCGCACAGTCGCCACGCTTATTATTGTCGCATCTGCCTGTACGGCGGTTATTGTTAACGATGCGTTTTATCAGCCCGAGCTTGCACCGCAACAGGGGGGTGGAGGGGCCAAGGCGGCGTTAGAGTCGCTTGCAGTAAAGGGTCGTGCACCAAAAACCGGATATTCGCGCGATCAATTTGGCGGTGGATGGGCGAGTAAACGGGGGTGTGATACGCGAAATATTATTTTGGCGCGCGATTTAAAAGATGTGAAGTATGACAATGAATGCAACGTGATAAGTGGTACGCTGGACGATCCTTACACTGGTGTGACGATTGCATTTGTACGTGGGCCGGGAACGAGCCAAGCGGTACAAATTGACCATGTTGTTGCACTGAGCAATGCTTGGCAAACGGGCGCACAACAATTAACGCCAGCCAAGCGTGAGCAGCTGGCGAACGATCCACTTGAGCTGCTAGCATCGGATGGTGCGGCTAATCAGCAAAAGTCGGATGGTGACGCGGCGACGTGGCTTCCATCGAACAAGGCTTTTCGGTGCCAATATGTCGCACGACAGGTTGCCGTGAAGAAAAAGTATGCCTTGTGGGTGACACAGGCCGAAAAAGACGCAATCTTGCGCGTTCTTGAACGTTGTCCTCAGCAAGATTTGCCGACAAAGTAAAAGAAAATACCCCGGCCGCTGGCTGCGGTCGGGGCGTGGGGCTCAGGAGTTATACTTTACTCCGAGCGTTTCGGCGAACAGTTCGCTCAGCTGCTCGATGTCCTGGGAGTCGGGCTCGCTGGGGTAGCCGATGATCGGCACCTGGCAGTGCCACGGGGCATCCAGAGGCAGCATGGCCGCGGCGTCCTCCTCTTCGGTGTTTCGTCCGAAGATAGCCGCGGCGAACTCTTCCTCGGACGGCAGCTTGAGAGTGAGCTTTGCCGCCAGTTTCGGGATTGATTGAGCTGCAGGAAAGCTCACGTGCGTTGCCCGGGTGTCACGGAGTACTCGTGTGACGAACCTCTTGCCGAGTGGCGTCAGCCCTTCCAGCGAGGAGCCTTCCGTGATTCGCAGCGCGTTGTCGCGGTTGCAAGGGCGGAAGAACTTGCTTGCACCCACCATGGCGGCAGATGTGGGTTCCGTGATGATGACGGGCTTCTCGACGACCAACGCCCGGCTGGTCTCGTAGAAGGCGACGTTGGACAGTCGCGCCATGAAGTTCGGGACGTCCTCGAAGTCGGTGGCGACCGAGGTGATGGTGAACTCGCCGACGCTAATGACCGCATTGAGCACGTGGTACTCGATCTGCTCCGCCAGTCCATAGCCGAGGACCTTTGCGAAGAAAGTCTCCCACTCCGCGGGAAGTGCGTCGTGCCACAGGGCGACAACGTCTTCGGGGGTGGTTGCGATACCCTCCTGGAAGTCTCGGCTGATAGGCCGACCGAATGCCAGCGTCAACCGAGGGCGTTCTGCCGGCGTGTCGCGCATGCTGAGATGTGCTTTGAAGGTCATGGTGACCGCTTCCTTTGGCCTGTTCGGACAATATAATTATAAAATACGACTATTGTTTTGTAAAGAGTAAGAAAATACCCCGGCCGCTGGCTGCGGTCGGGGCGTGGGGCTACGAGATGCCCATGCTGAAGTGCTGATCGAGCACGAAGGCAAGCCGTGCCTTTACGTCGACACCCGGTGCGGGGACGAAGGTCGGCGCACTCGGGTGGACATCATGCTGACCGAAGTTCAGCTCTTTGATGCTCCCCTCTGCCAGAAGCACCGAGGCCAGAATCTGGCCGTGTTCGGTAAGCTCGTAGAAGTGTTCTCGTCGGCGCAACGTCATGGCGTGGACGATACGCCGACGAGGCCCGAACAGGCGTTCCGTACCGATGATAGCGACGCTACCATCAGAGCGGTTGAGCGTTGGTACTCGCGGACGGTAACACGGCAGACCGGCGTCTTCGAATACACCACAGATGTCGCCGATGCGTCCACGAAGCGAACGGTTGGACTCGGTGAAGTTTAGCTCGAGGTCGAGCGGCCAGCCGTGTTCCGGGTTGTAATCTCGGTATTGGTGCAGACCGATTGTGTCGGGCCTGCACTGCCTGAAGAGTCCGAGCAGCGCCCGCCTCCAGGATCCCTCAAGGTGCAGGCCGAAGGTAGTCGCTGCATCTTCCAGTTCACCGCAGGGGTCGAATTTGACTCCTTGTCGCGTGTAGACGTCCGTTTCGATGCCGAGTGCCAGGCTACGATTACCCAACCGGGCAAATCCTCCCGTAAGCATGTACGCTTGCCTCTCTGACAGGGGGGTGTACCATTCTATTATATCACAAAATACAACGTTTGTCTATTGGTTTAAAAATAGGCTTGCATAATGTTTGCAACTCGCCTATACTAAAGATGTACATTCCGGCCGGCAGGTCGGATTTTTTCATAGAAAGGAAGAAGATGGAAGATATCAACATCAAGCAACTCGTACTTGCGGTTCGTACGATTGCTGAAGAGAAAAACCTCCCCGAGGACACTGTTCTCTCTATCATCGAACAGGCTATTGCCGCAGCGTGGCGTCGCGATAATGGCGAACGCGACCAAGAGGTTCGTGCCCAGCTTAACATTAACGACGGAACGGCTAAAGTGTTTGTTTCTCGCGAAGTTGTGGAAACTGTCGGTAGTCCAACGGTAGAAGTGAGCCTTGAAGACGCGCAAAAAGTGAAAGAAGACGCGCAGATTGGCGACTTTATCGAAGACGAGCACGAGGTTGTCAGCTTTGGGCGCGTTGCCGCACAAACGGCAAAGCAGGTAGTGCTCCAGCGCCTTCGTGAGGCCGAGCGAGAAGTGGTGCTTGAAGAGTACGAAGATAAAATTGGTACGGTTGTAACCGGTACTGTGCAGCGTGTTGAGCCTCGTGTCGTGCGTGTCGAACTTGGCAAAGCCATTGGTATTTTGCCACAAAGTGAGCAAATTCAGGGCGAATTTTACGGCATCGGTTCTCGAATTAAGGTGCTTATTAAAGACATCGAGCGTGACAATCGTGGGCCGCAGCTTATTCTCTCGCGCGGTAGTGAAGCGTTTGTCGAGCATCTTTTCCGCCAAGAGGTACCTGAAATGGAAACTGGCGCCGTTGAAATTAAAGCGATTGCACGTGAGGCAGGCCGCCGCACGAAACTTGCGGTAAGCAGCAATGTTCCTGGTGTTGACCCAGTAGGGACTTTTGTCGGCGGTCATGGTACTCGCGTACAGGCTGTTATGAACGAAATTGGCGACCAAGAGAAGATTGACATCGTTACTTGGGACGAAGATACTGAGCAGTTTATTCGTAACGCTCTTAGTCCTGCCGAGGTTGAGCGTGTCGAATTGGATGAAGCTGCCAAGCGTGCAAAAATTATTGTTGACGAGAGTCAGCAGTCAATCGCTATTGGACGGGGTGGGCAGAATGTTCGCCTTGCAAGCCGATTAACCGGCTATGAGCTTGATATTGAAGCGACGAACGCAAAGCCCGAGGTTAAGACTGAGCAAAAACCTCGCCGTGATATTGAAGACAGCTTGCTAAACGCAGTTGAAGAATCAGCTGAATAAGCGCTCTGTGACCTTAAAAAATACCCCGGTCATACGGGGTATTTTGGTTGATTTTTATACAGCAAAGATTACAATTAAAAATATATGGCCGATTGAATAAACAGATACTTAGCACTCTATTGACGAGAGTGCTAAGTTTATCTATACTAAGAGAAGTATAGAACTATCCAGACGCTAAGGAGGATACAAGATGGCTGACGAATTCGCAGATATCATATCTCATCTTACTGATAACGCTCGCACAAGTTTGCAGCATGCCGACGCCATTGCTCGTGGTTTCGATAGCGCGTATATCGGGACCGAGCACCTTCTTTTGGGACTTCTTGCCCAGGGAGCCTCGGCCGGTGCAAAAATTCTTGCAGATGCTGGTGTAACTCTTGAAAAAGCACAAGTGGCGCTTAACGCAACGCCGCGCAATTTGATAGTCAGCACCGGTGCAAAGGGCTTATCCGAGACGGCAAAGCTTACTCTTCGCATGAGTTGGGAGGTGGCGCAAGAGTTTCATCACGATTATTTAGGGACCGAGCACATTCTGTACAGCATCCTTAATCAGCGCAATGCGCGCGCAACAGTGCTGCTGCGTGACATGAGCGTCGATATTGAAGAAGTTGCCGGTGAACTTGAGGATTATATGAATCATCAAGACGCTGCGGACGATGACGATAGGCAGGCCACCCAGGCTCGACGCCGCACGCGCGGCGGTATTTTGGAGGCATTTGGAACCGACTTAACGGCACGCGCAACGAGAGGTGAGCTGGATCCTGTTATTGGCCGTGATTCCGAGCAAGATCGGCTCATTACTATTTTAAGCCGACGCACTAAAAACAATCCGGTGCTTATAGGCGAGCCTGGTGTGGGAAAAACAGCCATCATTGAGGGGCTGGCGCAGCGAATTGCCCGCGAAGACGTACCCGATCATCTGCTTGATCGACGTGTATTCCAGCTTGATCTTGCTGCTATGTTGGCAGGCACTAAATACCGCGGCGAGTTTGAAGAGCGCCTAAAGAAAGTTGTCGATGAACTGAAGCAGCAGAAAAACATCATCGTTTTTATTGATGAGCTGCACTTGCTTGTTGGGGCTGGTGCTGCCGAAGGTGCGTTGGACGCGGCGAATATGCTAAAACCGGCGCTTGCCCGGGGTGAATTGCATTTAATTGGCGCAACGACGCTCGATGAATACCGCAAGCATATCGAAAAAGATGCGGCGTTAGAGCGACGCTTCCAAACCATTACCGTAGCAGAGCCAAAATTAAAAGATACCATCGCCATTATAAAAGGGCTGAAGCCACACTATGAAAAGCATCATGGTGTTTCTATGAGTGACGAAATTATCGAAACCGCGGTGCATCTTGCCGATAGGTATGTGAGCGAACGCCATATGCCCGACAAAGCAATTGATGTCATTGATGAAGCTGCTGCGCTTGTTCGTGTAAGAACGGGACGAAAGCCAAGCAAGCTGCGAGATTATACCAAGCAACTGAAGCATCTCAACGACAAGATGGAGGAAGCTGTTTTAGGTGAGGACTACGAACGGGCGGCGCTTTACAAAACACGTATTAGCCAGATATCGGCCAAGCTGGAAGAGACTCGTGAGAACTTTGAGAAAAAGACTCCAGTAATACTTGGTGACGAAGATGTTGCACAAGCCATTGCGCACATGACCGGGATTCCTGTAAAGCGTGTTCAAAAATCGGAGGCAAAATTACTCGGTTCGCTTGAAAAGCATTTGTCGAAGTTTGTTATTGGCCAGAGTGAGGCCGTCGAGAAGGTAGCCCGTGCAGTACGACGGAGTCGAAGCGGCGTTTCGAGTGGTCGACGACCTATCGGCTCCTTCGTTTTTCTTGGCCCAACAGGCGTGGGTAAGACCGAGCTTGCCCGTGTGCTTGCGCGTGAGGTGTTTGGCAGCGAAGATGCGCTTGTAAAAATCGATATGAGCGAGTTTTCAGAAAAACACAATACCAGCAGGCTGTTAGGTGCACCGGCTGGGTATGTTGGCTATGATGATGGTGGCAAACTAACCGATAAAATTCGTCGTCAACCTTATAGCGTGGTGCTGTTCGATGAGATAGAAAAAGCCCATTCCGAGGTGTTTCATATTTTGCTGCAATTGCTTGAAGACGGTCGTCTCACCGACGCTAAAGGCCGGCAAGTTGATTTTAGTAACACCATCGTTATCCTTACCAGCAACCTTGGCGCCGACCGCATGATGAAAGAGTCATCACTTGGTTTTGGGGTAAAAACAAAGGCCGATGAGCGCGAACTTGACGCTATCCATAAAGAGAACGCTGAAGCCGCCGAGGAGGCGCTTGCCAGACTCATGCGTCCTGAGCTTATTAACCGTTTTGACGCAATTGTGACGTTCCGCGCATTAACGCAAAAAGAAGTTGGTAAGATTTTCGATCGATTTGCTGCGGAGCTGCAGGATCGGCTTGCCCTAAAAGGCATGCGACTTATCGTGTCGCCAGCTGTAAAGAAGCAGTTGGTGGCTCGTGGCTACGATGAAAAATATGGAGCACGGCCTCTTCGCAGGGTGCTGCAAGATGAGCTTGAGCTGCCGATCGCCGATGCTATTTTGGCTGGTACCTTTGAAAAAGGCAGTGTTATTCGTGCGACAACCAACAAGGGAAGGATAGAGGTGGGCCTTGTCGAAGAATCGTAATAATAGAGGAAGTATCTTTAAGGGGTTTCTTGCTATCGCTTTGCTTCTTTTAGCGACGGTCATATTCTTTAGCCGCGGATTTCTCTCAGACCAGCTTGTCGTATGGAGCTATACCCCGACTACCGAAGTTCAATCTATCGTTAAGCGTACCGCCATGACAAACCACGGTAAATTTATGTTTTATGTCGGTAGTCCGAGAGTAGAAGATGCAATCGAATTTAACCAAAATTGTTCACGCAAAGAACAAAATGTCGCAGTGCTTGGCTGCTATCAGGGAAAAATTCATATTTATAATGTTACCGATGGGCGCCTGGACGGCATAAAGGAGGTGACGGCGGCCCACGAAATGCTTCATGCGGCATACGAGCGATTAAGTGATAGTAGGCGGCAAGAGGTAAATAACCTTATTGAAGCGGAGTACGATAAGTTAAAAAATGACGAGAATTTGTCGAAACGGATGAGTTTTTACGCGCGAACCGAGCCTGGCGAGCGTGATAATGAGCTGCACTCAGTTATTGCGACGGAGGTGAAGAATGTCTCACCTCAGCTCGAAGCCTACTATGCGCAATATTTTAAAGACAGGTCGAAAGTAGTGGCACTTCATGATGCCTATAATATTCAATTTACGTCACTAAAAGCTCGAGCGGATGAGATTTCCGATGAGATGAAGCGCTTAAAAACCGAGGTAACTCAGGAGAGTCGCGATTATAAACATGCGGTTGAGTCGTTTAATAAAGAAGTGGAAGCGTTTAATCGTTTGGCAGAATCGGGTGGCTTTGAAAATGATAAACAGTATGAATCGAGCAGGATAGTACTCGAACAGCGATCGGAGTCGCTTGAGGTGATGCGCGCGGCAATTAACGCAAAAATTGATCAGTTTAATGCTCTCCGTGGCGAGCTGCAGTCTATCTCTACGCGAAGCGAAGATCTTAACGAAAGCATTGACAGTAGCCTAAAAGAGTCGCCTCGTTTATAATAAACCTAATGGCTAAGTCGAAAACTCAATTTATTTGTCAAAACTGTGGGGCGGTATATCCAAAATGGACGGGCAAATGCGAAAACTGCGGCGAGTGGAATTCGCTTGTCGAGCAGGTGGTAGCGTCAACGGGCAAGTCGGCCGTTGCGCGCAGTGCGACAAGCGGCCGCGTGCTTGACCCTAGGCGTATTGACGCTATTGAGGCGGACGAAGGCGCGGTGCGTATGTCAACGGGCTATGCCGAGCTTGATGAAGTACTTGGCGGAGGTATTTTACCAGGTGGTGTTATGCTTATGGCGGGACAGCCGGGTATTGGAAAAAGCACACTTCTTTTACAAATTGCCGGCGAAATAGGGCGTTCGAGCGAAGTTCTTTACGCAAGTGGCGAGGAGTCGGCCTCGCAGGTGAAGCTTCGGGCTTTACGGCTTGGCGCTGACGACCGCGAACAGCTTAGCTTTGTGGCAAGTACAAGCGCTGACGACATTGCTGCAACGATTCGTTCTGGTAAATATAAACTTGTTATTATCGACTCAATCCAAACCCTTAGCCTTGAGGAAGTGACGTCCGCACCCGGAACGGTGAGTCAAATCACCAATAGTAGCAATGTTATTATTCGCGCCGCTAAGGAAGCAGGAGCCGCGGTGGTACTTGTAGGTCATGTCACTAAAGAAGGAAGTATTGCAGGACCAAAGGTGCTCGAGCATTTAGTGGATGTCGTTTTGCAGTTCGAAGGTGACCGTTATGGAGGTTTTAAGGTGGTACGCGCGGTGAAAAACCGCTATGGATCAACCAGTGAGGCGGCTATTTTCGAGATGTACGAGCAGGGGCTTCGTATCGTTGAAAACCCATCTGCAGCGCTTTTGGCCGAGCGACATAACACCGATGGTTCGGTGGTGTTAGCAACGCTTGAGGGTACCCGGCCGCTTTTGGTAGAAATACAGGCACTTGTCAATCCTACAACTTTCGGGTATCCTAAACGTACAGCCTCAGGGTTCGATCTTAATCGGCTGAATCTCCTTATTGCCGTGCTTGAGCGCCGTACAAAGTTGAATTTATCAGACAAAGACATCTATATCAATGTCGTTGGCGGTTTGAAACTCGGCGACCCTGCTGCCGATCTTGCCGTATGTATGGCAATTGCAAGCGCTGCAGCCGGGAAGAAGTTAAATAAAGAGGTTGTTGTTTTTGGAGAAATTGGTCTTGGCGGAGAGATCAGGAGCGTCCAAGCGGTTGAACGCCGTGTCTCCGAAGCAAAAAAGCTAGGGTTTGATGGGGCAATTGCTCCAAAAACCGCAGCAAAAGATTCATTCATTAGAGGTGTTGGCGATTTGCGTCAAGCCTTAATCGACTACTTAGAGTAGTCAGAAAGTAAAACATGGATACATTACAGGTACTCCTTACTGTTACCTGCCTCATTATTTTGGCAGAGGTAACGTTTTTGGTGGCAAAAATGCCACGTCAATCATTAAATAAAAAGCAAGGTCGCGCTATTTTAGTAGATACCTCGGTGCTTATTGATGGTCGTATAATTGCGGTTGCAAAATCGGGTTTCGTAAGCGATACTCTGGTTATTCCGCGCAGCGTGGTGGGCGAATTACAATTTTTGGCAGATAATGCCGATCATGACAAGCGAGCGCGAGCTCGTTATGGGCTTGATGTCGTGTCTGAACTGCAAAATTTACCTGAAGTGACAGTAGAAATTTTACAGGATAGCAATACGGCCAGCGAAGGCGTTGACAATCGTCTACTAAGCTTGGCAAAAAAGCATGGTGCAGCGGTTTGTACCATCGACTATAACCTTAACAAGGTAGCGATTGTTGAGGGCATTGTGGTGCTAAACGTTAATGAACTCGCCCAGAGCCTTCGCATGGCGTACCTTCCGGGAGAGCATTTATTGCTAGAGTTAGTGCAAAAGGGGCAAGATGCGCACCAGGGAGTTGGGTATCTTCCTGATGGAACCATGGTTGTGGTTGAGCATTCTAGTAAATATATTGGTCAGTCGGTTGAAGTAGAGTTTATTCGAAGCTTACAGACTGCTGCCGGCAAAATGATGTTCGCACGACGTATTGAGGCGAACCAGCCCGCTAAACAGCAGCGTCCAACGGGCAAGAAGCCTATCGCGATGCAGAAACCGCAGCAGGAGAAAGCTCAGGCCGTGAAAGAAGTATCGCAGCAGCCTAAGGCGGCTACAGTGTATCATAGTGATACTCAAGATCAACGGGCTGTTGCTCGAAAAAAACCTCAGCAACAAAAACAACGTCGTGATACTGCAAAAGAACAGCCGCAACAGGGTCAACAGAAAAATACATCACCTAACAAGACGAATCAACGGCGAGCAAATAAAACAGACCACGAGAGTAATCTCATGGACCTTGTCGACAAGCACTCGCAATAGACATTAAAAAATCCCGCAACTCCGCGGGATTTTTTAATGGTTCTACGCGTTAATCGCGCTTACCCCCAACCGATATAGACTGACTTGCGCTGTAGTACGCTTCGTCGGTTGTTACAACTTCAACGGTATGGCTACTAAGATTAGGGAGCGTAATCTTCTTTTCGTATGTGCCCGTTCCCTTTGTAGCTACTTGCGCGTACAAATTGCCATCTATGCGAACCTCAATGCTTTGTAGCTGGTGATCGCCGCGCTTTATGTAGAATGAAAGATTGTACGATCGTCCACCGCTCGAATCGGCAGCTAAACCTGTAAGATTTGGTTTGTTTTCGCCACACTTATGAACATCGTCATCTTTTGTTGCGTCGTAGCCATCTGGCGCCGTGAAGACATCTCGTTTGCTAATAGGATCTTTGGTTTTGAGAACGTCGATTTCTATTCGCGCTGCATCTGGCGTACAGTCGGTCGCCTTCTTTTTAGACACTTTATCAAAGGTTAGCTTGGCATTTGTGCGGCCTTGGTTTTTGTTGTACCAGGCTGGATAAAGTTCGCCATTGATATGCTGAATGCCGTTAGGCTCTGGGAACCAGTCGCCCTCTTTCCATTTACCTTCTTTGGCATAGACTTCTTTGTGGGCAAACTCCATGACGGGGCCGACAATACCGGCAGGTAGCGACGAGTTTCCGTTAGTAAGCACGCGTGTATCTGGGTTACCAAGCCACACTCCCATTGTCAGTGCGGGGCTATAGCTAAGCGTCCAAATATCTTTTGGCTGACCGCCCTTGTCGGACGTACCTGTTTTTGCTGCTGTACGGACGCCCGGAATATAGAGGCCGTAGAACTGTGGCCCGTAGAGTCCAGCACGTGCATTGTCGTCGCTGAGGATATCCGAAACAATGTAAGCAGATTGCGCATCGAGTACTTGCTTGCTCTCGTCTTTATACTTTTTAAGTACTTCACCCTGGCTATTGGTTACTTTTAAAACGGTACTGGTTGGCTTATAGACACCTTGCCGGCCAAGTGATGCGAAAGCATTAACATGATCAATCATGCGCGTTCCACAACCGCCAATAGCAGAGGAGAGACCGGCTTGAGCATCGGCACCCTGCGTACAGTAGTTGGTGTCGCCGAGGGCGCGAATTGTTTCCCATGTTGGCTGAATGCCTGAGATGTACATGGCCTTTACCGCCGGTACGTTACGCGAAAGTGCGAGCGATTTACGTACATTTATCGAACCCATAAAGCGATGATCTGCGTTATTTAACTCGGCGCCGTATATTTTAGCCATGGTGTTGTCGTCGGCGAGAATACTTCCGCTGCCGTAGTTTGCCTTACCCTGACCTTGGTCGGTGAATAGTTGAGAGTAGACAAGCGGCTTGATGGTTGAACCTGGCTGAATATATGCTGTGGCGGCATTGTCCTGTCCGTAGCCTGGGTAATTAAAGTCACGGCTTCCCATAAGGGCGATGATTTGACCGCTCTTCGTGTCTTCAACCGTTGCGGCACCATTAGTGAAGCCGGCGTAAGCAGGAACGTATGAATTGAACATGTTGTTCATAGATTCTTCGAGCTTGTTTTGTACCCGGAGGTCGAGTGTTGTTGTGACCGTGAGACCACCTCTACCAACTGTTACTTTGCCAAGTTCGCGTTCTAGTTGAGACCTGACCATCTGTACGAAATGAGGGGCTTTGATATCCTTATACTGGTTTGCGGCTGGCTGAATATGGTCGAGAATAGGGTACGCCTTGGCTTTGTCTGCTTGAGCTTTGGTAATATAGCCCTGCTCGGTCATATTGTTGAGCACTTTATGCTGTCGTTGCACGAGTGCTTCGTGCCCGGCGACGTTGTACGGGTCGTAGAGGCCTGGTTGATTAGGAATACCCGCAAGTAGTGCCGATTCGGCAAGAGAAAGCTTCTTGGCAGACTTTCCGAAGTAGGTTTGCGCAGCCGATTCAACCCCGTTACGACGCCCTCCGTAAGGGGATTCGTTAAGATAGAGCTCGAGGATTTGTTCTTTGTTATACATGCGTTCAACCTCAACAGCAAGAATCATTTCCTTGATCTTGCGAGGGACGCCATTCAGTCCTCGCTTGTCGGCTTCATCTGCAAAGAATACCTGCTTAACAAGCTGCTGAGTGAGGGTCGATCCACCCTGAGTACTTCCGCCGTTTGCATTATTAAGAACCGCTCGCGTAAGCCCACTAATACTAATGCCGGCATGATTATAAAAGTCACGATCTTCAATAGCGACGGTCGCTTCTTTCATGTATTTAGCAATTTCATCGTTTTTGACGACCAGCTTATAGTCGCCATCACCTTTATCTTCCCAGAGAAGCTTACCGTTTCTGTCGTAATATTTAGTAACGGTTGTTTGTACTCGCTTGGCCAGCTCTCCCGGACGAATAGCGTCAAGGTCTTTACGGAAATACGCAAAAAGTGCACCTACTGTTAAAATAATAAGTAAAGCTGCGACGCCTAATATTTTAAGCGCCATAATGCCACCTTTTTTGCTAAACCAATAGCCAAAAAAACGTTTCGGATGTAGACGGTAAAGTAGTCGCTTCACCGGATGCTTTGGCAAACTTGCCAGATATTCAGCTTTTTTACGGGCGTCGGCGTCTTTTTTGGTACGTCGCTTGCGCGCCAAATTTGAATAAACGCTCATCCCGCGTGATTTATTTGATCGATTCACCACGTTCCCTTAGTTCCATAAGCAATATTATCATCTATTATAGCACTATTTTTGTGCCAGCTAGTACTATTTTTCTGGTATAATTTAAAAGAATAACAGTGTAGGAGATCCATGAAACTTTCCGATGAACTGACGTGGCGTGGCTTCGTCAACCAAATGACTTACGACAACATTACCGAGCTTGACGGTGAGCCTATTACGTTGTATTTTGGCGTCGACCCAAGCGCTGATAGTATGCAAGTTGGTAATCTTGCCGCAGCAATGATGGTACGTCATTTTATCGACCATGGACACAAAGCAATACTTTTGGTGGGTGGTGCTACTGGCATGATTGGTGACCCTGACGGTAAGAAAGACGAGCGTCATCTTAAAACGCTTGACGAAATTGCAAAAAACAAAGCTGCTATTGCCGAGCAGTACAAAACAGTATTCGCCGGTAAAAACTTTGAAATCGTTGATAACTACGACTGGTTTAAAGATATCAATTATCTCGATTTTCTACGGAATGTTGGTAAGCACGTACCAATGAGCCAGATGCTTGGTCGTGAGTTCGTTCAGACGCGACTTGGCGAAGGAGGGAGCGGTATTAGCTATGCCGAATTTAGCTATGCGCTTATTCAGGGCTATGACTTCCTGCATCTTTATCAAAAACACGGAGTAACGCTTCAGGTGTGTGGCGCCGACCAATGGGGAAATAGTATCGCTGGTGTCGATCTTATTCGCCGTATTGAGGGAGGCGAAGCTCACGTTTACTCGACGCCGCTTGTTATTAACAAGGCGACTGGTATTAAGTTTGGTAAATCTGAGGGTGGTGCAATTTGGCTCGACGCTAAAAAGACAAGCGCTTACAAATTCTACCAGTTTTGGCTTAACACCGATGATGAAGGGGTGATTGACTACGCGAAAATTTACACCTTGCTTTCAAAGGAGGAGCTTGACCGGCTTGAAACCGAGCACAGGCAAAATCCTGGTTCACGAATAGCTCAACGTCGTCTCGCTCGCGAAGTAACCGCTTTTGTGCATGGTGAGCAGCGAGCTGCTTCGGTAGAACGAGTCACCGCAGTTTTATTTGGCGGTGAAGCCTTCGAGTCTCTATCGACAGAAGATATTGACGCATTGGCAGAAGAAATCCCAACCTTGCAGCCGGGGACTCTTGTTGAAATTCTGACAAAATCGGGAACGGCGGCAAGTAATGGTGAAGCACGACGGCTTATTTCTGGCGGGGCAATTTCTATTAATGGCAAAAAGATGGTTGACGATGTAACGGTCGCTGCTCCGGCTCTTGTTAAAAAAGGTAAAAACACGTTCGTTTTGGTTCGTGACGAAAATCTGTTATAATAAAGACTCGACTAACTAAGGAGGGTCCTTATGTCTTACACTACCGATACTCTGAAAGAGCACGTCTCAGACGCGGCTTTTGCGAACATTACCAAGTGGCTAGAAGAGCCAAAATATGTTGAATATAAAGATGAGTTGGTTGAGCTGATCGAAAACGAGGAATGGCAACAGCTTGAAGATAGCTTCTTTAAGGTGATTGAATTTGGCACCGGTGGCCGCAGGGGTGCAACTGGTGTCGGTTCTAACCGTATTAACCGAGTAACTATTGGGGAGTCGGCCCAGGCACTGTGCTTGTATGCACGTGAGCATGACAGCCGAGCGCCGGCCAAAGGTATTGTTATTGCCTGCGATACAAGGCTAACATCGCCCGAGCTAAGTGAATATGCAGCACGCGTATGTGCGGCAAATGGCTTTAAAACATATCTGTTCGACGGTTTTCGCGCCACACCAGAACTCAGCTTTGCGGTTCGTCACCTAAAGGCGGCGGCCGGAATTGTTATTAGCGCCAGTCATAATCCTCCCATGGATAACGGCTTCAAAGCATACTGGTCGGATGGAGGTCAGCTTGTTGCACCGCACGATAAGGGTGTGTTGGCAAAGGCCGAGGGCATCACTGAAATTTTTGCTGCCGATTACAATGAGTCTATAAAAAGTGGCGCAATTATTACGATTGGCGCTGAAGTTGATGAGGCGTATATTACGGCTGCCAACCAAGAAGCTGAGGGGGGCGATCGAGATGTTGCAATCGTATATTCACCGCTGCACGGTGCTGGTCAACGCAATACACTTCCGCTTCTTAAGGCCGCAGGCTTTACTAACATTAGCGTAGTAGAAGATCAAATGGTGCCAGATGGTAACTTTCCGACAATCGATTCAGGTAAGGCAAACCCCGAGGAGCCAGGGGCGAATGATAGGGCGGTTGCGCAAATGCTGGCCGAAAAGGCCGATATCGCCATTACCAACGACCCAGATGCCGATCGTATTGGTGTTATGGTTCGTCAACGCGATGAAGCTATTTACATTAATGGCAACCAATTGGCAGTACTCGCGACAGATTACGTTCTCCGAAAGAAGCAAGACAGAGGTGAGCTTACGAGCAACCATTACATAGCTAAAACCATTGTTACCACCGAAATGCTCCAGGCGCTCGCCGATCACTACGGCGTAAAGCTTTACGGCAACATGCTTATTGGCTTTAAATATATTGGCGAACTTATTCATAAAAAAGAGTCAACCGAAGAAACGTTTATTATTGGTGGCGAAGAAAGTTACGGTTTACTGAAGGGGGACTATGCGCGTGATAAGGATGGCGCTATTGGCGCATTAATTGTCGCTGAGTATGCAGCAGAGCTTAAAAAGGAAGGGAAAACTCTTTACGATCGTCTTCACGAGCTGTATCTTACCCACGGACTCTACCTGGAAAGGCTGGACAGTGCCTACTTTATGGGTGCGACAGGCTTTGAGAAAATGCAGCACGTTATGGCTGATCTTCGTCAAACGCCACCTCGAGAAATTGACGGACATGTTGTCACTGCGGTTCTCGACTACACCACGCTAGAGCGCCGTGATCTTGAAACGGGTATCGTCACTCCTATAGATTGCATAAAGGGTAACGTTGTTGTTCTTGAGCTCGATGGTGACCCTCGTCGCCGTCTTACTATTCGTCCAAGCGGTACCGAACCGAAAATTAAATTCTATGTTCAATGGTACGAACAGCTTGCCGAAGGCGAAGATGTTGAGACGATAAAACGCCAAACGAGCGATCAACTCGAAGCAATTGCCCGAACGCTCGAGGGTCTGCTTCTCGAATAAATATGAATCTGACAACTCCAATTGCGAGTATTAAAGGTGTCGGTAGCAAGACAGAGGAGCAGCTCCAGACTGCCGGCATCTTTACTGTGGGTGATCTTATTACCTTTTTGCCGCGTACGCATGAGGACTTTTCCGGCGTTACGCCTATTGCCGAGCTCAGGCCTGGCAAGGTCACCATTAAGGCGCATGCCGAGAAGGTAAGCACGCGCATTGTTCGACGTGGTATGCGTATAACGACGGCAACTCTTGCCGACGATTCTGGCAAGTTGCAGGCCGTTTGGTTTAACCAGGCGTATCGCGAGAATCAACTAAAAGCTGGTGATAGTTTTTTCTTTTCAGGTGAATTTGAATTTAATTATAATCGCTACCAGCTTACTGCACCACGGGCTGAAAAAGTAAGTGACATGACAGTGCAAACCGACCGGCTATTGCCAGTATATAGAGCCATTAAAGGCTTAAAAAGTCAACTTGTGCGCAAAATTCTGTCAGAACTTCGCCCCCTTATGACGATCTTACCCGAAACACTCCCTCAATCGATCATTGCTTCAGAAAAATTGGTAAGCTATGGCGATGCTTTGCTTGGCGTGCATTTTCCGTCAAGTGTAAAAGATGTCGAGGCCGCCAGAGAGCGCCTGGCGTTTGAGGAGCTATTTCAACTACTGCTTGCCAGCCAATTAAACAAGCAAGAAAATGCCAAACTAGAGGGGTGGCATATTCCATTTGACCAGTCGATCGTTGGCTCGTTTGTGAAAGAATTGCCGTTTGAGCTTACGAACGCTCAGCGTCGTGCAGCGTGGGAGATTATTCAAGATTTCGAACGCAAAACCCCCATGAATCGTATGCTTCAGGGAGATGTTGGCTCGGGAAAAACGGTGGTGGCGGGGCTGGCCGCACGCCAAGCGGCGCATGCCGGATTCCAAACTGCATTTATGGCACCAACCGAAATTTTAGCGGGACAACACGCAGAAACACTTTCGAAATTACTATCGCCATTTGGCGTAAGCGTGGGGTTGTTAACGGGAAGCGTAAAGGGTGCCGCGCGAAAAGAGCTATTGGCGCGCATTGTCTCGGGCGATGTCAATGTTATCGTGGGAACGCACGCACTTATTCAGGATGCCGTCGCATATAGTCGCCTTGGTTTTGTCGTTATTGACGAACAGCACCGTTTTGGCGTAAAACAACGACAGGCGCTTCTCGGTAAGGCGAAGCACATGCCACATTTGCTCGCTATGACCGCCACGCCCATCCCGCGCAGCCTAGCGCTTACTGTATACGGCGAGCTTGAAGTGAGTATTCTGAATGAGCGGCCAAAAGGACGTAAGCCCATTAAGACCAAAATTTGGTCGCCAATAAGCCGTGAGAAGCTTTACGAGGCAGTAGAGTCCGAACTTGCGTTGGGTCGCCAGGCGTATGTTATTTGCAGTCTTATTGAAGATAATCCCGACAATGAAGCTAGGAGTGTTACAGCGGAGCATCAGAGGCTATCGAAAAGTATATTTAAACATCGAAAAATCGGACTGCTGCATGGAAAAATGAAACCCGAAGAAAAAGATGACGTTATGGCCCGTTTTGCGTCGGGTCAGCTTGAAATTTTAGTGAGTACCACTGTTGTGGAGGTGGGTGTTGATGTGCCAAACGCCACTATTATGATTATCGAAAATGCCGATAAATTTGGCCTTTCCCAGCTGCACCAGTTACGTGGGCGCGTGGGTCGCTCTGATCACCAAAGCTATTGCTATCTTGTAATGAGCGATAGCAGCAAGCCGAGTCAACGTCTTAAAGAGATAGAGACATCGACAGATGGTTTCTATTTGGCCGAAGTTGACCTCAAGCTCCGTGGTCCCGGCGAAATTTACGGTCGTTCGCAACACGGTGCTCTTAATTTGCAAATCGCCACACTTGCCGACACGAAGCTCATTGCGCGGGCACAAAAGGCTGCACGCATGTTCGTTGAGTCGGGTGAAAGTCTGGTACAATATAAAGCATTGGCGACGCAGGTACAAGAGTATCAGCGCCTAACCACCCTAAACTAATATGTATTCTGGAACAACATTTCGAACAAAATCTGGTCGTATGATGGGTGTCCATCAAAAAATCGACCGCATTGCCCGTCGGCATCTGCAGAGTCGGTTGCAAGAAGACATCTATTTTCCGTCTATCCACGACATTCTTCATTTTGAGGGACTTAATGGACCAGATGGCATTAAGCGAAAAAGTCCCGCAAAAGATGAGCCCTGGCATTACATCGACCCTGCTAACAACGAGGATCGCGAGGTGGTGCATATGGCTGAGGCGCATATTAATAACCTTGCCACTGCGTTAAAGGCGGGCAATCGCGAGCGAGCGGCATTTGAAGCTGCTTGGCTTGCGCATACTATCGTTGATGGTTTAACTCCGGCGCACCATTATCCACTCGAGGCGAAACTCGAAGAACTGCGTGGTGAGGGTATTGAAACGCGTACCACGACTAAGGATAAACTTGTGCTTCCCGGCGAAAACCGTCGCAGCCAATTGCGCAATAATTGGGAGTTTTGGGGTGCAAAAGGTATTATGACAACCCATCTTGGCTTCGAATTGGGTGTGGCGACGACGATTGCTCCTACTCGATTTGACACAATTGATGCATCGGCAGAAATTAAAGAAGCGCGGGAGCAGGGATTTTCGACGATGTTCGAGATTGCTTTGCAACGAATTGCCGAAAAAAACCTCTACGACGAATTTAGCCGTCTAGGATGGACAAGAAGGCTTGCGCGCGAAACAAAATCGGCACTCATCCCTCAGATAGTTTCTGCGGTGATTGCAGCATGGTACTTGGCGGTTGAAGAGAGTCAAAAGGGGCGACCATGAATGTTCGTATAATCAGCGGCACTCGTGGCGGCCGTAAAATTGAAGCGCCCGACACAACGCGTACCCATCCTATGAGTGAAAGAGCAAGAAGCGCGTTATTTAACAGTATAGGAGTGAAGATAGAAGGTGCCGACGTGCTGGATGCTTTTGCCGGGACGGGGGCAATTGGTCTTGAGGCGCTTAGTCGGGGCGCGAAATACGTTACGTTTATCGAGCGAGACAGAATTGCACAAAAAGTGTTAGCAAAAAATATTACAACATTAAGATTTGAAGATCAAGCGACTATTATTCGCACCTCTGTATATAACTGGTTTGAGACGTCAGAACACAAGCAATTTGATTATATTTTTGCCGATCCACCTTATCACGATACCCAGTTTTCCACAGTCTCGCGACTTTTGGGTCTATTAAAGCCGGGGGGTTATATGGTATTATCACACCCAGGTAGGGGTGAGTTACCGACCAAAACGGGAGTTGTTGTGGTGGACAATCGTAGTTATGGAAATGCGGTACTCACTTTCTACCGCCGTGACGCCTAATTTGGGCGTTTTTATTTTTGACAAGAAAATACCCCAACCGCGTTGGCCGGGGTATCTCCTGGCCGAGGGTTGGGGTTGTTAGTCCTCGACGATGGTGAAGCCGAGGGGGCTCATTCTGAGCGAGTGATGCTTCGGGCAGATGAAGCGCTGCTGGACAGTATGCCAGCTCCCGTCGGTGCTGTGCATAAGCGCGTAGTAGTGAATGGACCCATCCGAGTCTCTTGGTGCGCGAAGTGCAAGCATGTTCGGTGTTCCGTAGCCACAGCGAGCCAGTAGGTCGATACGGGCACTTACAGGCTCGTTGTTTACCACCAGTTTGACAGACATCAACCAATCGATGTCTGCTTGCGTGTCGTAGGCGACGGCGTGGACGGTGTGGGTTCTGACCATTGCCGCTACTTCATTGGAGTTGACAATGGTGACATCGGCGGGTTCGCTTACAGGTGGCCGGTAATCCGGAAGGATCATCGTAAAAATGCCATTCGTCGTTGGGTCTACTGACTATTCTAATTATAACATATTTTTAATAATTGTGCATTTGAAAAGACAAAGAAAAAATCCAGATGTATAACCTGGATTCTCTCTATGGTACGCGAGAAAGGACTTGAACCTTCACGCCGCAAGGCACTAGCTCCTAAGGCTAGCGTGTCTACCAATTCCACCACTCGCGCGTATGGAGTCATTATAGCACAGCAAAAAATAAAAAGAAAGCTGGAAAATCAATCTGCTTGTGCTATGATGAAAGTAATGAATATAGGGAAAAGAGCGAACAACGCGTCATGAGTAAAGTTGCAACCTATCTGCAAGAGCACATTCAGGGTGAGGTTTCAACAAACCCTCTTGTTTTAGATGCCATGAGCCGTGATGCAAGCGTACTGCAAATAACACCTGAAATGGTGGTATATCCGCGTCTTACCAACGACATTCGTAAAGTAGTGCGCTTTGCGTGGCAATTGGCCGAAAAAGGTCATACGCTTTCTATTACCCCTAGGGGTGGTGGTGGCGATCGTACTGGTGGCGCTATTGGTAAAGGGGTCGTACTATCGTTTCCTGCTCACATGAGCAGTCTTTACGAACTCGCAGCTAAACAAAAACTCCTTCGCGTTCAGCCAGGCGCAACCGTACAGTCAATTAATGCGGCGCTTGGGCTGCAGGGCATGGCTATTCCCGCTTTCAATTCCGTTAGTGATGGGTCGACCATTGGCGGAGTGGTTGCGGCAAACGCGGCAACTCATTTTGCCGGTAAGTACGGTTCGGCCGCCGATTGGATTTATCAACTCGAAGTTGTTCTTGCTAGTGGTGACGTTATTCAGACAGGACGACTGAGCAAGCGTGATGTGAATAAAAAGAAAGGTTTACAGACGTTTGAAGGCGAGATTTACCGTGGTATTGACAATTTGCTCGATGACAACGCCGAACTTGTTGCACGGTTGTCCGACGGCGTTGGCGGATATGCGGGTTATGCCGTTTCGCAAATTCGCCAAAAAGATGGCTCTATCGATTTAGCACCTCTGTTTGCGGGGAGTCAGGGAACTCTTGGAATCATCTCGGAGATGATTGTTAAAGCCGATTTTACATCTCAAAATTACAGCGTGGCGCTTATCCCACTGCAGTCAACGAGCGAGGCCGCTGGCATTGCCGATCAGCTTGCGCAGTTTTCTCCCGCGTTTGCCGATTACTTGTGCGCCTCTTTGTTTGTATCGGCTGCGCAACAAGGTAAAAAATATCCCTTCGAAACACCAGCGGGAGCGCTATTGGTCGGTTTTGACGATTTTAATGAACGCACCCGTCAACGAAATCTTAAAAAAATAGAGCGTCTCTTCAAAAAGAATAGTATTGATATCCTTACTGCCGAGGGTGACGATGCCGCTGAGCTGCTTGCCGTTCGTGATGTTATTTCGTTTGGCCACCATCCGGCGGGAAGGGATGTATCGGCGCCGCCAATTATGGATTCGCTTGACATTCCGCTTGATTCTGTCACTGATTTTCTTGCCGGCATCGAAACCTTGTCGGTAAAAACAGGCACAATGCTACATGTTCATGGCAGTGTACTATCTGGTTGTTTTAGCGTTCGACCCGAGCTACATTTACAGAAAGTAACCGACAAACAAAAAATCTTCAAGCTTCTTGATGATATAAGCGCGTTTGCCACGAGCTTAGGCGGTAATATTACGGGGTACGGCGGCGAGGGACGGTTAAAGGTGCGAGCTGCGCATGCTCAGCTTGACGAGTCTGTTATAAAACTTTTTGCTGATATAAAAGCATTGTTCGACCCGTACGATATCCTCAATCCTGGCGTCAAACAGCCACAAGATTTACGACAACTTGCGAGTGCCGTGCGTTCGCGCTACGGTGGCGACACGCAGGCAGTATCGTACCCTTTCAACTAGCTTGAAAAACATCTCAAATTGGCGTATTATTACTCTTAGCACGCGCGAGTGGCGGAATTGGTAGACGCGCTAGCTTCAGGTGCTAGTGTCCTTACGGACGTGGAGGTTCAAGTCCTCTTTCGCGCACCATGAGTTTATGACAAAAAACGTTCCACGTTGGAGCGTTTTTTGTTTTGCGGAAAGCTTTAAATCTGCTGGTTTAGGACGAATGATCGAGCAAGAATAGACCTTGAGTAGGTCGCTCGCTCTATGTATCGCTTAGTGCTATGATTAAAACTATGACGGATTTACCAAAAGGCGACTCACTTATCGAATTACAAAAATATATTTGGCAGATGAACATTGAGCGTGGTTTTAACACGGTAGATGCCAGCAAAAAACTCGTAATGCTCATGGAAGAGGTTGGCGAGTTAGCCAAGGCCGTTCGTAAACATGTCGGCATGAAGTTTACCGATACAACTAAACAGCAAGAGTTACGCGAAGAGCTGGCTGATGTTCAGATTGTCCTTCTTGGTCTTGCAAGTATGCTAGAAGAAGATATGTTTAGTGCTGTTATCGACAAAGAGGAGAAGAACCGAACAAGGGAATGGAAATAACAAAGGACAGCTTGAGGCTGCCTTTGTTTCTCTATTCGCCACTAATTGATGTATAGCAGGATAAGGCTACGGGCGGCGCGATAGCGGCCCAAGATCTTGCTGATAGTTGATTATCCAAGATACTCCAAACGGATCAATTAGTTCGCAAAAATATCCGCCCCAGGGAGTAGCGGCCGGTGAACTAACAACATGACCGCCAACCTTTAGTTTCTCGAAAACTTCATCAACCGCATTTTTGTCCTTTTGGTTAATATAGAGATAGACGTTATTTCCTTCTCTTAGACTTTCACCGTCCGAGTCGATAACATCACTTGCCATAATAGTTGTTTCATTGTCAAGAGCGAGCACCATGAACGCAATTTTATCCTGATTACCGTTGCTTACCGATGGATTATCGCCGTGACGCAGTGTTGCGATAAACTCACCGCCAAGGGCATTTTTATAAAATTTCATCGCCTCTTCGGCATTACCCTTAAATTTTACATATGCATTAACTATTGCCATAATATTCCTTATTTACGTAAGTAGTAAGCGTACTATAGCAATCATGCGCGCACTAAAGCTTGAACAAATATGACACGTCGTTACAATGCTTGGTATTTATTAAACGCAGAGGGCGTGACGCCTATTCTTGAACGAAATTCCCTTGTAAAGTGCGAATGGTCGGCGTACGTATGAGCTGCGGCCACGGTTGTAATAGACCGCTCTGTCGCGTCGAGAGAATGTGCGGCGGCGGTGAAGCGCTGGAGCCGTAAAAATTCTTTAGCAGTAAAGCCTGTGTAGTGTTTTATCAAACGAAGACTTTGACGGTATCCGATTGGCAAATCTTGCGTAATTGCTTTCACAGAACTTCGACCGTCATCTTCTCGAGCCCTATCAACGAAGCTGTCAACGAGCGCGTGACGTGCAATCTTTTCCTCATGCACCAACTGTTCTATGAAATCTTGCAAGCATTCTAGCTTTTCGTGAGGCGTTTTTTTGCGCTCGATAGCGGTCTCAAGGCGAATGATCGTTTGCCCCATATCACGTCCCATTACCACCGCATCACGCAATTCAAGCGGCTTATAGGGGCTAAACAAATAGTATGCACCGGGCTTTAGCCAAGCGCCAACTTTTACATTGCCTTGTTCAAGATCAACAACTTGCGTGGTTGACAGGGCGCCAACTAGCACTACGCCGTGGCCGTACGGGGTTGTACATGTCATCAGCGTGCTGCGGGTAGTGGGGAGAATATGAAGTGTATGAGGAGTGTCTGTTTTGCTGTACCATATGCCATCAACATAGTCCCTCAGAGACGGACGTGGTGTAAATTCTTTGAAAGTAGTTTCTTTTAGTCGTCCCATATCTGGTGTTCTTAAGATAGTGTCGTGTCTATTATTTTATCATGTCCATGGGAGTTGACGAATATTTAACAAAACAGTATAATAGTTTTTGTTCTGCGATCAATGGAGGATGTGTGCCCCAGCGCATTGGCCGGCTGACGGAAAAGTCCGTCGCGAGCTGGAGGGAGAGGTTTACCGTGGAGTCTCTCCGTGACGGTAGGCTCATTTCCGATCTTCGCCTTCGGGTAGAGATCGATGGGGGCGGTGTCGTTGACATCGTTTCGCTTGCGGGTATGAAGGCCGCATTCATCAACGGTAACGTTGACCCGCGCAACCCGGCAGGAATAAGCGGTCAGCTGTATCTGATCTCGGGCGTTACTACCATCATGACGGATGGTACTGTGCTTTCGGCGCCACATGATGGCAAATGGCAGTCGGAGGTAGAGGTTGTGCATCTTTCGCCCGAAGGTGAAAGAACGCACGTTGAGTATCGCGAACCTGTCCCCGTGACATACGTCGACTCTTTCAGGGGATTCCGAAAGAAGTAGGCTGCATAAAAGCCGAGGCGTCGCAAACTGCGCGACGCCTCGGCTTAAATTATAATAGTATACTGAAATTATGAAGCATCGAATAATTGGTGTCGGCCCCATGCCAAAACCGTGGCCTAATGACGATAGACTCGATCCCGAGCTTCTTTTGGGTGGCGACCGCCGTAATGTTGAAGACAAGTACCGGTACTGGAAAGTTGAGGCAATCGCCCACGATTTAGCATTGCGACAACCTCGTTTACATATAGCCATCGAAAACTGGCAACACGATTTTAACATTGGCACCATTGTTCGCAATGCCAATGCGTTTAATGTCGGAGCGGTGCACATTATTGGACGCCGTCACTGGAATCGCCGCGGGGCGATGGCGACAGAAAAATACCTCTCCGTGCAGCACCATACTACCGTCGGTGATTTTATAAAAGCCACCAAAGATATGAAAATTATTGCCGTTGATAACGTACAGGGGTCTGAAGGTTTAATGAAAACCTCGCTACCAGACAATGCCGTGCTTGTGTTTGGTGGCGAGGGGCCTGGACTTAGCAATGAAATGCTAAAAGCGGCTCATTCTGTTGTTAAAATAGAGCAGTTTGGCAGTACGCGATCGGTAAACGTAGGGGTTGCCTCGGGTATTGTTCTGTATGAATGGCGACGTCAGCACTGGCAAAAATAAGCAATATGTGCTATAATGAAAGTATGATCTCTATTGCTATTCATCATTCGCATCTATTGCCGGTTTGCGTCGGATAGTTTTTCTTTGTTAAAAAATACGAAAACGCCGACGAGAATCGGCGTTTTTTAGATAGCAATACCTAATTTGGAGTGTCTATGACAAACAACTCAAGCTTGCAGAAAACAGATAAAAATGCAACAATAGGCTCAATGAGCACGCTTTCATCCCAACCCTACAAAGGTACGCGAGATTATTATCCTGCGGACAAGCGAAAACAAAACTACATTTTTGAGAAATGGCGGGAAATTGCCATGCGCTTTGGGTACGAAGAATACGGTGCACCAATGCTGGAGCCGATCGAAGTTTACCAGGCGAAATCGGGCCAGGAGCTTGCCAATGAGCAAACCTATGCATTTACCGACCGCGGCGATCGTACGGTGGCTATTCGTCCTGAGATGACCCCAAGTATTAGCCGTATGGTTGCGGCCCGACGCCAAGAAATGGCGTACCCGGCCCGTCTCTTCTCAATTGCTAACTTTATGCGTTACGAGCGTCCACAGCGCGGTCGCGAACGCGAGTTTTGGCAACTGAATGTCGACATTTTTGGCGTGAACGGTGCGGCACCTGAAGCCGAAATTATCACCATGGGTGCCGATTTTTTGAAGATATTTGGCGCAACGCAAGATATGTACACCATTAAAATTAATAACCGCAAAGTTATTAATCTCATGATGTCAAAATATCTCGAGCTCGACCCTATTCAATCACAACTAATGATTAAACTGTTCGACCGAAAGAACAAAATTACACCCGAGCAGTTTCGCGACCAAGCTATAGAAATTTTCGATAACGACAAAGCGGCTGAGGGACTTAAAAAAATCGCTGCGCTGCTTACGTCTAAAAATATCGCAGAACTCCCAATAGAAATTCGAGATAGCGAAGAGGTGCAGGAGGTGACCGAACTGTTTAGTAGGCTTGAAAAAGTCGGTATCAAAAATGCCATTTTTGATATTACTCTTATGCGCGGTCTCGATTACTACACTGGTACCGTCTTTGAATTCTTTGATACTCACCCCGAAAACCGTCGCTCGCTTTTTGGCGGTGGCCGTTACGACGGGCTGGTGGGCTTGTTCGGTGCTGAGCCAATTTCAGCCGTTGGCATGGCGCCCGGTCTTTCGATGACTGAGCTGTTTCTTGAGGTCCACAACCTTATGCCAAAACTTCCGTCAACAACCGAGGTATATCTAGTTGTGCTTGGTGGCGTCGACGATGACGCAATGAATCTCGCTAACCGTCTTCGCGAGGAGAGTGTGAATGTCGAACTTGATATTACAGGTCGCAAACTCGATAAGCAGCTTAAAACGGCAATCAAAAAAGATATCCCGTACATTGTCTTTATTGGTGAGGATGAAGTCGCAAGCGAGGTCTATCCATTTAAGGACACTGCCTCAAGCGAGGAGCAAAAACTAAGCCTTGAGCGCATCATTTCAACTATTAAAGATCGCCGACGCACGCCTGCTGACGAATTTGACGATTTGTTTGAATAGCAAATTTCTGGTATACTTTACTACTGTATGAAGACAGTCGTAAAACATCTATCTGACACTAGGGTTGAGCTTACCGTGTCACTTGGCGCCGAAGAGTTAAAGGCCGCCGAGCAAGTCGCTCTCGTCAAGTTGGCGAAAACAGTTAAAATTCCTGGCTTTCGCAAAGGAAACGTCCCTGCAAGCGTCGTTGCAAAGCATGTTGACCAACAGGTTCTTGCTCAGGAAACACTTGAGAACGCGCTTTCAAAAGGCGTTGCCGACGCATATATGAAAGAAGATTTGCAGGCGCTTGACCGTCCAGAGGTCGAGGTGAAGAAGTTTGTTCCTGGTAGCGAACTTGAGTTTACTGCTGAGACAGATATACTTCCAAAAGTAACGCTTGGTGATTACAAAAAACTAAAGGCCGAAAAGGCTAAGGTAAGCGTTGCAAAGAAGGACGTCGAGGAGATTATTGACCGCATGCGCCAAGGGTTTGCGGAAAAGAAAACCGTCGAGCGCGCAGCGAAAAACGGTGATGAAGCCACTATCGATTTTGTCGGCAAAAAGGACGGTGTGGCCTTTGATGGCGGTACTGGTACCGATTACCCATTAACGTTAGGCAGTAACTCGTTCATTCCTGGCTTTGAAGAGGGAATTATTGGCAAAAAACCTGGCGAAACGTTCGATCTTGAGCTGACATTCCCTGAAGACTACCACGCCGCCGACCTTAAAGGCGCCAACGTTACCTTTACGACGACACTAAAAGAGTTGAAAGAGGTCGTTCTTCCCAAGGTTGATGACGAATTTGCAGCAAAGTGTGGTCCATTTACTTCTGTAGAAGAGCTTGAAACCGACATTAAGCGCGAGCTAACGACACAAAAAGAACGTGAAGCTGGCGAAAAGCTTAAAGACGATTTAGTTAACCAGCTTATTGAAGATGCGACCATTCCTGTACCTGAGACTCTTCTTAAAGATCAAGCCGCCTCTATTGAGCGCGACATGACTCAGAATCTCATGTACCAAGGTCTTACACTTGAACAATACCTTGAAAACAAGGGATTCAAAGATAAAGATGACTGGATGAAGCGTGAAGTAAACGAAGCTGCTGAAAAGCGCGTAAAGGCCGCTTTAGCGCTTGCCGAGTTAAGCAAGATTGAGAAAATCGAAGCAACTAACGAAGAGCTTGAAGAGCACGTTAACCTGTATAAAAAACAGTATGCTAACAATCCGCAGATGGTTGAGCAGTTCGACAAGCCGGAAGCGCGTCGTGACATCGCTAACCGTCTGTTGACTGAAAAAACAGTCGATCGTTTGGTTGAGCTGAACGCAAAATAAGCAAAAGCTTCTGCTTAGTAAGAGACTCCGCTTTCGTGGAGTCTCTTGCATGTTCACGGAGCAAAATTGTTAGCACTCTATTGCTTTGAGTGCTAAATATGGTGTATACTGCAAGTATGAACAAGCCGAAAAACTATCTCGTTCCAACAGTTATCGAAAAAACACACGAAGGCGAGCGTGCTTTCGACATCTACAGTCGCCTTCTTAATGAGCGCATTATTTTCCTTGGTGAGGATGTTAATGAGGCAATGGCGAACACTATTGTCGCGCAGTTACTCCACTTAGCGTATGACAATCCAAAAAAAGATATTAAACTCTATATTAACAGTCCGGGTGGCTCGGTGTACGACGGCTTAGCTATTTACGATACCATTCAATATATTACACCTGATGTCCAGACGATTGGCATTGGTTTACAGGCGAGCATGGGGGCATTTCTTCTTTCAAGCGGCGCTAAAGGTAAGCGCTTTGCACTGCCGAACAGTCGTATCATGATTCACCAGCCGTCAAGCGGTACCCAAGGTAAGGTGACGGATCAAGAAATTACCTTGCGTGAGAGTCTATTTTTAAAGCAGCGCTTAAACGATATTTTGGCAGAAAACACTGGTCAAAAACGAGAGAAAATTGAGAAAGATAGTGATAGGGACTTTTGGATGAGCGCGGAAGAAGCGAAAGCTTACGGGCTTATTGACGAAGTAATTACAAAGGCGTAAGCCTCATCGCTACTGCAGTGAACGACTTTTTGCTATTTTCTGTTTGATTTTCTTTTAAAAGTCTTGACGATTTGATAAAAATACCGCACAATGGGTAGTAAGAAGTAGTGTATCGTGGTTCAGTG
>Ga0206107_1000075_pt1:0-100000 | contig 101917 bp, 101 predicted proteins | sample 2B0metagenome_FD_148652 | JGI IMG/M metagenome (GOLD analysis project Ga0206107, IMG submission 148652) | Enriched microbial communities from leaf-cutter ant dump, University of Wisconsin, Madison, United States - 2B0 | ecosystem: Environmental > Terrestrial > Nest > Insects nest >...
GGCAGCAGTTGCTTTTGGAATGGCAGCGCGACTGGGCGAAGAAAGAAACGTATGATGGAACAATTAGCATTGTTAGAGAACATAGCGGCGCTTACGGTATGGGTGTGGATTATGCATATACGATTGTGCATAAGCAGAAATCCAGAACACGCTGGGAAGGTAAGGTTGTGAAGTAATAATATCCTTCGTCTTATGTGATTATGTTTGATTTGGCAAAGATACTAAATTCCCGTCATTGCGAGACCTGTAAGCGCAGTGAAGCAGGTCGCGGCAATCCAGTTCGGATGTTCCATTTAAGCTTCGACCTGGATTGCTTCGCCTTCGGCTTGCAATGACAGGTACCTGTCAGAGTAAAATGCTACGGGTAACTTGAATATAAGGAGAGGATGATGGACGTAATTTTTTTCAATGGACAGTTTAAAGGATCAGGTATTGAGCACAATGATGTTACCGCTGTTGCTGTGAAAAATCAGAGATTTGTTCAGTTTGGTTCAGACAAAACAATCCTTGCTCTAAAAAGCAGCACGACAAAATTGGTAGATTTGCAAAAAAGAGTAGTTATTCCTGGACTTAATGATTCGCATATTCATTTAATTCGCGGCGGGCTAAATTTTAATATGGAATTGCGTTGGGACGGTATTACAAGTTTGAACGAAGCTTTGTGGATGCTAAAGGAGCAAGCAGCGAGAACACCGGCGCCGCAATGGGTACGTGTTATTGGAGGATGGAGCGAGTTTCAGTTCAAAGAGAAAAGGATGCCGACGCTTGAAGAAATTAACGCTGTATCTGCGGATACGCCGGTATTTATTCTGCATTTGTATGATCGCGCTTTGTTGAACAAGGCAGCGCTTCGTGCAATTGGTTATGATAAAAATACTAAGGAATTGCCGGGTACTTTCATTGAACGTGATAAAGAGGGAAATCCGACAGGCATGTTAGTTGCGCATCCTAATGCAATTATTCTTTATTCTGCTCTAGCGCAGGGGCCGAAGCTAGGTAAAATTGATCAAATCAATTCAACGCTGTATTTTATGCGGGAGTTGAACCGCTTGGGGGTTACCAGTGTGGTGGATGCTGGCGGCGGATTCCAGAATTATCCTGAAGATTACGAAATTATTCATCAGTTGGATCAGGAAAACCGTTTGACAGTGCGTATTGCTTATAATCTTTTTACCCAAAAGCCAGGGAATGAATTGGAAGATTTTGAGCACTGGACAAAAATTTCCAAGTACGGACAGGGGAACGATTATTATCATCATAATGGGGCAGGGGAAATGCTTGTATTTTCTGCGGCCGATTTTGAGGATTTTCTTCAGCCGAGACCGGATTTGCCAGCTTCTATGGAAGAGCAGTTTGAACCTGTGATCCGTCTTTTGGCGCAAAACGCCTGGCCTTTCAGATTGCATGCAACTTATGATGAATCTATTGCACGTGCTTTAACAGTCTATGAACGTGTTAATCAGGAAGTTTCTCTGAATCAATTAAATTGGTTTTTTGATCATGCTGAAACCATTTCTGATCATTCTATTGAAAGAGTTAAAAAATTGGGCGGCGGTATTGCGATACAAAATCGAATGGCTTTTCAGGGGGAGTATTTTATTGAGCGTTACGGCAAAGAAAAAACAGCGATGACACCGCCGATAAAAAAATTGTTAGATGCAGGTATTCCTGTTGGTATGGGAACAGATGCAACGAGAGTTTCCAGCTATAATCCTTGGTTGTGTCTTTATTGGTTGGTAACAGGAAAAACAGTAGGCGGGACATCGCTTTATCAGGAAAATAATCTGCTTTCAAGAGAGCAAGCTTTGGCACTTTATACCAAAGGCAGTGCCTGGTTTTCCAATGAAGCTGATAAGAAAGGTTCTTTTTTGCCGGATCAATTGGCAGACTTTGCTGTGTTGTCCAAAGATTTTTTTCACGTGTCTGATGAGGAAATTAAATCCATTTATTCACTGATGACAGTTGTCGGCGGAAATATTGTGCATGCCTGTGAGACATTTGCAGAATATAATCCGCCGCTGCCGCCTGTCAGCCCTGATTGGTCGCCGATTAAGCATTATGGGACTTATAACCAGGATAAAACTATTCTTACAATGAATAGGCATGCGCTGCATTGTCAAAAGCATCATCATGCTTCTGAGCGCGGGTGGAATACTGACTTTGGATGTTTTTGCTGGGCTTTTTGAGTGAATACTTTTCGCAAATGCAAAATTTTCTCTCCCCTTGAGGGAGAGGGGAAAAAGAGAGAAAACTGGTCGCGGCTGCTTCTTCGGGGCGGCAGAAAGCTTGGTGAAATCCATAAATTGATTCTTTATCTAGCTTGTAAATATTGTCCCAATTTATCAATGCGAGAAAGGAAAAATGCTTTTGACCACACATCAAGAATAGACAGTTCTTTTGGTCTTAAAAATCTGGCAATATCTTTTTTGGCTGTTTCCCAATCTATGGTATCTATTTTTATTGCAAGTTCTTTTAAAAGCCACTCAGTATTCACTGAAATTTTTTGTTTTTTCCATGGTCCAACTTGATCAAGTGCATGACTCAGCAAAGTAAAATTTATGAGTGTATTTCTTGAAATATACCAGGAAAAGTCATACCAATCACGGCCTTTTACGTACTTACGGCATAGTAATGCGTGGAGCTTGCCGGAGAAAAGACTAGGCAGGTTTTGTACCTTGATACTATAGGGCAAGGGAAAATCCAGATACTTAAATTCATATTCAGAACCTTCTGGAGGATTTGTGTCAATTTCCAGTTTGATTTTTAATACGGGTTTGTTTTTTCTGGCATCCTTTATGAGTAATATTCCGCCTTGTGAGGCAGTTTTCAAGAAAGTTGTTTTAACTGTTTTGTCCAATTCTTTTTTGTCTTTTATTTCCAGAAAGTAGCCATATGCACTAAATTCTTCAGCCATGTTATTAACATACTTGCTCCAATCAAAATTTTTATCTGGTTCTTCAAGGACAAAATCCAAATCTTCAGAAAATCGCTCTAATCCATAGAGAATTCTAAGGCAGGTTCCGCCTTGGAAAGCAGCAATTTTGAAAAAATCAGTACGTGCAAGCGCCATCAGTGCAATTTCCTGAGCGATTTCTTTCAGTGCGTTTTCTTGTTCAAGTAAAGTTTGACACTGATAAGCTAAGAGTTTTTGTTGAATAATTTCCACACTCATAATACTGACCTTAAATTTTTTCTAACACCTTTTAGAAATTGGCTTATGCGTTTATTGCGGTAGTATTCATCAAGCAATTCCATTTCTGTATCGCTTAATTCAGGTAAATCTTCCGGATCAATCCGCAAATCTTCTGCCAGAAAAGTAATATTGTTCCATGGTTTTTTATAACAAAAAACATAATCGCAGATGGCTTTCCACGGTTTTGCTATAAGAAACTGATAAGATTCTTTTTTGATGAGTTCTACGGATATATATAAATTTTCAGGAGGCAGGTGTGCATAGCTGAAGACACCTAAAGGCGTCTTAAACGTTTTCGAACGTTTACTGGTTACACTGGTAGTTGTGTAGACTGCTTCGGGAATCAGGTTGTGAAAGCTTAATGCAGATTCAAGGCTAATATAAGATGGGCCATAGATGTATTGTGCTAATTCAAAAGGGTGAGCATTGTAATCCTGAGTCATGCAATATAAGCCTCTGCGGAGACGTAACAATTTTTTCTGTGCCAGTAGTCGTTTTACTTTACTATAGCGGCTATCTGGCGAGCTATCCAGAAACAGCTCCAAATCCCTGTCCAGAAGGTAAGGACGGGCTGCATGTTGTAATTTTTTTTCTAGACGTTTAATCATAATCTGTAAGAAACTGTCAAAAAATGACAGTTTCTTACAGATTTTAGGGTAATAAATAAAATATTTCAAGTTTTTTGTAAGAAACTGTCATTTTTTGACAGTTTCTTACAAAAATGACTTATTTAAATCTGGCAGAGTGATTCATCAATAGTGCATCTGCTATCACTAAAGCACACATAGCATCAACGACAGGAACGGCGCGAATAGCAACACAAGGGTCGTGGCGTGAGCCTTCAGGTAATTGAAAAGAAGCGGGATTTCCTGTGATGTCAGTGGTTTGCTGCTTTTTTTGAATGCTGGAGGCAGGTTTGAAAGCTACCTGGCCAAATAACGGCATGCCTGTGGTAATACCGCCGAGCGTTCCGCCTGCATGGTTGGTTTGTGTCCGAACAGTTTGAAGTGAATTGGGTATAAATGTATCGTTATGTGCTGAGCCGGACATTTGGGCAGAATGAAAGCCTTCACCGATTTCAAAACCTTTGCTGGCAGGAATGCTTAACATGGCTTTTGCCAGGTTGCTTTCTATTTTCTCATAGAGTGGATCGCCTAATCCAGCCGGCAGGTTTGTTACAACAAATTTGACTACTCCGCCGATAGAATCGCCTGCTGTTTTTGCTTCAGCAATTTTTTGCATCATAGCTTCAGCTGCAATGGGATCAGGGCAAAAAATCGGATTTGAAAGCGTGTTTTCTTTTAATGTATTCCAGCATTCTAAATTTGCAGGTGCGGCATGAATGCTGCCAACGGAAGATAAAAAAGCACAAGTTTTGATGGAAAATAAATCCAATATTTTTTTCGCGACAGCGCCTGCAGCAACACGGCAGGCTGTTTCCCTTGCCGAAGCACGGCCTCCGCCCCGATAGTCGTATATTCCGTATTTTGCAAGATAAGCAAAGTTAGCATGTCCAGGTCGTAATAAATGTTTAATCGGCTCATATTTACTGGAATCAGCATCTTTGTTCTTGATAATAATAGAAATAGGCGTGCCTGTTGTTTTTCCTTCAAAAACGCCGGAATAGATTTCGGCTTGATCCGGTTCTTGGCGTGAAGTAGTATAGGCGTTTCTGCCAGGAGTCCGAAAGGCCAATTCATTATTGATGTCTTCTTCAGATAGTGTGATTCCGGCAGGACATCCATCAATGACAACGCCTATGGCCTTACCATGGGATTCTCCCCAGGTTGTGATGCGGAATAAATTACCGAAAGAATTGCTCGCCATAATGGTATTTTACCTCCTGCAGGAAAAACCGCTGCATTTTAAAATCACTTTGCTGTATAATGACTGAATATGAAAGAAAATGCAAAACCTGTTTTATGCGCTGTTGTAGGCGTAGGATATCTTGGCCGTTTTCATGCGCAGAAATATGCCTCTTTAAAAGAAGCGTGTTTAGTCGGCGTTTGTGATGCGCATCTTGAAACTGCCAAACGTGTCGGCGAAGAGTTAGGCGTTCCTTATTTTACTGATTATCATGATTTGTTGGATCAGGTGGAGGCGGTCAGTATCGCAGCCAGCACGCCGCAGCACTATCGGTTGGCAAAAGATTTTCTCCTGAAAGGTAAACACGTTCTCCTGGAAAAGCCGATTACTGAAACGGTTGAACAGGCAAAAGAACTGATTGATATTGCTGAGGCTCAGGGAGTGAAATTTCAGATCGGTCATCTGGAGCGCTTTAACTCTGCGCGTATTGCAGTGGACGAGCACCTTACTTATCCGTTGTTTATTGAGAGCGAGCGGCTGGCGCCCTTTAATCCGCGCGGAGCGGATGTCAATGTTGTTTTGGATCTGATGATTCACGATATTGATCTGCTTCGTACTTATGTGGATTCACCGATTATTCATCTGGATGCGCAAGGTGCGCCTGTTTTGTCTTCGCATATTGATATTGCCAATACTTATATCCGTTTTGAAAACGGCTGCGTTGCCAATTTGACTGCTAGCCGCATCAGTTTCAAGACAGAAAGGAAAACGCGCATTTTTCAACCTAATGCTTATATTTCGATTGATTATCAAAATAAAAAGCTGGCTGTTTTTGAAAAGGGGGCTGGTGAAATGTTTCCAGGGGTTCCTGAAATCCTGCGTCATGAGTCAACTTTTGAACAGAAAGATGCCCTGCTTGAAGAGATCAAGGCTTTTCTGCATTGTATTCAGGAAGATACCGTGCCTCTGGTTACAGGAAAAGACGGCCTTCATGCTTTGGAGGTCGCTACTCAAATTACCGATTTGATTAAAAATCATTTGATACGTTTGAATGACAGGCTCTAATGATCGTGTACCGCATATTGTTGTTATGGCTGGCGAAGCTTCTGGTGATGCGCATGCTGCCTGCCTTGTTGCTGCGCTGAGAAAAGAACATCCTGACTGGCATTTTTCCGGTATTGGCGGGGCAAAAATGCAGCAGGCTGGTGTGGAGTTAGTTCAGAATCTTGATGACCTTAACATTATGGGATTTGTTGAGGTGCTTAGGCATTTAAGGACAATCCGTAAAACTTTCAAAAACATTCAGCAGCATTTGCTAGCAGTTAAACCCGATCTTCTGATCCTTGTTGACTACCCTGGTTTTAATTTACGTTTAGCCAAATGGTCAAAATTGCATCGCATCCGTGTGCTTTATTATATCAGTCCACAGCTTTGGGCATGGAAACCGAATCGGATTAAAATTATCCAGCGTTATGTGGATAAAATGGCAGTTATCTTCCCTTTTGAGAAAAAGCTTTATGAAGAGGCCAATGTTCCTGTTGCCTTTGTGGGTCATCCTTTGGTTGAGCAGGTAAAGACAACTTTGTCTCAAGAGGCTGTTCGAGAAAAATGGGGAATTGAATGTAATCGGCGCCTTATTGGTTTGCTGCCGGGCAGCCGTATTAACGAAGTCAAACGGGTTTTCCCTGCCATGCTAGAAGCAGCGAAACTTTTATGTCAGAAACATCCCGATCTTGAATTTGTTCTGCCCGTTGCAGCAACACTATCTCAATCGCTTTTTGAAAGTTATGCTAAAGATGATGCTGTCAAAATTCATTATATAAGGCATGATGCTTATCATGCCATGCAGATCTGTCATAGTTTGATGGTTACTTCAGGTACAGCAACACTGGAAGCCGCCATGCTTGCTAAGCCCATGGTGATTGTTTATAAAGCGGCTTTGTTAACCTACGCCGCAGCAGTGAAAATTCTCCGTGTCAAATATATCGGCCTCTGCAATCTCCTGGCAGATAAAATGCTGGTGCCTGAAATTGTCCAGCAGGATTTAACGCCAGAACACCTTTTTGAAGCTGTCAACCGATTTTTGATGGATGCAGGATATTATCAATCCATAGAACAGCAGTTAATAACGATACGTCGAAAATTATCATCAGAATCAGTGGATACACCGTTAACTGAAGTTGTTAACGCATTAGTACGTTGCTAACATCAAATTATCTGTTATAATGCTGTTTGTAACAGCAAAAAATCAGGTAATTTGATGTTTAAACGGCTCTTTCATATACCTTTAAATGCCAAAGACAGTTTATTTATATTTGGGCCTCGTGGAACAGGCAAGACTCAATGGTTAAAAACTCACCTGGCCAATTACGAACATATTTATATTGATCTGCTCGAGTCTGCTGTATTTCGTCGCTTAAAGGCATTCCCTGAAACGATCAAAGATAGAATACCTCCTGATTTTAAAGGATGGATCGTTATTGATGAAGTCCAAAAAATTCCCGAAATACTTGATGAAGTACACCGTCTGATAGAACATGAAGGCAAGAAATTTATTTTGACAGGTTCTTCTGCTCGAAATCTTAAAAGCCAAGGTGTTAATTTACTTGCTGGGAGAGCTATTCGATATGCTATGCACCCTTTTATTATTCAAGAACTTGAAAATAACTTTAAATTAGAACATGCCCTAACGTTGGGGATGCTGCCAGGAACTTACACTTATGATAACCCATCCGGTTATCTCACTTCTTACATAGATACCTATCTTCGCGAAGAGGTGATGCAAGAAGGATTAACTCGCAATATTTCTGCCTTCACTCGTTTTCTGGAAATAGCAAGTTTTTCTCAGGGTAACGTTGTTAACATGTCAGAAATAGCAAGAGAAACAGGGGTTGATCGTCAAGTTATTCAGAATTACTTTAGCATCTTACATGATTTACTCCTTTCTCATTGGGTCCCGGCTTTTACAAAACGTGCTAAGCGCAAGATCCTTCTTCGCGAAAAATTTTATTATTTTGATGTCGGTATTTACCACGCCTTACGTCCCAAAGGCATCCTTGATGCTGCAAGCGAAATAGGGGGAGCTGCTTTAGAAACGCTTTTTTTACAATCCGTCCTGGCTTTAATTGATTACAAAAATCTGGACTATCACGTTTATTATTGGCAAACAGTTGGCGGTGTTGAAGTGGATTTTATACTCTATGGTAAAGAGGCATTACTGGCTTTTGAAATCAAACACACTAAAAACATTACCCCGAAAATGTTAAAAGGGCTGCACCACTTTAAGGAAGACTATCCAGCAGCAAAACTTTACATTTTCTACCTTGGGCATGAAACACTTTATTTGTCTGGCGGGATTACAGCAATCCCTTTCGTAGAAGGGCTTAGGCAATTGCCTGATCTTTTAAAATGACGATGCGCCAAACATTGAAGAAAGATCATTAGTTCGCTCTTCAAGCAACGATTAAGTAATTTCTTCATGTTGTAAGATATAGACCCAAACAACTTGAGAATGCTCAGTTTTCTCTGATGTCATTCCCGTTTTCCTCTTTGTCATTCCTGCGTAGGCAGGAATCCAGTAACGGAGCTGATTATCGCTCTGGATTCCCGCTTTCGCGGGAATGACGTCAGTGGAAAAAATGGCATTGCGAAGTCACTACAACTTTGCATTTCCAAAGATCAGGAGTACATACCCAAGATCTTTGGAAGTGCTATGTATTCTCTGTCGTCATTGCGAGCCGAAGGCGAAGCAATCCAGTTCGGATGTTTCATTCAAGCTTTGATCTGGATTGCAACAAAGCTTACGCTCCTGGCAATGACGATTGTAGAAAAAACTTTATTTCCAAGTTACTTGGGTATAACAGCTGCTGTTATATCTTACAAAAATTATTAGGGAGTGTTGCTAAACAACGTACTGCTTGGGTCTGGTGTTCCCGTTTTACTTAACCATTCAGGTGTTTTCAGGGTTGAACTCCCTTGTTGCTGTGTTTTGGCTGGCATTTGTGCGTTGTCTAGTATTCCTATGATATCGTTATATAGCTTTATTGTAGTTTCGTCTCGGCGGCCTAAACCGAAGCAAAAAAATCCCCCATGAGGCTGTGTTTTATTTTTACTAGTATTCAGCTGAAGGATATCCAATCTAATTTTGTTAGCAATATGGGTAAAGTCTTCTAAACTGGTTATTTGTTTGCTCTCATTGTTAAGGTGAGCGAAAATGAGCTGATAAATCTCGTAAGCTCCTTGGGAAACGCGCCGGCCATTAACTAAAGTTGAACCTCCGTTCAATATAAAACGATGAGTGTCCATCCTATATAAGATTTTGTCTAAGACTGGGGAATAATCAGTACCCACTTGGGTATCTACTTGATCAGTTCGAGAAGGTTGATTTTCAAGGAAGTTTTCAGCGGCATGTAGGCCATTTTGGCAGTTATATGCTACAGTAGAATACTGGTTATCTCTTTGCTGTTCAAGGCCAATGTTTTTAAAACATTCAGGAAAGTTAAATCGTGTGAGTGTCAGAGCCTGTTTGTAAGTAACACACCGTGTATCAGGAATTTGAGAATGGTTAGTGTGAAGATGATAAAAAGCTCGCGCTTTATCGCATTCGGGAATAGTAATAAATGAACGAGATATTGGCTGAGTGGTGAGACGTCCATATATTGCTTTGGTTCCATTTTCAAAGTAAGCATGAAAGCTAATAGAGTCAGTATAGTGAGGAACAGTAAGGTGACCTAAAAGATTTTGAAATTCTTGCCCAATAGTTGCCTGCAGTTCAATGACATGTGAAGTTTGGTGTGCATCTGGATTGATATCAAAAAGCGAGTACACTGCGTTGTAATATGTATCAACATGTGCCCCTTCTTTTTTTACCTTTTTCGCTGCTTTTATAACTTGCTCTATTTTTTGTTGTGTTAAGCTCATGATTGTCTCCAGGTGTTAAAAGTTAATGGAGTAATAGGTATCAACTAAAAATTTTTGTGCATTTCACTGAGTCTATAGTATAGCATGGAAAAATCAGAAAACATCATAGTAGACAATTTCTGTTCACTTTGACTGCAGAAATTTCCTTTTTACTTGAGAAGGCTTATCGATTACAATATTGCACAGTATTCACCCCCTTTGAAAAAGGGGGCAGCCCGCATGAGCGGGCGGGGGATTTTCGCCAAGGTATTTCTATTGTGACAGACTTAAAACATATTCGAAATTTTTCTATTATTGCACATATTGATCATGGAAAATCCACGCTTTCTGATCGTTTTATTCAGGAATGCGGCGGTTTAAGTGATCGTGAAATGAGCGCTCAGGTATTGGATTCCATGGATTTGGAGCGGGAACGCGGTATTACAATTAAAGCTCAAAGTGTCCGCCTGATGTACAAAGCCAAGGACGGTGAAACTTACGAACTGAATTTTATTGATACGCCGGGACATGTGGATTTTAGCTATGAAGTTTCGCGGTCGCTTTTTGCCTGCGAAGGCGCTTTGCTGGTAGTAGATGCGGCGCAGGGCGTTGAGGCACAAACAGTCGCTGTGTGCTGCACAGCGATTGATCAGAATCTTGAGGTGGTGCCTGTGCTGAATAAAATTGATTTGCCTCAGGCTGATCCGGATCGCGTGATTCATGAAATTGAAGAAATCATTGGCATTGAAGCAGAAGATGCCATTCGGGTGAGTGCGAAAACAGGCATTGGTATTACCGAATTGCTGGAAGCACTTATCCGAAAAATTCCGCCGCCTGTTGGTGATGCAGATGCCCCTTTGCAGGCTTTGATTATTGATTCCTGGTTCGACAGTTATTGGGGCGTTGTGTCGCTGGTCAGAGTGAAGCAAGGTGTGCTGAAGTCAGGCGATAAAATGCAGGTAATGTCTACTGGCAAAACGTATATTATTGACAAAGTAGGTGTATTTACGCCGAAAAGAACAGAGACTGGCATTCTGAATACGGGTGAAGTGGGTTTCGTTGTTGCCGGCATTAAAGATATTCACGGTGCGCCGGTCGGTGATACATTAACGCATGCGCATGCGCCCGCTCACACGCCTTTGCCTGGATTTAAAAAAGCTCAGCCTCAAGTATTTGCTGGTCTGTTTCCTATTAGTTCTGATGATTATGAAGACTTTCGCGAAGCTTTGGCCAAATTAAGCCTTAACGACGCGTCGCTTTTTTATGAGCCAGAAGTTTCTGGTGCCTTGGGATTTGGTTTCCGATGCGGGTTTTTGGGCATGCTGCATATGGAAATCATCCAGGAAAGGCTGGAACGTGAATATGATCTGGATTTGATTACTACAGCGCCGACGGTGATTTATGAAGTATTGACGACTAAAGGTGAAACTGTTCATGTAGATAATCCTGCTGCATTACCATCACCCAACCATATTGCTGAAATGCACGAGCCGATTGTCAGGGCCAATATTCTTGTACCCCAAACGTACCTTGGGCCAGTACTAACCTTATGTACAGAGCGCCGCGGCATGCAGAAACAAATGACCTATCTTGGCAATCAGGTGTCGTTGGCTTATGAACTGCCGATGAATGAAGTAGTGCTCGATTTTTTCGATCGGTTAAAGTCAGTCAGCCGGGGCTATGCCTCATTGGATTATCATTTTTTACGCTTTGAACCAGCTGATTTGGTGAAAATGGATATTTTGATTAACAATGAAAAAGTGGATGCGCTTTCGTTAATTGTTCACCGCGATAAAGCTTATACGCGAGGCCGTGAGTTGGTTGAGAAAATGCGTGAAATTATTCCGCGCCAGATGTTTGATGTGGCCATTCAGGCAGCTCTTGGTAATCATATTATTGCCCGCCAAACCGTCAAAGCGTTAAGAAAAAACGTTACGGCGAAATGTTATGGCGGGGACGTAACACGAAAACGTAAATTATTAGAAAAACAAAAAGAAGGTAAGAAACGCATGAAACAAGTGGGGCGTGTTGAAATCCCGCAAGAAGCGTTTTTGGCTTTATTAAAATCAGATAGGCAAAAATGATGGATACGCTGGGAAAATATTTTGAGTTAATTTTATTTTTGTTGGTATTAATAACAGGAATTGCCAGTATGCTGGATTATTTCTGGCTGGCTAAAAAAAGGCAAGCAGCCAAGATGCCTTGGTGGGCTGACTATTCGCGTTCCTTTTTCCCTGTCCTCCTGTTAGTATTTGTTGTTAGGTCTTTTATCATCGAGCCTTACCGTATTCCATCCGGTTCCCTGGAGCCTACTTTATTGACGGGTGATTTTGTCGCTGTTAATAAGTTTACTTACGGTCTTCGTTGGCCTGTGTGGCATAAAAAGTTTTTTGCTATCCATGAACCAAAACGCGGCGATATTTTTGTATTTCGCTGGCCTGCTGATCCATCCGTGGATTATATCAAGCGGGTTATCGGTTTGCCGGGTGATCATATTGTTTATAAGGATAAGGTGCTGTCAATTAACGGTAAAATCATGCCTCAGCGGTTTGTGAGAGATGAAATGGAAATAGAGTCCAATGGCGAGTGGCATGTGGAAAAGCGTGAGGAAAACCTGGATGGTGTAAAACACGATATATATATTCGGCCCGATATGCCAGCAGTGGATTTCGATATTGTGGTTCCGGAAGGCCAGTATTTTGCCATGGGTGATAATCGTGATAACAGTAATGACAGCCGCTATTGGGGAAGTGTACCTGAAGAAAATCTTATTGGTAAAGCATTATGGGTGCTTTTAAGCTGGGATAGTCAAATGGATGGTTTCAGATGGCCGCGATCACTTAAAACGGTGCATTGATTTATGCCGAAAACAACCTTTGAAAAGCTTTACGAAAAACTGGGTTATGTCTTCAAATGCCCCTCTCTGCTGGAAGAAGCGCTGACGCATCGCAGTTATGCTGCGACCAACAATGAACGTTTTGAATTCCTGGGTGACTCTATTTTAAGTTTTATTATTGCTAGAGAGCTGTATGAGGGTTATCCAAAAGCTTCTGAGGGCGATCTCAGCCGAATTCGTTCTCATCTTGTCCAAGGAGAAACGCTGGCTGAAATTGCCAGGGAATTGCAACTGGGAGAGTTTTTAAGGTTAGGGCAAGGAGAGCTTAAAACAGGCGGAGCGGAACGGGCCTCCATTTTATCGGATGCTGTTGAAGCCATTATAGCCGCCATTTTTTTGGACGGCGGGTTGGAAATCTGTAAGTCAAGTGTTCTGCGTCTTTTTAAGGAAAGACTTTCTCAGGTGGTTGTTTCCTGGGAGGTACGCGATCCGAAAACACAACTGCAGGAGTTGCTTCAATCCCAGAAGAGGCCTTTGCCTGTCTATGAACTGGTGTCTGTTGAAGGTGATCTGCACCAGCAGGTCTTTACCATGCGTTGTAAGGTGAAAGGTTTTTCCGGAGAAACCGTTGGAACGGGTACCAGCCGGAGAAAGGCAGAACGTGCTGCCGCCGATGCTTTTTTGAAATTTATACTGAGTCAGTAAAAACGTACTCTGTGCAGTTGGCGATTATCCTGTTTTCATAGGACATATATTAATGATAAGATCCAAAAATTGTCTTCTTATCTTACATTTGAGAGGTTTATGCGGAAAATTCAGGTTATGATAATGGCTGTTGTGCTGACCGCATGTACCACAGTGGGGCCTGATTTTCAGAGTCCGACAGTACAAACTGCCAATCATTGGGCAGGTGATAATCGATCTGTTCGAAATACGCCTGCTCATACTGCTGATTGGTGGAAAGTTTTCCATGATCCTGTGCTTACTTCGCTTATCGAGCGAGGGTACCATCATAATCTGTCGCTTCAGGCAGCTGGTGTAAGTGTTCTTCAGGCAAGAGCACAATTAGCTCAGTCTGTTGGTATGCTCTATCCTCAGCAGCAGACCCTGACCGGCAACTATGTTTACCAGCGGATTGGAGGCAGTTCTCTTTCCGGCCTTCTTCCTTCCAGTTTTAATACCGATTCTATTGGCGTTGCAGCAAATTGGGAGATTGACTTCTGGGGTAAATACCGGCGGGCGATTCAATCTAATGATGCCAATTTCCTGGCTTCTCTTGCTGCTTATGATGCGGCTCTTGTTACCCTGACGGCAGAAATTGCCAGTACATACGTCAATATATGTACCTATGAAAAGCTTATTCAGGTAACACAATCCAACATCAGAATTCAGAAAGAAAGCTTGAATATTGCTTTATCAAGGTTCAATGCAGGGGAAACGAGTTTACTGGATGTTGAGCAGGCAAAAACCCAGTTATCTGAAACATTGGCCAGTTTGCCGCCTTTGGAAGCTAATCTTCAACAGCAAAAAGATGCTCTGGCGGTACTCTTGGGTACTACGCCGAATAAAGTAGGCCCTCTATTGTCTGGAGGAAAAGGTATTCCTAAAGCGCCTGCTTCGGTAGCGGTTGGTATTCCGAAAGACCTTTTGCGGCAGCGCCCCGATGTTCAGCAGGCAGAATTGCAGGCTTTGGCACAATCGGCTGCTGTCGGCGTACAAGAAGCCAATCTTTATCCTGCGCTTTCACTGTCCGGCAGTTTTTCCTTTGCGTCAAGCAATATTAATGATTCTTCAACATCGGATATTTTCCAATGGTCCAATAGAACCATTTCTTTTGGCCCTTATCTTTCTTTACCCATATTCAATTACGGCCAGTTGACCAATGCGGTGCGGGCACAAGATGCTGCATTTCAGGAAGCGATATTGAATTACCAGAATGTTGTTTTACAGGCGCAGCAAGAAGTGCAGGATGGTATTGTAAGTTATGTACAGTCCCAGAAAGCTGTAAATTCGCTGATTCAGGCTAATACGTCTGCTGAGCGATCAACTCACCTTGCCATGATTCGTTATAAAGAAGGTCAGACGGATTATACAACGGTGCTGAATGCCGAACAGGATCAGCTGAGTGTTCAAACCTCCTTAACCAGACAGCAAGGAAATGTTCCCCAGGGGTTAATTGCTTTATATCGTGCTCTAGGCGGCGGCTGGCAGATTCGTCAGGGGAATGATGTGGTTTCAGATGAAACCAAAATGGAAATGGCACAGCGTACCAATTGGGGGAATTTGTTAGAGCAGACGAGTCATGAAGCGCCGAAAACTGTACGTGAACAGGCACAGCAGACGCAGGTGCCAAATTGGTAATTTGTGTGCTCGTCATTGCGAGACCTACAAGCGTAGCGAAGTAGGTCGCGGCAATCCAGATCGAAGTTTGAATTAACATCTGAACTGGATTGCTTCGTCATTTCATTCCTCGCAATGACGATGAAGTATTTTGAAGTTTATTGGGTATATACCCAAGTTACTTCGAAGTGCAGTTTTTTCCACTGGCGTCATTCCCGCTTTCGCGGGAATGACGGGAAACATAGCATTTTGAAAGACAACGGGTATATATTAGAATCAAATACATTATTTAAGAATTTAAGATAGGTTTAAGTAAAATGAAGAAACATGTCAGGCAAGTAATATTTTTATTGTGGACTATTTTGCTTTCCGGATGTTCTGACAATGACTTGCCGCCTCCGCCTCCGGTAGTGGTGAGCAAACCGGTTCCTGCCGACGTTACTTCCTATCTGACTGAAACTGGAAATACTGTCGCTTATAATTCTGTTGATCTGGTAGCCCGTGTTGAGGGTTACCTTGAAAAAATCAGTTTTACTGATGGTACTTTTGTTCAGGAAGGAAGTCCTTTATTCGTTATTCAGCCTGAACCTTATATGGCCAAGCTTGAGGAAGCAGAGGCTTCTTTAGCCAGAGAGCAGGCGCAGTATCTGTACGCTGAAGCTGAATATCAGCGTCAGGTCAGGATGTTTAAACAGAATGCAACATCTCAATCGGATGTGCAGAAATGGCTGGCGCAGCGTGATCAGGCAAAGGCGGGTATTGATCAGGCAAAAGCTAACGTTGAGATTGCCAAAATTAATTATGGTTATACCCACATTGCCGCCCCGTTCACTGGTAAAATCGGACGCCACCTGGTGGATGTGGATAATCTGGTAGGTAATGGTGCTGCGACGAAACTGGCGACTATTGAACAAATTGATCCCATGTACGTTTATTTTAATGTGAATGAGTTGGACATATTGAAAATTCGCCGCATCGCACGTGCTAATGGTTTTAAGCCGGAAGATATTAAAACAATACCCGTTAGTGTTGCTCTGCAGGATGAAGAAGATTATCCGCATAAGGGTTATCTGGATTTTGCCAATACAGGATTGGATGCTTCAACTGGAACGATACAGCTTCGGGCGCTTCTTCCTAATAAAGACAAGGTTTTGGTGCCTGGACTTTTTGTAAAAGTTCGGATTGCGTTAGGGAAGCCGTCAAGGCAATTAACGGTTCCTGCTGAATCTGTTCAATATGATCAGATTGGCGCTTACTTGCTGGTTGTTGGTAAAGATGACATTGTGGTACAGAAGCGTATTGAAACGGGAACTAACCAGGATGGGATGGTTGCTGTAAAGGGACTTGAGGATGATGATAAAGTTGTTGTTAATGGTTTACAGAATGCTAATCCGGGCAGTAAAGTAACTATCACGGAACCAGTTCCTGCTGAAAAGGACAAATCGCAGAAGGATAAGCCATGATTTCAAAATTTTTTATTGAACGTCCTGTTCTTGCTAATGTCATTGCAATTCTTTTTGTCTTGTTGGGATTAGTAGCTATTGCCACCTTGCCGGTATCCCAATATCCACAAATTGTTCCCCCTACGATCCAGGTAACAGCTAATTATCCTGGCGCTGATGCAAAAACATTAGTGGATACGGTGGCTTTGCCTATTGAGCAGCAAGTGAACGGCGTTGAAAATATGCTGTATATGCAATCAACGAGTACGAACAGCGGTAACTACACTTTGATCGTTACGTTTGATATTGGTACCGATCTTAACTTTGCGCAGGTGCTGGTTCAGAACCGTGTACAAGCAGCAATGGCACAATTACCGCAAGCTGTGCAGCAGCAGGGTGTTGTTGTTCAGCAGAAATCAACAGCAGTGCTGCAGTTCATTACTTTGACTTCTGATGATGGAAAGTATGATGCGTTATTTTTGGATAATTATGCCACAATTAACATGCAAAATGAGTTGTCCAGATTGCCGGGTGTTGGTAATGTCATTATTTTTGGAATAGGTGAGTATGCAATGAGGGTCTGGCTGGATCCTAAAAAAATGCAGACTTTTTCATTGACGCCAAGTGATGTATTAAATGCTATCCGCAACCAGAACAAAGATGTTTCAGCGGGTCAGATTGGTGCACCTCCGGCGTCTTCTCACCAAGCTTATCAGCTTACGGTTAATGTGCCTGGACAGTTGGCAGATGTGAGTGAATTTGAAAATATTATTGTTAAATCAGAGCCTCCCGGCAGTGATGAAGGTGCCAATGGAGGGAGCAGCGGAAAAACGATTCGAATTCGGGATATTGGCCGTGTAGAGCTAGGCTCATCCAGTTATGGACAATTTGCCAAATTCAATGGAAAACCGGCAGCTGCCATTGGTATTTTTCAATTGCCCAATGCCAATGCGCTGGATGTTGCGCAGGAAGTGAGAGAGGCTGTTGCTAAAATGGCAAAACGATTTCCTCCCGGCATGCGGTATGATGTTCCATTTGATACAACAGTATTTGTGAAAGCTTCTGTGGAAGAAGTTTATAAGACGCTGTTTGAAGCGGGTATTTTGGTGCTGATTGTTATCGTTGTGTTTCTCCAGAATTTTCGGGCGACGCTTGTTCCAGCAACGACGGTACCTGTTACGATTATTGGTGCTTTTGCTGCCATGGCGATGCTGGGTTATACCATTAACCTGTTAACGTTATTTGGACTCGTACTGGCGATTGGTATTGTGGTGGATGATGCTATCGTTATTGTGGAAGGTGTCAGCCAGCATATTGAGCGCGGTATGACGCCTAAAGCAGCTTCTATCGAAGCGATGCGCGAGTTGTTTGGCCCTGTGATTGGTATTACCCTTGTGCTGATGTCTGTTTTTGTGCCTGCTGGTTTTATTCCAGGTTTAACTGGGCAGATGTACGCCCAGTTTGCCCTGGTGATTGCTTCAACAGCGCTGATCAGTGCTGTTAATGCTATTACACTTAAACCGACGCAATGTGCACTTTGGCTTCGCCCAATTGATCACAATAAGCCAAAAAATGCTTTTTTTCAGGCTTTTGACAGGCTCTATAATCCGCTTGAAGCAGCCTATGTTAACTTAATCGGCCGAATGGTGCATCGCAGCAAGCGCATGTCCATTATTGCGGCCATTCTGATAGGGCTGGCTTTTCTTGGGTTGACACGGATTCCTACAGGTTTTGTTCCCATTGAAGATCAAGGGTATGTCGTTTTAAGTGTGCTGCTTCCTGACGGTGCTTCATTGGGGCGTACACAGAAAGTACTGGACGATTTGGGTAGTAAAGCTTCCAAAATCGGCGGTGTAAGAGATGTTATTGGCATTACCGGTATCTCGCTGCTGGATAATAATGCGAGTTTGGCAAATTCTGGGGTGCTTTATGTCATGTTCAAAGATTGGAGTGTACGTGGAAAATCGCAAAATCTGCTTACGCTTTATACGGAACTCAATAAAATTGCTTCACAGACATTAGACGCTAAAGTGCTTGTTGTTATTCCGCCGCCTATTCAGGGACTTGGCTTATCGGGCGGTTTCCAGATGCAGGTGGAGCTTCAGGATGGCAGCTTTGATTATCGTAAATTGCAAAATATTACTGATCAGATGGTGCAAAATGGTAATGAACAGACTTCCTTGCAAAGGCTGATGACTTCATTCCGCTCCCAAGTTCCCCAAGTTTCTGCGCCGATTGATCGGGTTAAAGCAGAATCGTTGGGGGTTTCTGTCGGGGATGCCTTTGATACGCTCCAGACCTACCTGGGATCTTCCTACGTGAACCTCTTCACCAAGTTTGGCCAGGTGTTTCCCGTTTATGTTCAGGCAGATGAATCGGCACGTATGACAGCTGAAGCTGTTCGCAACTATTACGTCAAAAATAAATCAGGGGAGATGGTGCCCTTAGGTACACTTGCTGACATTAAAATGGATCAGGGGCCGGCGATTATTTCGCTTTATAACCTCTATCCTTCTGCTAATGTTACAGGAATGGCAGCACAAGGCTATAGTTCTGGGCAGGCGATTACTACCATGGAAAAACTGGCAAAATACCTCCTGCCTGCTGGGTTATCGTATGAGTGGACAAGTACTGCTTACCAGGAAAAATTAACCGGTAATACAAGCTATCTTATCTTTGCGCTTTCTCTGATATTGGTTTACCTTGTTCTGGCTGGACAATATGAAAACTGGGTAATCCCTGGCGCTGTATTATTTGGTGTGCCTCTCGCGCTTCTTGGTACGGTTCTTGTTCTTGGCGTATTAGGTTTAGCTAATAATATTTATACGCAAATAGGGTTGGTCTTACTTATAGCACTTTCTGCCAAAAACGCTATCCTCATTGTTGAAGTAGCGCGTGAACAACGGGAAATTCACGGAAAAAGTATCATTGAAGCAGCAGTTCTGGGCGCAAAAACGCGATTCCGTCCTATCCTGATGACTTCTTTTGCTTTCATCATGGGGGTTATACCTCTCGTTACAGCTAGCGGCGCCGGAGCCAGCGCACGAAAATCCATTGGTATCGCCGTCTTGAGCGGTATGCTTGCCTCCACTTGCCTTGCCGTACTCTTCGTGCCTTCTTTCTATGTTGCTCTTCAAACATGGTTTGAGAGAAGAAGAGATGCGAAAAGATTAAAATAAATTTTTAATAATTAATGGCATTAAGTTTAAGTTGGCCGTATTTTTTTGATTTTTGGCCGTATCTTTAAAAAATGGCCGTATTTTTTTGATTTTTGGCCGTATTTGTTATAGACTGCGGAGGTTTTCCGATTTTAAGTCATTTTTTATTATGGGTGGTTTGCAAAAAGATAAACAGCGCTATTTATTGGCAAAACTTGTTGAACAGAAAGATTTTGTCAGTTTGCCAGCGTTGTTACAGAGCCTCGGGCCTGGTTTTGCAGAACGTACAGTACGTCGTTGGTTAGAGCAGCTCGTATTAAGTGGTCAAGTTGTTAGAATCGGTCAGAAACGCAGTACACAATATAAAGCACTTGTTTCTGAAGGCCGTTTCACTTTCAGTAATGAAGTATTGCCCGCGGTTACTGTTGTACGCGCCCCGCTTTTTGATAGGCAGCCTGTGTCCTACGAAGCGAATTGGCTGGAGAAATATCAGCCTAATGTTACGACTTATCTTCCTGCTCCAGTTATTGAGTTTTTGCAAGAAAAAGGTTTTCGCGGGGATAAAACTGATCTGGCAGGAACTTATGCAAGGAAAATTTATGATCGCTTGTTAATTGATTTATCTTATTATTCTTCCCGTTTGGAAGGCAATACGTATTCTTTACTTGAGACAAAACGGTTAATATTGGAGGGAGTTGCTGCTGAAGATAAATTAGAACAGGAAAAAGTAATGATCCTTAACCATAAGGAGGCCATCCGTTACCTTGTGGAGAAGGCGCCACAACTGAATATTTTACCTGTGGAAATTTGTACCCTGCATTTTTTGCTTTCTGATGGCTTGGTTGCAGCTCGTGAATCCGGCAGAATTCGTACTCATGGTGTTCGTATTACAGGTTCAGTTTATATGCCTTTGGAAGATCCTAAAAGCCTGCAAAAACAAATGGAAAAAATTTGCAGGAAAGCAGCCTTGATTAGCAATATTTTTGAGCAAAGCTTTTTTTTGCTAGTGCATATTGCTTATTTGCAGGCTTTTGCTGATGTAAATAAGCGTACAGCCCGCTTAAGTGCTAACCTGCCGTTAATCAAAAGTAACTTGGTTCCTTTATCCTTTCAAGGTATTAACCAAGAAGATTATACAGATGCTATGTTGAGTATTTATGAGAATAATGAGGTGCGTCCTCTTGTGGAGCTCTATCAATTTTCTTATAGCCAAACGAGCAATGCTTACGAGGCGACAGTGAAAGCGCTTGGGTTTGATGAAGTACGTGTTCGTTACCGCAATGAACGCCGAAAAATGCTTCATCATATTATTGAAAAAGGATTAATAGGAAATGAATTGAAAAATTATATGCAAGAAAGCATGTTGCAGAATATCTCTGAGAATGCTCGGGCTGCCTTTCGAAGCAGCCTTGAAGAAGATTTGAAGGAAATTAGCCCTTCTCGTATTGCCGGCTTGGGAGTTACCCAAATGCAATTTGAGCGTTGGTTAAAAAAATATTTAAAAAGTAAACAGGGCTAAATATGGCTTATGAGCTGCCTGATTGGGCTGAACGTGAAGAAGCTTTGGATCCTCGGTATTCCTATATCGTGCAAGCGCCGGCAGGATCAGGAAAAACAGAATTACTGACTCAGAGGTTTTTGAAGTTGTTGGCAATGGTGGAAACACCTGAATCCATCGTTGCTCTGACATTTACCAAAAAAGCAGCACGTGAAATGCGGGATCGTATCCTCGGCGCCATTGAAAAAGTACGAATCAATCCAGAAGCAGCTGCAATTTCTCAAACAGGGAAACTGGCGCAAGCGGTTTTACAGCAAGATGAAGCAAAAGGCTGGCAGCTATTATCGCTGCCTAATCGTTTACGTATTCAAACCATTGACTCGCTCTGTTTGTATCTTGTTTCTCAAATGCCTTTGTTAAGCCGTGGGATTCCCTATGCGGCTGTTGCCGAAGCAGCGGATGAATATTACTTTGAAGCAGCCTGCCGCTGCCTGAAGTACGGCATGAATGATTCTGATTATCAGGAAGCATTTGAAACGCTGCTTTCACATTTAGGCAATCATCATGAAAGGTGCCTTGAGCTTTTGACACAAATGTTAAAACGCCGCGAACAATGGCTGCCTTATTTGATGCCAAGACAGGATGAACACCCTGATGATTTGAGGCAGCAGTTGGAACAGTCTTTAAAAAATCTTTTGGAGGATAGCCAGGCTCAGGTTGATCACTGTTTTGAAGGTGAATTGCAGCAAGAGTTGAAAGTGCTTATGGATTTTGCAAAGTCTCATCTTCCGGAAGCAACAACCTCCGATGAGAAGTGGATAGTTAATTTTCTTTTGACTGGAGAAAAAGAGTGGCGTATTGCTGTCAATAAAACGCAGGGATTTCCTGCGGTGTCAGAAAGTAAGAATGCAGAAGAAAAAGCTTTATATAAATCAATGAAGGAAAGAATGAAAGCTTTGCTGGAATTGCTGCGCGATCGGGAGGATTGCCGCCTTGCTCTTGAGAATTATCATTATTGTCCTAAAGATGCTTATTCAGAAGAACAATGGAAAATTTTATTGGCACTAATGAAAATTTTGCCGCTTTTAGCTGCTGAGCTTGGTTTAGTATTTTCGGAATCAGGCACGGTTGATTTCAATGAAATTGCGCATCAAGCATTAGAAGCTTTAGGAAATTTAAATGAACCCAGCGATCTGGCATTATATTGCGATCACACAATTCATCATTTACTCATTGACGAATTTCAGGATACTTCACTTAAGCAATTTTGTTTGATTGAGAAACTGATGGCGGGATGGGAAGACAATGACGGCAGAACACTTTTTATTGTTGGTGATCCCATGCAGTCTATTTACCGTTTTCGTGAAGCGGATGTCGGGCTTTTTTTGCGTGCTAAAATGAATGGAATTGGCGGAATAAAGCTGCAGTCATTAGCTTTAAAAAGCAATTTTCGCTCACATCCTAATTTGATTGAATGGGTAAACGGTTGTTTTCAGAATATTTTCCCGTTGCAGGATAACCTGGATTTAAATGCAGTAAGACATCATCCTTCAAAGCCTGGACTCCTCAAGCATTGGGATACTGAAGGCAATGTAACTTTTCATCACTGTGAAACAGAAGAACAGCAAGCTCAGCAGATCATTGAAAGAATTCAAGGTATGCCGCCTGACAAAAAGACAGCGATTTTAGTACGTTCAAGAAATCAGCTGCAAACATTGCTCCTTTTACTTAGAACAGCAGGTATTGCTTTTCAGGGAGTTGACCTTGATCCATTGTCAACACGTCCTTGCATTCAGGATCTATGTTCATTAACACAAGCTTTACTTCAACCAGATAACCGTCTTGCATGGATGTCGGTACTGCGTGCGCCATGGTGCGGCTTAAGGCTTAAAGACTTATGGATACTTGCACAAATTCCTGCAGGTAGCCGTAGTTTTTTAACAGCTTTGGGGGATTACTGTCAATTAGAAAATCTTTCAGAAGAGGCAAAAAAAAGATTAAATACAGTTTATCCCATTTTGTTAGATGCTGTTCAGCAAAGGCAGCGAAAAACGTTAGCCGTCTGGGTTGAAAATGTGTGGAGAAATCTGCACGGACATTATTGCATAAAAATAGAGGAACATTCTGATATTGAGCGATTTTGGGCGTTACTGGAACAGTGGGAAGAAACCGATCTGCCTTCGAATTTACTTGAAAAAGTTAGTCAGCTTTTTTCTAATACCCCTGTAGAAAGCAATTTGCATATTATGACAATACACAAATCCAAGGGACTCGAATTTGATAGTGTAATTTTGCCTCATTTGGAGAGCAGTCTTCTGAGACACGAGAAAGTCCTGTTGCGTTGGGCTGAACGCCGCAATACTGCGGGAACAAATGATCTGATCCTTGCTCCGCTTAAAGCCGTTGAAGAAAATAAGGATGAGTATCACTATTTAGATTACCTTGATAAGCAGAAGGCTGTTTTTGAATATCAGCGATTGCTTTATGTGGCTTTGACACGAGCGAAAACTTCACTGCATCTGTTTTCAGTACAGGCACCTCAAGCAGTAAGTTTTTTAAAATGGCTTGAACCGCATTTATCGGACAGGAAAATTTTAATCAACGTACCAGAAGAAAACTCCAAACCGGATATTAAAGGAAAATTGATACGATTGCCTGATCACTATTTTTTAAGTAATTTGCCAGATGCTGCTGATAAAATAATGTCGGTTCCTGAATTAAGTTTGCCGGATTCCTCACAGCTTCCTGCTATTGCTAAAAATTTTCCTGAGCATGATGATTGGATGCGTGTTGTAGGCATTTTTATTCATGAGCAAATAAAATATTGCTGTGATCACTGTGTCGTTAACCCTGAAAAAATGGTAACAACACATTGGAAGAACCGGCTTGTTGAGTTGGGGTTATTATCAAGGTTTTCAGAAGCTATAGAAATAACCCGTCAGGCTTTGAACAACTTGTACAACGATTTTCGAGGGCAGTGGATTATCAAGCAGCACCAGGAAGCACAAAGTGAATATCCTTTAAGTTTTTTTGAAAAAGGGAAATTAAAAAATATTATAATTGATAGAACTTTTATTGATGAAGAAACCAATCATCGTTGGATTATTGATTACAAAGTTACGAAAGGCTTGCAGCCTTCGATAGAGAAATATAAAAAACAACTTGATCATTATGCGGACATTTTTTTCAATAAAAAAACACAATTAATTTTTTTAGGACTTTATTATCCTTTAACAAAAACATGGTTTTCGTGGAAACATGAATCAAATTAAACATAATTAGTAAAAATAATTTTTTCTCAGAGCAATTTGTGTTACAATAGCTCGACTAATCAAAATAAAACTATTTTGTGAAATAAACAAAGGAGATTGGTAAAGTGGAGATTATTACAGAAGACTTTGAGAAAAATTTAATTATAAACTATCGCGGGAAAACTATCAGGCTGCGTATTTTTAATATGCACAATGGGCAAATAAAATTTGGTATAGAAGCCCCTGAAGGAATTCCAGTCCATAGGGAAGAAATCTACGAACTTATTCAAGCGCAAAAGAAAGCCAAGGAAATAACCGAAGAAGTTGAATAAATACGAAAGGATTACTACTACCAGAAAAACCGCGATTGTCCTCAGTTTTTATCCTCCAACAATTTCAATGCTTTTACAGGAGCGTAATCACGTCTGTGAATATTGCTTATTCCCAGATATTTTAAAGCTTCAGTGTGTTGTTTTGTTGGATATCCTTTATGCTGGGCAAAGCCGTAACCTGGATATTGTTTATCAAGTTGTATCATTTCATCATCTCTTGAAACTTTTGCCAGAATAGACGCAGCGCTGATCGCAGGTTCTGAATTATCGCCGCCAATAATGGCCTGGCAGGGGTAGGGAATGTTGGGGCAGAAAGCACCATCAACAATAACCAGTTCAATGCGGATGGAGGTATTGAGAGATAAGTTTAAAACAGCGCGCTGCATGGCAAGCAGACTGGCATGATGAATGTTCAGTTTTTCAATTTCTTCAACTTCTGCTCGGCCTAACGCAAAGCCGAGTGCTTTTTCCTGAATGATAAAAGATAATTCCCGCCGGCTTTTGTCTGAAAGTTTTTTAGAGTCCTTGAGATCGGGTATAGGATTATCCGGATCAAGGATGACAGCTGCTGCTACAACAGGTCCTGCTAGCGGCCCGCGGCCGACTTCATCAACGCCTGCAAGCCAGCGGTCTTTAAAAGGTATACGTTCTATTGAGTTTGTTATTTTTCTTTGGCTCATGGAAAATGCGCTAACGTAAAGTAGATTACCAAGTATTAGCGATTTTCACTTTTTCTTTTTTTATTTGCAAGTAAAGTAATAATATCGCAGGCAACGTGGGCGGCTGCGAGCGCCGTAATTTCTGCATGATCATAGCAAGGAGCAACTTCAACGACATCTGCACCAATCAAGTTGATAGGACCTAAATTTCTTAGGATAGATAAAGCTTGCGCTGAGCTTAACCCGCCTGGAACAGGTGTGCCTGTACCGGGTGCAAAGGCAGGATCCAGGCAGTCAATATCGAAAGTTAAATAAACAGGTCTTTCTCCAATAATAATTTGAATCTTTTCTACAGTTTCCTGCCATGTGTGATCGTGAACCCATTGAGCGTCCAGAATGTTTGTTCCCATGAAATCGTCGTTCCATGTTCGGATCCCGACTTGGACAGAATGTTTGGGATCAATGATGCCGTTTTTAATGGCTTTGTAAAACATTGTGCCATGATTGAGTGATTCTTCTGTGTCATCAGCCCAAGTGTCGCAGTGAGCGTCAAAATGAATGATAGATAACCCCTTGCCATATTTTTCTGCCATGGCACACAAAATAGGATAAGTAACATAATGATCGCCGCCGAAGCTAATTGGCAGTACATTATGATTAAGGAAATGGCGGATGTGATCCATAATGGCTGGCTTGATGGTCATGGGGTTATGCGGATCCAGAAAGCAATCCCCGTAATCCACCACTGATAATACTTCAAAAGGATTAAAACCCCATGGATAAGGCAGCAGTTCAGCCAATTGCACTGAAGCTTCCCGAATGGCGCGCGGCCCTAGTCGAGCACCGCTGCGATAAGTAACAGCCAAGTCAAAAGGAATACCACTGACAGCAACATCTACGCCTTTTAAGTCCTTGGAAAAATTGCGCCGCATAAAACTCAAAGCTCCGCCATAGGTCATCTCAAAATGACTCGTTTTCAAGTCTTTTCGCATAAAAGCAGCATCTACCATTATGTCAGGCATTACTAAAGCTCCAAATTTTAACAATTGGACTTATTTTATACTTTTTGAACATTACAATCAATAGTTGAAAAGAAGTTGTCTGATTGAATAATAACTGGTTGAGGGCGTTGTTTGCTATTAACGAAATCGGTATAATACATTTATTTAAATGCAATTCATTTCCTTATGTAAGGGCGGGCCTGTGTGTCCGCCCTAAAAATATCAGGACAGGTAACAGACGTGTCAAATTTAACTTATGAAAAAGCAGGCGTTAGTATTGAAGCAGGGAATGATTTGGTTCGCCGGATTAAGCCTTTGGCAGTAAAAACGAAGCGGCCAGAAGTTTTAAGCGGGATTGGCGGGTTTTCGGCTCTGTTTGAACTGCCGGTAGATCGTTATAAAAAACCTGTTTTGGTATCTGGAACGGATGGGGTGGGGACGAAGCTCAAACTGGCCCTGGATTTTGACCGCCACGAGGGGATTGGTATTGATTTGGTGGCGATGTGTGCTAACGATATTCTGGTTTGTGGCGCTGAACCCTTATTTTTCCTAGATTATTATGCCACAGGCAAGTTGGATATTGATACGGCTGAAATCGTTATTAAAGGTATTGCGGAAGGCTGCCTTCAGGCCGGTATGACATTAGCTGGGGGAGAAACGGCAGAAATGCCGGGGGTGTACCATGGCGAAGAATATGATTTGGCCGGTTTTGCCGTCGGCGTTGTGGAAAAAGAAGCTGTCATTGACGGCCGCACAGCACAGGCAGGCAATCGTTTGATTGCTTTAGGATCCAGCGGAGCGCATGCCAATGGGTATTCGTTAATTCGAAAGATCCTGGACGAGAAAGGTATTCAGGCTGATAAAATGATGTTGGACGGCAAACCGTTAATTGATAGCTTAATTGAGCCGACGCAGATTTATGTTAAGCCTGTGTTAAATGTGCTGCATCATCATAGAGATGCGGTTAAGGCAATGGCCCATATTACCGGCGGCGGCATCATTGAGAATCTTCCCCGAGTGCTTCCAGAGGGCCTTTGCGCACGAATTGATACAAGTACGTGGGAATGGCCGGCTTTATTTCATTTTTTACAGGAAAGCGTATCGACTGCTGAAGAGATGTATCGGGTGTTTAATTGCGGTGTAGGGATGATCGTTTGCGTTGATGAGGGTAAAGCACGGGAAGTGCTTTCCAGTTTTCAGTCTCAAGGTCTGAAGGCCTGGGATATTGGATGCCTTGAGTTTAGGCAGTCTCATCAGCAAGGCGTTATATTGGTTTAAATAGTTGTTAGTTTATGTCAAATTCTAAAAAGTATTCACTGGTTGTTTTAATTTCTGGCGGCGGTTCTAATTTGCAAGCGATTATTGATCGCATTCAGGAAGGGAGGCTGCCGGCAGAAATTGCTGTGGTTATTAGTGATAAACCAGAAGCTTATGGTCTTATAAGAGCGAAACAGGCTGGTATCCCAACGTTAATTCTGCCTTCATCTGACTATTCTGACAGGATAACCTATGATGAAATTCTAAAAGGCGTTGTTTCCTGTTATTCTCCCGATCTGATTGCATTGAGCGGGTTTATGCGTATTTTATCAAAAGAATTTGTGGCGCATTTTGAAGGCCGGATTATCAATATCCATCCTTCGCTGCTGCCTAAATATCCTGGCTTGAATACTTATGAGAAGGTTATTGCAGCGGGTGATAAAGTGCATGGTAGTACAGTTCATTATGTAACCTCTGAATTGGATGCAGGTCCTGTTATCTTGCAAAGAATGCTGCCCATTCTGCCCGATGATACGCCGGTTACCTTGAAAATAAGAACGCAGATTCTGGAACATGAGCTTTATTCCGATGCAATTGAAAAAGTGCTAAAAGAATTGGATGCTTGATCATGTCAACATCATCAGAAATTCAATTAAGCTCCGTTAATAAGCGCCGCACGTTTGCTATTATCTCGCATCCTGATGCCGGAAAAACAACGCTGACGGAAAAACTGCTCTGGTTTGGGGGTGCCATTCAGATGGCTGGAACAGTAAAAGCCAGAAAATCCTCACACTACGCAACTTCAGACTGGATGGAAATGGAAAAGCAGCGCGGTATTTCAGTAACAACTTCTGTTATGCAGTTTATTCATAAGGATCATATTATCAATTTGCTGGATACGCCTGGTCACGCTGATTTTTCTGAAGATACTTACCGCACCTTAACGGCAGTGGATTCTGCTTTGATGGTGATTGATGCGGCTAAAGGGGTTGAGGAGAGAACGATTAAGTTGATGAATGTCTGCCGTTTGAGAGATACGCCGATTATGACGTTTATCAATAAATTGGATAGGGAAGGCCGGCCGCCGATTGAACTGCTGGATGAAATTGAAAAAATTCTCAAAATCCGATGTACACCCATAACTTGGCCGATTGGTATGGGGCAGCGATTTAAAGGTGTTTATCATCTTCTGCAGGATCGCATTTATTTATATAAATCATCTGAGGTAATTGAAGGGTTATCTCATCCATTAGTTGATGAAAAATTAGGAGAGTTGGCTTCTGAATTTCGCGAGGAGATTGAACTGGTAAAAGGCGCATCTTCAGAATGGTGTTTGGATGATTATCGAAAAGGCGTTCTTTCTCCGGTGTATTTTGGGACAGCAATTCATCACTTTGGTGTAAAAGAATGGCTGGATGATTTTGTGGATTATGCCCCGTCTCCTCAGCCAAGATTGGCTCATACAGCAGACGGTGATCGAGAAGTGATACCGGTTGAGGAAAAATTTTCCGGGTTTGTTTTTAAGATTCAGGCAAACATGGATCCGAATCATCGCGATCGTGTTGCTTTCCTTCGAATCTGTTCAGGTAAATATGAGCGGGGAATGAAGGTGCGTCATTTACGCATTGGAAAAGACATTCAGCTTAATCAGGCATTGACCTTTATGGCCGGCGATCGTGAAAATACAGAAGAAGCCTGGCCTGGCGATATTATTGGGCTGCATAACCATGGAACGATACAGATTGGCGATACTTTCAGCCAGGGCGAGCAGCTAAAATTTTCAGGTATTCCGTATTTTGCCCCAGAACTTTTTCGGTTAGTGCGCCTGAAAGATCCGTTAAAAAGTAAGGCACTATTGAAAGGGTTGACTCAATTGTCGGAGGAAGGAGCGACCCAGGTATTTAAACCTTTGAACAGCAACCAGCTCATCCTTGGAGCAGTGGGACTGCTGCAATTCGATGTAGTCGCATTTCGGCTTAAGAATGAATACAATGTGGATTGTATTTATGAAAACGTTAATGTAGCTGCTGCACGATGGGTGTCCTGTGAAGACAGCAAAGGGCTTGAAAAATTCAAGCTAAAAGTATCCGATGGTTTAGCGCTTGACGGCGCCGATCAATTGGTTTACCTGGCGCCCACTCATGTTAACCTTAGGCTAACCGAAGAACGATATCCTGAGATAATATTCAGAAATACCCGCGAGCATTAGATCATGGGCATATACCCATCGTCTTTCAAAAGGGTACTTTGTTGCGGCTTGTCTCGCGTGCTCATGTATCTCTCATACACTCCGCGCGCTCGACAGCGCCGCGCCTCGTCCCCTTTTGAAATACTCGGGTATAACTTTGTATTTCCAAAGATTACGGGTATATTCATGTAAAAATGTGGAGTCTGTTCCTTGCAGGCTCAGTTATTTTGGGTTAGAATCCAGACTTTACTATATTATATAACTGTAAACAATTATTAATCATGTATGCACTTGTTTTGACGATACACATCGTGTTGGCGCTGGTTTTGATAGGTCTTGTATTGATACAGCACGGCAAAGGTGCGGATATTGGGGTGGCTTTTGGCTCCGGTGCTTCAAACACTGTATTTGGCAGTCAAGGTTCAGGCGGGTTTTTGTTCAAGTTGACAGCTGTTCTGGCAGCAGGTTTCTTTGCGACGGCTTTGCTTTTGGGATATCTTGTTAATGTCCAGTATCAGACGGAGCATCAGGCTGTGATTGTCCCGCAGTCAGCACTGCAGGTTAAAAAAGATGCTGTGCCGCTGCCGGATAATAGCGTTCCGTCGAATGGCAATATTGCTTCTTCACCGATACCTGTGGAGACATCGAATATTCAAGGTGCCAATTAAAAGATTTTTTATAGAAAACAAGCCGAAGTGGTGGAATTGGTAGACACACCGTCTTGAGGGGGCGGCGGCGCAAGCCGTGCCGGTTCGAGTCCGGCCTTCGGCACCATTTATTAAATTATAGAGAAAATATGTTAGAGCAATATTTGCCTGTTCTGATATTCATTGTGGTAGGCTTTGCTGTGGGAGGTGCTCTCCTTTCGATTGGTTCCTTAATGAGCTTAAGGAAACCTGACAAAGAAAAAGATTCTTCCTATGAATGCGGCTTTTCTGCTTTTGAAAGTGCGCGGCTGCCTTTTGATGTTCGTTTCTATCTGGTGGCTATCCTGTTTATTATTTTTGATTTGGAAACAGCCTTTTTCTTTCCTTGGGCCGTTGCTTTAAGGAAGATTGGCAGCTATGGATTATGGTCAATGATGATCTTTTTGGGTATTTTGGTCATTGGTTTTATCTATGAATGGAAAAAGGGGGCATTAGAATGGGAATAAATCAGCTTGATGGTTTCCAGGAGCAGCTGCAGAACCGCGGGTTTGTATTAACTTCTTTGGATAAGTTGGTAGGATGGGCAAGAAGCGGGGCAATGTGGCCCATGACTTTTGGTTTGGCTTGCTGCGCTGTTGAGATGATGCACGTGGGTGCATCCCGTTACGATTTAGACCGTTTCGGTATCGTTTTCAGACCTAGTCCGCGCCAGTCGGATGTTATGATTGTTGCTGGTACGCTTTGTAATAAAATGGCTCCAGCGCTGCGTAAAGTATATGACCAAATGGCAGAACCGCGCTGGGTAATTTCCATGGGATCTTGCGCCAATGGCGGCGGTTACTACCATTATTCTTATTCTGTTGTGCGGGGATGCGACAGGATTGTGCCAGTTGATGTTTATGTGCCTGGGTGTCCGCCCACAGCGGAAGCACTACTGTATGGTATTATCCAGCTGCAGAATAAGATTAAACATAAAAACATTATTGAAAAGTTTTAATGAGCAGATGATGAGTTCAGTTAATAACCATAGTCCCTGCCAGCTTCTGGTACAGGCGCTGAAAGAAAATCTGAGTACGGTAATATCCTCTGTTACCTTATACGCAGGAGAAGTAACTGTTGAAGTGAAGACAAACTGTGTTCATGCTGCACTTAAGACTTTAAAACATCATGATGTTTTCCAATTTGATACTTTGATTGATATTTGCGGAGTGGATTATCTGGATTATGGTATTTATGAATGGGATACAGACAGGGCTACAACAACTGGCTTTAGCCGGGCGGTTGAAAAAGAGGATGAACGAGAAAATTTTGTATACTCACAGCAATTGAACGAAGCCCAACATTCAAGTGCGAAGAGTAGATTCGCGGTTGTTTATCACTTGCTGTCTACAACATTAAATCAAAGGGTGAGGGTGCGCGCTTATCCAGAAGAGGAAACCATGCTGATTGATTCAGCTGTTGATATCTGGAAGGCTGCGAACTGGTTTGAGCGGGAAGCTTATGATCTTTATGGCATTTTATTTAAAGGCCATCCAGATTTAAGAAGAATTTTGACAGATTATGGCTTTGTCGGGCATCCTTTTAGAAAAGATTTCCCGTTGAGCGGATATGTTGAGGTACGTTATGACGCCAAGGCCGGACGCGTAGTTTATGCGCCGGTTGAGATTAAAGAGCGTATTCTCGTACCCAAAGTTGGCCGCAAAGTGCATCGAGAGGACACGCATGGAAATTAAAAATTACACGCTTAATTTTGGGCCTCAGCATCCTTCCGCACACGGTGTTTTGCGGCTTGTGCTCGAATTGGACGGCGAAACCATTGTCCGTGCTGATCCGCATATTGGTTTATTGCATCGCGCTACAGAGAAACTTGTAGAGACCAAACCCTATAACCAAAGTATCGGCTATATGGATCGTTTGGATTATGTTTCGATGATGTGTAATGAGCATGCGTACGTACGTGCAATCGAGCAGCTCGCAGGTATTACACCTCCTCTTCGAGCGCAGTATATACGTACCATGTTTGATGAGATCACACGGATTTTGAATCACCTTCTGTGGCTCGGAGCAACGGCTTTAGATATTGGGGCGATGACTGTATTCCTCTATTGTTTTCGTGAGCGTGAAGATTTAATGGATTGTTATGAAGCAGCCTCAGGTGCGCGAATGCATGCAACTTATTACCGTCCCGGCGGTGTTGCGCGCGATTTGCCTGACTCAATGCCGCAGTATAAACCTTCCCGCTGGCACTCTGGACGTGAAGTGGAAAAAATGAATGAAATCCGCCAAGGGACATTGTTGGATTTTATATGGACTTTTACTGAGCGATTCCCAGCTTGTGTGGATGAATATGAGACTTTATTAACAGATAACCGAATCTGGAAGCAGCGTACAGTAGACATTGGTGTTGTTTCTCCTGAACAAGCTCGCGATCTAGGTTTTACAGGGCCTATGCTCAGAGGTTCAGGAGTCGCCTGGGATCTGCGTAAAAAACAGCCTTATGCTGCTTACGATAAAGTGGATTTTGATATCCCCGTAGGCCAGAAGGGGGATTGTTATGACCGTTATCTGGTGCGTGTTGAAGAAATGCGCCAATCTAACCGAATTGTCCGGCAGTGTGTCCAATGGCTTAAAGATAATCCCGGACCTGTTATATTGGAAGATTACAAGGTGGTTCCGCCTAAACGTGCCGTTATGAAAAACGATATGGAAGCACTGATTCATCATTTTAAGTTGTTTACTGAAGGTTATTGTTTACCTGAAGGTGAAGTGTATGCGGCAGTTGAAGCACCCAAAGGGGAATTTGGTATTTATATGATTTCTGATGGAGCGAATAAGCCGTATCGTGTAAAAATTCGAGCGCCCGGGTTTCCACATCTGGCAGCGTTTAATGAAATGGCTGCTGGACATATGTTGGCAGACGGGGTTGCTATTCTGGCAAGTCAGGATATCGTTTTTGGTGAAATTGATCGTTGACCATTATGATAGTAACAGTTAATCCGGCAACAGGTCAGGTATTGAATGAATATCATGCTCATACACCTGATGAGGTGCGGGAAATTCTGGACGTACTTGAGGAAGGCTGGAAAAAGTGGCGATCATTATCTTTTGCTGAGCGCGGCCGCTATTTACTGGCTTTAGCCGCAGGGCTTAGAGATGAGAAGGAATCATGTGCTCTCCAGATTAGCCTGGAGATGGGCAAACCCATTCAGTTAGCCAAAGCAGAAGTAGAAAAATGTGCATTGGCATGTGAATCTTTTGCCAAAAATGCAGCCGGTTATCTGGATGAAACACTGGTTCCCACTGAATTAAAAAAAAGCAGTATCGTTTATCAGCCTATCGGCCCTATCCTCGGAATTATGCCCTGGAATTATCCCTTTTGGCAGGTTTTTCGAGCAGCTGTGCCAGCCTTAATGGCAGGAAATGTCTTTTTATTAAAGCATGCGCCGATCTGTACAGGAACAGCTTTAATCATTGAGTCCTTATTTAAAGCCATTTTGCCCATATCTGTTTTTAAAAGCATTATATTGGAAGAAAAAGCAGTATCTGAGTTAATTCTTGACAGCCGTATTAAAGGCGTAACATTAACCGGCAGCGTTCGGGCTGGAAAATCTGTAGCACTTCAAGCTGCACAAGGATTTAAAAAATGTGTATTGGAATTAGGTGGAAATGATCCTTATATTGTTTTGGCCGATGCCGATGTTCAAAAAGCTGCCGATATTTGTGTCCAGGCCCGCCTTGCCAATTCGGGACAGATATGTATTGCTCCAAAACGATTGATTATCGTCCAGAAAGTATATGAGGCTTTTAGAGCAAGCGTAATGGAGCGGCTTAAAGATTATACTTGCGGTGATCCTCTGGATGAAAATACCCGTCTTGGGCCAATTGCCCGTCAGGATTTGCGTGATCAAGTCATAAAGCAAGTTGATGAAAGCATTGCCAAAGGTGCAAAATTATTGACCGGCGGAAAAGCTGTTCAACGTCCAGGTTTTTATTATGAGCCGACAGTCCTTGAAAACGTAAAGCCTGGTATGCCGGCATTTGATGAAGAAATCTTCGGTCCTGTAATCGCCTTGATAAAAGCGCAAGATGAAGAAGAAGCAGTGGCTCTGGCTAACCAGTCGCCCTATGGACTAGGAGCAGGTGTGTTTACAAAAGACCTTCAAAAAGGAGAATATCTGGCAAAATATGCCATTGAAGCAGGCGTTTGCTATGTCAATGGGATAGTCAGCTCTGATCCGCGCCTTCCCTTTGGCGGCACAAAAGCGTCAGGACTTGGGAGAGAATTGGGATTGGCGGGCATTCGAGAATTTGTTAATATTAAAACAATCGGTATTATGTAGGGTTATCATGACATCAGAAAATTTTGAAAAACCGCTCAGCGAATGGCTTGCGCCTCATCGTATAACTGAGATCGATCAATGGATTGCCAAATACCCGAAAGAACAGCGGCAATCCGCCGTCATGCGGGCCTTGATGCTGGCACAGGAAGAACATCACTATTTGACGCCCCCTTTAATGAAAGCCGTTGCCGATTATTTAAACATGCCTGAAATCGCAGTTTATGAAGTCGCCTCATTTTATTCCATGTACCATACCAAGCCTGCAGGAAAACACATTATTAACGTTTGCCGCAGCATTTCATGCAAGTTATGCGATTCCGATAAAGTGACGGGTTGTATAGCAAAGCAATTGGGCATTGCGCCAGGCGAAACAACGAAAGATGGCCGATTTACCCTGCGGGAAGTCGAATGTCTCGGAGCCTGCGTTGGTGCACCAATGATGCAGGTAGACAAAGAATATTACGAGCATCTCACGCCTGAAAAAATTGAGAAAATACTCGAGGGTTATAAGTAAGTAACCTGCTGTCTATTTTTTTACTTTGGTTATTTTTCGGGAAATTTCAAGAAAAGGCAGTTTAATTTTAAAATTCGTTTCTTGCTGACTCACCATTAATTCATTATCTAATAATTCAGCGATAATTTCCGTACTATTCTCAAAAATTTTTACGCGTTGTTCGTTCATTTTTGCTTTGGAAAACTGATAAACAGCTTGTGTGAGTTCCTTGACTCTTGCGAAAGTATCAATAATGGCAATGGTTGTGCTCACTGCTGCGGGGCTTTTTAAAATGGTTGCTAACATATATAAGCCCTTTTCTGTAAAAGCAATAGGAAGTTTAATTTTGCCGCCTTTGGTTGAAGTCGCAATTTGCGACTTCAACGGTTCCCATTCTTCTTTAGTCAATTCAAGTAAATAACCTGTAGGAAATTTATCTGGATTTCGGCTAACTGCTTCATTGATCCTTTTAGTTTCAACTTGATATAACTGAGCAACATCTGAATCCAGGATGACTTTTTGCTGCCTTATTTCAATAATTTTTTCTGATACTTGGTCATATTTAACGACTTGCATTTTCACTCCCTAATTAATAATCTGATTTTACACTATTTTTAGGAGTTACATGCACTGAGTTCCAGAATTTTATTTTTAGTTGGTTTTTTGAAAAAAGAATGTTTCCTATTTTTAATATATATGATTATTCCGATATGCCTTATAGCCTTGGAGTAAAGCAGCAAGAATAAAGAGACTGAAAAAAAAGCACATCCACTCTGGCATGGAAAAACCAAGAAACAGCCAGTGATTTTCTGTGCAGGATCCGGAACCATTCAATAAAGCCTTGAGTATTTCTTTTAACGGCAAGTAATGCCAGACAGCAGAAAGATTAGGAACACAGGCTGGTGCTTGAGGAAGGGTTGTCAGCCATACTTGCCTGCCTGCTGCGGCTAAACCCAATGAGGATAAAAAAAACTGTATGATAGAAATTGTTATCAAAAGGGTTCGGTTCTTTAAGAAAAAGAGAATTCCATAGAGGATAACTAATCCGAATACAGCAATGCGCTGCACTATGCAGAGCGGGCATGGCGCCATCTGTTTAACCCATTCAAAATAAAAAGAAGCAGAAAGCAAAAACAGCGATAATCCGAATAGGACAAGCAGAAAAAAACGGTAATATCTAAGCGTAATCATCATGAGTTGGGAAGCATATATTCAACAGCTGCCTTGAGCTGTTCGTCTGTACACGTGGTGCAGGTGCCTTTAGGAGGCATGGTATTTAAGCCTGTAGCTGCACTCTTCAATAATCCGTCAACCCCTTTACTGAGTCTTGGCTTCCAGTCTTCCGCATTTTGAAAACGTGGAGAACCTGCGATTCCAGCAGCATGACAGACAGCGCAATATTGTTTGTAAACTTGTTCTCCTTGCTCAACAGGCGGTTGAGCGGTTGGTTGAACAGATTTTTCCAATGAGGGTGCTGGTGAAGCTAATTCTACTTTCCCCACTGGTGCTATGCGATCTTCTACATCAGCTTTTGCGCTGAATCCTGCACAGATAATGATACTGCTTACAATAACAAGATTTATTTTCATAAATGGATTATGATTAAAGAAACTTTATTTTATCATGAATCGCTATGTTAGAAATCTTTTTTTCATTTTTTGCTGGTTTTTGTGCGATAGCGGGGCTTCTGCTTGTGGTAATAGGTATTCATGAAGCAGGACATTTTTTGACCGCAAAGGGGTTAGGCGTCGGAGTAAAGCGGGTAAGTCTCGGATTTGGTAAGCCCTTTTATTCGTGGAAGCCAAATCACGCTGAGACAGAATATTGTATTGCACCATTTTTGATAGGAGGATATGTTAAACTGTGGGATGAGCGCGAGGGAGAAGTGCCAGATGTTATGCTGGAGAAGAGTTTCACACGCCAACCTTTCTGGAAGCGTTTTGTTATATTGGGAGCAGGTTCTTTTTTTAATCTGATTTTTGCTGTGATGTTGTTTACGGCAGGTTTTGCAGGAGGAGTAAGTACTCTAAAGCCTGCTGTAAGTAAGGTTATCCACTCGAGTCTGGCCCAAAAAGCAGGTTTTGAGGCGCATGATGAAATCATTGCTGTTGCTAATCAGCAAGTCCAGGATTGGTTTTTGGTGAATTTTGAATTCATTAAGCATTTTGGTGAGAAAGGCAACATGGTGGTTAGTGTAAGAAAGCCGGATAATCGAATAGTGCATTTGGAAATTCCCTTGGAGGACTGGAAAATTGATCCGCTCCATCCTAATTTACTTAAAAGCTTGGGCATTATCCCTGCAAAAGGAAGTCAATGGCAGCAGATCCGCAGGGAAAGCCTGCCTGAGGCATTTTTGTCAGGTGTAAAATACACGATCTGTTTTTTCGAAATCAATGGTATCGCCTTTTATAAAGTTTTCTCAGGGAAAATATCGATACGTTCTCTGGCAGGTCCCGTCAGCTTGTTATCAGAGACTTTAAGCAGTTTTCAGCGGGGACTGTTGGATTATGCGCTCTTTATAGCTGTGATCAGTATTGCTGTTGCTGTGTTTAACTGGCTTCCTGTTCCTGGATTGGACGGCTTTCAGATGATATTTCTGGTAGTAGAAAAAGTTCTGCGCCGTCCTGTTTCAGTTGCCTTTCAATTGTTGATGTTTCGGTTGGGAGCGATTGCGTTGACCATACTTTTTATCCAGGTAGTATTAAATGATATTTTACGTTTGCTCAGCCAGCCAGGTTTTCTGTAACGAATTCCCAATTAACAAGATTCCAGAAAGCGTCCAGATAATTGGGACGGCTGTTTCGATGGTCAATATAGTAAGCATGTTCCCAAACATCACAGGTGAGTAATGCTTTTTTATTTTCTGTCATGGGTAATTGTGCATTACTGGTAGAAAGGATAGCCAAAGAATCATCAGCATTTTTTACAAGCCATGCCCAGCCTGAGCCGAAGGTATTCAATGCTGCTTGGGTGAACTGTTCTTTAAATTTTTCAAAAGAACCAAAAGCGCGATCGATAGCCTGAGCCAACTGTCCATTAGGTATTCCGCCGCCTTGTGGTTTTAAGCAGTGCCAATAGAAGGTATGATTCCAGGTTTGAGCAGCATTATTGAAAATGGCCCCTGTTGAGCTTTTGATAATTTCTTCAAGATTTTTGCCCTGAAAGTCTGCATCTGAAGCGATGAGAGTGTTGAGTTTATCTACATAAGCTTTATGATGTTTGCCGTGATGATATTCCAGGGTTTCAGCTGAAATGTAAGGTTCAAGAGCGTTCATTGCATAGGGTAAAGCAGGAAGTGAAAAAGCCATGGGAGGTCCTCCAAAAGAAATTAATCCGAAAATAAAAAGTCAAAATCAGTTTAACGCGATTTTAGCGGAATAACAACACTGTTTGAATGATAACGCCGAGAATTCTATCATTAGAATTTAGAACGAGTCGATCAAATTTTGGGTTATGTGCTTCGAGATATTTCATTTCTCCAGCCATAAATAATTGTCTAAATTGAAGAGTTGGTTGTGATGGCATTTCAACCAGTACGAAATCACCGTCTTTAGGTTGTCTGCCGGTATCTATAATGATTAAACTTCCTGCTGGAAAGCGCGGCGACATGGCTTCGCTGTCAATACGAAATGCAAAAGTTTTACCAACGCAGACAGCATAACAGCTAATCGTCTGTGAAGGATTGCGATAGGGATTTTTAAGATCTTGTGCGGTGTATAAAGGCACTTCCTTACTTGAGACAGGGGAAGGCAGGCTGGTGCTGTCAGGAGCTTCGCTAACCATGTTGCCTTTTCCTGTTTTAAGCCATTCGGCATTAATTTTAAGTTTTTCTGCAATAATGGGATATTTTTTCAGAGGAGGACTTGTTTGGCCGTCTAACCATTTTCCCGCACCTCGGTGGCTCAGCCCCATTAAATCAGCCAAGAGTTGAATCCTGCCTTTGTTTTTAGGCGGGAACCCAGCCCGAGTCAATGCACTTTCAAGCCGTTGGGTGAAACCTTCTTTATCTATTTTATTTCGGCGATTTTTGGTTGTCATTTATGTATGATTAAATTAAATTGGAAAATAGCGAATTTTTGGACCAAAAATACTATAAGAAACTAATAGAGTGTTTATTTTTTGGAAATAGTATCAATTATTTGAATTTATTTAAAACTAATTTGTAAAAAAAAATCTTTTTTACACTTTAAGTGTTGAATTTAGAATTAATTTATTTTAGAATAGGTTGTTTTCATTGAAAGATTGAATACTTGCAACCTTGTTTCAAGTTAATTGGCCAATGTAAACAAACTAACTAACATAAAACAGCTTGAGTCCAGTAATCCTCGTAGCGGGGTAGAATTTCTATCCTGCTTTTTACTTTCATAAAACTTTTCAGATTGTATTTAAGTTGCCGGTCTACAAGAAGATTGGTATTATATACTCAATTCAATGTTAAGAATGGGATAAATTCAGGAAATAGTTTGCTGAATTGAGCTCCTTTAAAGTTGTATTATAGCATGGCTTGGGTATACCCTTCAATTAATCCAGTTGCTTTCTCTTTTGGGCCGGTACATATTCATTGGTATGCGCTGATGTATCTGGCTGGATTTGGTTTGGCCTGGATGCTTGGACTGTATCGTTCCAGGAAACCAGCATCAGGCTGGACGTCCGAGCAGGTTGCAGACTTGATTTTTTACTCCGCTGTCGGAGTTATTATCGGCGGCCGGTTAGGCTATATGTTATTTTACGATACTCGGGCAATATTGGACGAACCTTGGCAAATTGTAAAAATTTGGGAAGGCGGCATGTCTTTTCATGGCGGGCTGATTGGTGTTCTGACAGCGATGTTTTGTTTTGCCCGAAAATGGAAAATGTCCTTCTTGAAAGTTACTGATTTTCTTGTCCCTCTGGTTCCTTTAGGACTGGCGGCTGGAAGAACCGGTAATTTTATTAATGGCGAGTTATGGGGGCGGGTGATGAACTTTCCGCATTCATGGGGTATTATTTATCCGCATGTGGATGATCAGATCCGACATCCTTCTCAGCTTTATGAATTTTCATTGGAAGGTATCGTGCTATTTATTATCTTATGGCTATATACCAGTAAGCCGAGGCCGCTGGGCGCCAGTTCCGGTTTGTTTTTGCTGCTTTACGGTGCGTTTCGAGGGATATTGGAGTGCTTTCGTGAACCTGATATGCAATTGGGATTTTTATGGCAAGAATGGCTCACAATGGGGCAATTACTGTCGCTGCCCATGATTCTATTAGGTGCGATTTTATTGATACGTGCTTATTACAGGCGGAGGAGGTTTTAATAAAAGTATGCAAAATTACCTGGATTTACTAAAAAAAATCCTTACCGAGGGAGCAGAAAAAACCGATCGTACAGGTACGGGTACTGTAAGTCTTTTTGGCCAGCAAATGCGGTTTGATTTAAGAAAAGGGTTTCCTTTGGTTACCACAAAAAAAGTCCACCTGAAGAGCATTATTGTGGAGCTTTTGTGGTTTTTGCGAGGTGATACGAATATTCAGTTTCTGCACGATCACCAGGTAACTATATGGGATGAGTGGGCAGATGAAAAAGGAGATCTAGGGCCGGTTTATGGTAAGCAGTGGCGTTCCTGGACAGCATCTGACGGCCGGACAATTGATCAATTGGATGAAGTCATGAAAGCCATTCGTACCAGCCCTGACTCGCGGCGCTTGATTGTCAGTGCCTGGAATCCGGGAGAGCTGGATAAAATGGCCCTGGCTCCTTGTCATGCACTGTTTCAATTTTATGTTGCAAATGGAGAACTTTCCTGTCAGCTTTACCAGCGCTCAGCGGATATGTTTTTGGGTGTCCCCTTTAATATTGCTTCTTACGCGCTCTTGGTACATATCGTGGCACAACAGTGTGATTTGAAACCCGCTGAATTTATCTGGACAGGTGGAGATTGTCATATTTATTTGAATCATCTGGATCAGGTTCGGCAGCAATTGCAGCGGGAACCTTATCCGCTGCCTGAACTTAAAATCCATCGTAAGCCTGCAGGATTAGCTGATTATACATTGGAAGATTTTGAAATCATTAATTATGTTTCTCATCCCGCGATTAAAGCGCCTGTAGCGGTTTAAAGCAGCAGCATGAAAAAAGGTATCATACTCGCGAATACAGGAACACCTTCAGGTGCAGATGAATTTTTCGTTAAGCGCTATTTGCGGCAGTTCTTAAATGATCCGCGGGTGGTTGATTTGCCAAGAGTATTACGTTGGCTGCTTGTGAATATGTGGATTGTTCCAATGCGGGCAAAAAAATCGTCTGAAGCTTATCGAAAAATATGGACAAGCGATGGTCCTCCTCTTCTCACGAATAGCTTATTACTAAAAGAACAATTGTCTGCCAGGCTAGGTGATGATTATTGTGTTGAAATCGGTATGCGCTATGGAGAACCAACCATGGTATCAGCCATTGATGCTTTGCAAAAGCAAGATTGTTCTGAGTTAATTTTATTGCCGTTATTTCCTCAATATGCTTCAGCTTCAACGGGAAGCGTGATAGAAGCTTTTTTGAAGCATGTTCAATCTTATCAGTATATTCCTGCTATAAAGGTCTTGCCGGCTTTTTATGATCAATCCGGTTTCATTGGAGCCTATGCTGCCTTAATCCAAACAAAAATTCAGGAAAAACAGCCTGATCTTGTCTTGTTCAGTTATCATGGGCTTCCTCTGCGTCATATTCAGAAAAACAAGTACCGCATTTCTACTTCATCATTACGAGAAATTTTTTCTTTTCCGTTGTTGCGGCAAGCTTTTTCTCTCTCGTCATTGCGAGGAGCGCAGCGACGAAGCAATCCAGATCGAGATTTGGATGAACAGCCGATCTGGATTGCTTCGCTTTCGGCTCGTAATGACGGTTTAGGCAGCAATCCTTGCTACAAAACACAATGCTTGGAAACCTCGCGATTGTTGGCTGAAAAGTTAGGTCTAGCTGCAGAACAATATACGACAGGTTTTCAATCGCGCTTAGGCCGGCTGCCATGGATCCAACCTTATACGGATGAGCTGTTACCTTCTTTTATTGACAAAGGTATCAAGCATTTGCTGATTGCCTGCCCTTCATTCACCGTAGACTGTCTTGAAACGCTGGAAGAAATTGCTATTCGTCTTCGAGAAACCTGGCATGCTCTTGGCGGTGAGTCTTTTGATGTTGTTCCTTGTTTGAATGCCTCGCCTCTCTGGATAGACTATCTTGCCAGAAGCATTTTATCATAAATAATATTGATTGTATTAATAAAAATATTTGATTTTATTTATTGATAAAATCTCTGTAATCTGTTTTTGTTTTACATAATAGCATAGGTGTTTTATGAGCAGAACAGAAAAATTATTAAGCAGTACATCCAGAACAGAAGATAGAGAAATTCTTGAGGTTTTAAGAATTAGGATAGGCATAGAAGAAGCGTTGGAGCGTTCTCCAGTGTCTGGTGAGGAATTATGCAGCCTTATTGATCAAAATCCTGGAGCAGTCTCAGAGGAATTATTTGAAGTTATCAATGGAATCGAAGATGAAAATATCCGCCATGCTGTGCTGATGAACCTAAAGGAAAATGGAAGACATCAGGCGTTATTTGTTGAAAAAATTAAAGAATTATTTATGGGTACAGATACCCTGCCTTTTTTATATGTTACCTATTCGAATTTATTTTCAGCTCAAGAGATTATTCATCTGATAGAAGAACCCATAATAGAATCTCTTAGGAATCAAGGTAAAAACCCTTATCATGGAAGTCCATTATTTTTTAGGGAGTTAATGAACGCTGTTCCTCAAGAGAATCGGCTTTTTTATTTAGAAGCTATTGAAGGTTTCTACAACAAGCAAATATATAAGTGTAAGTATGCAGAACGACCGGAGAGGAATCGTGCATATTACCGGTGGGTAAGCGAAAGTATAACATGGGATGATCTCCTCAGCCTGTTACGAACAAAAAGAACTGATATTTTCTTTGATATCGCTAGCTATGGATACGAAATATGGCATACCCATTTTGAGGAACAATTCGGAGAAGATGAGCTTGAACTGTTATTATCACAATGGGAACAACAACAACAAAGCTGCGTATTTCTGTTAAGAAAGTTGCTCCAAAATTCTGGTTTTTTTGTTACTTTAAAAGCGGTCTTGTCAAAACCAGGTAAGTTATCTTTATTTTTGAAGAAGCTTTTTTTATCCACTGACATTGACTATTTACGCAATACTTCTCACATTCTTTTGTTATGCAATAACTTGTTTCGTAAGCTGCCAAGAGAGCTTATTGGAAAAGAAGATATCCATGAGATCATCGCTGAGTTCATCAAATGTAACGTGATTGAGGCAAACGTAGAAATGGATGATTCGTATTTCTCGCCGTATCCCCCGGACTGGAGTCACATATTTAATGACAACGATTCAAGTTTAGAGCGGCTAGTAGAAATTCTCAGTTTTAGTCACGGAGACAAACTGATAAGGGACGAGCTTTTTTTCGAAGCACTCAATATGGAAAGGGTTAATATAGCCATACAAGAGAGGGCTGAGCAAAAATGGGCTAATGAAGTAGTGTCGAGGTCGAGGTTTGAGCAAAAATTGGTTAATCAAGATAGGGCTGACCAAAAATTGGTTAATCAAGTAGTGTCGAGGGCTGAGCAAAAATGGGCTAATCAAGTAGTGTCGAGATTGAAAATGCAATGTGCTCATGTCATTGCTGAACAACCGCAAGGTAATTTACATGAGGTATTACATGCTTTGTTGTTAAAACTTGAAATACATAACGTTAAATTGATGTGTAAAGCTCAATGTGATGATGGCTACAAAGAAGCAGCGGCATCGGCTTCCCAGTTAAATGAACAATTTGAAAAAATACGCCGCGAATATTTATTGCCCTTATCAAGAGGTTATGATATTGACTTTCAAGCATTTAAAGAGAGTTGTCTACAAGCTGTTAATGAAGCTGAAGGAGTATTTAAAAATCATCGCTTATGGAGAGGGAAATGTCTGCACTTCTTTTTTAGGGAATATGCAACGGATTCAACAAGGCAATTACAGGTATTTCGGCAAGAGTTGAATGAGATATTGGGTGCTTATGTTGCTGTGAGAAGTGATCTCCTTGTGGAAAGCGGCAGCGGCATCATTTCCCCTTTTCCACGTCATTCCCGCGAAAGCGGGAATCCAGAGCGATAAGCCGCATTGTTACTGGATTCCCGCTTTCGCGGGAATGACGGGAGGAAGCGGGAATGATGGGAGGAAGCGGGAATGACGACAGAGAAGACTTCGTAGTTCCAAAGATCATGGGTGCCTCTCCCCCATTTTTGACCAAAGTCGAAAATAGTGTATACTTTATTTGACTTTGGTCAAAAATGGGGGAGTTTTGATGTTGCGGCGATATCTGGATCCATATATTTTAGAGGATCTCAGTGAAAAGATGGTTTTTTTAAGCGGCCCAAGGCAAGTGGGAAAAACCACTTTGGCACAAAACCTTGGAAAAGAATATTTTCCAGAACACTATGAATACCTTAACTGGGATTATGCTCAAGATCGACAGGCTTTACTGGAAAGCCGCTGGCAGGCGGATAAACACTTTTTTATATTGGATGAAATCCACAAGTATCGTTATTGGAAACGTTGGTTAAAAGGAGAATACGACAAGCACCGTTCAGATTTTCATTTTCTGGTTACAGGCAGTGCACGATTAGACGTTTATCGCAAAAGCGGTGATTCACTTCTAGGACGCTACCGGAATTACCGTTTGCATCCTTTATCGGTAACAGAATTGCTCAACCCTTTGCTTTCCGAGCTTGTTGTACAAAAACCACTTTTATTTTTAAAGCCGGCTTCTTCAGAGTTTGAGGCTTTGCTTCATTTTGGCGGTTTCCCTGAAGTATTCCTGAAGCAAAGCGAGAAAGATCTTCGACGCTGGCAGATGGAGCGTACAGAAAGACTCGTTAAGGAGGATATAAGGGATATTGAATCTATTCGAGATTTGTCAGCCTTACAAATACTCACTGCTCTAGTCGCTGAAAAAGCAGGAGGACTCTTTTCTTTAAATAGCATTAAAGAAGATTTACAGGTGGCTCATAAGACGGCAGCCTCGTGGGTAGATGTTCTTGAGCGCTTTTATTACCATTTTCGTCTTTATCCTTATGCAGCCAGAACAATTAACAGCTTGAGAAAGGAACCTAAAATTTATTTATGGGATTGGTCTTCTGTAAAAGATGAAGGAGCAAGGCTTGAGAATATGGTGGCTTCACATTTGCTTAAATATTGTCATTGGTTGATAGACGCCTATGGTTATGCGGCCAACCTTCATTATTTGAGAGATAAAGAGCAGCGAGAAGTGGATTTTATTGTAACAATAGATAAAAAACCTTGGTTCTGTGTTGAAGTGAAGAGCATTTATAAAGAAATTCCTTCGGCGCTGAAATATTTCGCCCGTCGGCTCGAGATTCCTTACTGTTACCTGGTAGTTGCAGAATCTGGTATGGATAGTATGAAAGAGAATGTTCGAATTATCTCGGCGGACAAATTTTTGACAGCTCTTGTGTGAATTTTCCTTGCATATCGTTTTCTTGACCTAAAATCCAAATAGTTTCCATTGTTACTTATTTTCATGTTTTTTACGCAAAAACATAATATTTAAGCAAAATCCTACTTGACAAACCATTTTCGGCTATATACAATTCTGCCTCTTTATAGTTTCTTTAGTTCCTTTGGCCTGAGCCTGAGGCGGTTAAATTTAAAAGAACAAAATTGACATTTTTAAGGTAATTGTGGAGTTTTTTTTAAAATGGCTACAGTAAATCAGCTAGTAAGAAAGCCAAGGGCAACCGATACGGTCAAAAGCACTGTGCCTGCGTTGGACAAATGTCCCCAGAAACGCGGAGTTTGTACAAGGGTTTATACAACAACCCCTAAAAAGCCAAACTCAGCTATGAGAAAAGTAGCGCGTGTCCGCTTAACCAATGGTTATGAAGTAACTTCTTATATTGGTGGAGAAGGTCATAACCTTCAGGAACACTCTGTTGTACTGATTCGCGGCGGTCGTGTTAAAGACTTACCTGGTGTTCGATATCATACTGTTCGAGGAACACTGGATACATCAGGGGTAAACGACCGAAAACAAGGCCGTTCTAAATACGGAACGAAAAAACCGAAAGATAAGAAATAATTTTAAGTAGAGATATAAGTTATGCCAAGAAGAAGAGTTGTTGCAAAACGGGAAATTTTAGCCGATCCAAAGCATGGCAGTGAACTGCTGGCTAAATTTATTAATGTTTTAATGGTAGATGGCAAGAAATCCATTGCTGAGAAAGTAATTTATGATGCTTTGGATAATCTGACAGAAAAAGCAGCTCGCCGCAAAGACAAACAACATGCCTCAGATTCTGATAGCAGCGATGAAGGCGGAAGCAGCAGACTTGGCGCATTAGATTATTTTGAACAGGCGATTAACCATGTACGTCCGTCGGTTGAAGTGCGCTCAAGACGCGTTGGCGGGGCTACTTATCAGATTCCGGTTGAAGTGCGTGAAGATCGCGGCATTGCTTTGGCAATGCGTTGGATTGTCCAGGCAGCCCGTGCCCGCGGTGAAAAGGGTATGATGCTTCGTTTGTCGGGCGAACTTCTGGATGCGTTGGAAAATCGGGGAAACGCGGTTAAAAAGCGTGAAGAAACCCATCGTATGGCTAAGGCAAACCAAGCGTTTGCCCATTTCCGTTGGAATTAAGAGAGATTATTTAAATGAGCGCACCTACAGAAAATATTCCATTAGCACGATACCGAAATATTGGTATTGCTGCGCATATTGATGCCGGTAAAACAACGACTACGGAACGTATCCTTTTTTACACAGGTGTATCCTATAAAATTGGTGAAGTGCATGAAGGTACTGCGGTCATGGACTGGATGGAACAAGAACAAGAACGCGGTATTACCATTACTGCTGCGGCTACTACCTGTATGTGGTCAGGCTCAGAGAAACAATATCCAGTTCACCGTATTAATATTATTGATACCCCAGGACACGTAGACTTTACGATTGAAGTTGAGCGTTCATTGCGAGTGCTTGACGGCGCTGTGGCTGTATTTGACTCTGTTGCCGGTGTTGAGCCTCAGTCTGAAACGGTATGGCGTCAAGCTAATAAATACGGTGTTCCCCGCCTTGCGTTTGTTAACAAAATGGATCGCATGGGTGCGAATTTTTATCGTGTTGTTGAACAGATTAAATCACGTCTTGGTTCGACTCCTGTTCCCGTGCAGCTGCCCATTGGAGCCGAAGATAATTTTGCCGGCGTGGTTGATCTGATTAAGATGAAAGCGATTTATTGGCACGAAGAAAATAAGGGAATGACGTTTGATATTAAAGAAATTCCTGCTGAGCTTAAGGAAAAAGCTGAACAATATCATCTTAAACTTGTTGAAGCTGCTGCTGAAGCTAATGAAAATTTGATGAACAAATATCTGGAAGGCCAGAGCTTAACGGTTGACGAAATCAAGCAGGGGTTACGTGCACGTACGCTGTCAAGCGAAATTGTTCCTGTATTATGTGGTTCTGCCTTTAAAAACAAGGGTGTCCAGGCTGTGTTAGATGCTGTTGTGGATTACCTTCCTTCTCCGACAGATATCCCTCCAGTAAAGGGCGTTGATGAAGATGAAAACGAAGGTGAACGAAAAGCTTCTTATGATGAGCCTTTTTCTGCATTGGCATTTAAGATTGCAACAGACCCTTACGTGGGTACTTTAACCTTTTTCCGTGTATACTCTGGTGTGCTTAAGAGCGGTGATACGATCTATAACCCTGTTAAAGGAAAAAAAGAAAGAATTGGACGGCTTCTTCAGATGCATGCCAATACGCGTGAAGAAATTAAAGAAGTCAGGGCGGGTGATATTGCTGCAGCTGTGGGGTTGAAAACGGTTACAACTGGTGATACTCTATGTGCCGAATCCAGCATTATCACGCTTGAAAGAATGGATTTCCCTGAACCTGTTATCGCGGTAGCTGTTGAGCCAAAAACTAAGGCAGATCAGGAAAAGATGTCTATTGCATTGGGTAAATTAGCCCAGGAAGACCCTTCTTTTAGAGTACATACTGACGAAGAGTCAGGCCAGACAATTATTCAGGGAATGGGTGAATTGCACCTGGAAATTATTGTTGATCGAATGAAGCGTGAATTTAGCGTTGAAGCGAATGTCGGCAAGCCGCAGGTAGCTTATCGTGAGACGATTAAGCGCGCAGTTGAACAAGAAGGTAAGTTTATTCGCCAGTCAGGCGGCCGTGGTCAATATGGTCATGTCTGGTTGAAAATTGAGCCGGCTGAAGCAGGAAAAGGTTATGAGTTCGTTAATGCCATTGTCGGAGGTGTTATTCCTAAAGAATATATTCCCGCTGTGGATAAAGGTATTCGCGAACAAATGGAAAATGGCGTTATAGCGGGTTATCCTGTTGTTGACGTTAAAGTAACTCTTTTTGATGGTTCATTCCACGAAGTTGACTCAAGTGAAATGGCCTTCAAAATCGCAGGCTCTATGGGCTTTAAACAAGGGGCAGCCAATGCTCAGCCTATACTGCTTGAACCTATTATGAAAGTAGAGGTCGTTACCCCTGAAGACTACATGGGGGATGTTATGGGTGATTTGAATCGCCGCAGAGGTATTCTCCAGGGCATGGACGATACTCCAGCAGGTAAAACAATACGTGCTGAAGTACCGTTGGCTGAAATGTTTGGTTATGCAACTGATTTGAGATCAGCAACTCAAGGTCGCGCAACTTATACAATGGAGTTTTCTAAATATATGGAAGCTCCCAAGAATATCGCTGACGCGATCATTGAGAGAAAATAAATTTTAAGGTAAGTAACTAATAAAAATAGAGGTGGCAACAAATGGCAAAGGCAAAATTTGAAAGAAATTTAGTGCACTTGAACGTTGGGACAATCGGTCACGTAGACCATGGTAAAACAACATTAACAGCAGCAATTACAAAGGTTGCTGCAGACGAGTTCGGCGGCGGTTCGTTCATTGCTTATGACCAAATCGACAAAGCACCAGAAGAAAGACAGCGTGGTATTACCATTAATACAGCCCACGTTGAATACCAAACCAAAAAGCGTCACTATGGCCATGTGGATTGCCCAGGACACGCCGACTACGTGAAGAACATGATCACTGGTGCGGCTCAGATGGACGCTGCTATTCTGGTTGTTTCTGCTGCGGATGGTCCGATGCCGCAAACAAGAGAGCACATCCTTCTGGCTCGTCAGGTTGGTGTACCTCGTATTGTCGTATTCTTGAATAAAGCCGACATGGTGGATGACAAAGAATTATTAGAGTTGGTTGAGATGGAAGTTCGTGATCTCCTGACACACTATGGGTTCCCTGGCGATGAAGTACCTGTTATTACTGGTTCTGCCTTGAAAGCTATTGAAGGTGATACCAGTGAGATTGGTGTTCCTGCTGTATTGAAACTGCTGGAAGCTCTGGATAGTTACTTGCCTGATCCGGTTCGTGATGTTGATCAAGCTTTCTTGCTTCCCATTGAAGACGTATTCTCAATCTCTGGACGCGGTACTGTAGTTACAGGTCGTGTAGAACGCGGTATCGTCAAGGTTGGTGACGAAATTGAAATTATTGGTCTGCGCGATACAACGAAAACCATCTGTACTGGTGTTGAAATGTTCAGAAAACTTCTGGATCAAGGTCAGGCTGGGGATAACGTTGGTGTTCTGCTTCGCGGTACCAAGCGTGATGAAGTTGAGAGAGGTCAAGTATTGGCTAAACCGGGTTCAATTACACCGCATACCAAATTCGAAGCCCAAGTTTATATCTTGTCAAAAGAAGAAGGCGGACGTCATACACCATTCTTTAACGGCTATCGTCCTCAGTTCTACTTCAGAACAACTGACGTAACTGGGATTGTAACCTTGAAAGAAGGTGTTGAAATGGTTATGCCTGGTGATAACGTTGAAATGACGATTGCTCTTATCGCTCCTATTGCTATGGAAGAAGGTTTGCGTTTTGCTATTCGAGAAGGCGGACGTACAGTAGGCGCTGGCGTTGTTTCAAAGATAATTGAATAATAATTTAAATTGAGTAACGCGATGAATGCTAATCAAAATATCAAAATTAGGTTAAAATCATTTGATCATAGGCTGATCGATATCTCCACAAAGGAAATTGTGGAAACGGCAAAGAGGACGGGCGCTCAGGTAAGAGGCCCTATTCCCTTGCCTGTCCGAAAAGAGCGTTATACTGTGTTGGTTTCTCCTCATGCAAATAAAGATGCAAGAGATCAATATGAAATCCGTACGCATAAACGTCTTATTGTTATCGTTCAGCCTACAGATAAGACCGTTGATGCTTTGATGAAGCTGGATTTGGCGGCTGGAGTTGACGTCCAGATTAGTTTGGACGATTAAGTAGAGGTAAATAATGACAATGGGTTTGATTGGCCGTAAGTGTGGAATGACGCGTGTCTTTGATGAGGCAGGTCAATCTACTCCGGTCTCTGTAATTGAAGTGCTCCCAAATAAAGTGGTACAAATTAAAAACAGCGAAACCGATGGTTATTCTGCTGTTCAGGTAACAATGGGCGAGCGAAGAGCAAGCCGTGTTACTAAACCTTTAACTGGGCATTATGCTAAAGCTAAGGTAGAGCCTGGATTGAGTCTGGTAGAGTTTCGAATGAATTCTGCAGAAGAAATTCAATCTTTGGATGCTATAGCTCCAGGTCAGGTTTTCAATGTATCGCTTTTTTCTGAAGGGCAATATGTAGATGTGGTTGGTACAAGCCGCGGTAAAGGTTTTGCTGGAACGATTAAAAGGCATAATTTTGCTTCTCAGGATGCGTCGCATGGTAACTCGGTTTCCCATCGTACTCCTGGATCTATCGGTCAAAACCAGTCTCCTGGCCGTGTGTTCAAAGGTAAAAAGATGGCTGGGCATATGGGTGATGTTCGGCGTACAGTTCAGAGCCTTAAAGTAATTAAAGTAGATGCTGAAAAGAATCTTATTTTGGTAAAAGGCGCTATTCCTGGTGCCCCAGGTAATCAGGTAATCATTAAACCCGCAGTTAAAAAAGCATCTGTCCGGGGAGGTAATGATGGAGCTTAATCTAGTGTCGCCGAATGGCAAGAAGACGGTTGAAGCAAATGATGCCATATTCAACTGTGATTATAACGAAGGATTAATCCATCAGGTTATTGTTGCCCAGATGGCTGGTTTACGTTCAGGAAATTCTGCTCAGAAAACGAGAGCCGAAGTTCGCGGCGGTGGGATTAAACCTTGGCGTCAGAAAGGAACAGGCCGTGCTCGTGCCGGTACAATACGAAGTCCTCTTTGGCGAAAAGGGGGGATTATATTTGCTGCTAAGCCCAGAGATTATTCACAAAAAGTGAATAAAAAAATGTATAGAAAAGCGATGTGCAGTATTTTGTCCGAATTGAATCGTAATGCAAGGCTGTTTATCTGCGAAAGTTTTGATTGTGAAGAACCTAGAACACGAGTATTGAAAGCAAAATTGCAAAAAATGTCTGAGCAAATTTCTGATCTTAATCCTGAGAATTTATTAATTGTTTGCCAGGATGTCAGCGAGAATTTGTATTTGGCATCGAGAAATCTGCCTCATGTTCAAGTTATTGATGTTCCTGAGTTAGATCCTGTCAGTTTAGTACGATATGATAAAGTATTGTTAATGGCGGATGCTCTGGATACACTGGTAACCCGTTTAGGAGGAGTATAAACCATGTCAAATCCAATCAAGAATGAAAGAATTTTTAAGGTGCTGAAAGGACCTCATATTTCTGAGAAAAGCTCGCAAGTTGCCGATGCTCATAAGCAGATTGTTTTCAAGGTAACTCGGTGTGCAACTAAAACTGAAATTAAACTGGCCGTTGAATCTTTGTTTAATGTTAAGGTAAAAAGTATTTCTGTTCTTAACGTTAAAGGCAAAGAGAAACGTTTTGCTCTTCGCCAGGGAAAACGAAAAGACTGGAAAAAAGCTTATGTTTCCCTTCAGGAAGGGTTTGATATTGATTTTGCATCAGCAGAAGCAGGATAATCATTATGGCATTAGTTAAAGTAAAACCCACCTCTGCCGGCCGTCGAGGTGTTATAAAAGTAGTAAAAAAAGGTTTACATAAAGGGTCTGGTTATGCCCCTTTAATGGAAACGCTTGTAAAAAAAGCAGGTAGAAATAATGAAGGCCGTATCACAGTAAGGCATCAGGGCGGCGGACATAAACGTAAATATCGTATTATTGATTTTAAGCGTGATAAAGCTGTTCCTGCCAAAGTGGAACGGACTGAATATGACCCAAATCGTTCTGCAGATATTGCATTGCTTCTCTATGCTGATGGGGAGAGACGGTATATTATTCTGCCCAAAGGATTGGAAGTGGGTATGGAAGTTCAGGCTGGTGAAATAGCACCTATTAGCGTAGGAAATTGTTTGCCGCTTAAGAATATTCCTGTAGGAAGTACGATACACTGTGTTGAGCTGCGTCCTGGAAAAGGCGCCCAGATGATAAGAAGCGCAGGCTGTTCTGCTCAGCTTGTTGCTAAAGAAGGTACCTATGCTACATTGCGGCTGCGTTCAGGAGAAATGCGTAAAGTACTTTCTGCCTGTAAAGCAGTTATCGGCGAAGTTGGTAATTCTGAGCATGGCTTGCGTGCTTTGGGAAAAGCTGGGGCTGCTCGTTGGAGAGGCAGGCGCCCGACAGTACGCGGTGTTGCGATGAACCCTGTTGACCATCCTCATGGCGGTGGTGAAGGTAAAACTTCAGGAGGCCGTCATCCTGTAACACCTTGGGGACAACCAACAAAGGGTTATAAAACTCGTAATAACAAATTAACTGATAAAATGATATTGCGATCGCGCAAGAAGAAATAAGATGGGGATAATGTAGTGGCTCGTTCAATTAAAAAAGGTCCTTTTGTGGACCAACATTTAATAAAAAAAGTTGATGTGGCTCATGATAAGAAAGATAATCGGCCTATCAAGACTTGGTCAAGGCGTTCTACGATTGTTCCGGAAATGATAAGTTTGACTTTTTTAGTGCATAATGGAAAAGTTTTTGTTCCTGTATATGTTACTGAAAACATGGTAGGGCATAAACTTGGTGAATTTGCTGCTACCCGATTATTTAAGGGTCATTCCGGCGATAAAAAAGCAAAAGAAGGTAAGTAAAAATGACAGTTTCTGCAACGTTAAGAAGTGTGCATCTGTCTGCTCAAAAAGGCAGATTGGTTGCAAATATGATAAGAAGGCAGCCGGTTGGTCAGGCATTGCAAATATTGGAATTTACACCTAAAAAAGGTGCTGTTCTCATTAAGAAACTTCTATCATCTGCTATTGCGAATGCAGAAGATCGGGAAGGTGCTGATGTTGATGAGTTGGTAGTATCTCATATTTCTGTTAATGAGGGTTCTTCACTTAAAAGAATGCATGCACGTGCAAAAGGCCGCGGTAATCGTATTTTAAAGAGAACTTGCCATATCAGAATAGAATTGTCACAAAATGACAAAGTTAGTGAGGGGAAATAAACCATGGGACAAAAAGTTCACCCAACAGGTATAAGACTCGGTATTGTTGAAGATTGGAACTCCAAATGGTATGCTTCAGATTCTAATTATGCCGAACTTTTAAACCAAGATATTAATGTTAGAAAATATCTTAAACAAAAACTAATGCAAGCAGCTGTTAGCCGAATACTTATTGAACGTCCGGCTAAGAACGCAAGAATTACTATTTATGCGGCAAGACCTGGCGTAATCATCGGAAAGAAAGGCGGCGGAGTTGAGGGAATTAAACAGGAAGTTTCCAAAATGTTAGGTGTTCCTGTTCATGTAAATATCGAAGAAGTGCGTAAACCTGAAGTTGAATCAGTGTTAATTGCTGAAAGCGTTGCGCAACAGCTCGAAAACCGTGTCATGTTTAGACGTGCGATGAAAAGAGCCGTTTCAAGTGCTTTGAAAGCAGGAGCAAAAGGAGTAAAAATTTGCGTTAGCGGCCGCCTTGGCGGAGCTGAAATTGCTCGAAGCGAATGGTATAGGGAAGGACGTGTTCCTTTACATACCTTCCGTGCAAATGTGGATTACGGAACTGCTGAAGCTAAAACAACTTACGGTATCATTGGTGTCAAAGTATGGATATTTAAAGGTGAAGTATTACCTCAAAAGAAAAAAGCAACTGAAGAAGCTGCTGCAACTGCGGGTGGAAAATAATCATGCTACAGCCAAAACGAACAAAATATAGAAAACAACAGAAAAGCCGGAACAGAGGTTTGGCCTTAACAGGAAATAAAGTAAGCTTTGGGCAATTTGGTCTTAAAGCGGTTGAACGTGGAAGAATTACTGCCCGCCAGATTGAATCAGCAAGACGAGCAATGACTCGTGCTGTTAAGCGCGGCGGTAAAGTATGGATTCGTATTTTCCCTGATAAGCCAATTACTCAAAAACCGCTTGAAGTGCGTCAAGGTAAAGGTAAAGGTAACGTTGAATATTGGGTGGCACTTATTCAGCCAGGAAAAATGCTCTTTGAAATGGAAGGCATGCCAAAAGAATTAGCACAAGAAGCTTTTCGATTGGCGGCGGCCAAGCTGCCTCTTAAAGTAATGTTTGAAGAACGCACGGTGATGTGATGAAGAAAAATGAATTAGAACAATTAAGAAAAATGAGTGCAGATGAACTTAACGAAGAGTGTCAAGCTCTTTTAAAAGAACAATTTAGCTTTAAGGTACAACGAGCTACTGGTCAGCTGAAAAAATCGCACCGAATGAAAGAAATCAGAAGAAATATTGCTCGAATTAAAACAATATTGACCGAAATGAGCCGAAAGACAGGTGAATTAGCATGAAGACAGTAACTGGAAAAGTAGTCAGCAACAAAATGGATAAGACCATTGTTGTTTGTGTTGAACGACGAGTGAAACATCCCAAGTATGGTAAATATATTAAGCGTTCCAGTAAAATGCACGCTCATGATGTGAACAATCAATGTCAATTGGGGGATTTGGTTAGAATTCGCGAAACACGGCCTATTTCCAAATTGAAAACTTGGGAATTGATGGAAGTGATTAGGGCAGCGGGCTAAAAGTGTTATTGTGAGGAGCTTTGTTCTAAAGAAGTCATGCGTTGCTTTCGTCATTGCGAGACCTGCAAGCGTAGCGCAGCAGGTCGCGGCAATCCAGATCGAAGTTTGAATGGACATCGGAACTGGATTGCCGCGTCGCTTGCGCTCCTCGCAATGACGGATGGAAAGCTTTTTCTTCGGTACGGCATTCCTTCTAATGACGGATTATTCGTTCTGCTTTTGCAATGATTTTGAAAAGCTATTGCAAATTTTTTTTAAATTGATATAATCATGCGCCGTTTTAAATAAAAATAAATGGCGGATTGGAGAGTAAAAACAATGATACAGATGCAAACAGTGCTCGATGTTGCTGATAATAGCGGCGCTCGTCGAGTCATGTGTTTCAAGGTGATTGGCGGATCTCAACGGCGGTATGCCGGCGTTGGCGATATTATCAAAGTCAGCGTAAAAGAAGCTATTCCAAAAGCAAAAATTAAAAAAGGCGATGTATTGAACGCTGTTGTTGTCCGTACGAAAGCTGGCGTTAGACGCGGCGATGGTTCTCTGATTCGTTTTGATGGTAACGCTGTAGTATTGCTTAATAATCAATTGGAGCCGATTGGAACTCGTATTTTTGGGCCAGTAACTCGTGAATTGAGAAAAAATTTCATGAAAATTATATCGCTAGCTCCTGAGGTATTATAAAATGAACAGAATAAAAAAGGGTGATAATGTCATTATCATAGCAGGTAAAAGCAAAGGTGCTAAAGGTCTTGTTATGAAAGTTAAGGAAGATAGAGTTTGGGTTGAAGGCGCTAACTTTGTTAAACGGCATGTTAAACCTAACCCGCGATTACAAACTCCTGGCGGTATTATTGAGAAAGAAGCTTCCTTGCATGTTTCCAATGTGGCACTGCTCAATCCTGCAACTCAGAAAGCAGATAGAGTCGGCTTTAAATTCTTGGAATCTGGAAATAGTGATAAGCCCAAAAAAGTCCGTTATTTTAAATCAAACGGCGAATTGGTGGATGCAGTATAAAATTAAAACAGGTAATTCGAATGGCTTATTTAAAAGATTATTATAAAAAGACAATTGTAGAAGAACTGCAGAAAAAGTTTAAATATCAAAGCTCTATGCAGGTGCCTAAGGTTGTTAAAGTAACACTGAACATGGGTGTCGGAGAGGCTGTTGCTGATAAAAAAGTTTTAACCTCTGCCATTAATGACCTTACGCTTATTGCCGGCCAAAAGCCTATTACAACGTTGGCTAGAAAATCTATAGCGGGTTTTAAAATCCGCGAAGGCTGGCCCATTGGCTGCAAGGTAACTTTACGCGGCGAAAGGATGTATGAATTTCTGGAAAGGTTAATCAGTATTGCCATTCCTCGAATTCGGGACTTTCGAGGATTGAACCCAAAATCTTTCGATGGAAGAGGCAATTACAGTTTGGGCATTCAGGAACAAATTGTTTTCCCTGAAATTGATTACGACAAGATTGATACGATACGAGGGTTAGATATATGTATTACAACAACAGCAAAGTCTAATGAAGAGGGACGTGCTTTGTTGGAGGCATTTAACTTTCCATTTAAAGATAGAAATAAAGATAGAGAGGCTTAATCACGTGGCTAAAACTTCGATGTTGGCTCGAGAAAACAAAAGAGTCAAGCTTGCTAAAAAATATTATACAAAACGCAGCGAGTTAAAGGAGATTATCAGAACATCAAAAAGTTTGCAGGATGTGTTGAATGCACAAACTAAACTGCAAAAATTACCTAGAGATTCTAGTAAGATTCGTGTAATTAAGCGCTGCAATCAATGCGGTCGTCCGCATGCTGTTTATAGGAAGTTTGGCTTATGCCGAATTTGTTTGAGAAACCAGTTAATGCAGGGTAATGTTCCCGGCGGAAAAAAATCGAGCTGGTAATTTTATTTAACCTGGAGTAGATACTGTGAATATGCAAGACCCTATTGCTGACTTGCTTACAAGAATCAGAAATGGTCAGACAGCAGCTCATGAAAAAGTTGTTGTTCCTTTTTCCAAAATAAAAGAAGGCATTTTAAAAGTTTTATGCGATGAAGGTTACGTTGGTTCTTATCGTATTTTAGATAATGCAGGGAAAAAGGATTTGGAGGTTAATTTAAAATATTACCATGGTAATCCTGTTATTAATCGAATTGATCGAATAAGTAAAGTGGGGTTACGAGTATATAGGGGCGCTGCTGAGATGAAAGATATTCCTGGCTTTGGTATTTCTATTATTTCAACATCGCAGGGCGTAATGAGCCATCCTAAGGCAAGAGAGTTGGGTATTGGCGGCGAAGTACTGTGTGAAGTAGCTTAGCGGAGGAAAAAGATTATGGCTAGTCGGGTTGCAAAAGCACCTATTGTGATTCCAAAGGGAGTTGATGTATCTTTTCAGGAAAAGACAGTTAACGTTAAAGGCCCTAAGGGTAATTTATCAATGATGATTGTTGATAATATTTCGTTAGAAGATACAACAACCCAAAAAGGAGAAAAAGCGATACAGCTGTCATTGGGTACCGATGACAGACAGCTTAATGCTATGGCAGGAACCACAAGAGCGCTTTTAAATAATATGGTAACAGGTGTAAGCCAGGGCTTTGAAAAAACGCTTGAATTGGTCGGAGTGGGATATAGGGCACAGGCAAAAGGTAAAATACTTAATCTTTCTCTGGGTTTTTCTCATCCTGTTGATTTTAAATTACCTGAAGGGGTTGTTGCAGAAACACCCAATAATACAACGGTAATTTTAAAATCTATTGATAAACAGCTGCTAGGTCAGACAGCTGCAGAGATTCGTTCATTCCGCCGGCCTGAACCTTATAAGGGTAAAGGTATTAAATATTTGAATGAAGTCATCAAGCGTAAAGAAACCAAGAAGAAATAGGTAAAGAAATGACGAAAAAAGAAGCACGCATTCGAAGGGCAAAAAAGACACGATACCGGATCGCTGATCTTGGTGTTCCTCGATTAACTATACATCGTTCAAGTCAACATATTTATGCACAGTTGATTGTTGCAGAAGGATTAAAATCTAAAGTGGTGGCTGCTGCTTCTACTTTAGAAAAGGAGTTACGTGAAAAGCCGGGAACTAAACAGGAAAAGGCAAAGCTAGTTGGACAAAAAATAGCTGAAAGAATAATAAAAGCCGGTATTAAAAAGGTGGCTTTTGACCGTTCCGGGTTTAAATACCATGGACGTGTTAAAGCATTGGCAGAATCAGCACGTGAAGGCGGCGTGGATTTTTAAGGTAATAGAATATGGCAAGTTTTGATGAATCAACAAAAAGCGACGGTTTGCAAGAGAAGTTAGTTGCCGTTGCAAGAACCGCCAAGGTTGTAAAAGGCGGACGCGTTTTTGGGTTTTCTGTTCTTGTTGTTGTCGGCGACGGTAATGGGAAGATTGGCGTTGGCCGAGGTAAGGCAAAAGAAGTGCCCGTCGCAATCCAGAAAGCGATGGAGCGTGCTCGAAAGAACATGATTTTTGTTCCTTTAGCAGGCAAAACAGTTAACCACGAAATTACATGGTCTTGCGGCGCTTCTAAAGTATTTATCAAGCCGGCTTCGGAAGGTACAGGTATTATCGCCGGCGGCGGTATGCGTGCTGTTTTCGAAGTTCTGGGAGTTGAGAATGTTTTAGCTAAAAGTATTGGATCAACTAATCCTTCCAATGTTGTACAAGCTACCATTGATGCACTGACTCATATGGTAACTCCGGATTATGCAGCAGCAAAACGCGGAAAAACAGTGCATGAGATTATGTCTCAACGTAAACATAATAGTAAAAAAGGTGTACGTCATGCAGAAGCAGCATAATGGTTATTTGAAAATTACTTTAGTTAAAAGCTTAATTGGAAGGCTTCCTGTACATATTCGTACAGCTCATGCACTGGGGCTAAAAAAGATCAATGCAACGAAGGTTGTAAAAAATAGTCCATCTATTCAGGGCATGATACAGCAGCTCAATTATTTATTGAAAGTGGAAGAGACAAGTCAATCATGAGATTAAATACATTACGCCCGGCTGAAGGGGCAAAAACAGCATCTAAAAGAGTAGGCCGAGGTATTGGCTGTGGTTTGGGTAAAACATGCGGTAAAGGTCATAAAGGACAGAAAGCCCGTGCCGGCGGTTACCATAAACTTGGATTTGAAGGCGGACAGATGCCGATTCAGCGCCGTTTACCAAAAATTGGTTTTACTTCTCGAAAGAGTTTGGATTTTGCTGAAGTGCGTTTAAGTGAGCTTAATAACATTAAAGCAGATGTTATTGATCTGAAAGTCTTAAAAGAGCATGGTGTAATTAATAAAAATATCCGTCATGCCAAGGTGTTTTTTGCTGGAGAAATCAATCACTCTGTTACTTTGAAGGGATTGAGAGTTTCCAAAGGTGCGCGAGAGGCAATTCAATCCAAAGGCGGCAAGATCCTCGAAGAATAATCATTAAAAACTTATTCCTGATGGTATAAAATTCAATGGCGGAAAAACAAAGTTTGTTTGGTGCAGGTAAAAGCGGTTTGACTGAGCTTAAGAACCGTATTTTATTCGTTATCTTAGGACTGATTATTTATCGGATTGGTGCCCATATTCCTGTTCCTGGACTGAACCCCGAAAAACTTGCTCACCTTTTTAATGAACAGCAAGGTTCTATTCTTGGCTTGTTTAATATGTTTTCTGGCGGGGCATTATCTCATTTGACGCTTTTTGCTATTGGGATTATGCCTTATATTTCGGCTTCTATTATTTTACAGCTTTTTGCTATTGTTTCGCCGAAGTTAGAACAGTTAAAGAAAGAGGGCGGGGCCGGGCGCCGCAAATTAAATCAATACACACGTTATGCCACTTTAATTTTGGCTGTTTTTCAGTCTTTTGGAATGGCAAAATGGCTTGCCAGTAACGGAATTGCCTTGGACGATAGTTTCCTTTTTTATCTGACAGCGACACTGACGCTGGTTACAGGTACCATGTTTTTGATGTGGCTTGGGGAGCAGATTACGGAGAGAGGTATAGGGAATGGTATATCCTTAATCATTTTTGCAGGTATTGTTTCTCGTTTGCCTGCTGCTTTGGGTGAAATCTTTGAGCAGGTTCGGGAAGGTCAGATGCAGGCGATTTCACTTATCTTGATTGCGGTTGTTGTTGTAGGTGTTATTGGATTCGTAGTGTTTGTTGAGCGTGCCCAAAGACGAATACGGGTTAATTATGCCCAGCGTACTCAGGGCAGAAAAATTTATGCAGCCCAAAGCAGCCATTTACCGTTGAAAATTAATATGGCAGGCGTGATTCCGCCTATTTTTGCTTCCAGTATCATTATCCTGCCGGCTACACTTTGCCGCTGGTTTGGTAATACACAAGGTTTGGAATGGCTAGGGGAGATTGGACAAAAGCTTTCTCCTGATCAGCTGCCTTATTTAGTACTTTATACTGCGGCTATAGTGTTTTTTGCTTTTTTTTATACAGCACTTGTATTCAATCCAAAAGATACAGCCGATAATTTAAAGAAGTCAGGTGCTTTTATTCCTGGTATCCGCCCAGGAGAGCAGACAGCTTTCTATATTGACGGAGTTATGACAAAACTTACGCTGATTGGTTCTGTGTACCTTGTGTTAGTTTGCCTTCTGCCAGAGGTTTTTCGTTATACATGGAGTGTTCCTTTTTATTTTGGAGGAACATCTCTTTTGATTATTGTCGTCGTCATTATGGATTTTATTGCTCAAGTGCAATCGCATCTTGTTTCTCATCAATATGAATCATTGATGAAGAAATCAAGCTTTAAAGGGACGCGGCTGCCAGGGGTTTTATAATTTATTATTTTGGGAGTTTATTCATGAAAGTGCGGGCTTCGGTAAAAAAAATATGCCGTAATTGTAAAGTAGTGAAGCGGGAAGGTGTAGTCAGAATCATTTGTAAGGATACAAAACATAAACAAAAACAAGGTTAATAATTTTATATCAAATAAATATTGACCTTGATGAAAAAATAGATTAGTCTATCACCCTTTAATTTAAATTTAATTGGTATTGTTGGAGATAAGAAAGCATGGCTCGAATAGCCGGTATTAATATACCAGAACAAAAACATGCAGAAATAGCCTTAACGTCAATTTACGGTATTGGGCGATCAACTGCCCGTATAATATGCAAAAATGCAGGTATACGTCCAGATATAAAAATCAAAGATCTGAATGAAGAAACTTTGGAAAAGGTTCGAGAGCAAATAGCCAAAATGACTGTTGAGGGTGATTTACGAAGGTTGGTTTCAATGAATATTAAACGTCTCATTGATTTGGGATGTTATCGCGGGCAACGTCATCGTCGTGGATTGCCTGTAAGAGGTCAGCGGACAAAAACTAATGCAAGGACTCGAAAGGGCCGGCAGAGAGCCGTTAAATAAATTATTAACATTTAATTTTAGTAAGTAATTATGGCAAAAGAAACAGTAGAAAAAACTTCGAAAGCGCGCAAAAAAAATAGGGGCACTTTCTCTGAGGGCATCGCTCATATCCATGCTTCATTTAATAACACAATTATTACCATTTCAGATAGGCAGGGTAACGCTCTTGCCTGGGCAACATCCGGCGGTTCGGGTTTCAGGGGATCGAGAAAAAGTACACCTTTTGCTGCACAGGTTGCTGCAGAAAAGGCAGGAACTGTTGCTCGAGATGACTTTGGTATGAGGACATTGATTGTTTTCATAAAAGGACCTGGGCCTGGACGCGAATCTTCTGTTCGTGCTCTCATTGCACTTGGGTTCAAAATTACTGAAATATCTGATGTGACGGGTATCCCCCATAATGGATGTCGTCCCGCTAAAAAGCGAAGAGTTTAATCTTTTTCTGGAGCAATAATGGCTAGGTATATAGGTCCTACATGTAAATTGGCAAGACGAGAGGGTCTCGATCTTGCTCTGAAGAGCGGCGTAAGAGCCTTGGATACAAAATGTAAAATAGGTATTCCTCCCGGGCAGCATGGTTCGAAAAAACCACGGGGAACGGATTACTCTGTACAGCTTCGAGCTAAGCAAAAGCTGAAGAGAATTTATGGTCTTCTCGAAAAGCAATTTAGAAATGCTTACCAGAAAGCAGCACGCCAAAAAGGTGCAACAGGTGCAAACCTTATTCTTCTTTTAGAGAGAAGGCTCGATAATATCGTTTATCGAATGGGTTTTGCTGCAACCCGGGCAGAGGCTCGGCAGCTGGTGAGTCATAAAGCTATCCTGGTTAACGGGCATGTGGTGAATATTCCTTCATACGCTGTGAAACAAGGAGATTTTATTGGTGTTTGCGAGAAGGCAAAAAATCAGGCACGTGTATCGGCCGCACTCGCTCTTTCAGAGCAGCGCTCAGCATGCACATGGTTAAATACCGATCAGAAAGCGATGACTGGACAAGTTGCCGCTCTGCCGGAAATGTCAGATTTGCCTTCTGACTATAGCAGCGTTAAGTACGTAGTTGAACTTTATTCTAAATAAAGCTGGAGATTGAACAGCATGAGCATGTATAATGATTTTTTGACGCCTAGCGTTGTTAATGTGCAACAAAAGGGCCTTTTGCATTACGTAGTAGAGCTTAGTCCTCTTGAAAGAGGGTTTGCTCATACATTGGGCGGTGCTTTGCGTCGAATCCTGTTATCTTCAATGCCTGGTTCTGCTATTACTGAAGTGGAAATAGAAAATGTTCTGCACGAATACAGTACAATTGACGGCGTTCGCGAAGATGTCATTGATATTTTATTGAATCTGAAGGGAGTAGCTATCCGGTTGAACAACCGCCAGGAAGCCACCCTTACCTTAAAAAAATCAGGAGAAGGCGAGGTAACTGCCAGCGATATTCAATTGGATCATGATGTTGAAATTGTTAACCCTGAACATATTATTGCTCATCTTAATCCCCGTGGTCAGTTGAATATGCGGATTAAGGTTTCTAAAGGACGCGGGTATCATGTTAATGAACTTAGTCCTGTTTCTGTAGAAAATGTTGAAGTGACTTCAGGAGAAAAATCCAAGTCAAGCTTAAAAGTGGGTGTTCTTCGTTTGGATACGTCATTTTCTCCAGTAAGAAAGGTTAGTTATACTGTTGAGAGTGCGCGAGTTGAACAACGTACTGATTTGGATAAATTGATTATTGAACTTCATACCAATGGAACAATTGACCCTGAAGAAGCAATTAAGATATCAGCTACCATTTTGCAAAAGCAGTTAGCTTCTTTTGTTGATTTAAAATATCAGGAGCAATCAGAACCGCAGAGAGGCCAGCCTGCTTTGGATCCTTTATTATTGCGCCCAATTGATGATTTACAATTAACAGTACGTTCAATCAATTGCTTGAAAGGCGAGAATACTTATTATATTGGCGATCTCGTGCAAAGAACAGAATCTGATTTGATGAAAACACCTAATCTTGGCAAGAAGTCTTTAACTGAAATCAAGGATGTTTTGATTGGACACGGTTTGAATCTGGGTATGAAGCTGGAAGGCTGGCCCCCTGCAGGATTAGAAACAAAAAATTCTATTCAGAAAGAAGAGAGTACAGATGCTGATGCAAGCATTGATACTAAAAAACTTAAAGAAGCTAAACCGAGTAAATCGGCAAAAGCTTCAGCTAAAGCTAATAAAAACGATTAAGAGTAGGAGTTGACGAATGCAACATCGTAAAGCCGGAAGACATTTAAGCCGAACAAGTAGTCATCGACGTGCTATGTTTCGCAACATGTCCGCGTCGCTCATTAAACATGAATTAATCAAGACAACTTTGCCAAAGGCAAAAGAGTTACGAAGGGTTCTTGAGCCTTTTATTACAATCAGCAAAGAAGACAGCGTAGCAAATCGCCGGCTGATTTTTGCAAGAATTCGTGATAAAGATGCGGTGAAGAAGTTATTTGTTGTTTTGGGACCTCGTTATAAACAACGTCCTGGCGGTTATTTGAGAATCGTCAAATGTGGTTACAGAACCAGCGATGCTGCACCTATGGCTATCGTTGAATTAGTTGATCGTCCAGCAGTAGAAGATACCCAGGAAGAAGCCTCCGCGGCTTAAGCGATCCTTATGCTGGGTGGATTATTCAAAAAGCTTTTTGGCAGCCGTAACGATCGTGTCATCCGAAGAATGCAAGGGGTTGTTAATAAAATTAACAGCCTCGAGTCTTCTATCCAAAAATTATCAGATACTCAACTCAGAGCAAAAACAAGTGATTTTCGTGAACGTTTACGTAAAGGTGAAACGCTTGATGATCTTTTGCCTGACGCATTTGCTGTTATCCGTGAAGCCGCCTTACGTACGCTAGGACAACGTCCATTTGATGTTCAACTGATTGGCGGGATGGTGCTGCATGAAGGCAAAATTGCGGAGATGCGTACAGGAGAAGGAAAAACGCTTACCGGCACTTTGGCTGTCTATTTAAATGCGCTTGCAGGTCAAGGCGTGCATGTGGTTACTGTCAATGACTATTTGGCTAAACGCGATAGTCAATGGATGCGTCCTGTTTATGAGTATTTAGGTTTGACCGTCGGCGTTATCTACCCCGATCAGTCTCATGCTGAGAAGAAAGCGGCTTATGCTGCAGATATTACCTATGGAACCAATAATGAATTTGGTTTTGATTATTTACGGGATAATATGGCTTTTTCTCTGGATGATAAGGTTCAGCGGGGAGCTTTTTTTGCCATAGTAGATGAAGTAGATTCTATCCTGATTGATGAAGCAAGGACGCCGTTAATTATTTCTGGAGCAGCTGAAGACAGTTCTGAACTCTATAAAAGTATTAACCGGTTAATTCCACTTTTGGAAAAGCAAAAAGAGGAAGAAGGAGCGGGTGATTATAGCGTTGATGAAAAACAGAAACAGGTTTTTTTGACTGAATCAGGCCAGCTTAAAGTCGAGGAACTCATGAAAAAAGAAGGCTGGCTTAAAAAAGACGACAGCCTTTATTCTGCACATAACATCGCATTGCTTCATCACCTGAATGCTGCCTTGAGAGCGCATGTGTTGTTTCAGCGTGATGTGGATTATATCGTAAAAGACAACCAGGTTATCATTGTTGATGAGCATACAGGCCGTACAATGCCCGGGCGCCGATGGTCAGATGGGCTTCATCAAGCGGTAGAAGCCAAAGAAGGTGCAGCTATTCAACAGGAAAACCAGACGCTGGCTTCCATTACTTTTCAAAATTATTTTCGTTTGTACCACAAGTTATCCGGCATGACGGGTACGGCTGATACGGAAGCCTATGAGTTTCAACAGATTTATGGCCTGGAAGTTATCGTTATTCCAACCAATCGTCCGATGATCCGCCAGGATCTCGCTGATCTTGTTTATTTGACCCAAAAAGAAAAATTTACGGCTATCATCGAAGATATTCGTGATTGTCTGAAAAGACGCCAGCCAGTTTTAGTGGGTACTGTCTCTATTGAGGCTTCTGAACTGTTGGCCAGCCTGCTTAATAAAGAAAAGATTGCCCATCAGGTATTGAATGCTAAATTCCATGAGAAGGAAGCACAGATCATTGCTGAAGCCGGCCGGCCTGGCATGGTAACGATTGCGACGAATATGGCTGGAAGAGGCACGGATATTGTGCTTGGAGGCAGCCTTGAAGCTGAGTTGAATAGTCTTCCGCCAGAGGTTTCGGAGTCTGAGCGTCAGAAGGTGAAAGAAGCCTGGCAAAAACGCCATGGTGAAGTTATTCAGGCAGGCGGGCTTCGCATCATTGGTTCTGAGCGGCATGAATCCCGCCGTATTGATAATCAGTTAAGAGGACGTGCAGGGCGGCAGGGCGATCCAGGCAGCAGCCGGTTTTATCTTTCTCTGGAAGATAACCTTATGCGTATTTTTGCTTCGGAAAAATTAACGCCGTTAATGAAAAAGCTGGGCATGGAGCAAGGAGATGCTATCGAACATCCCTGGATTACTCGAGCAATTGAAAACGCGCAGCGTAAGGTGGAAGGTTATCATTTTGATGTTCGAAAGCAGCTGCTTCAGTATGATGACGTAGCCAATGATCAGCGTAAAGTGATTTACAATCGTCGTGCAGAAATTATGGCGAGTCAAGATATCCACCAAAATATTAAGACCCTGTTTGATGATGTTATCAATCAAATGGTTGATACGTATGTTCCTCCTGACAGTATGGAGGAAGAATGGAATATTCCTGGGTTGGAGGAACAATTATCAAAAGATTTTGGTTTGCGTCTTCCACTGAATCAGTGGCTTGATGAAGAAAAAGGTCTGGATGAAGCGGGACTTCGAAGAAAAATTATAGTACAAGCACTAGAAAGCTATCAGAAAAAAGAGGTATTGATTGGTGAGCAGGTCTTGGAGCAATTTGAGAAATCTGTCATGCTTAATGCCTTGGATACTCATTGGAAAGAGCATTTAAATGCCATGGATCATTTACGTCAGGGTATTCATTTACGCGGGTATGCCCAAAAGGATCCCAAGCAGGAATATAAGCGCGAAGCTTTTGAACTATTTTCGGAAATGGTGGAACGCCTGAAATATGAGGTTGTCAGCCTGTTAATGCGCGTTCAGATTCAAACCCAGGCAGATGTGGAAAATGCTGAAGAAGAACGCCGTGCACATACACCGCACCATTTGCGGTTTGAGCACGATGAGGTGAGCGGATTGGCAGTTCCTCAATCTCCAGGAGAGGAAGCAGCAGTCCTGGCAGAAGGGGGAACGCATAAGGTTGCACCATTCAGGCGTCAGGATAAAAAAGTGGGGCGTAATGAAGTCTGCCCTTGCGGTTCAGGCAAGAAATATAAATATTGTCATGGACAAATGCAATAGATGCGTCAGTGTCGTTGTCGGAATTATTATTGATTCATCGTCTCAAATTTTGATTACAAAAAGGGCATTACATTTACATCAAGGCGGTCTCTGGGAGTTTCCTGGCGGAAAGATCGAACCCGATGAAACTCCAGAACAAGCTTTAAAACGAGAATTAAAAGAAGAGATTGATGTTGATGTTTGTGATCAAAAATGGCTTGGCTCCATTGAGCATCAGTACCCAGATAAGCAAGTTTGTCTTCATGTTTACCAAGTAACCGCTTTTTCCGGAGAACCAAAAATGATTGACGGTCAGTTGGGTCTTCAATGGGTATCTCTAAGCGATTTGGATGCAGGACTTTATCCGCTTCCAGCTCCCAACCTGCATATCCTGAGTTTACTTCATTAGACTTCTTTCAAAAGTTGTCTTTTTTCCTTGATTGCTTTGTTGCTCGCCTTTTTCGAATTCTCGTTTACGCTATGTAAACTCTGGTTCTCAAAAGGCTCGCTCCTCGAAACATGAGGGGATCCCCTGAATTTTTGTGCCTTCTCAGCAAACGCCTCATGGTTTGTTTTTATCGCCAATGCCTTACGGCTACCCAATTTAGGCCTACGTCCTGTGGCTATTACTAATGACTATGTCCTACGGCTACTACTAATGCCAACGCCCCGCGGCTTGTCCGCGGGGTCCATTGTCTGGATTGCTTCTTCGCTTTGCTCATCGCAATGACGCTAGTAGAAAAAAAGGCATTTTCAAGTTAATACGGTATATATAGAGGTTTCATGGATGGTAATGCTACAATAGAGAAAGCTGTTATAAGATAAGAGAGGTAATATGTTTTCAAAACTAGTATTGGTTGTTAGAGGTGAAGAGATTGAGTTTGATGCTCATGAACTTGTTACTATTGCCTTTCATGTTACTCGACAGTTGTCAGAACTTAATGGAGACGAAGTAAATTTGCCCAATTATGAAGTAATGGATGAGGAATTAGATAGCGTATTTTGGGAAGTTACAGAACAATTAGCAGAAGCATTAGGTAATGCTTATCACGTTTTTCCTAGTGAAATTATGCAGTTTTTAAAGAGTGCTTATGAAGTCCCACTAAGTATACTGGGTTACCGAAAGTTACTGAATCGTATTAAAACTCAGGAGAAAATCCCTTGTTTTGATGTGCAGATTGATAAACATATTCTTATACCTATGCAGCTTATCCGCATGGACAGTATTCATCAGTGGATGTTTATTGCAAAATACCTATCGAATAATTACCTGGATCACGAGCACTTATCAGGCTGGTGGTTTGAAATTGGCGGCAGAGTGGTTCGTTTACGTAATGATGTTGAAGGTGGTGCTTTACGTAGAGAAAATAAGCAATTCTATGCAAGCGATCACGGTTTTAAAGCAGATATCGAAAGTAATACACGAAATGCAATACGGCGTTGTATTTCGAGTTTCACTTGGCAAGATAATGGTGGAACCTGTTTCAGAGCGTTTCGGTTTTGGCAATATTTTACCCAGGTTGAAATCCTGCATTCAAAAAATGAATTTGTCGAGCTCATCACTGATGAGGCTTTAAATAACCATAAAACTTTAAACCAATATGAGACTTGCTGTGGGTTATTTAACGCCTTTATGCAGCTAAAGCAGAACGCTTCTTCTCGAGAGCCTTCTCTTCCTTTAATTGAGGTGGATTTCGGGGAAGAAGTAACGGTTCGCAGAGAAAGGATCTTTTTGAGTACTTTCCTAAGGCTCGTACACAAAAATGGGCCTACGCTCATTAAAAGCACCGATCAAGATTGGATAAAACGGAAGTTTATTACCGAATTAACCGACACAATGGAAAGTGACGAGGAAGCTTGTGACCAACTGCTGGAAATCTGTTTCCGCGCCTATTTTCGACCCAATATCATTTCTTATGATGAATTGCCTGATAATGTCAGAAAAAACCGTGAAAAAGCTTTTGATAAAATGGCTAAATCTCTCATAGAAAGGCATCAAGCTTGTCTTCGTAAGGAATTTATTGCTTATTTAAATGAAGAGATTGCTGCTTCACCTGAACAATGTCAGTTATTGTTACTTTCTTTAATTCACCCGAATCGAATTTTTAGAGGATGTATAGACGAAACTCGATGGAAAAACGTCAATATCTCGCAGCTTGGTCAGCGTCATAGGCTCGGTACACCAGAGATAATGAATGATCCTAATCTTTCAGAAGAACAACGATCAAGATATGGTGCTATTTTTGATCATCTAATTGAACAATTTCGCTATGTCACTGAAGCCATTTTGACGCAGCGAGTCAAATTTATGGAAAAAGCACTCACACCATTCCATACACAAATCAACCAGATTGCGCATGAAGAAGTAGCTATCAACTATATAATGACTCACGTGCTTTTTGAATTGGCCAAAGCTATCAATCATGGTAAACATGAACCCTTATTTCGAGAATTAAGCGCATACGGAGATAGGGCATCAGGAAATTCCTATCATCTATTTGAACGCGCTATAGAACAATATTTCCCTGAGAGAAACGTTTTAAATGAAGCAGAGCTAGCCTCTCAGATGAGAGCCATTTTATGCGGAGAAACCCTTAATGATGAAAGTTTAGGCTTTTTACCTTGCCTAACTGCTGCCTGGTTTATTTCTGAAGCAGCACGAAACCCATTAACCACCATGACCAGTTTAATGCTGCTTGATCTTATTGAAAGCGGCATTACTCTAGCTGCAGATAATGGAGATAATTGGTATTGTTGGCGAAATGCTTTGATTCATCCTACAAAAGGGACGGCTGAAAATCGTGTTCAAGACCTATATGGAAAGAAAATGAACCCCGATGAATTTGGCGGTTGTCATCCTATGGCCCATCAAGGCTCTGTCGCTCAGACAAGTACATTGCCAGAAGTACCTCTAAATGTTGCAAGGCAAAAAGAAGGGCACCTCATTATCCATTGGCTGCAACTACGGATTTCAATGTTAACTCCAGAAAAGAAACTTAAACATGGGATACAGGAGGTAAATGCGGCTGCTCAAAGATCAAAAGATGCTCAATCAAAGCCAACACTTGATGAATTAACTGAACGTAAAACTCAAATGGAAAAAAAAGAGAGTAAGTTGCAAGGCACTATTCGTGTTAAAAAATCAAAAGATTCGCAAGCAGATACCACGAAAGAAGTGAAGAAGAGTGAAGAACTGCGCAAGCAAATAGATGAAATAAACGAAAGTATCAACTCAATACGTCAAAAATCCTTAATTAAAGAAGACATTAGAACCAAGATTATTGAGCCGCTGCTCAAATTGCGGCTGAGCTGCCTGCAGAATTTACTGTCTAAGAGACAAGAGCGCCTAAAAGAAATACCAGGACTTCGATTCCAAGAGGTTCCAGGAGATGGACACTGTTTTTATCATGCAGTAGGGCTTTATCTGGGTGCAGACTACGCAAGTTTAAGAAATGAAACGGCTAACTATATTAATGCTCATTGGGACGAGTTTGAAGAGACTATTACTGCTTTATATCCTCAACAAGATAAGGATGGGTATTTAAAAAACCTCCAAGAAAGTAGTGTATGGGCTGATCATGTGGAAATTGAAGCATTAAGACGAGCATTAAATCGCCCTATTATCATCCTTGAAGGAGAAGGCAGCATAAGGGAAGACGGTGAGCCAGAACGTTTTGGAGGAGAACCTGTTTTCGTTTATTACAACGGCCATACGCACTACGATGTTTATATATTAACGGGAGAGTTTTCCAGTAATGCAATAATGACGCAATTATTAGCGGGTAATCAGGAAGGGCGTAGACAGAGCATCGAACCTTTAACAGGCAGCACTCAAGCTATACTAGAAGAAAAAAAGGATGAACCTGAAGAAAATGGGATAGATGAAGAGACAAGATTAGCTGCTGCAACACAAATAGCCGTAAATTCTGCTTTCTTTTCGTCATCAAGGCCAGAAGGCGCGATTCTCGAACGAGCTGCTTCTTTGATACCTTAAGCTGAATGATTACTGTTTAAAGAGCTGCTTTTGTTATTTTCTTTTATCCTTAAAAAAATCGGTTAGTCTCTTTTGGCAGGCTTCTGATAAAACGCCGCCAAAAATTTCTACTTGATGATGGACATGTTTTCCATGAAAGGTGTCGCAGGCTGTGCCTGCGGCGCCTGCTTTAGGATCAAAAGCGCCGAATACCAGCCGTTTAATACGTGCGTTTAAAATAGCGCCTGCACACATCACGCAGGGTTCCAGCGTTACGTACAGTGCGGCCTCTGTAAGACGATAGTTTTTTAGAGTGTGTCCTGCTTGCCTCAGTGCTAAAATTTCAGCATGAGCAGTAGGATCATTCAGCTTGATTGGGCAGTTCCAGGCTTCAGCAATCATGCCTTCTTTTGGCAGTACTAATACCGCGCCGACGGGAACTTCATTTTCCAAAGCAGCTTTTTCGGCGAGGTTGAGAGCGTATTGCATCCAACGCTCATCCGTTGTGCTCATGATTTATTCCCATTCAATCGTTGCCGGCGGTTTGCTTGAGATATCATAAACGACTCTGGAAATGCCGTTGACTTCATTCATGATACGGTTGGCTGCCTTAGCGAGTACTGCATGAGGCAGCGCTGCCCAGCGGGCTGTCATGAAGTCGGTTGTTTCGACAGCGCGTAAAGCAATAACATAGTCGTACTTACGGGCATCGCCTTTTACGCCGACTGATTTTATCGGCAAGAAGACAGCAAAAGCCTGGCTGACTGAAGCATAGAGCTCCGCTTTTTTAAGCTCTTCCATAAAAATGGTATCTGCTTGACGAACCATGCGAATAAAGTCTTCCTGAATTTCGCCCAGGATACGGACAGCAAGACCTGGACCTGGGAAAGGATGACGATAAATTAATTCTTTTGGCAGTCCTAAAGCGATACCCATTTGCCTTACTTCATCCTTGAATAATTCACGTAAAGGTTCCAGTAATTTTAATGTCATTTTTTCGGGTAATCCGCCGACATTATGATGAGATTTAATCACGCAGCTTTGGCCGTCTGAAGCGGCTGCTGATTCGATCACATCAGGATAAATTGTTCCTTGCGCAAGCCATTGGACATTTTTCAGACGTCCGGCTTCATATTCAAAAATATCCACAAATTTTTTGCCGATAATTTTCCGTTTCTTCTCAGGGTCATCAACGCCTTTTAATGCTCCAAGAAAAATATCTTTTGCCTGGACTGTATGAACAGTAATGCCGAGATGCTGCTGAATATAGGAGACAACGGTCTCTGTTTCCTGTTCCCGCAGTAATCCTGTATCAACAAAAATGCAGATGAGCTGGGAACCAATGGCACGATGAAGCAATGCGGCGAGAACGGTGGAGTCTGTACCCCCAGATAAACCAAGCAGAACTTTATCATCGCCGACTTGTTTTCGGATATTTTCTTCTTGTTCCGAAATAATATTGCGGGTAGTCCACGCTTTTTGACACTGACAGATGGATAAGACAAAACGTTCCAGAAAAACTTTACCCTGTGGAGTGTGGGTTACTTCGGGGTGGCATTGAATACCGTAAAAAGGTTTCGTCCTGGATGCCATGGCTGCAATAGGTGTGCTGGTTGTATAAGCGATAATTTCAAAATCGGGCGGCAACTCAATAACGCGGTCTCCATGACTCATCCATACATTTAAAAGGTGTTGGCCTTGTGCATTTTTTTCATCATACAGACCGTCCAGAATGGGGGTGTTGCCTGTGAGAAATAATTTGGCATGACCAAATTCGTGATGTGCAGCTAATTCTACCTTTCCTCCAAGCTGTAACGCCATTGTCTGCATACCGTAGCAGATCCCTAATACAGGACAGTCCAGGCTGAATACGATGTCTGGTGCCCTGGGAGTTGTTTTTTGCGTGACTGTTTGAGGTCCGCCTGAGAGGATAATACCTTTCGGATTAAATTTTTGTATTGTTTCTGCGGAAATATGAAAAGGATGAATTTCACAATATATGCCGATTTCGCGGATTCTCCTGGCAATTAATTGTGTATATTGCGAACCAAAATCTAAAATGAGTATTTTATCAGTATGAATAGTGGACATAGTTATTATAAAAGATAGTTATTAATGATGATTAATGAAATTACTCGCCGCTAATCTGGTAATTAGGTGCTTGTTTGGTGATATTGACATCGTGAACATGTGATTCACGCATTCCTGCTGCAGTTGTTTTTACAAACTGGGCATTTTCATGCAATTCAGTAATGGTGCTGCAGCCTGTGTATCCCATGCAGGAGCGCAGTCCGCCTGTCATTTGCTGAATGGTTGTGCTCAAAGGACCTTTATAAGGTACTCTGCCCTCAATACCTTCTGGAACGAGTTTATCAGTGCCGTTTTTTAAATCCTGGAAGTAGCGATCGCTCGAACCCTGGACTTGTGCCATGGCGCCGAGCGATCCCATACCTCGATAATTTTTATATGTTCTTCCCTGATAGAGTTCGATTTCACCAGGAGCTTCGTCGGTACCAGCGAATAAATTGCCCAACATCACAGCGTCAGCGCCCGCGGCAATTGCTTTACAGATATCACCTGAAAAGCGGATGCCGCCATCGGCAATTAAAGGAATATTGGTATTTTTTAGCGCTTTGGCGACTTCCGCAATGGCTGTAATTTGCGGCACACCGACGCCGGTAACGATGCGGGTTGTGCAGATAGAGCCTGGACCGATGCCTACTTTAACGCCGTCCGCTCCAGCTTCAGCCAGATCAAGCGCTGCCTGGGCAGTAGCGATATTGCCAGCAATAACCTGTATGTCAGAATATTGTTTTTTAATCCAGCGTACCTGATCCAGCACGCCCTGTGAATGGCCGTGCGCTGTGTCTACAACAAGCACATCAACACCAGCCTGAATAAGTGCTTCAATACGAAGATAATTACTTTCTCCAACGCCGATTGCAGCGCCTGTGCGTAATTGGCCTGAAGCATCCTTGCAGGCATCCGGATAGGCTTTGGCTTTTTGGATGTCTTTGACGGTAATGAGACCCGACAGGTTAAATTTTTCATTAATAACAAGAATTTTTTCAATGCGATGTTTATGGAGCAAAGCAATGATATCATCACGCTGAGTGCCTTCCTTAACGGTAACAAGTCGTTCTTTCGGCGTCATGATGGCTGAGACGGGCAAATCCATGTTGGTTTCGAAACGAACATCACGGCTGGTAACAATCCCTGCCAGTTGACCGTTTTTGACGACAGGCACACCAGAGAAACTATGTGCCTGTGTAATAGCCAGTAATTCCCGAACCGTTGTTTCCGGAGGAACGGTAATAGGATCTTTCACCATCCCGCTTTCAAATTTTTTTACTTTGCGTACTTCCTGTGCCTGCTGTTCGACGGTCATATTTTTGTGGATAATGCCGATCCCGCCTTCCTGAGCAATGGCTATTGCCAGTCTGGCTTCAGTTACTGTGTCCATGGCTGCTGAAACAACCGGGATGTTCAGCGAAATTTTCCGTGTTAATTGGGTTTTTAAAGAAGCCTCCCTGGGCAGAACGGCCGATCGGGCAGGAATAAGCAAAACGTCATCGAATGTTAATGCTTCAGGTAATGGATGCATAACGGAATTCCGAAAAGTAAAATGGATAATCCAAAAATTTTACCGTTTTTTGGCCTGGAAGTATATACCCAAGTTACTTCGGAATGTCGTTTTTTCTCCTGCTGTCATCGCGAGGAGCGTAAGTTCCGAAGCCATCCAGTTCGAGCATTAAATTCAAGCTTCAATCTGGATTGCTTCGTCGTTTTACTCCTCGCAATGACGACAGGTATTTTGAAGTTGTTTGGGTATATACCCAAGTTACTTTCGTCATTGCGAGGAGCGAAAGCTCCGTGGCAATCCAGAACAAGGGGTGAAGGGAATATCTGAACTGGATTGCTTCGCCTTCGGATCGCAATGACGTCGGAGTAAACATAGCAGTTTCAAGGATCTTGAGTATATACTGACATGAGCTCGAGAATTTGGCCAATTCTTAAGGGAATCTGAAGGAAAAGTGTAAAATAATTTTCCAAAAATAGGAAAATGTTAATGTTTATGATACAATATTGCCAAATTTCTTTTTGTCAATTTATTTATCAAATAACCGGAGTATATGTTATATGGCTGTTGTTGCGAGAAGAACGGTAATGTCTTTGTTTTCTGATACGGAAGATATTTACAGTCATCAGGTACGTATTGTTCTTGCAGAAAAAGGAGTTAACGTAGAGATTCATTCAATTGATGCTGATGAGGCTCCTGAAGATTTATTGGATATTAATCCTTATGGTTCAGTGCCGACGTTGGTTGACCGTGAGTTAGTGTTGTATCATCCTCATATTATTATGGAGTATCTTGATGAGCGTTTTCCTCATCCGCCCTTGCTGCCGGTTTATCCTGTAGCGCGTGCAGAAGCGCGAAAAATGATGTACCGTATTGAAAATGATTGGTATTCCTTGCTGCGTACGATTATCCGGGGCAAAGGTGCAGAAGCTGAGGCTGCCCGCCGCCAGCTGCTTGAAAGCCTGGTTGCTGTCGAGCCTGTATTTGCGGATAAGCCTTATTTTCTCAGTGATGAATTTTCGTTGCTGGATTGCTCAGTGGCTCCTTTGTTGTGGCGTTTGTCCAAGCTGGGTATCAGTCTGCCGCATTCGACGCCCGCCATTGAAAATTATATGAGACGCGTTTTTAATCGAGATTCCTTCCAGTCAAGCCTGACAGAGGTGGAACGAGAACTTGAGGCCGCTTAATTTTAATTAACCTTAAATTAGGAAGACTATTCTGATGGCAGTTTCGAGCAAGCCTTATCTGATTCGGGCAATGTATGACTGGATTGTTGATAGCGGATGGGTGCCTTACCTTTTAGTGGATACAAGTCATGCTGAGGTTCAGGTTCCGAAAGATTATGTTAGTCCCGACGGGCGTATTGTTTTGAATATTTCCCCGGATGCAACCCGAGGGCTGCATATTGCGAATGACCGCATTGTTTTCACCACACGTTTTTCAGGCATCAGCCATCAGATTTTTGTTCCGCCTGAAGCGGTAAGAGCGATTTATGCGAAAGAAAACGGACGAGGTATGATGTTTGGGCCGGATGAAAATGACGAGCCGCCGCCGGCATCTTCTGTTCCTCCAATTTTTTCTGCCTCAAAGCCAAAGCCGCTCAGAAAAAAACCGACATTAAAAATCGTTAAGTAGGCGTAATGTCTTTTAAATCTCTCTATTCTTTATCGCAAATTCGTGCCATTGAGCATCAGGCTATACAGAAAGAGAGAATTCCTGAATATGAGTTAATGGAGCGCGCAGGCCGTGCAGCCTTTGATGTGATGCGCCATTATTTTCCTCATGCAGTACGGATTGCTGTTGTATGCGGAGGCGGGAATAATGGAGGAGACGGCTATGTACTAGCGAGGCTGGCATTTCAGGCAGGGTTGCAAGTGCAGCTTTATTCATTAACGGATGACGTAAAAGGCTTAAATGCAAACAGTACGCCGGTCAGTGCACAGCAAGCAGCGCAGCTTTGTCTTGACGCTGGATTATCTATAGAACCTTTTCCAGATGCTTCTCTATCTTCAAATGATGTGATTGTAGATGCTATTTTAGGCATCGGTGCGCGAGGGAAACTTCGCGAAGATATTCAGAAAGCGATTCATGTTGTTAACCAGACAGGTTGTCCTGTTTTATCAATGGATATTCCTTCGGGTCTTGAGGCAGAGCAAGGCGGCATTTTAGGCGAGCCTATCCGTGCTTCCGTCACCGTAACCTTCATTGGAATCAAACAAGGGATGGTGACAGGCCATGGTCCAGATTATTGCGGCGTTATCGTATGTAAGGATCTCGATCTTTCCTGTGTTTTAAAAGCAAGTGCTTGTTCAGCCAGGAGAAAAGATTTCTCAGCAGTCAATATTCCTGCACGCAGCATCAACAGTCATAAAGGAAACTATGGGCACGTTGTTGTTATCGGCGGAGATGAGGGAATGGGAGGCGCTGTCTGTTTGGCAGGTATTGCGGCGTTGCGAACTGGTGCGGGGAGCGTTTCGGTCGTTACCCGTCCTGAACATGTTGCCGCCTGTCTGGCTCGCTGTCCCGAGCTTATGTGCCATGGACTGGAAATGGAAAGTCTTGAAAACATATCAAGCATAGCCGCTAAAGCCAGTATCTGTGTGCTCGGTCCTGGCATGGGTAATACAGAATGGAGCAGGAAATGTGTTGAAATGGTTTTAAAAGCGTTGCCTTCAATGTCTTTGGTTGTTGATGCCGGCGCTTTTAATTATTTGGCTGATTTTTCACGAGACATGCCCGTGATCTTTGAAAATGCAAAGTTATACCCGAGTATTTCAAAAAGGGACGAGGCGCGACGCTGTCGAGCGCGCGGAGTGTATGAGGAATACATGAGCACGCGAGGCAAGTCGCAACAAAGTACCCTTTTGAAAGACGATGGGTATAATTGGATATTAACGCCGCATCCAGGAGAAGCAGGCCGTCTTTTAGGTAAATCCAGCGAAGCTGTTCAGCAGTCGCGTTTTGAATCTGTGCGGATGCTTCAGAAATGTTTTGGCGGTGTTACTGTACTTAAAGGTGCTGGAACGATCATTGATGACGGCAGTGCGCCTGTAACTGTTTCTGCTTATTCATTACCTTGTATGTCAACAGCAGGTATGGGTGATGTGTTAAGCGGAGTCATTGCGGGTTTGTATGCTCAAGGAAGTTCGCTTTTTGAGGCAGCAGAATATGGCGTACTGCTGCATGCGCACGCTGCTGAAAAGGCTTCACTTTTTTATCATTATCGGAGTTTGCTGGCCAGTGATTTATTCGCATTCCTTCCGGTTGGATGATGTTTCGGCTTCTGAGCACTTTGGGATAACCCTTGCTCGGACTCTGGATAAGACTGTTCCTGTCCGTGTGTATTTTGAAGGCAGTATCGGCAGCGGTAAAACCACCATTATTCGTGCGTTGCTGCGCGAATTGGGTGTAAAAGGGCCGATTAAAAGTCCGACGTTTTCTCTATTGGAACCTTATATATGTAAAGAGTTCCTCATCCATCACTTTGATTTGTATCGGCTTTCTTCTCCTGAAGAACTGGAGTATTTAGGCTGGCGCGATAGTTTTGCACAGGCTGGTCTCTGTTGTGTGGAATGGGCAAGCCGAGCAGGAAATTATTTACCTCTTCCTGATATGCAAATTACGCTTTCCTCTATTGAGCCAGACGGCCGTTTGCTAGCAGCCTCGGCCTATACATCAGCCGGCGAGAAATGGTTGAAAGCAATAGAGAGCGCATAAGAATAAAAAAACAATGGGTATGCAAGACACAATTAGCGCACGTTGGTATTGTTGGTATTTGATAAAGATAAAGTAAACTTTAAGGCTGGTTAGAGTAATGAAAGGATAACCAATGTAGGCTGCGTGCAGGATAAAAAAGAAATTCCTGACACTGGTGCTTGCCCCAACCATCGCAAATCCTAATAACATGAAAGGTATGACAAAATAGGCAGTAATGATTTGTACGAAGAGTATTATTCCATTCATAATGCACAATGTTCTGCCAACTTGAAGAAATTGCAAGGTAGCAGGAGGTTTGGGAGGATGTTTTGCCAGCCGGTTACAGTACCAGATGCTTACAATGCTTAATAAAGTGTAGAAAATTAAGATAATGGTGAGTAGTATTGAACTCATATTGAATGTTTGAGAGGCTTTAACCGGTCACAATTTGTGACCAGTTCTTGCTTTGTAGGTTACCATGTTCATTATTTTTCATGCTCGCAAAATTGAGCTCTAGCGTGAAATTTTACACTGTTTTAATGAGAAAACACAAATATATTCCGGCGAACAAGGCTTGCAGCACCTCGTCCCCTTTTGAAATTCTCGGGTATAACCAAAGATCATTGGAAATACTATTTTTGAGTCGCCTCTCCCCTTGAGGGAGAGGCAGCCGCGTGAGCGGCGGTGTGAGGGGTATATTATAAAAATAAGATGCCTTATACTCCTCACCCGCCCTGCGGGCACCCTCTCCCTCAAGGGGAGAGGGGTATAAGGAAATACATTTTCAAAGATCTCGGGCATATTTGACAGAACAGGATAACCTCGATAAGATTTTGGGATTTCTCGGGCTAAATCGGGATAGCATCAGGTTGTCATGAAATTATTATACAGAATTTTGGTTGTATTGGTTGGAGTTGTTTGGGCAGGAACCCTTTCTGGTTTTGCAGGAGATTTGACCGGAGTTCGTGCGATGGGCAGCCCAATAAAAGGACAGAATCAGTTAGTTTTTGATGTCAGTGCACCTTTTCGGTATCGTTTTCTGAAACTGGCTTCTCCTGAGCGTATTGTTGTGGATTTTTATCAAACTGGGCTTCGAACCAATTTAGCGCAGGTTGTACTGGGTAATTTGCCGATTCAGCAGATCCGAAGTTCGGTGAGCCAGGATAAAACTTTGCGTGTTGTTTTAGATATGAAGCAATCCACTGTTTCTCAAGCGCGAATGCTGCCTGCTGCAGGAGGAAAACCAGCTCAGTTAGTATTGACCTTTGCGTCCTCTGTGCCTTTTTCGGCTTCTAGCCCAAAAACTGTTTTAGCGGCACCGGTAGTGAAGCTGCCAGTTAAAGGAACGGCGGTTACCCCTGTGGCGACTTTAAAAGCGAAAGCAACTTATCAGCGCCGGCCGGTAATTATTGTTGTTGATGCGGGACATGGCGGCAAAGATCCTGGTGCTCACGGTCAAAGAGGAACGAGGGAAAAAGATGTCGTGCTGGGTATTTCCCGCCGTTTGCAGAATTTGATTAATCGTCAGCCTGGAATGCGGGCAGTGCTTACAAGAAACGGCGATTATTATATTGACCTTCGGCAGCGTTTAAATATTGCGCGTAAGGATTCTGCCGATATCTTTGTTTCAATTCATGCGGATGCTTTTACCAATCCCTATTCTCACGGTGCTTCTGTTTATGCGTTGTCGGAACGGGGTGCGACGAGTGAAGCAGCCCGCTGGCTGGCTGAGAAGGAAAACTATTCTGAGTTGGGCGGTGTTAACTTGAGAGGACTGGATGATCAGAGTGGTGTTGTGCGTTCTGTGTTAATTGATTTATCCCAAACAGCCACAATTAATTCTGGATTGGAATTGGGGCATAACGTGTTAAGGAATTTGGGAAGATTAACCATATTGCATCATAACCGTGTGGAGCAGGCACCTTTTGTCGTACTAAAGTCGCCCGATATTCCTTCTATTCTGGTAGAAACAGGTTTTATTTCTAACCCGCGCGAGGAAGAGAATTTACGTAATCCGGCCTATCAACAGCGTATTGCAGAGGCGATTCTGATGGGGGTTAAGTCCTATTTTGCTGAGCATCCGCCTTCAGGTACTTATTGGATGACAAGTCGAAAATGAAAAGGATTTATCCAATGCCAACTGCCTTGGTCAATCAGATTGCTGCAGGCGAGGTGATTGAACGGCCGGCTTCAGTAGTAAAAGAATTACTGGAGAATGCGTTGGATGCGAAAGCGCGGCAGATTGATATTGCTGTTGAAGCAGGCGGCTTGCAGCGGATTGAAATTCGCGATGATGGTTTGGGCATTCATCCAGAAGATTTGCCGTTGGCTGTGATGAATCATGCGACCAGCAAAATCCATGCACTGGATGATTTGTTTTCTGTTGGTACTTTGGGTTTTCGCGGAGAAGCTTTAGCGAGTATTGCTTCAGTCTCGCATTTTTCCATGATTTCAAAGTTGACTGGCAATCAGGAGGCTTATGAGCTTATCTGCAAAGCTGCCGATTCACACTATACGTTGTTGCCAAAAGCCCATCCGGAGGGTACAACAGTGATCGTCCGAGATTTATTTCATAATACGCCTGTCCGCCGAAAATTTTTATCGTCTGAAAAAACCGAGTGGCGGCATATAGAAACGGTGATTAGACAGATTGCCTTGAGTGCTTTTGAAACAGGATTTAAATTAAGTCATCGTACTTCTGCTCTGAATACAGAAAAAGTGCTTTGGCATTTGCCCGCAGCGGTTAATGAAGCATTGATAGAAAAACGCATCCGAAAGATCTTTGGCTCAGTGTTTATGGAGCAGTCAGCAAGATTGGATGCTGAAAGAGGAGGAATGTATTTACGGGGATGGGTTGGACTACCGGCTTTTATGCGAAGCCAAAATGATTTGCAGTATGCGTATTTAAATGGCCGCATTATTCGAGATAAGCTTATTCTGCATGCTATAAGAGCAGCCTATGAAGGTGTACTTTATCCAGGAAGGCAGCCTGCTTATTTATTGTATTTGGATGTTGATCCTGCTTGTGTGGACGTGAACGTTCATCCAACAAAGCATGAAGTGCGGTTTCGTGAGCCAAGGCAGGTGCATGATTTTATTGTCAGCGAGTTGTCAGCAATGTTGTCATCTACGTCCGTTATGTCTGTTTTGGAGCATGTGGATGGGAAAAATCGTGTTGCCGAACCATCAGCGGTTGTGCCATACTATCAGCTCGATAGAAAACCTTGGCAAGAACCGTTTTCGCTCTATTGGCTGAATTTTCCTTATTGTCTGCTTAAACGGAATAAGGAAAGTAATGAGCAGATAATAGTGTGTGATTGGTTAAAACTTTATCGAACCATTTCGAAATCACGTTTTTTACAAGCATTGAAAGAAAAGAATGTGGTATCTCGCCCATTGCTGGTACCTTTAAAATTGGCAATAACTTCCAAAAATTGGGAATTGATAAGTACTCATTTGTCTGCTTTATCAGAGTTGGGCGTGTTGTTGGAACGTTTGGATGAAGGCGTAGTAATTATCCGCAGTTTTCCTGCGTTAGTACCTTATCTGGATCTTAAGGAATGGTTAACATACTGGTTCGAAGCACTGGAAAAAAAGAAAAACGAGATAATATCCTGGATAGACTGTTTTATTCTTGCGGATAATCCGCCTTGGCTCAGCGATCAAAGCCTGATTCTTGGTATCCTGAGTGATTTCCAGCATTTTATGCATTTTCCTGAAAGAGCGCCCGACGATTTGGAGTCCTGTTATCGCTTTGTTTTGCCGGAAGATTGGGCAAAGTTTCTAAAATCTTAGTTTATACTGAAATTTCTTGTAACGGGGCGTTCTTCTAAGTAGAACGTGCTGTTGCAAGAAACAGGGGTATATGCCCATCGTCTTTCAAAATGCAACGATTCATGAACTTGACATTATCGAATATCGATATATACTATTAGTAGTATGATACGTAATTTTAAAAGTAGTGCGGCGCAAGATATTTTTGATGGGACGAATAGCCGTCATACCAGAAAAATTCATTCGGAGCTGCACGCAAAAATACGTCGTTTATTTGATCAAATCAATGCAGCTACGCAGGTGGAGACGTTAAAAATTCCACCGAGTAATCGATTAGAAAAGCTGCAAGGAAATTTGAAAGACTACTGGAGTCTACGTATTAATATACAATGGCGTGTTATTTTTCAGTGGAAAAATGGTGAAGCATGTAATGTTGATATTGTTGATTATCATTAAATTAAGAGGTATATATAATGTTACCAAAACATAGAGCACCGACTCACCCCGGGGAAATGCTATTAAAAGAATTTATTGAACCGATTAATATGACGCAAAAGGAACTTGCCCGCCATCTTGGATGGACTTATGCGCGGCTCAATGAAATTATTCGCGGGAAAAGGGGAGTCAGCGCGGATTCTGCCTTGGCGCTGGCAGATGCCTTTCAAATGGAACCTGATTTTTGGTTAAACTTGCAAAAAAATTGGGATCTTTGGCATGCTTCACGGAAACACAAGCATGTTGAGCCATTAGGTAAAAAAGCCGCATAAACATGCGTATACCCATCGTCTTTCAAAAGGGTACATTGTTGCAGCTTTCCTCGTGTGCTCATGTATTCCTCATACACTCCGCGCACTTAGGCAAAGCTGGCGCCTCGTCCCCTTTTGAAATACTCGGGTATAACTTTGCATTTCCAAAGATCACGAGTATATAATATCCTTTCTGCTTAATATTGACCCATTAATCCAGCTCGCTTTTGGATGAAGGCGTAGTAATTATCCGCAGTTTTCCTGCGTTAGTACCTTATCTGGATCTTAAGGAATGGTTAACATACTGGTTCGAAGCGCTGGAAAAAAAGAAAAATGAGATAATATCCTGGATAGACTGTTTTATTCTTGCGGATAATCCGCCTTGGCTCAGTGATCAAAGCCTGATTCTTGATATCCTGAGTAATTTCCAGCATTTTATGGACTTTCCTGAAAGAGCACCTGCCGATTTAGAATCCTGTTATCGCTTTGTTTTGCAGGAAGATTGGGCAAAGCTTTTAAAATCTTAGTTTTTTTAATTGATAATATTTTGTTAACATAGATCTAATAAACTGCAATTGTTATTAAAAAAAACCATATTGTAGTTTATGAGGTGCCCTATGCCAACAGAAGTTCAATTTTTTGAAAAAGAATGGAATGAAATTACTGAGATGATGAATAGGGAATTTGGAGAAAATGGTTGGGATCGTAAGGGAATAAAAATAACCCGGCTAAAAACCGATTTTGATGAAAATTCAACTGAAGTTAAAAACGAAGTTGTTTTGGTCAGAAGGGTAATATTTCCTGATGGGGATGTTAGAACAATTACTGTAGAAAGAACTGGCGTGAGTTTTTTCAATAAAGAGGGAAAAGGAGTAATAAAGCGCGTTGAAAATGATGAAAATAACCATTCTATTTATCTTGATGAGCGCACAAATGATGAAAAAAGAATAATTTATGTTCTGCAAAATAAAAATGAAGGCGAGTATCCGCTCAAAGATACTGAACTTCAAAAAAGGGTAAAGAAGGGATTACGTTGTGTCGTTCAAAGACAGCCTGATATTGATGGCGATATTAATCAGTATCAAATTGTCGAAAGACAGCCTGTTTATTATAAATCTAAACCTGGAACTGCAATCAATCAGAGCTATTCTGAGGTAGGTGTGGAAAGAGGGTTACTTTGTGAACCTGTTGCAGTGAGACGCAGGGCAACCGTTGAGCGTCATAAAGTATATGAGTTTCTCTATGACAAAGGTTCCGATTTATTTGCACATCTTTTTGAATCGGAAAATTCACTTTGTAATGAAGATAAGGAGCAGATTGCGCTGCTTGCAATAATTGATTTATTGAAACTTCATGCAGCAGGAATGATACATCGTGATATTAAACCGGAAAATATTTGCCTTGATAAGGATAGAAATGGTAAATGGCGGTTGACTATTATTGATTTGGCTGATGTTTGTCAGGCTGAAGAAGGAGAGGATTTTTATGATGGCAGCAAGCTCATTGGTACCACTGAATATCTTCCGCCAGAGCTTTTTGTTCCTCGTCAGGATGGAAGTCTTATTGATAGGGACTATAAAGTAAGACTGGGAGACAATGTTAAGAGAAAGATTCAGATAGCGGAAGGAAAAATACGATATACCCAAGCCGGAGATGTGTTCTCATTAGGAGAAACATTAGGTGAATTAGAAATCTCTGACCTATCTCCAACAGGAAGAGAGCTTAATGAATTCATCCGTCGTATGGGATCTTATTCTCCTGAGTCGCGTCCGCAGTTAAGAGGTTTTATAGGTCTTGTTTCAACACAGGAACAGGTTGATGAGATCCTTGAGGATCGTGCTGCGAGACTTGAGTTTTTAAGAAATATCCTATCTTCTTCTAATCCTTCAGCTAGTGCTGTGTCAGATGAGTATGATGAATTTGACGATGATCTTCCGCTTCCTCCTCCTTTGGATGAAGCAGATGAATTTGATGATGATAATGATTTGCTTCCTCCACCATCTTTTCCTCATTTTCTGTCTGAGGATGCAGTAATTAAGGATGGAGATGTACTAGATGAAGATCCTGCAAGGACCACTCAAACGACTGTTACTGATGAGCCGAGCGATGGTGAGATTTCACCAGAAATTGTTGAGCAGGATGATGGTAAGAACGAGGAAAGTGTTCCAGTGGTTTCGGTAAGTAGCTGTATGTCATCATTCTTTACCTGGAGAACATCGGCTGAATCTAAACCTGACAGCAATGCTCAGCATCATTATTGTCATATTATGTGAGAATCGAAAATTTCCTCTCCTCCGAAGCGGGAGATAGGAAGAATGGAAATTTCTTGTAACCATGAAAATCCCCTCTCCCTTGGGGAGAGGGCTGAGGTATCCCCTCATAAGCTAAGGCGAAGTGAGCACTCTTTCCCTTCTCCTCCCGCTGAAAGAGAGCCCTACCATTTTCCCTCTCCCCCCGCCGAAGCGCAAGCGGAGGCGAGGTGGGAGAGGGTTAGGGTGAGGGGGCTATTCATCATCGCCGCGAAGCGACGCCTTTTGTAGTAGTATAGATGGTTCAACCTTATTCATGGAAAAATAGCATGCAAAAGTCAATTTTACAGCAGCGCGCCAAACAGTTGAGAAAGCACAGTACAGACGCAGAAAAAAGCTTTGGTTTCAACTTCGTCATCGTCGTTTAGGCGTAAAATTTAAACGCCAATTGCCTTTAGAGCATGATATTGCCGATTTTGTTTTCATCGAGAAACGGCTTATTATCGAGTTAGATGGAGGGCAGCACCAAAACAATCAGGCTTATGATCACATCAGGACGCAATATTTTAATAGTATTGGATTTAAAGTCATCCGTTTTTGGAATCATGAAGGATTAGCACAATTACCCGCAGTAATAGAGAGCATTCAGCGTCATTTAATGGTGTCGCTTCGCGACGATGATGAATAGCCCCCTCACCCTAACCCTCTCCCACCTCGCCTCCGCTTGCGCTTCGGCGGGAGGAGAGGGGAAATCGTGGCGCTCTCTTTCAGCGGGAGGAGAAGGGAAAGAGTGCTCGCTTCGCCTTAGCTTATGAGGGGATACCTCAGGGGAGAGGGTTCTCTGCTGAAAGTAAATGTTGAGGAAAGAATTAGCTAAGGCAGTTTCTTAGGAGGACTGAACTCTTTTTTGCGATAATGAAGGTAAACAATAAGACATAGAAGGGCAAAGAAAATCCATAGCAGCAGGATTGGCCAGAGAACAGGTTGGTTCCATTGACGCCGTAGTTCAGCGCGTTTGATAGGATCAATAGATTGATATTTTAAAGTATTGCTGCCGATTTCAGCAGGTTTTGAAAGTGCTTTCCAGGATTGATTAAGGATATAGACTTTGGGTGAGTAGCCCCAGATCCAGGGAGCATCTTTTTGGATAATAGTCAGCATTTTTTTGATAAGGGCTAAACGTTCTGTAGAATCCGGCATATTTTTTATTTGCTGAAATAAAATATCATAACGAGAGTTAGCGTAATTAGCGGCATTAGAGCCGCTGAATTTAACTTCGCCATTGGGACCGTATAATAACCCCAGAAAATTTTCAGGATCGGGATAATCCGCATGCCAGCCGAAAGAAAAAAACTGGGCATTTCCCAAACGGATTTTTTCCTGAAAACGGTTATACTGAGTAGATCGAATGTTAAGCTGAAGGCCAAGCTTATTGAATTGTTTTCTTATCCAGTCGAAATTGGCTTTTGAATCGGGAGCGCTGCTGACTGCAACGTCGTAATTCAGCACAAGAGCGCGCCCGGTTTTGGGATCGCGTCCGTTAGGATAGCCTGCCTCAGCGAGTAATTTTTTGGCTTCACTTAAAGGTTTTTTAACGGGGCGCCCGTTTTTCCAATCATACAAGGTGCGGTTATAATGTGTTTTGTCCGTATGTCCTCCGAAAATACTTGGCGGAATGGGGCCTTGCTGCACTTCGGCTGAATCATTAAGAAAAATGAAAACATATTCTTTCATGTTAAAAGCGAGTGAAATGGCTTGCCGAAGTTTTCTGGCTTTTTCTGAATGACCGCCAACGACTTTATCCAGCATGTTAAAGCCCCAGTAAAAAACGACAGGAGTGAGACTTACTGTGAGATAGATACCTTTTTCCTTCATGTCAGGGGTGATGGCAGCGAACCCGCTGTTGTCCATGGTAATGGCCTCATCGAAGTTATCGTTGCTGATGCCGGAATCATCGTAATAGCCTTGTAAAAATTTGTTCCATCTCGGGATAGATTCTTTCTCAAGGCTGAATACTACCTTATCAATAAAAGGCAGGCGTTGACCGGCTTTTTTTAATAGTCCTGCGGCTGCGTCTTCGAGCATGCCTTCATCGGGGTAGTATTCTTCGTGAAAGTGTGGATTTTTCTCCAGGACAATTTTGCTGTTGGGATTATTTTCCGTTAGATAATAGGCACCTGTACCCACAGGGTAAGTGTCTAAAGTAATATTATGTTCCTGCATGCCTGGTTGTTGGTAAAAACGTTCCGCTTCCCAGGGCATCGGAGCAAAAAAAGGCATGGCAAGCCAATAAGAGAAAGGAGGATAGACGCCTTTGAGAATAATCTGATAAGTATATCGATCGATTTTTTTTACGCCTGCCAACGGCAATTTTCGTAAATCAATCCAATGTTTTGGCGTGAGAGGTAAATGATCGGAAAAGTCTTCAAGCCCTTTAATGTATTCTTTCATGAGTCCAAATATAGGCGATTGAATGGCAGGGCTGCCTAAGCGTTTAATTTGGTAAATATAATCGTCGGCTGTTAGCTCCCGCGCAGCAGTTTTTTCAAAATCGCTGATGTTTTTAATCTTGTTTTTTTTCCAGAAATTTTCAGGCAGCGGATAGTAAATGTATTGTCCATCTGGATTTTTGGCAAAAGCGGGATGAGGCTGATAGTAGATACCCGGTTTAATCTGAATAGTATAGACACTATAGGCGGCATGCGTATTCGTATTGGTTGTATTAACAATCTCCTTACCATTTTTATCCAGATAGGTGATTGACGGCATGGTTTGTGCGGTTAATGGGATCAGTACATAAGGCCTTTTAAGATAATGATATTGCAGCACCGATTCGTAAATCTGTGTAGTGAAAGCATATTCATCAGAGCTGTAGGATTTGGCTGGATCAAAGGTTTTTGGCGGTTCAGCAAAGGAGGTGTAAAAGATATTGGCAGTATCGTCTTGGCTGGGGTAAGGGTTATTCCAAACAGGGAAAAAATGAATAAAACAAAAAGTTAATAAGGAGGTGATCAAGAACAGTAAAAAGCCAAAGGTAATGTAAGGGTGTTTTTTGATATACCCTTCATCTTTCAAAGTGGTACTTCGTTGAGATTTATGGCACCTCGTCTCATTTTGAAATACTCGAGTATAACTAGGCATTTTGGAAGAATTTGGGGGTGTGCGTTTGCTCTGTATTCTCAGATGTAGCCGGACGAGGCGGTGCCAGAAACGCCATAGGGGATTTCCCAACCGATACGGGCTGTGAATAGGCAGGTTCAGGTACCTGCTCAGGGTTGGACATGGCAGGTGCTGGCCGTTCAAAAGCCAACTCAGGAACATGCTCAGAAACGTTCTCGGCATGTGTTTCGTTCGCTGGACACATTGTATGCGCCAGCGGCTGTGAGGCTAACTCACTGTTAACGGGTGAAGAAGCTTCAGGTTTTTCCTCGAGCGGCTTGAGTGGTTCGTGCTTGAAACGGGCTGTATAATCCGCAATGTGCTGACACAGCTGATGCCAGGTGTTCAGGAGATCGCTTCTTCTTTCTTTCCTCCATTTTACCTCTGGATCTTCATAACAATGTGTTAAACGTATCACGTCTAACTGTAAGCAGCAAACATAAATTTTCTGATCATCCGGTGAGAGCCCATCAAATACCCATTGGGGTAAAAATGCTGTTGTCGGCGGATGCTGCCCTACATCAAACACATCCCCATATTGCTCCATGGCTTGTTTTAACTGCAAGATAGCCCATAGTGGGTCATAGACAGGATCGAGTCTGGGGTCACCATCTTCCCATGCTGCAGTTAACTGATTCACGGTGGTGATCAACGAGACCAGATTAAATCGTCTCTCCAATTCTTCTCGCATTTCTGCTTTTTGTCGTTTGGCTGCCTTTTTGGCATCTTGTGCTTGCATATAGGCGAGCCACTCTCTCAATAGGGCATCGTGTTCTCGTAGCGTTTCTCTTGCTCCGCGTACTGTTTCTATTCCAGCTCTTATTATCTGAATATTCTCTCTTATTATCTGATTAATCTCTCTTAATAATTGATTCTGCTCTTCGAGTAACGCCCTTTCTTCCGCTTCATCAGCTTCGCTTGGCTGAGCAGCAACGTTATCCGTCTCGGATAGCGGAGCAAGAAGCGCTTCTTCCTCCAGAAGATTATTGAGGGTTTGGTAAAACTGTTGCGCCTGTGGTTTTAACGGCTCAGGGTATTTATCCGGTCCGACAAAGAAAATCATTGCACGCTTCAGGCTGGGGAGTGATTCTGTCAACATCTGCCGCCAGTCGGAAGCGGTGATGCCGGAAACGGCGGCCACTCGCTGGACCTTCGCTTGGAGTGCCTGAAATTTTGTCTGCAGCCCCTCAAAGCGTCCAGACTCCAGTGCACAAAAGTCTAAAGCCGCCGCCAATAAGCCTTTCAAGGCGGCTTCATGGGTGCGGCACTGCGGCAACGTTTGAATGAGCTGCTCAGCCATCGCCAGGCGGTTTTCCCATGAGGACATGTCCGGTACCTCGGATTTCGTCTCCGGTGCAGCCGGTGTGTTCGCCGTCGTAAAGAGCGCTGTCATCCACTGCCAGCCCTTTTCCAAGGCCGCCGACACAGGCGCCTTGCTAGGTGCTCCCCCCTCTGACGTAAACTCTCGGCGGCCTTGGTGGAGAGAACCTCTGCCGTCAGCGGTATTGACGGCACGGGATGACGACCCTGTCCGTACCGTTACCGCCCCGCCTGCCGGTAAATCGGCAGCAACGGGTGCCTGAGAAGCGTGTTCTAAATGTTGCTGATGCATGTTGACCTCATCATGTTGTTTGTTGGGACGCCGGTGAGGCCGTTGCCATGGCCAACACGCGCCGAGCCAGGACCAAAAACGTGTCCATGCCCTGCCGATAGACCGAAAGGGGGCACGGAGCCGCTCGCGCCAGGTGCGGGAATTGGCTTGCCCTGTGGGGTGTAAAGCCGGTACTGCGGCAGATGCCGCCGGTTGCCTGCGCCTCAAAAATGGCCAATGCGGCATTATTCACTCCCCGGTTGTGGATACAGAGGGCGATGAAATTGGGTGCCCTCCGTAACAGGTTCGGTATCGGCCGAAGTGGAAGACGAATAGAAATGGAAGCGTCGTGTAGAGCGCATCAAATCGGCTTCCGGGTTCACCGAAGAGGAGGAGCTTGGTCCGGGAGAGCTAGCTTTTGCTTCGGAAGGCGCATCCTTTGCTTCATCATCTGCTTTTTCCTCTGGATGGGCTGCTTTATAGGCCTCAAAGGCTTGTTTGGTTGCTTCGTGTTTTTTCTCATCCTCTTCCCATCGTTTTTTATCCTTTTTCCATTGGTTTTCGTTTTCTTCCCGCTGCCCCTTTTCTTGATTTTTTTCCTCTCTCAGCCGTGCATTTTCATCCCGCAGCCGTGTCAGCAGGGTCACGTGACGGGGATTACGATTGGCCAGGGTATCGTCCATGTTTTCCGCGGTTTGCTGAAACATGTCCCCTTTCCTGGCCTTGGTGATGCCATCGGGCTGTTGTCCTAGCACACCGCGAATCACTTCACCGCATTGCTCATTGGTTGGTACTTCTTCAACGGTGCTCTTAGCCAATCCCAGGTTTTCGATGCTGCTCAAGAGCTGCATCATGCCAACCATGCGATGCCCCGCATCCTGATGCTTCAGCTTGCGCCATAAATGGGTCAGTATGGATTGGGAATCATACACGGAACGAAAATACCCCATCCATGTTTCAAAAAACTGCGTCCGTAAGCGAATATCCGGCGGACGTACCCCCTGCGGTTCCGCCGTAGGGACAGCGAGTGGTGGAAGTTTTGGCAATGCTTGAGCCTCTTGATAAGGCCAGAAACAGTTCCATAACCGTCTAAAAGTGTCATGTTGCTCCGGTGGGAGACTGGCGAATAAAAGTGTCCGGAAACCATCGGACAGTTTTAGGAGGGCAGGGAGTGAGTCTCGGGCGGCTTCACGGTGGTGTCCCATCAGCAGGTGTTCACAGCGATCAAGATAGCGGAACCAATAGGGGATGGTGATAGGCGCATGATAGCGTGGTATGTCCTCCGGTGAATACGCTGTTTTGGGGTACTGCTGAACCCAGGATAGGAGCATCGGCTGGCTGGATGCCATGTCTCTCGCCAAGACGAGAAAGCGGGTTTTCTGCTCAAGAGACAATCCGGCTGCTTGCGCTTTATGGTGCAGCGCCTGTTCATGAGCGGGTAGTGCAATGACCCAAGCCGCCAACAGGCACAGCTCATGGTAAATCGCCGGTTCCACATCACAGTCGGCATCGGCCGCCATGCCCAGGAGTGCTGTCCGCCATGTCTTCATTAAATTGGCCTTTTCGTCTTCACTCAATGCTTCGAACGCGCGCGCGACCCGTTGGCAGTCACGGTAGGTAAAACGGGGACGGTACCGAGGTGTATCTGCCACGTGGGCTTCTTGAAGTAACCGCTGCCAGGGTACGGCTGCTTCAGCAATGCGCCCTATCCAATCGAGGGTTTCAGGCAGCTCAGCATCCAACGATACGCCGCCTTGGAGATTGGTCTGAATATACACTTGTGTCCACCACAACCAGTACACGGTAAACAGGCGCTTGGCGGTGTCAGGGTCGGGTGTACCTGCTGTGAGCGTCGTGAGCAGCCAGTTTAATACAGCCGCTGGTGAGAAGCGCTGCAAGCTGTCTTGCCGTAAGTCGTACGTCATGCTGATGGCTGTTTGAGGGGAGGGGTTGAAAGCCTGCATCACATACTGCCACGCGGTACGCAAAGGCTCTTCCGCGCGAGATACCCAATCGGCCCACGAGGTATGCCATGTGGTTTGATGGGTTTTCCACTGGTTCAACATCACACAGAATAAATGAGAAGGGGTACCCCGTTGAGGTCCATCGGATGACACAAACCGTGCGACAAAAATTTCCAGTTGCTGCACCATGGCATGCAGTGTTCTTGTACCGTGCAACCACACAAGGAGTAATTCACCGGCATCCTGCGGCAGGCTCACGGGGGAACCATACCATGTTCGCAGCTGCTGCCAGCGCCACAACCAGGTGAATGCCTGGCGCCATGTGCTTAACAGCGACTGGGACAGCGTCTTCTGCTCGGTGAGTTCTTCGCGATTATAGGCATTTAGCGCACGTGCCAAACGCAAATACGTGGCGTAATTGCGCAGCGTGACCGACGGTATATCGGGGTTATTGTTCTCAGGACAAATCCAGTCCTGGAGGTGTTCCGCTAAGTGATCCTGATACCACTGATCCAACAACGTGTGCATTCGGCTAAAAAGGGCCGTACGCCACGCCTCACCGGTGTAAGGTGTTAGCTCCTGAGCAACCTGTTGCCATAGCTCCGGTTCTAACGTATGCTTTTGGTAAGCCAAAATCGTTTCGACAGCCAGCATCAGGTTATCCGGCAAGCTGACCTGAGATGGTACCCCAGCCTTGGTTTTCATCGCCTGAAATAACGCTTTCAGAAAATCCGGATGCACGATTTCTCGCCATTGCTCAGCCGCAGGGTGGTTTTCAGGCAAGGCCGACATCCGCCGCAGTAGCGGCGAACGCTCTGGGCTATCCAGACGGCTGTTTTTTCGGTTTTTTTCCCTTTCTAAGGCTTCGCGCAGGATGGCCGCTTCAAAGGGCAGCAAGGGGCCGGTGGGTTTCGCCTCGGCAGCGGCCCGTGTCGCTTCGTGAGGATTCGGGTTCCTGGCAAAGGCGGTACGTTCATGCGGGTACTGTCGGCATTGGTTGAGGTCATGGCGCAATTGTTCAATATCGTGGTCCACAATGGGTGTTACTTTGCGTGCAGGCGCAATGTGGGACTCCGCGGCTTTCAGCGTTGCCCAAATCTGCTCCAAAAAACGCCCTTCCAGGGCAAAATAGGCCGCATAGGCTTCCAGCGGCGTACGGTACTCCTCCAACCAAAGATGATACAGTTCCCCATCCGCTAAGGAAGGCAGCTCCCATAAGGCGGCCTCTGGTGCTTGGCGTGCCGTATCAGCCAGTACCTCTATGAAAGTATATTGCCATTGACGGCGCTTCGCTATCCATTGGGCGGCAGGCTCCGTCGGTATGCCTTGGGGAGGATTTCTGAAGATATCGGCTTCGCTGCCTTTTTTTTTCAATAAAAAATGCCAGTGGTAGGGGGTAATGATTGTATTGTCTTCGGCCAGGAGCGCCGTGCGGATAGCCGCACTCAATGTGCGGCGACGCCATGTTTGCCAGGCGATAAAATCCTCCCAGCGTTTCTTGGTCAAACGTTCGCCGGACAGAAGTTCAGGAAACTGCTCACGGCCATTTTCCAACAGCCACCGCGCACTTTCACTTTGAGGGGCGGTATCCGGATAAACGAGCCATTGCAGGGTCGTTTCCAGTGCCAATCCCGCTTCTTCATGCGCCGTTGTCTGTGCAAAGTGGAACAAGGCGCGGCTTAGCGCTGCCGCGTTCCACTGAACCTGCGGCTCGCGTTGCACATTCAACAGTGACAGTATATCATCGCGATACAGTGGCGGTTTCGGATAGGATTTCGGATATACCGAAGGGAAAGGTTCAGGTTCTTGTTCGGAAGCTTTGTGTTCTGTAGAGGTATGATGGGTTGTCTGGGTATTGTGAGTGGTATCTGCGCTTACGGGTACCTCGGATACTGCTTGGGATACCTCAGTGGGTTTGGTTTCGAGGAGATCTTCCGGAAGTGATTGAGAGAGAGTAAGGGTTTCGGGGACCGTGGCGAGAAGAGAGAAGGCTTCTTGTAAACCTTCATCCGTATCGGGCGCTTGATTGAGGATGGTTTGAATGGAACTGCGTATGAGACGTAAACGGGATTTATCAGCGAGCAAGTTGTTCAATCCTTCTTCGCCTGATTGGCGGGCAGTATCGTGTAGGGTGGAGAATACGTCTGCCACGTTTCTTTGCTGCAAAAGGGTTTGTAAGTGATTCAGCAGCCGAGGAAAAGAGGGGCGACCGGTGAAGAGATGGTGAATCAGGGCAGCGAGTCGAGCGGTGTCTAATGATTTTTCCCATGTTTCATGGAGGCGCTCATAGGCTTCTTCAGAAGGAATGGTTGTCGGCATGATCGAACCCTTTTTCTTACTATAAGATTAACGTAATCTTAAATAATTGGCTCAAATCTGTCAATAGAAATGTTAATTGTGTCAGCTTATGAAAGTAAAGACTGAGTTGATAAAGGACTACATGAAGCATACGAAAGCTTAAGCGGTAAAGTTAAATAAGATTAAAAATATCAGTTTTTAAACCTAGCGAGGAGCATCGGCTTTGAGGTAATCCAAATGTTGTATTTCAGCAACGTTGTTTTCTTCTCTATCGAGTGTTGAAAAAAGTCACTTGAAAGATTTTGAATTGGCAAGAAAACCCAGCAAACTCTCAATCACAATAGGCCATGCAGCTTTGTTAACCGCATCCTGTAAAGCTGTATAAAATGGCGTGCGCGACATCCAGAAAACCTTGTAAGCTGTCATATAACGCTTCATAGGAAGCAGTCGGGGAAGAAGAAACAGTAGTGGTTGTACGCATAAATTTCACCTATTGGGTTAAACGGAGAACGTCCTGACAATCCTTGCCTGTGGACAACCTTAGCCTTAATAAAACCTTAAGGTGTAGCTTACCGCTTTTGATAGGAGGATGTCAAATTTTTGAAGGAATTTGGGTAATTCATATAATGTAAATGTATCTAAATTTTCTTATGTCCCCGTGATCTTTGAAAATGCTAAGTTTTCTTCAGCGTCATCCTGTTTTTCACGTCATTCCTCTGCTTCCTCGACGTCATCCCCGCGCAGGCGGGGATCCAGAGCGATAATCAGCACCGTTACTGGATTCCCGCTTTCGCGGGAATGACGGGGAGGCGGGAATGACGTCAATGGGAAAAATGGCATTTTGAAGTAACTTCAGTATATATCTCAATCAACACTGTGTTAGGATGATTCTCCTAGGCATGGCATCTATTGATAGTTAGTTTATGCTATTTTAGGTGCTTTTATCCTGGAGCCAGATATTGAGTTTTTCCTCATCAATAATGGGGATATTAAGCTGATGTGCTTTTTCTAATTTTGATCCTGGATTTTCTCCCAATAGCAGGTAATCTGTTTTCTTAGAAATGCTTTCAGTAACGATGGCGCCGGCTGACTCAAGCAGGCTTTTGGCAGCTTCTCGGCTTAATGTTGGCAGTGTGCCAGTGATAACGACAGTTTTCCCAAGTAAAGGGGTTGAAGGTATAGCCTCTTTTTTTTCTTCTTCAATGCGTAATCCATTTTTTACCAGATTTTCCATAATTTGCAAATTGCGGCTGTTTTTAAAGAACTCGATGATATGATGTGCACTGACTTCGCCAATGTCTCGGATGGCAAGTAGTTCTTCCAGAGCGGCTTCTTTCAGTTTTTCGAGGCTATTAAAATGTTTGGCCAATTGTTTCGCTGTCGTTTCACCGACTTCGCGAATTCCTAAAGCATACAAGAGGCGGTGCAGTGAAATGGTGCGCCTTTTTTCAATAGCATCCAGTATATTTTTTGCTGATTTTTCTGCCATGCGTTCGAGACTTAGCAAATCATTTTGTGTTAGTGCAAAAATATCCGCTACGTTTTGAATGATTTTTTTATCAACCAATTGTGCAATCAATTTATCTCCAAGTCCTTCAATATCCATGGCTTTTCTTGAGGCAAAATGCTGGATAGTTTCTTTGAGCTGTGCTTGACAAAAGAGTTCGCCTGAGCATCGGGCTACTGCTTCACCAGGTGCTTTTACAACGGTTGAGCCGCAGATAGGACAGGTTTTTGGTAATTCAACGGGAGCAGTGTGGGAAGGACGTTTGTCTTTAACAATACAAATGACTTCGGGAATGACATCACCTGCCCTGCGTATGATCACCGTGTCGCCGACACGAACATCTTTTTTTTGTATTTCATCCATGTTATGCAGGGTGGCGTTGCTAATTTTGGCTCCCCCGACAAATGCAGGTGTTAAACGGGCAACTGGCGTGAGCGCCCCGGTTCTGCCCACTTGGAAGTCAATCGCTTCAACCTGGGTTGTTGTTTCTTGTGCAGGAAATTTATAAGCAACTGCCCAACGGGGTGCATGAGCAACGAATCCTAATTCTTCTTGTAATTTTAAGTCATTAATTTTAAAAACAACGCCGTCAATTTCATAAGGCAATGCGTTTCTTTTTTCCAAAATTCGGTGAAAATAGTCTAAACAGTCTTGTTCGCTTGGGGCAAGATGAACCAGCGGGTTGATTTTGAAGCCTAGCGTTTGAAAATATTTTAATCTTTCCCAATGTGTTTGCGGCATAGGATAATGATGAGAAATTTCTCCCCAGCCATAACAAAAGAAATCTAATTTTCGAGAGGCAGTAATAACAGGATTTAATTGTCTTAAACTGCCTGCGGCGGCGTTCCTTGGGTTGGCAAAGAGTTTTTCGCCTTTTTCCAGGGCATTTTTATTTAATTTTTCAAAAGCGGCTTTTGACATATAAACTTCGCCGCGTATTTCTAAGGTGTCTGGAAAGGTATTTCCTCTTAATTTCAGAGGAACCGCCCTAATGGTTTTGATATTTGCGGTAATGTCTTCTCCCGTTGTACCATCGCCGCGTGTCGCAGCATAGTGAAGCCAGCCGTTTTTGTACATCAGGCTGACCGCTAGCCCGTCAAGTTTAGGTTCGCAGCAGAAAGTGAGTGTTATGGATTCTCCCAGGCGATTGTGAATGCGTTTGATAAAAGCTTTTAATGAAGTTTCATCAAATGCGTTGTCAAGAGACAGCATCGGCTTGGGATGAAAAATCGGCTGAAAAGCTGTGCTTGGTGTGTGTCCTACCCGTTGGGTTGGTGAGTCTTCCGTGACATATTCAGGATGAGCTTCTTCGTATGCGGCCAGTTTCTGATAAAGTCTGTCATATTCTCCGTCGCTGATAATAGGATCATCAAGGACATAATAACGGTAGTTATGTTCCTCGAGCGTTTTTCGAAGGGCCTCAATTTCTTCTGCAATTGAAAGCGTTGACGTATTAATATTTAGCCCCTTTCGATTGACGGATAGACATGATAGAAGAGAAGAACTCAGGGCGGTTTAAACCAATTGCTTCAAAAATTTTAGTCGCTCTGTCCCAGGCATTTTCTTGATCAATGCTTTCTACAACCAGGGAAAATCCATGATCATTATTTTTTTCAACGCCCCAGCCGTTAATATAGGCAAGACCTTTAAGTCTTTTTGCCAGAGGATGACCGGCTGTTTCGGCAGCATCTAAATAAACAAAAGCTTCTTTATAGGTTTCTTCTGCGTATCTGGCATGTGTTTTGCTGGCATAAAAAGTATTCTTCAAGTTATCCCAGAATTTGCCCTCTTCCATCAGCCTTTCTCCAGCGATATATTGTGCTTCTCTGTCATTTAACGCAGCGGCGACTTTATAACAGCCCAGTGCATATTCTTTGGCATGAGGAAATTTTTTATGAAATTGATATTTGTCATAAAGTTTGGCCATCTCATAAAGCATGAGAATTTCTTTCTTGTTCAGAATATCAGAAACAGGGTTGTTTTGCCGGTTTCTTTCCATTTGAGTAATTTTTTTTGCCAGTGATTTCAGTTTCCTGCGTGTTAACCAAGCTTTCATGAAGTGCCCCTATCTAAGTTAAAAAACGATATTTTACTATGTTATGACGGAATATTGTCGGAGTAAATAAGCTCATGAAGAACGAAAAGAGCAAATAAGATACATACAACAACCAGAAATATCTTAATAATTCGAATAATTGTTTCAGGGTTTTCCGCTGGGTGACGAGGTGCATAATATACTTTTTTGCTCTCAGTCTCTTCAGGTTGTATGGCCGCTTTGTCTAATATCCGGCTGATGATCCGGGCTGCCAGCATGAAGAAAACGGCAATGATAAAGAATGATAAGAAGACCCAGAAACTTAACGCAATTCCCTGAAGGCCGTATTGCAGTTCATACCATTGAATAATTCTATGAACAAGATTGGGAATTTTGTATTGAATATCAAGAAATAAATAGGGAAAAATGTAGAGACAAAATCCGCCGAAAATAACCGATGCCAAGGTACAGAGCATACCAATGACAAAAAGGTATTTATGTTCAGGTATTGGGTTGTGCATAACGATAACCTCCAATAAAAAGCCATAATATTGCCAAAAATGACGTGATATAAAAAATACCTTCGATACCGACAATAGGATAGAAAGTTCCGGCAAGTGTTCCGCCAATAAAGATACCTAAAAATTGTGCGCTTGAGTAAAAACCCATTGCTGTTCCCTTGGCTTCTGTTGATGCGGTTTTTGAAACAAGGGAAGGCAGGGCTGCTTCAAGAAAGTTAAAACCAATAAAAAAGAGTGTTACCAGTATACTAACAAGTGTTAATGTAGGGTGGAACATAGCCAGCATAAATTGGGAAATCAAGATAAGAACAATGGAACATCGGACAGCCAGAGCCATCTTTTTGTATTTCTCGGCTAAAAAAATACAGGGAAATAGCAAAATAAAAGCAATGAGCAAAATGGGTAAATAGAGGGTTGCTGCATTATTCAGGATAGGCTTGAGCAAAAAAGGCATGGTATAGAACATGGCTGTAAAAATTGCGTGCAAGGCAAAGATACTGAAATCGAGTTTTAATAAAGCGGGTTGTTTAAGCGCCGAAGATACCAGATAGCGAAGCTGAAACTTGTCAAAGTGCAGTGAATTTTCAGTGATATTATTGAAGCTGCTGTGCAGTACCAATAAACTTCCCAATGTTAAGAACGCTCCTGAAAGAAATACGCCTGAAAATCCCCATAAACTTGCAATCGCAGGTCCAAGAATAATTGCAGCGGCGGAAGATATGCCCATTGCTATGCCGATAACAGCCATGGCTTTGGTGCGATTTTTCTCAGAAGTAACGTCGGCCAATAAAGCAATAATGGTGCTTCCTACTGCTCCTGCCCCCTGTAAGGCTCGCGCGACAATAAGAAGCCAGATATTATGGGCAGTTGCGCCCAATAGGCTGCCTAAGCCAAATAGCAGTAACCCAGCTGTAATCACCGGTTTTCGGCCAATTTTGTCTGACCATATACCTAAGGGAATTTGGAAGATCGCTTGAGTCAAACCATAAATGCCCATAGCAATGCCGGCTAATGCCGGTGTGGCATGGTTGAGTTTATTGGCATAAATGCTGAATATGGGAACCAACATGAAAACGCTCAACATTCTGAGAGCGAAAATTCCCGACAAAGATAATGTGGATTTTAATTCAGAAGGTAAAGGTTTCATGATAAATTAAATGTTATTAATGAATATGAAGTTGACAAGGTATATATAATACAAGGTTGGGCTATGGTAATCAAAAAAAATCAATGTGTTCGCTTCATCTTGATCGGGATGTTTATTTTAGAATTATGTGCTTGCCAGTCATCTCAGGCACCCATGGTAGATTCTGCGCCCGTACCAATGAGCTGGTCAGAGCAGCAGAGGCAAAAAGCAGCTATAAAAAGCTGGGTAGCTGAAGGCGGATTTGCCGTAAAGCAAGGCAGTAAAGGGTGGTCTGGATCATTTGAGTGGATTCAAAAAGACTCTGCTCATTATGATCTGCATTTTTATGGTCCTTTTGGGACAGGAAATACGCAATTAACTGGTTCACCAGGTAACGTTGTCCTTGAAAATAGCCAGGGGGTAAGTAAAGCTGAAAGCGCTGATTTACTGTTATTTCAGAAAACAGGATTCCTTTTCCCTGTTTCCTATATCTATGACTGGATTCGAGGAATTCCTGCAAAAAAAGACGCTAGAAATTTAAATTTCGACCAGTATGGAAGATTAATTGACTTTCAACAAGGGGGGTGGTATATTTTCTATAAAGGAT
>Ga0206107_1000076_pt1 | contig 100433 bp, 70 predicted proteins | sample 2B0metagenome_FD_148652 | JGI IMG/M metagenome (GOLD analysis project Ga0206107, IMG submission 148652) | Enriched microbial communities from leaf-cutter ant dump, University of Wisconsin, Madison, United States - 2B0 | ecosystem: Environmental > Terrestrial > Nest > Insects nest > Nest dump...
CGTACATCCCGCATGATCCGACGGTTGGAGTGGAGTGGAGTGCGTTGGCGGGGGAGCATGCGAAGTCGCTGGCGGTGTGGCCGCAGCCGGCACGGGAGGTGGTGCACATCGCCTGGCGTGGCGATCTCCGTCGGATGCCACGCTCCTTCCGTCTCCACGATGCCACCGGTACGCTCGTCGCCGAAGGTGCTGTCCCCCCCGGCAGCGGCGAGGCACTCTGGAACTGCGCTGCCCGTCCGTCGGGCACCTATTTCTGCACCGTGCGTGATGCCGCTGGCACAACGCTGGCAGTGGTGCCGGTCATCGTACAACAGTAATTGAAGAACGTCTCGCAGTGTCTCGACGCTGCACCCTCTGTTCCTTGCCATTGCAGTGCAACTCACTCCTCTGCACGCTCTTCATTCATTCTCTCTCGGAGGTCTGTCATGAAGGCTCATCGTGTGCGACGGCACCACCCGTCGCTTCGCCTGCTCGTCTCGTTGCTCTGCTGGTTGCTGCTGCTGCTCTCTGCCCCGCACCTGTGCGCGCAGGGATATCCGGTGGACACCAACCAGTTCATGATGCGTCCCTACGGACCCTTGCCTGCCAGCGCCTACGGTCTGCGCCCACTCTACGGTCTGAACCCCGGCGAGTTCTGGATCGGCACTTATATCGAGAGCGGTCCGCCCCACGCCAAACCGCGCGACTGGGCGGGATTCTGGGGCTGGGCCGACACGATGGGGTTCCGCATTCTGGAGAGTCGGGAGAATCTGGTCTGGCACCTGAACGGCGACACGACCGCTGTTGACTCGCTGATCGCAGCAGCGCAGGGGCACGATGGCGCGCAGTGGCACCAGCGGGTGATCGCCGAGATCAATCCGGTGGACGTGATGGGGTTGGGTCAGGAGATCGTGCTCTTTCCGTTCGATAGCATGCAGTCGTGGTACTGGAAGAATCTGTTTGTGGAGCGAGGTGGAGGATCGAGGACCCTCAACAGTACAATGCTCGATGACTGGTCTCGCGCATCGAGCGAGCAAGTCTACGATAGTATAACAACGGCGGGGGGGGACACGATTCTGAAGAACATGGCGATGAGCTACGATTCGGTGGAGCAGAACCGTCGGTGGCGGGGTGCGCGTCCCTCCGATTATCGGGTGTGGGCCGGGTCGTTTCCGAAGCAGCATATTCGGCCGTTCGACCCCCGGTTCCTCTATATCCTCGTGCGTGGGCATCTCTTCGATGAGAACAATGGAGGGTTAGGTTATGATTCTAATGCAGCCGATGCACTCCTTGCTATTGACATTGTTGATGAGCGGGACAGCGGCACGCTCTGCGCACCACGGGCGGCAATCGTCGATTCCCTCTCGCACGCCGACAGCCTCATCCAACGGGCGGAGATGGTTCCAACGACGCAGACGACTCGTTCCGAGCATGTCTATCGTACCCTCTACATTACCAAGAGGATGCTCCAGCCTGATACTACAGGAGTAGGAGCAAGCATCTCACCAGAACGTTGGAACACCTACCGCGACGCGCTGTTCGTTGTGGATATGCTCCACGACTCGCTCGGACTCTCCGGCCCCTGGAGCAAGAGCTGTCCCGACTGCTACGCCAACGAGAACCAGCACCTCGAACAGCGTTTCGACCTCCGCGTTCGCTGGACCGGCCGCGAGAAGCTCGCCCTCCGCTCGGTCATCCTCCGCGATCAGCAGGCCCAGCTCACCCTCGGCACCCTCCAGCGCGACGACTCCGCCGCGCTCCAGCTCCGCACCACGCTGCTGCACCGCACCAACCGCGTCATGCGCGGCCCGCGCTGGCTCGCCTCCCCCGCGCTCGACGATTCGGCGAACCTCGCCAACAGCGAGAGCGACTATCAGGACCGACGGAAGAAAATTATCCGTCTCTACGTCGGCGATGAGGGGGCCAGCGCCACCGCCAGCAGCTTCAACTTCGTCGACAGCCTCCTCTACCGCACCTTCTCCGGCGTCAACGCCGACGACCGGCAGCGCGGGCTGCGCGCCTGGCACGGCGGCAACGGGGGCATCAAGCCCTACCTCTCCAGCCACGACGCCATCACCGCTGAAACCTACGCCTTCGTCAGCCCCGACATCAACGCGCCGTGGCTGGGCCATCGCTTCAACGCCACGTGGTTCGGCGTCAGCCTCGATGCGCCCCCCTCCATCCGCGAACACAACGGTGGGCGCTTCCACATCCCGGAGCTGCTCCTCACCGAGGACTCGGTGCGGGCCGCCACCCGCCTCCTGCAACGGCAGGGCTTCGGCATGAACGTCGACGGCCGCTACAGTTGGCCGATCAACGTGCAGCAGGTGCTCCACCTGGCGGAGGATGCGCGGCGCTCACGCCAGAGCGGCCACCCGCTGATCCAGTGGGTCCAGTCGATGATCCAGATCTACCTGCGGTGGCGCACCGATGCGGGTGAGATCGGCAGGAACGCCGCAAACACCGCCGACAGCGTCACCACTGTCACCACCGACATCTACCGCGACACGCTCTTCGGCCACCTGCCGGAGCCGTCCGAAACGCGCGCCCTGCTCAACATGGGGCTGTGCTACGGCGCGCGCGGCGTCCATTACAGCCAGACGGGCTTCTACAACAACGCCTATGACGCAACCCCCACCGTCGTGAACGGGGACACGAGCTACAACTACAGGGGGAGCGATCTTGGCCTGATCGGACCGACCCTCACCGACACCAGCGATATCACCAATGTCGTTCTCCGCACCAATGGTCTGTCTCCCTCCTGGAGCGACACCATCCCCGGGATGTACACCGGCTGGGCAACCGCCCGAAAGGGGGTGCAGTGGCTCAACCGGGTGTGGGTTCCCGGGGTGTGGCAGTACCTGAAGAACCTCCAGTGGCGCGACGGCTACTCGATCCAGTTCGCCGTCCCCCAGACGTGGGGTTCCTTCGTCTACCGCGACAGCGCCACCCTGGCAGAACGCCACACCAGGGTCTCCCGCCCGCTCGATACCAGCGACATCGTGCGGAGCGTCCGCGCCTACGACCGCCTGGGGCGGCGCGACGCTCCCGAGGAGACCTACGTCGAGATCGGCCTGTTCGACTCGGTGCCGAACATGATGCACCCCGGCTACGACACCAACCACCTCTTCGTGGTGCAGCGCCGCACCTTCGAGCGGCCGGACGACGTGAACTCGGCCAGTCCACGCGGCATGCTGATGGACTCGCTGGCCGAGTGGCGCAAGGTTTTCGTCCAGCTCCACATCTCCCATCCCGACAACAGCCTTTACAACTACGTCCGCGTCCACGAGCTTGCCGCCGACACCACGCGCGCGCCCTGGATGGCCAGCGCCCGCCAGGCGCTCGACACCGTCGTCCACACCGACAGCGCCTTCTCCCTCTGGATGCGACCCGGCGGCGGCGCACTCCTCCGTATCACCTTCGTCAATCCCGGCGATACGGTCGTGGGCGACCTCGCCTTCAACAACGCCAAGCACGTCTTCTTCGACGGTCGCCGCTACCACGCCGTGGTCGCCCACTTCGAGGGCAACGCCAACGACACCTCCTCGATCAACGACGTCATCGACTACTACTGGAGCAAGCCCGTCGATTCGGTCGAGCGCCGCGTCGAGTGGAACGCGCCCACCCAGGTGAGCTATCCGCGGGACATCTGCGATACCATGCGCTCCCGCAATCGTCACCCCGCACTCACGGTGCGCCGCATCGGCGACAGCACCCTTGTCACCGTCGTCTGGAGCGCCTACGCCGGCGTTGGCCCCACCCCTCGCCGCCAGATCGTCACCCGTTCCATCCTGCTCGACAGCGCCGGGATGGTGGCCATCCCTGTCGGGACGATGGAGACCATCGGCTACTACAAGGGGGAGAACCCCGCAGCCTTCGGTGCCTGGGGAACTCCCACCGTCTGCGCGCTCGACGGCGCGGACGTCTTCGCCTGGAGCGACTCGGCCACCGGCATCGTGGCGCGGCTCCGCACCCGGATCACCACCTACGCCCAGTGTGCTGCCTCCTCCTGGAGCGACTGCGACACGGTGAGCAGGAGCGTGGCAAGCGCCACGCCGTACATCCCCCTCTACGCGCAGTTCCCGTCGCTGCCGCCGGTGGCGCACGTCGCCTCGCGCGACTCGAACATCGGCATCGCCTGGGAGCAGCACGTTGCCTACCCCATCCGCCAGGGCTTCTTCATCACCTACGGTACGGGATCGCTCATCTACTACAAGCGCCTGGTGCACAATCCCGGCGCGCCGATTCTCACCTCGCAGAACGACTTCGTGGTCACGCCGGTGGGCACCTTCCGCCATCCGAGCCTCGACCTCTGGCAGGATGTGTGGTACCAGTGCTTCGAGGGGGTGGCCTACGAGGAGGGAGTGCCGCGCACCTATCCCTTCTCCGGTGCGCTGGTGCCGCAGAACCTCTGGTTCCGTCCGATTGCCACCGAGACGCGGCTGCGCGGGGGGTGGAACCCGTTCTGGGACTCGATCGGCACCACCTGGGGGTGGGCGTTCTACCGCCACACCGCTCGTCTCACCTTGAGCGACATCGCTTCGGGCGAGCTGTGGCCGAGCGCTGCACCGCTGAACGAGGTGATGGCCATTGCCGACACAGCGGACACGGCGCACTTCGCCGTTGCCTACGCCGAGACGGCTACGCTGTGGGACAGCAGCAGCGTGCGCCACCTGTGGCAGACGCAGGTGCGCTACGGCACCTCGACGGCCACGCCCGGCTTCCCGAAGCACTACAGCATCTCCGGGTACCATCCCGCGGTCTCCGGCACGGGAACGAAGCAGGCAACGCGTGCGGTGACGCTCTACGAGAGCGACAGGCAGGCGAACCGCGAGGGGAACGCGCGGATCGGTCCAACCCATCAGTTCTTTGCGCGGCTGGGTCGCCCGCGCGGCTACCTGGCAACGGGTCGTGAGGTGATGCTGCTGGACAGCTTTCGCATCGGCGCGACGGTGGGGATGACCGACCTGTGGCTGAGCGATGAGGAGGCGAGCCGTCCGCTGGAGATGGCCGCGCGGTCGAGCACGAGCGCGCTGATCGACACGCTGGCCGCGGCAGTGGGGATGGTGCGGAGCGCACCGTTCAGCACGCACGACAGCGTGACGGTCGGGGTGCGTGCGGTGGGGTGGCTGAACGGTGACAGCACCTACCTGACGAGTGTGGGGATGGTGATCAACCTTCGGTGGGAGCTGGTGGAGGAGTCCGGTGGAAGCGTGGTGGCGGTGCTGGACTCCGCAACGCTCGATGCGCTGCATCCGGTGCACGACAGTCTGGTGGAGCGGGAACTGGACCTGGTGAGCGGGAGCTACCGCGTGCGCCTGGTGGTGGACACGGCGGGAATCGTGCCGATGGGGTTGAGCGCACAGGAGAGCCGGTATCCGGTGACGGAGACGTCGATGTGGGTGGAGGAGCTGGCGGCGAAGCTGGTGCGGCAGGGTGAGGCGCGCGGCGCGCGAGTGCGGCTCGACGTGCAGCCGAACCCGGCGAGCGACCGTGCCGAGGTGCTGGTGTCGGTGCCGAACGAGGGGGAGGTGCGGGTGGTGCTCCACACGGTGGAGGGACGAGTGGTGGGCGTGGCCTACCAGGGAGCGTTGGGTCGAGGCCGGTACAGCGTGCCGTTGCGGTTGTCGGGCCTGGCGGCGGGAAGCTATCTGGTGGAGCTTGTTGCCGGTCGCAACCGCCTCACGCGCCAGCTCATCGTGCGGTAGCCGGGGAAGCCTCGGCAGAGCAGACAGCTCCCCTGCGCTCGATGGTGGGCGAAGCGAACGACAACGGCCCTGCGGCATTTCTGCCACAGGGCCGCATTCGTTTTCCGGGAGTCCGGCTCGCTGGTGCTAGCAGGCCGATCCGGAGGTTCCCGCTACAACGATAGACATGGGATCACCTCCTTGAGACAGGGATTGTAGATGTGCACGACCCGCGCCCTGAACATCGTAGCCGTGCTGCACAATTGCGCTGCAAGTATACAACGCTCCGCCGGGCGAGCGCAAGAGCATTCTTGAGACTTCTCCGGGGTGGGAGGAGAGCTTCCTCCCCAGCATGCGCTCCACCCCTTCCGGTGGACATCAGGAGGGCTAGAACCCCATCAACACCTTTACATCGCAGTCGTCGGTCTTGATCGTGATCGTGCGCGATGTGCGGTCCACCTCCATCGACTCCACACGTTCGGGGCGGAGTGCCGCGCTCTCTGGATGCTCCACGAAGTCCATCAACACCATCCAGTCCTGTTCGGTGAGGGAGACGGTGGAGGTTGCTCCCTCCTGCATGATGGGGTAGAACTGAAGCACGCGCTGCAGGAGCGTCTGCCCCTGCTTGAGATGAAGAGAGGGTTCCATAGGGTTGTGTTGTGTCGTATGTTGAGATCGCAAATCAAGATACAGCCCTCTTCCCGGAACGCTGCGGCGCACGTGTGTGTTGGGGGTGATGCCTCGCGTCAATCCCCGGTATTCCAACCAACAGGACCATGGCAACTCTCACCGATCAGATTCAATCGCTGCTGCAGGGGGGCGGAGCTGAACAACTCAGCTCCAGGCTCGGCATCGACAGCGGCACACTTGCAACGGTTGCGCAAACCGCGCTTCCGGCAATCATTGGTGCGCTCTCGCACAACACGCGCGAGCCACAGGGTGCGGAGAGCCTCAGCACCGCGCTTCGGAACGACCACGACGGAAGCATCCTCGACAACCTTGGTGGCCTGCTCGGCGGTGCTGGCAACGGTGCGGGAATCCTCGGCCACCTCTTCGGCGCACGGCGCGAGGCGGTGGAGGAGGAGGTGGGGCGGAGCACAGGAATCGATGCCGCAACTGTCGGAAAAGTGCTCGTGACCCTGGCGCCACTGGTGATGGGCTGGCTGGGAAAACAGCAGCGCGCGCAGAACCTCGACGCACAGGGCGTGGGCCAGGTGGTGCAGCAGGAGCATGCCGAACTCCAGAAACAGGACACGGGCGGGTTGCTCGGTCGCTTCAGCTCGCTGCTCGACAGCAACAACGATGGCAGCGTGATGGACGACGTCGCACGCATCGGCGGCTCGCTTCTGGGACGCACGAAGTAGCGCAACGAACATGCCCACCAGTGCGAGAGATAGTTTATTATTGAATGGCTCGTTCGGTTCGCACACCGAGGTGGTGCGGAAAAACGGGAAACAACCAACAATCAATCCCCACGATCATGACCATGCACCCGATGCGCGCTACCCTGATGATTGCTGCGGTGGCGCTCTCCAGCCTCGCTGCCTGTAAGAAGGCTCCCGACGACGCAACGCTTGCCGCGAGCGTCAAGAGCAAGATCGCTACCGACGTGCCGGGAGCTACTGCTGTGAATGTTGAGGCAAAGGAGGGTGCCATTACCCTGACGGGGACCGTGGAGAACGAGGAGGCGCGAGGGAAGGTGGAGGTGAGCGCAAAGAGCGTTGACGGTGTCGCCTCGATCACGAACAACCTCACGGTGCAGCCGCCACCGCCACCGCCGCAAACGTTCGCTCCCGACACGGAGTTGAAGACGAAGGTGGACGCAAACCTGAAGCGCTACAACGTGGCAGGCGTCACGGCAACCGTGACCAACGGCGAGGTGGTGCTCACCGGCACGATCAAGCGCAACAAGCTGCCCGACGCAATGAAGGCCGCCAACGAGGCTGCGCCGAAGAAGGTAACAAACCAGCTGACGATCAAGTAACCCCTCTGGAGCACAACAATGGCAACCACCGAGAAGTATCAGGCACTTATCGACATGGCCCGGCAGGGGGGCGTCGAGAACCTCGACACGCGCGAGGAGAACAACGTGCTCTACCTGACGGGCACCGCCCCCACCAGCGAGCTGAAACAGCAACTCTGGGACGAGTACGGCAGACTGGACCCCGATATGCGCGCGGGAGATCTGATTCTCAACATCGACGTGGCGGGGGACAGCGGCCAGTACTACACCATCGAGCGGGGTGACACGCTCAGCGGGATTGCCGCACGGCACAGCGGCATCTCGTGGCAGCAGATCTACGAGGCAAACCGCGACGTGATCAAGGACCCGGACAAGATCTACCCCGGACAGAAGATCAGAATCCCGTCGGAGGGGTAGAGAGGCGCAGTCTCACGACAGGGCGAGGCCGGACCTGCATTATCGCAGGTCCGGCCTTCACGCATTTCCGGGAGCGATCAGTTCGAAGCGGGCTGCGGCGTTGGGCGCCGGTCCACCCCCATCCACGCGTTTGCGGTGTTCAGCTCCGCCCTGCCAAGCGACTTGAGGTAGAGGAAGATCTGCATTTTATAGGCCGCAAGGAACGAGACGAGTGCGCGCATCAGCCCGAGACCAAGCGGCTGATCCCTTGTGGCGGGATGGAGCGAGACTCTGTCGAGAAGGTCCTGGTCGGTCACCTCGGCGAGGAGGGTGTGGATCTCCACCATCTGTGCGCGCATCGCCTCGGGGAAGGTGTCGAGGGTGACCTGCACTGCCTGCTCGCGCCGCGCCTGGTTGAACTCGCCGGTGAGCGAGAACTCCACGGAGATCTGAATCATGCTGCTGATCGCCTGCAACGTCTCAAGGAGGCTGCGCTGGCCAGGCGTGGGGCGATGGTCGAGGTGGGCAGGGTCGTCGATTTTCTCGGCGAGGTGGATGATGATGGCGCTCTCCTTCTCGGCGAGCGTCAGGATCTGCTCGATGTGCTGGCGACTGGACATGTGGTTCCCGGAGATACGTTGAAAGGAGTGACAAGCGTCTGCGAAGCTACACAGTCGAAGGGTTGCTGAGAGAGTTCTCTGCTCCCCCTCTGAAGCTGTCACCTCCTGCGACTTTGCGTTTCGTTCGGGGTCCTTGCCAGGGAGATTCTCCACGCCTCCCTCTCTCTTCATGCACGCGAACCCACCTCCTATGCCCATTGTTGTGCGACTCCTGCCCCTCCTTGCATTGTTCGGACTCCTGTTCGTCTCGTGTCCGGGATCACGACGATGATCCGGTCGGCGCTGGACAGGCGCTTGTCGGCACGTTGAAGGGAAGGGGGGAGTTGCGCGAGTGCAACGGGACGATTCTCGATGACGCTTCAGGTGTCGTGGTTGCCGTTGAGGGAACGCCCTTCACCACCGCCGATGGCAACTGGCAGTTCGATACGTTCCCGGCGGGCACCTATATCATCACGCTCAGCAAGAGCGGGTTCGGCGAGCACCGGTACCCCAATCAGCGGTTCGTTGGGGCGGTACGGACTACGTCCCCCTTGCGAGGATGTACGGACCTTCCTCCTTTACCGTAACAAGCTTGCAGATGTCGATAGAGCCGCGCACCAAGGACTCTGCCATTCGGCTCCGTTTCGACGGGGTACTCGGCAACCCCATGCCTCCACGGGTTCCGCCGTACAGCTATGCCGATATCGAACCCTTGAACATCCTGATCTATGTGGGGAGTGATGCGTCGGTTTCGGAGGATCCCGAGCACCATTCCTTCATGATCTATGGGCGGAGTAGCGTGGACTCGCTCGGATTCAGGGCGAACTACACAATGCAGAGCACCGCAGAGTTCCTGAAGAACTCGAAGGGAGGGAAGACTCTCTACGCCATCGCCTATCCCGGCGTGTACCGTACCGGCTACATGGACCCTATCACTGATCTTCCAATCTATGCCGGACCTCCGCTGCCAGGGTCGCCAGTTGCGTCGGCCAGTCCTTGGTAGCCGGCAGTCCAGGTTCGTTTTCTCCGCCCCGTGCATTCATCGGCACGGGGCGTTCCGTTTGTCCCGTATCTTCACCGCTTCTCTCCCCAATCACGCGCACGGAACGCAATGACCATCGGCAGCGACATGGCCGGCACGCCGGCATACACGAAGAACAACGACACGAACCGCGAACTCCTTGCCGGCATTGCCGCGCAGGACGAGCGGACGCGTGCGGGCGGTGGTGCAAAGGCCGCCGAGCGACTCCACAAGCGTGGGAAGCTCACCGCGCGCGAGCGCATCGAGAAGTTGATCGATCCCGGCTCGTGGTTTATGGAGGTCGGACTCCACACCGCGCACGGGATGTACGCCGAGCAGGGTGGAGCACCCTCGGCCGGGGTGGTGACAGGGGTTGGGATCGTTGAGGGACGAACCTGCATGATCGTTGCGAACGACGCCACGGTGAAGGCCGGTGCGTGGTTTCCGATGACCGCAAAGAAGAACATGCGCGCGCAGGAGATCGCCATCGAGAACCGGCTCCCCACGATCTACATGGTCGATAGCGCCGGCGTCTTCCTGCCGATGCAGGACGAGATCTTCCCCGACAAGGAGCACTTCGGTCGGCAGTTCCGCAACAACGCGGTCATGTCCTCGATGGGCATTCCGCAGATCGCCGCCATCATGGGGCCGTGCGTTGCCGGTGGTGCCTACCTGCCGATCATGTGCGACGAGGCGATCATCGTGGAGGGGAACGGCTCACTCTTTCTGGCCGGACCCGCTCTCGTCGAGGCGGCGATCGGCGAGAAGGTGGGCATCGAGGAACTCGGCGGTGCGGGGATGCACTGCTCGCTGAGCGGCAACACCGACCACCGGGCGAAGAACGACGAGGAGGCGATTGACCTCATCCGCAGCATGGTCTCCCGCTTCGGACCGGAGCTTGGCGAGCACCGTCTCTTCGACCGCATCGATCCCGTTGCGCCGCTGTTCGATCAGGAGGAACTGTTCGGTGCTGTTGCGCACGACCGCGCCCGTCCCTACGACAGCTATCAGGTGCTCGCCCGTCTGCTCGACGGTTCGGAGTTTGACGAGTACAAGGCCGAGTACGGACGCTCGATCATCTGCGGCTACGGTCGTATCGACGGCTGGGCGGTGGGGGTGGTGGCGAACAACCGCGGCATTACCCGCACCGCGCGCGGCGAGATGCAGATCGGTGGGGTGATCTACAGCGACAGCGCCGACAAGGCTGCACGCTTCATCATGAACTGCAACCAGCGCCACATTCCCCTCCTCTTCATTCAGGACGTGACGGGCTTCATGGTTGGCACCCGCGCCGAGCAGGGGGGGATCATCAAGGACGGAGCGAAGATGGTGAACGCCGTGGCAAACTCCACCGTGCCGAAGTTCACGGTGATTGCCGGGAACAGCTACGGCGCCGGCAACTACGCGATGTGTGGCAAGGCATACGACCCACGGCTGATCGTTGCGTGGCCCACGGCGAACATCGCGGTGATGGGGGGGGCACAGGCGTCGAAGACGCTGCTCACGATCAAGATGGCGCAGCTCGAAAAGGAGGGGAAGACGATTGGTGAGGCCGAGCAGCGGGAGATGCTGGCGGAGATTCAACAGCGTTACGACTCCCAGACCCATCCGCTCTACGCCGCCTCGCGCCTGTGGGTGGACGCGATCATCGACCCGCGCGAGACGCGGAGCTGGGTGTCGCGCGGCATCGCGATGGCGAGCCACAACCGGGAGATACCGCGCTTCAATCCGGGGGTGATCCAGGTGTAGAGTCCGGGTCGCTGCGTGGCGATGCTGCCGGTCTGTTCCCCGCGGCCTGGACTATGGACACGGCGTGGTCGGTCTGTGGCCGGGCATGCTCCGGCATCCTATTCCGGTACCAGGGTGCGTGCGTAGGCGATTGCTTCGTCGAGTGTGGGGAGGATATGCTCCGGGCCGATGATGATGTCGAGTCCTGAGCGTTCGAGCGCGATCAGCGGCTGCGCGTGGATCTCTGCAATCAGCAGATGGCGGCCGCGCCTCTGCATCCGCGCGGCCAGCTCTTCGAGCGCGTGGAGTCCAGTGGCGTCGATGGCCGGGACGTTGCGCATGCGCAGGATACGGACGCTCGGGGTTGCCTCGATCACGCTCATCGCCTCCTCGAACTTTGCCGCCGCTCCGAAGAAGAGGGGACCGTTCACTTCGTACACGTCGACATCCGGCGGCAGCTCGGGCGTGATCGACGGTTCGTCCTCGCCGTCCTCCAGTTCGCGGGTGATCGCTCCAACGTTTGTGACAACCGCCATGCGGCGCATGAAGAGGAGCATCGCCAGCCCCATTCCCACCTCGATGGCCACGGTGAGGTCAACAATCACCGTCAGCAGGAAGGTCAACACCAGAACGATCACGTCGCTCCGCGGACTTTTCAGCGTCGCGCGGAATGAACGCCACTCGCTCATGTTGTAGGCCACCACGATCAGGATCGCTGCAAGGCAGGAGAGGGGGATCAGGGCGGCCCACTGGCCGAGAAAGAGCATGATGAGCAGGAGCATCAGCGAGTGGATCATCCCTGCGACCGGGGTGCGCCCGCCGTTCTTGACGTTCGTGGCGGTGCGGGCGATAGCGCCGGTTGCCGGAATGCCGCCGAACATGGGGGTGATGATGTTGGCGATGCCCTGGCCGATAAGCTCCGTGTTCGAGCGGTGCCTGCCACCGATCATTCCGTCGGCTACCGTTGCCGACAGCAGCGACTCGATGGCCGCGAGGATGGCGATGGTCAATGCCGGGCCGACAAGCGAACGGATCGTCTCGAAGTCGATGGCCGGAATCGTCGGTGCCGGAATCGCGGAGGGAATGCTGCCGAACCGCGAGCCAATGGTCTCGACGTCGAGGTGAAGGAGCTGCACCACCGCCGTTGCAGCGATCAGGGCGACGAGAGGTCCGGGGATGCGGTGGGTGAGCCGTGGCCAGAACACGATGATGAGCAGCGATCCGGCTGTTACCGCGAGCGCCGTCGGGTTGATCGAGTCGAGATGGGCGATGTAGGCGCTCCATTTGTCGATGAACTCCGAGGGAACGGCCCCCATATGCAGTCCAAGCGCATCCTTGATCTGTGAGGAGAAGATGATAACGGCAATGCCGCTCGTGAAGCCGACGATGAGTGGGTGGGGAATGAACTTGATGATCGAGCCGAGGCGGGCAAGCCCCATGAGAATGAGGAGGGCGCCGGCAATCATACAGGCGACGATCAGGCCACTCTCCCCATGCTTCTCGACGATGCCGTAGATGATCACGACGAACGCGCCCGTTGGTCCGCCGATCTGGACCCTGCTGCCGCCCAGTGCGGAGATGAGAAACCCCGCGATGACTGCGGTGATCAACCCCTTCTCCGGCGAGACGCCGGAGGCAATGGCGAAGGCGATAGCGATGGGGAGGGCAACGATACCCACGATTGTGCCCGCGGTGAGGTCGCCGACGAACTGTTCCCGGGTATACCCCTTGAGGGTTGTAAGTAGCTTCGGCTTGAACATTGCAACTACGGTTCCTGCTGATACGCCGCCATTTCTATCAAGGTCTCATGGTACGTCATTCGATGGTAGAAGGGAACAAGTCTTGCAAATACAACTATCTCCAAACGCATCTGCACAGGGGTGGGCATACAGGGTGACGTATGATGGTCACCCCGCTCCCTTGTGCCCGAATCATGCAGTGTAGAAGTTCTGGGCAGGGAGGCTGTGAATGTGCCAGCGGTGTGAACGGTTGCAAAGCGTCGCCAGCACGTCAGCGGAGAAGACATTACTGTTGTTCCACACCAAATCGGTCGTGTGTGTTATGCACCTTGGTTGTTGCCTGAGCGTTCTTCTCGTGGCCCTTGTTCCTCTCACTGCGGTGGGGCAGATCGAATCTGATTCCCTGGGTAGAGAGTATCGTGATTCCAGTCCACGGCAACGCTCGCACGAGTATGGGCAGGTGGTTGCCGGCTATGGATACGACCAAACACATGGTCCACGGCTTGGCGTTGGTGTCTACGAAGTGCCGGCCGCGGGACACCTCACAGGGTTCTACGGCTATGGCTTCACCGGCACCGTCGACGCCCGCTTTGGTGAAGGGCGCACGGTGATGCAGCCGTCAATCGGCGCACAGTTCTGGCTGCTGTTCCTGACGTTCGGTGCCGAGGTTGCCGCTCCTACAGATTTTACCAGCGTGTGGTGCGTGCCGCGATTGCATCTCGGCCTTGGATTTTTTGGGACCCGCCTGACCTTCGCTATCGCACTGGCGCCGGAGCTTCCCGAGGGTATGGGACGGCTTGGAGCACAGCTTGAGGTGCCGTTTGCCAAACTCTGGGAATCGCGATGGTAGAGACGACGATGCTGGGCGGCGTAGCGGAGTGCCGGGGAGGGGGGAGCAGAACCTGTGTGTTCAAAGCCAGGGGGCAACGCGCTCCATCCCTTGAAACAGCAGCGCAGAATCGTTTGGCGGCGCAGACGCGAGAGGCCAGTACCGCTGCATGATGACTGCATCGCCGCCGGTGAGAGTGATGGGGGCAGGGCCGGTGCCGTTGCAGGCCGTCCAGAGTTCGCCGGCAATGGCTGCCGCCCCCCACGTCGTTCCCATCACAACGCCGTTCCTTACGGACTGCTCGCTGGTCCGCGCTGGTAGGGATCTGTCGGCACCGAGCGGTCCTTCTTGTGCATCCTTCCGCGTCGGCATCAGTTGTGGCCGTGGGGTGTAGGGTTCGATCAGTGGGAGCGCCGGTATACGATTGTGTAGTCCCTCCGCTGTGGTGCGAAATCCCGACATGATAGCTCCGAACCGTGGCATGCCGTTGATCAGCGCATCCACCGTAATCGCTGTGCCACACGAGATCACCACGCCGTCCGCGCCGAGGCCGAGCAGATTGAGTACCCGGTCGAGTCCGAGCGTCTGTGGTGTGTCGTAGCTGTTGCCGATGAAGTCGAGCAGTGGATCAGGCGTGATCTCGCGCACGGTGCAGACCTTTCGCACTGCATCGAGCCACCCCTGCCTTGCCGGAGCTGCAAGTGCGATCACGGTTTCGCTGGCGTTGCGGAGCCTGCGTACAATATGGTTGCCGTCCTCGAAGCGTTCCTGCTTCCACGCCTGTCCCGTACGCTCGGCAAGCTTTGCCATGGTGTTGCCGAGTTCGAGGTAGAGAGGCATGGTCAGGTGCGGGGAATCGTGGAACGGCAAGGGGCGGCAGACGAGACCTGCTGGAATGCTCTACACGGCGAGGGGTGGAGCCGGGCAAGGAGATTGTTGCGGAGGGAGAGTGCCATCAGCCCTGAACGGCGAGGACTGCGGCGTGCAGGTACGCTGTCTCCGGCATCAGTGGATGGATGGGGTGGTCGGGGGCTGCGCCACGCTCCTCAAGAATGGTCGCGATGCGATCTGCCCGCCACAACGACTCACGAACGATCTCGAAGAATGTTTCGCGGGCGATGTGGTGCGAGCAGCTTGCAAGAAATGCAACCCCGCCACCTGCAACGGCACGCAGCGCGGCGGAGAAGATCTCGACGTACTTCCTGCGCGCCGCCGGAACGTGTTTGCGCGAACGGGCGAAGGGAGGTGGGTCGGCAATTACAAGGTCGAAGCGGCGGCCAGAGTCGGCAAGATCGATCAACGCCTCGCTCACATCCGCCGTGTGGGTCTGGAGAGCGGGCAGACTGTTGAGAGCACGATTGCGTTCGAGCGCCGCAATCGCTTCGCCGGAGCTGTCGACGGCTACCACCTCCGAAGCCCCTGCGTGTGATGCGTGCAGTGCGAACCCGCCAACGTTGGTGTAGAGGTCCAGCACGCGCCGGCCCGTGGCGTACCGGCGCATCGCAATCCGGTTCTCCCGCTGGTCCAGGAAGAATCCGGTCTTCTGCCCTCCGAGCGGATCGACAGTATACTGGAGTATCCCGTCGGAGATTGTTTGTGGAGGCGCATCGCCGCGTGCCAGCCCAACGTTCTGTGGCAGCCCTTCGAGCGTGCGCAGCGGATGATCGTTCCGCTCGACGATGCCCGTGACCCCCTCGATCTCCATCAGTGCGTCGTAGAGCATCTCGCGCCGCTGTTCCATGCCGAGTGCCGCGATCTGTACGGCGCATACCGCGCCGAACCTGTCGACGATGACACCCGGAACGCCGTCCGACTCGGAGTGCAGGAGTCGATAGGTGGTGGCCTGTGGATAGAGCTGGCGGCGGAGGGCGAGCGCACGGTTGATGCGTGCGCGAAACCATTCGCTGTCGATCTCCTCGTTGATCCCGCCGGTCATCCTTACCGCGATCAGCGAGTGGGGATTGTAGATCCCCGACCCTACCGCTCCGCCGTGCGAGGCCTGCACGACAACGCGATCACCCGCCGCAGGATTGCCGTCGATGCTGGCTATCTCGTTGCTGAAGATCCACAGGTGTCCGCGCCGCAGGCGTCGGTCGTCGCGGGGACGGAGGGTGATTGTCATGGTTGGCGTCGAGTTGCTCATGCCGGTTGGTCCGCTGCCATCTTCCGTATCCGCGCGTACTCCTCCTCGAACTGTGCGGCAACCGCACGGTTGTGGATGATCAGCATGTTCTCGTCGTTGCTGCGGTCGGCGCTCGTCGTGAAGTTGTAGCTCCCCAGCACCGTCGTCTCGCCGTCGATGATCATCACCTTGTGGTGCATCACATACTTGTTGCCGTCGCGCAGCATGGATGCTCCGGCATCGGCGAGGCGACCGCGCTGTCCTCCGGTCGCATCGGATCCGCGCGCCTCCACCACTCCCTCCACCTTTACGCCTGCACCCTCACGTTCGATAAGGGCGCTGGCAATCGAAGGCTCGGTGAAGCTGAACGCCATGATGTGGATGCTCCGCTTCGCTCCCCTGATTGCCGCCACGAGTTTTGGGGCGATGCGGTCCTCCGGCGCAAAGAAGTTCTCGATCCGCGTTCCACCCACCGAGAGGGTTGGGTGGGGAGTGCGGGCCGGGGAGTCGGGACCGAACTTTCGCATCTCGAACATCTCGGCGAACTCCGCCCCGTAGTTCTCGGCAAGTTCGCGCGAGTCGATGCGCACCGCGTTGTTGTTGTTGCGCCACGAGCAGTTGTCGGTGGCGTTCCACGAGCCTGCCCACACCGTGCGCCCATCCACCACAAAGAACTTGTCGTGCATCAGCGCGCTTCGTTCGTCGAACACGACGGGAATCCCCGCCTCGATCACCGCCTGCATCTCCTCGTTCTCCCGGTAGTCGCTGTCGCTTACGATGCGCACGCGAACCCCGCGCCGTTTTGCCGCGATCAGCGCGTCGGCAACCCGTTTCGATCCCAGTTCGTAGAGCGCCGCATCGATCGACGTGCGCGCGGTTGAGAGCATTCGGGCGCATGCACGGTCGATATTCGAGGTATCCTGTTCCGCTGCCTTCGCGTTGTTGGCATAGCAGTGGCTGAAGTAGACGCTGATGCCCGCCGCCGAAGCTGGTTCGGAACTGGTGCGGTCGGTGTCAACGTTCACAACCTCCGGCTCGCGCGGCTCCCTTTCACGGTTCAGCACCGTGCGAATGAACCAGACGGCGAGCGCGGCAAGGAGCAGTACACCGATGATGATGGCGAGTCTGCGACCGGGAAATTCGCTGCGCTGGCGTGGACGGCGGGGCATCGGGTGGGGGAGAGTGGAGGCTGCGGTTCAGTCGGGAGCGTTGTCGGGCAGGGCTGCTTCCAGCGATTGCATGAGAGACTCGAACGGATGTCCGCCGTCGATTGCGCGGTTCAGACGCCGAAGAAGCTCCAGCATATGGTCGCGCTGGGCGTCGCTCGGTCCAAGCGCGATCATGCGGTTGGCCCAGCGCACGGCGCGCTCGGCCTGGTCGTCGTCGAGCGCGTCGAGCAGGTTTTCGTCGTTTGCGAGGCGTTCACGCCATTCGTCGTCGGTCATGGGAGGTACAGCGTCGATACGAAACCGAACCAATAGGGGCAGGCGCGTCCTTTGGACGATTCTCCGGCAAAGATAACTTTGCCCTCTGCTCCCCCACTGCCGGGGAGCACGAATTATCAACACTCACACACTGCAAGGCACTATCGCCTCGTCATGGTTCAACGTGCGTGCCGGATCGCTGTCGGGCGCAAGGTTCACCACGACGCCATTCACCCAAGCCTGTTGTTGATGAGACGATCAATCTCCGGCGCTGTCTTGCTCGCTGCTCTCTCCCTTGCAGCGCCAGCGGCCGCCAGCGCCCAGATTACCGGAACACCCCCGGTGGAACCTTTTGCGGACGCCGACGCGGTCTCCGATGTTCCCGGCGCTCCCTACTTCCTCACACCATCCGCTCCGGCCGCACCTCTTCCGTCGATGCTCTCGGCCATGCGCGACGCGCGGCGCCCGGTGCCCGGCGACATCCGCAGCGGGCTTCGCAGTTTCGGGGATGGCAGCTATCTCCGCTTCACCTCCGGCTATACCCATCGCACCGTTACCCCTGCCCCTTTCGGATTGAAGCTGCGGGCGAGTGAAGGACGCGATGGCTACTCGAACACCGGCATGGCCGCGCAGTCCACCCGACTCTTCCAGGTGGACAGTTCGCTGGAGCGGGTGGCCGACTGGTACGCGGCACACTACGGCTTTCAGTTCGAGTATTCGCGGCATCCCTTTGGAGCGAACGGCGTTCGGGACACAGTGGTGGTGGCCCGCGCAACGCGGTCGATCAACAACTGCCTGGTCACCGTTGTCATCTGGAACCCCACGGGAGTTCCCCCCGCACCGAAGAGTCGGCGTGGACGAAAGGGAACGGCCCCGGTTGCCGAGGGATCGGTGATCGAGCGGACGAGCGTGGAGATTCAGGAGCGTGCCTTCCGTCCCCGCGAGGAACTCGTGGTGGAGGGTCCGCGCGCGATGGTCGAGTTCACGTGGCGCGTTCCCTACCGCAAGCAGATCGTCAGCGTCAGCCATCGCTACCAGATCGACCCCTATTTCCTCGCTGCGGTGATCGAGCAGGAGTCGAACTTCAACGCGCAGGCGATGTCGGGCGACAGCGCCATGGGGCTGATGCAGATGATTCCGGGAACCGCTGCGGCGATGGGGGTGAGCGATCCGTTCAACCCAACCCAGTCGATCAACGGTGGTGCGCGCTACCTGAAGGGGATGCTCCGCCGCTTCAACGGCGATCCCGAGCGTGCCCTTGCCGCGTACAACGCAGGTCCCGGCAACGTTATCAAGTACAACGGTGTGCCCCCCTTCGCCGAGACTCGCAACTATGTGCGGCGGATCATGGGGCGGTACCGCGAGAAGGCCGCCGGACGGCTGGCCGCGCGGGCACAGTTCCGCAAAACCTGATCGGCAGGGAAATGTGAGCGATGAAGTGTGGATGCTGAGGTAAGGGTTGGATTGCCCGGTTCTTCGTCCATCGGTCATTCATTCCTCATACGGCATCATGCGTTCTAACAATCGGCCTTCTTCGGTGTTTTCTCTGTTAATGGATACTCTCTCTCGTTCGCTTCTCCTCCTCTCCGCATTCACGCTTCTCCTCGTCGGCAGTGTGCAGGCACAGCCCCGGAAACGCGACCGCACTCCGCGCTCGGGGGGCGACTCCATCGTGGCCATCGTGAACGGGGCGGGTATTCCGTGGGCGATGTACAACGATCTGGTCGCGGATCAGCAGAACTATCAGCGTCAGGAGCTGGGCAGGGAGGCCGAGGTCGACCCTTCAACCAGGGACCAGCTTCTGGTCCGTCTGATCGAGGAGGAGTTGATGCGCCAGGAGGCGGCACGGCGGGGGATCGTGGTGAGCGAGGCGGCGGCGACATCGGTTCTTCTGGCAAGCCCGCCCGACTTTATCAGCAGGAACTTCGTTGACAGGAACGGGGTGTTTCAGAGGGAGATTTTCCGCCAGGCGGTGCTGAACCCCGAGTCGATTGCCAACTTCGTGCAGGTGTCGGGGAAGAGTCGGGAGCAGATCATCACCAGCTGGAAGAACGATGTCGACAAGCTGATCCGCTACATCCAGAACGAGGAGATCCGCCAGCGCCTGAGCGACTCGCTCGTGAAGGCGAAGCCTCTGCTCCCGGCAGCGATCCGCGCGCGCTATATGGCCGAGCGCACCCGGTTCGACGGTTCCTTCATCCGCATTCTCCACTCGACGATCCCCGACAGTCTGGTGCCCATCGGCAACGATGAGGCACTGCGCTGGTATGAGACCCACCTCGACGACTACCGCTTCCCGGCCCAGCGTGAGCTGTCCACCCTGATTCTTCCGGTTAACCCCCTGAGCAGCGACAGCGCTGCCCAGCGCGACCGACTGGAGCAGATACGCTCGCTGCTTGCGTCCACTCCCGTGGAGCAGCGCCCGGCGGCTGTTGAGCGCATCGCCCGCACCCTTGTGGCGGGACGGTTCCCGAACGAACCGATTGGTCTGGACCGCATCCCCATCGGTGTGCGAAAGCAGGTTGCCGAGTCGCACAAGGGAGATGTCCTGGGCCCGTTCCCGACGAGTGAGGAGGGGGACCTCTCGTTCTTCTACGTTCGGGGAATCGAGTCGGGGGGGGACACGGTTGTGCGCGCCCGCCATATCCTGCTGAAGGTGGAGGGTGTGGAGGAGAACGCCGACTCGGTGATGCGCGTCTTTGCCGACACGCTCAGGAGCCACCTGACGACGGAGGCGGCGTTCGAGGAGGCGGCGCGCACCTACAGCGCCGACGCGCGGGAGGAGGGTGGTGATCTGGGATACCTGGGTCGCGGAATCGCTGTGCGGGAGTTCGACAGCGTGATCTTCGCCGGGCCGAAAGGTGTGGCGCTTGGTCCGGTCCGAACGCGGTTCGGCTACCATCTGGTGTGGATCATCGACCGCAGCGCCACAAGCTATCGTCTCCAGGAGCTGCGCGTGCCGCTGGTGCGCATCGGCGACGCCGCAAAGAAGCGCGTGATGGCCGACGCCCAGAGCTATGCCGCCGCGCTCAGCACCGGTTCCCCCTCGGCAGACTCGATCTATCGCGAACTTCGCGGACGGTATCGCGACGCGGTGGCCGACACGTCGATTCTGGGGAGACTGGATCTGTACGGTGACGGCATCACGGCCAACCAGTTTGCCTACACCGCCGACCGCAACGACGTTGCGGTGATTGAACTTGGCGGCAACCGTGTGATGGTGGCACAGCGTCTGCGTTCGTGGAAGGCGTCGCTCGCCACGTTCGAGGCGGTGAAGATCAACTTTGTGATCCCCCAGGCGCGCCGTGAACGGCAGCTTGCGATGCTCCGGGATGTTGCAAAGCACGTCGGCGATACGATGACCGCCGATATGGCGCTCGGACTCATTCGGTTGCGGGCGCCGCTGGCCGAGGCGTTCATGGTTCGCAACCAGCCCATGACCCAGCCGCCCGACGAGGAACTGAGCATTCTCGACACGCTCTTCGAGCGGATGGGAGACAGCAGTGTGAGCGGACCTGTCCAGGGAAAGCACGGCTACTACTTCCTTCGTATCGTCCACAAGAGCTACGCTCCCACCGAGCGGGACTGGGTGGGGGATCGCGAGGCGTTTACTGCGGACTACACGGCACGCTACCGCAAGAGTTTTCTGGACGAACTGCTCGCACGCCTCCGCCGCGATGCCGTCGTCGAGGATCGGCGTCCATTCACCGGCATCATCTATAAGGCAGCAACGCCGAAGTAGCCGGAGAATCGGAAGAAGAATGGTCGGCAGCGGAGCATCTCCCTGCCGACCATTCTCTTTGGGTACTCGCGCTCACGCTGGTATCGCCAAGGTTCAACAGAGTGCAGGGGACGAAGGTGTGGCCGACGATCTGTCCGTCAGGCTGTGATAGGACGAAAAGGGGGCGGGCGTCCTCTGGAGGTTGAAGCTCATGTCCCTGCTGGAGCGTGCCGCTGTTACGATGGCCTGGTTGAAACGTCCGTTCCAGACTTCTCCTACGGTGGCAGCAACGCTGTGCCCCGTTGCTCCAGACTCCACTCACTCCTCTCTCCATCAACCGTAGCACCAGATGCATTGTTTCTCCCGACTCTCTGCCGGATTCCTTCTGCTTCTCTGCCTTTCACCCACCATTGTGAGCGCGCAGTGGGAAAAGGTCCGTGGACCGTTTGGTGGTAATCTCCAGACACTCTTTGTCCATGAGACGGGCATCTATGCCGGAACCTACTCTGCCGGGGCATTCCGTTCCACGGATGATGGCCGCACGTGGCAGTCGCTCGACACCACCAGTCGGCTGCCGAGCGTCCTTTCGTTCCATGCTCATGGAGGGCTGCTCTATGCCGCCACATCGGCAGGGGTTATTCTTTCGGAAGATGGGGGAACACACTGGCGTCTCCTGCGCGGTGAAGGTTTGCAGTCGACGATATTCAGCAGTCCGCCCCCGGTCTACAACCTTGCATGGCAGGGGGAGACGATGTTTGCATCGGTTGGTGGCGTCGGTGGGCAGACGATCCGCCGCTCCACCGATGGCGGCGATACGTGGCAGTCAGCCGGTACCGGCGCGGTTCTCTCCAACTATCTCGCGCTGTATGCGGACGACTCGGTGTTGCTCGCCGGCGGCACCGGCGCGGTTGAGGGGGCGATCTATCGCTCCACAAACGGTGGCAGCAGTTGGAGTCGCGTCGCGAATTTCACCTATCACGACGCGCGCAAGTTCCTGCCGCACAGCACCGGCATTCTTGCCGCAACGGACAACGGGCTGTATCGCTCGACGGATGTCGGGGCAACGTGGACCCATCTCGCTGGTGCCGGTATCGACATCATGGACATCACCGAGGCACCTGATGGAACTCTCTACACGGCATGTCCCAACGATGGCGGAGGTTTGTATCGTTCGACGGATAGCGGCACAACGTGGACGCGGGTCAACAAGAATCTCCCAACCTATAAACTCCAGTACCCCACGGTCAACGTCGTCGCTGCAACGTCGAGTGCGGTTCTCTGCAACCCCTACCTGGACGGTATTTACCGGTCGAGCGACGGCGGTGCCAACTGGAGCCGCTCCACCGCTGGCATCGCTGCCTCGAATGTCGTGGACATTGCTGCCGGAAGTGACGGGCTGTTTGCTGCTACCGACGGCAACGGGCTACAGCACTCCGCCGATCTCGGCGCAACATGGCAGAACGTCGGGCCTGGATTCGCCTCACCTCGGGTAACGGCAGTTGCTGCGATGGCGGATATCGTCTTCGCCGCAACGACGGCCGCCAGTGGTTCGAACAGCGAGTCGAGGCTGTATCGCTCCACCGATAACGGAACGAGCTGGAGGGAGTTCTCGTGGACACAGAACAGCCGGATCAAGGCGATCCTGCTCGATAGCGGAGAGGTGTTCGTTGTCACCAGTGCCAGCGTGTCCCGCTCCACCAACAACGGTGAGTCCTGGAGCAGTGCCGGTACAGGCCTTCCAGGGGCAACCATCAACGTCATTGCTGCCGACAGGGGAAGGCTCGTTGTCGGTACCAGCGCGGGCATCTATCGGAGTGTGGACCGCGGAGCCACGTGGACAAAGCTTGCTGTTGCACCGGGAGGATCGAACGATGTGCTCTCGGTGGTGATGGTGGAAGACACGATCATTGCTGGAACGGCGAGTGGCGGGATCTGTCGCAGCACCGACGGTGGCGCAACGTGGACGCGCAAATACGGGAGCAACGCGATCCCGGCGATGATCCGTGCAGGCTCCACACTCTTTGCGAGCGGTGGTTCCTTCGGTGTGGTGCGGTCAAACGATAACGGTGCGTCATGGGAGCTGTACAACCAGGGGCTTTCGCGTATCGGTCCCGTTGACTTTGTCTTTCATGGCGGATATCTGTTTGCGGGAATCGGCTTCGCGTCGATTGCGCGTCGTGCCGTCGAGCCAGGCACCGTTGGTGTTGGAGGGAGCACGGTGCAGGCTGGCGCAGCAGTCATCCACCCGAATCCGGCGACCGGACGCAGCGTTCGCGTGCAGTTGCCGGCGTCTTTGAGGAAAGGTGAGGTGCGGCTCTACAGTGCTGCTGGCGCTGTGCTTCATGCCGAGCCGCTCGTTGAAACCGATGCTCTCACACTCGATGTCACCCAGCTTCCGGCTGGAGTGTATGTTGTGCGCGTCTCCGGCGATGGGGGAACGGTGTACGCGGGCCGTCTGATCGTTCTGTAGAGTCGGCACAGCCGGAGAACCCGAATGCCCTTTCACGAGGGAACGGTTGTCCCGCGTTCTCTCGCAACAGTGATTTCATCGACACGCCTTCCATGTCCCTTCCGCTGCTTCTCGCTCCATCGATTCTCTCCGCAGACTTTGTCCGCCTCGCTGAGGACATTGCGCGCATGGAGGAGGGGGGAGCTGACATGCTCCACGTTGATGTGATGGACGGGCACTTTGTGCCGAACATCACCATCGGGCCGCCCGTCGTTGCGGCGATCAGAAAGGTGACGGCACTGCCGCTCGACTGCCACCTGATGATGGCCGACCCCGACCGTTATCTCGAAGCATTTGCGGGGGCTGGAGCAACCACCATTACGGTGCACGTGGAGGCGTGTCCCCATCTCTACCGCACGGTGGAGCGGATACGGCAGCTCGGCTGTTCACCCGGGGTCACGCTCAACCCGGCAACACCCCTTGGAGCGCTGGAGGAGATTCTGCCGCTCGTCGATATGGTGTTGCTGATGTCGGTGGAGCCGGGTTTTGGTGGCCAGGCCTTCATTCCCTCGCTCTACCGCCGTGCCCGCGCCCTGCGCGCAACGCTCGACGCGATTGGCAGGAGCGATTGCCACATCGAAGCTGACGGAGGGATCAAACTCGAGAACATTCGCGAGGTGGTGGCGTCAGGCGTGAACGTGGTGGTGAGCGGTAGTGGCGTGTTTGATGGTGGTGATCCGGTCGGCACGCTGCGCGCCATGCGGCGCGAGGTTGCGAGCGGAATGGCGGTGTAGGTCCGCAAGGCGCGTCGATCCGGCTCTCGTGCGAGCAAAAATCTCTACTTTCTGCTCGCTCATCCCTCCTGCTTCTCTACCACTATGTTCAGGAGAGTGTATGTCGCGATTCACCTATCCGCACACGATTGACAACGGTTTCGGCGAACGCCTGACGTTTCTGAGACTCGTGGACGACGGCGATGGAGGGTGCCTTGAGGTGGAGAACGTTGTTGCTCCGGGCGCCGGACCTATCATGCACGTTCACCACCATCAGGCCGAATCATTGACGGTGCGGGCTGGTCGTATTGGTTATCAGCTGCTGGGGGAGGAGGAGCGTTACGCCGGGGTGGGGGAGACGGTGGAGTTCAAGGCCGGGGTGGCGCATCGATTCTGGAACGCCGGGGAGGAGCCACTGCACTGCACCGGATGGATCAGGCCGGCCCACAACATCGTCTTCTTCCTCGACGCAATCTTCGCCTCCACAAAGGAGAACGGCAACGGCCGTCCCCATCCGGTCGACGCGGCGTTTCTGTCGCGTCGGTATCGCCGGGAGTTCGCGATGCTTGCAGTGCCGAACCCCGTCCAGGCGCTGCTCTTCCCGATTCTTGTGGTTTTTTGAAGGCTGACAGGGCGCTTGAAGAAGTATCGCAACGCGCCGGCCCCTGTCACCGGTTGAGTCTGTATACCCGATAACGCAACGAGGGATGCGCCGTTTCGGTGCATCCCTCGTTCATTTCACTACCTTTCCGTGGCTTAGCGCGGATCGTCGGTGACGAACGGCAGCAGTGCCAGGTGGCGAGCGTACTTCAGCGCGGTTGTCACCGCGCGCTGCTGCTTCGGCGTCAGGCCGGTGATTCGCTTCGGCAGCATCTTGCCCTGATCGTTGGTGAAGCGCGAGAGGAGCTTCACGTCGGTGTAGTCGATATACTCGACACCCTTGATCGGGTTGCGCCGGCGGCGCGGCGGCTCGGGGCGCTGGGGACGGTTGATGCCGTCGGGGTTCCGGCGGTCGCCGGGGGAGGTGCGTCGCATCATGGCGGGCTATCGTCCTGTAGAGTTTATGCTTGGCTGTTCGTCTCGGTGGCCTCGGCGGTCTCAGCCCTGCGCGATGCGCGCGCAGCCTGCGACTTCTGGAACCGCTGGTTGAAGCGGTCGATACGCCCGGCGGTGTCGATCATCTTCTGCTTGCCCGTGTAGAACGGGTGGCACTCCGAGCAGATCTCCAACCGAATGTTGCCGACGGTCGAGCGTGTAATGAAGCTGTTGCCACAGACGCAGGTAACGCGCGCCGCGACATACTTGGGATGGATGGCGTCCTTCATGATATCGGTTCCTGTACAGTTGTCGTGTGTAGGGGCTTGTGTTCGGGCGGCTGCCCTTACGCCTTGACCGCAGCTTCCACTTCGGCAAGGTCCTTCACCTTCACAAACCGCTCGGCAAAGCGGTAGGTACCCTTCCCGGTCTTCTCGGCCATGATGACCTTCACCGAGATCACGTCGCTGGTGACCTTCTTCTTGTTCTTGTCGCCGAATGATTGCGTCTTTGCCATCTGTCTTCCTCTGTTGGTATTATGCTCACACCACGCGGCGTGTGACCGCGACACAAAAGGCACCCGAGCGAGGCTGGGTGCCGTGCATGCGGTCGTCCGCACGCGGGCGGCTTCTACGAATTGTACGAGCGGATACGGCTTACAAACTTAGGGATCGATTCCTCTCGATCAAACAATCGTGAGGGGCGAATCGGTAAATGGTTGTTGGCTCTGCTTCGCCGGCTGTCGTCAACCCTGATGTGCAGGAGGCGGGGGTCGAACCCGCACGGGTGTTTAATCCGCCAGATTTTGAGTCTGGTGCGTCTGCCAATTCCGCCACTCCTGCGTCTTGTCCTCGTGGACGAGGGGTGCAATGATAAGAGATCGACACGGGACAACAAACTGCTTCGGCGCAATTTTCATGAAGAATTGCACGCGAGCAGGAGCAAGCCCGCGTCGTGGCGCGCCTGGTCTGACTCGATACGGAACGCAGAGTATGTGCATCTCACCACGCTGTGATGCACGAACAACGCCCGGAGGAACCGCTTCCTCCGGGCGTTTCAGTCTCTGCGATGCACGTCTGGTTCCGCCCCGTTCCACGAGAGGGAGGGGCTTCACGGAATCAGGCCTCTCCGTCCACCGGAACAGTCTCGGCAATCGCCTCGGCGTCGCTCGGCTCGTCCTCCTCGGCGGGGACGGCTGCGGCGCCGGTGATGCGGTCATCGTCGTTCATGCGGATCAGGCGAACGCCCTGGGTGTTGCGTCCGAGCACGCGGATGTCGGCGATGTGCTGGCGGATCACCATCCCCCCCTCGGTCATCACCACAATGTCGTCGCTGTCGCCCACCTCCTTCATCGCCACAACAGGTCCGGTCTTGTCGGTGACGTTCATCGAGATCACCCCCTTGCCGCCGCGCTTTGTCAGGCGGAAGTCCCCAACGACGCTGCGTTTGCCGTAGCCCTTCTCGCTCACCACCAGCACGTTTGCGTCCTGGCGGCGCACCGCCACCATCTCGATCACGTAGTCCCCCTTCTCCAGCGTGATGCCGCGCACGCCTGCCGCCTGCCTGCCCATGTCGCGCACGTCGCTCTCGCGGAAGCGAACGGCCATTCCCTCGTGGGTTGCGATGAGAATGTCGCACGCGCCGTCGGTGAGGCGGGTGGCAACGAGGCGATCCCCCTTGTCCAGGTTGATGGCGATGATGCCGTTCGAGCGGATGTTCGCGAAGTCGCGGAGCAGGGTTTTCTTCACCGTGCCGTTGGAGGTCACCATGATGATCGACGAGCTCTCGGCGGTGAAGTCCTTCACCGCGAGGATTGCCGTGATCTCCTCCTCTTTCTCCTTCGGCAGCAGGTTGGCAAGGGAGCGTCCCTTCGCCGCGCGCCCCGCCTCCGGGATCTCGTAGATCTTCAGGCGGAAGCAGCGCCCGCGGTCGGTGAAGAACACGAGGTAGTGATGGGTGGAGCCAACGAAGATGTGTTCGATGAAGTCATCCTCGCGGGTCTGCATTCCCGTCACTCCCTTGCCGCCACGGTTCTGGCGGCGGTAGCCGCTCACCGGGAACCGCTTGATAAAGCCCTGCTTGCTGATCGTGACCACCACGTCCTCCTGGGCGATAAGCTCCTCCATCGAGAAGTCGCGGTAGTCGTAGATCACGTCGGTGCGGCGCTCCTGGCCGTACTTCGTCTTCAGCTCCTTCAGCTCCTCGCGGATGATTTCGAGCTGGAGTTCCTGTGAGGCCAGAATCGACTTGAGCTGCTCGATCGTCTTCAGCGTCTCGCGGTACTCGTCCTGAATCTTCTGGCGCTCGAGGCCCGTCAGGCGCTGGAGGCGCATGTCGAGAATCGCCTTCGCTTGGATTTCCGACAGACCGAAGTTGCTCATCAGGCGCTTGCGTGCGCTCTCCGGGTCCTTCGACTTCCGAATCGTCGCGATCACCTCGTCCAGGTTGTCGAGCGCGATGATGTAGCCTTCGAGGATGTGGGCGCGGCGCTCGGCGGCGTCGAGGTCGAACTGTGTGCGGCGAACGATCACCTCGTTCCTGTGCTTCAGGAACTGCTCCATCGCATCCTTCAGGTTCAGCACCTTTGGACGCCCGTCCACCAGCGCGAGCATGTTCACGCCGAAGGTGGTCTGTAGCGAGGTGTGCTTGAACAGATTGTTCATCACCACTTCGGGCGTTGCGTCGCGCTTCAACTCCACAACGATTCGCATGCCGTCGCGGTCCGATTCGTCGCGGATGTTGCTGATGTCCTCAAGCCTCTTCTCCCGCACCAGGTCGGCGATCTTCTCGATCAGGGTTGCCTTGTTGACCTGGTAGGGGAGTTCGGTAACGACGAGCTGCTCCTTGCCGCTCTTCAGCACCTCGGTGCTGACGCGCGCACGAATCACCACGCGACCGCGTCCGGTGCGGTACGCCTCGGCCACGCCGTCGTAGCCGAAGATGATGCCGCCGGTCGGGAAGTCCGGCGCCTTCACGTACTTCATCAGCTTCTCCACCGGAATCTCCGGGTTCTTCGAGAGGGCGATGACGCCGTCGACAATCTCCGCCAGGTTGTGCGGTGGGATGTTGGTGGCCATGCCCACCGCAATGCCGCTGGCGCCGTTGACGAGCAGGTTCGGCAGCGCCGCCGGGAGCACCGACGGCTGCTGGAGGCTGTCGTCGAAGTTGGGGACGAAGTCGATGGTGTTCTTGTCGATGTCGCGCAGCATCTCCATCGCCACCGGCGTCAGGCGTGCCTCCGTGTAGCGCATGGCTGCGGGGGGGTCGCCGTCCACCGAGCCGAAGTTCCCCTGACCGTCCACGAGTTCGTGGCGCATCGAGAAGTCCTGCGCCATGCGGACGAGGGTGTCGTAGATCGACGCGTCGCCGTGGGGGTGGTACTTGCCCATCGTCTCGCCGACGATACGGGCGCTCTTCTTGTAGGGGCGGCTTGCTCCAAGGCCCAGCTCGCTCATCGAGAAGAGGACGCGGCGGTGAACGGGCTTCAGGCCATCGCGGGCGTCCGGCAGCGCCCGTGCGACGATCACCGACATCGAGTAGTCGAGATAGGAGGAGCGCATCTCCTCCTCGATCGTCACCGGAATAAGACGTTCTGGTGCTTTTGCCATGGGGACATCGTTATGGTGTGAAGGTGGTGTATCGTTCGGCTCGTGTGCCGAACCTGCTGGTGTTTCGTTGTTGATCTCATGCATTGGAGGCTCCGGCGGGCAGGGTCAAACAGCGATGGAAGGAAGGTCCGGGATAATAACCAGGACAGAGGAATCAGGACAGAGGAGCGAGGAGAAGAATTCTTCCGATGCTCATTGCTCGTTGCCGTGCGTCTGGAGGGGGCACACAGGGGTTGTGTGCGACCATCGCTGTTATTCCTGCGCGTCGGTTGTCCTCACCGCGCGTTCCTGATACAGCGTCTCGATCTCGGCGAGCTGCTCCACGGTGTTGATCCCCTGCACCTCCACGATGTCGGGGGTGCGCCACGCCGCAACGCGCTCGTTGCGTGCCACCAGCCAGCCGATGATGTCGGTGAGATAGTACTCGTTCTGCGCGTTGTCGCTGCGGAGCGCGCGCAATCCTTCGAGCAGGGCATCGGCGCGGAAGAGATAGATGCCCGCGTTGATCTCGTCCACCGCAAGCTCGTTCTCGCTGGCGTCGCGGTGCTCGCGGATGGCGCCCACCGCGCCGCTCGCATCCCGGAGGACGCGGCCATAGCCGGTGGGGTCGGGAGCCGTGGCAGTGAGGAGTGTTGCCGCTGCCTTCTCGGAATGGTGGAGCGTGATGAGGTGGCGCAGTGTTTCAGCGCTGAGCAGCGGCACGTCGCCGGAGAGCACCAGCACATTGCCCTCGAAGCCGACGAGGAGCGGGGCCGCCTGCATCACTGCGTGGCCGGTGCCGAGCTGCTCCACCTGTTCGGCGATCTCCACACGTTCGCCGAAGACCTCATCGAGGTAGGCGCGCACCACTTCGCGCCGGTGGCCAACGATGGCGATGATCCGCTCCGCTCCAGCCTCCGTTGCCTGCCGCACCACGTGGTCGATCATCGGTCTGCCCCCGACAGGAAACATGACCTTCGCGCGGTCGGGATCGCGCATCCGCGTTCCCTTGCCGGCAGCCATGACAACGACCGCGAGCGGAGGGGTGCCAGGATTGCTGTTCATCGGTCCTCCAGCTTGTACTTCTTGCGGAGTGCTGCGGTCTGCTTTCGCGCTGCGGCAACTTCCTTGGCGTAGTTGAACTGGGGTGTGCCGCTCAGGGGGAACTGCACAATCAGGCTGTCGGCGCCGATGATGCGGCCTACAAGGTCGCTTGGGGGCTGGTTGCCGTTGCGCGCCTGGCGTTGCCAGAAGGTGATATCCCGCGCCATCGAGTCGAGCACCCCCAGCAATCGCCCTCCGTCGATCTTGAAGTGGGCGGTGCGACCATTTGCGTCGAACTGCCATCCTTCGGTGCGCGTGGCGCGCGAGGGGAGGGAGAGGGTGATCGACTGGTGGAAACCGTTCAGCATGTCGGCCAGCATGGGGCGGGTGGTCTCGTACTCTTCGCGGAGGCTGTCGGCTATCTCGGCAATCTGCGCATCGTTCATCGCTGCGCGGACGCTGTCGTCCCCCGCATGCTCCTCGGTCGCTTTGGGTTCGGGGCGGAGCCACACTGTAATCGCCTCGCCATCGTTCCGTACCTGCAGCGGAATGCCCCCGTTCCCATCGATCTTCAACGCTTCAAACGAGCGGAAGTAGCCGGTGCCGCGGAACTCGATTCGCCCATCCGCCAGCGTCTTGAACGTCACATTGCTCCACGCATCGATTCCCGGACTGTTGAGGATGGGGACGAGAAACTGCTGCACCTTCTGCTGCTCGTGCTCCGCCTTCGATCTCCTGCTGTCATCTCCAAACATCGCGAGCATATCGGGCTGCACGATGCGGAGCGTGACCTTGCCGCTGCCATCCGGGTTGATGGTCATGGTCTGTTCGGTCTCAAGACAGCCATAAAATGTGGCAACGGCCAGAAGTGCAAGTATGGCGGTGGCCCCCGATCGCGCACCGTGGCGGTTCGGGTGGGAGAACTGACATTGTGAACTCATGAACTGTAGGATGGGGGGAGAGAGTGCGCGTTGCGGCTAGACGCTGAGATAACGGCGTCCGGCGAGCTGCTCGTTGCTGGTGCCAACAATGCGGTTGTTGCTGTCGACGTGCACCACCGTTGGATGATGCTCGCGTGCCTCCTGGTCGCTCATCGCCGCGTAGCTGATGATGATCACGAGGTCGCCGACAGCCCCCTTGCGTGCTGCGGCACCGTTGAGGCAGATCACCCCGGAACCTGCCTCGCCCGGAATAACGTAGGTCTCGAACCGTTCGCCGTTGTTCACGTTGACCACTGCCACCTTCTCGTAGGGGAGCAGATCGGCGGCCTCCAGCAGATCCGTGTCCACCGTCAGGCTTCCCTCGTAATGGAGGTCCGCCTGTGTCACGGTGGCGCGGTGAATCTTGGACTTGAACATGAAACGATTCATGGGCGCGAGGGCACGAGTGGTATGAAAGACGTGCACGGGAAAACGTGCAAATGTCGGGATGCAGGGGAGACGGATCAAGTAATTGTGAATTGCACTTTTCCGGGGCAAAAAACTCGAATTGCGCCGAAAAAACAGCACTCTTGCGCGCCCGCGGCGGTGCAGCGTTCCGCGCCACCGTGCCTGGTATCCTCTTCACCGTATCGCCATGGAGTTCCAAAAAAACAGAGAGCGCAGTTCGACGGAACTGCGCTCCCACAAGCGGCGATTTCCCACCGGCTGCCAGCCACCGGTGCCAGCGCTATCCAGGGCGTTCCGTTCCAGCAGTTCTGCGCCGGTCGCGGCGGACCATCCAGAGCAGCACGCCTGCAATCACGAGCAGACCTCCCGCTGCGGGAGCAGCGTACTCCAGGCCGAGTCTGAATCCCGGTTCCCACTGAATCGAGGTGGTGCCGAACAGTTCATCCTTTGTCTCAACCGGCACCTCCGTCATTGTCCAGACGCTTGCGCCCGATGCCCACCAGTAGATTCCCACACCGATGGCCAGCACAAGCGCTCCCAGAGCGATCACTCTCTTCTTGTTCATGGAACAACATCGTTGATGATGATTGGAACGGGAGAACCCCGGCTGCAACCGACCGATTCTTCGGCTATGCTCCTGTGGACCCGAAGAGCTTTGCAGTGATTTTGATCGTCTCGCCCACCTTGCTTCCAATCGTTCCGCGCGAGCCGGAGATGTTGAAGTCCTTCAGCGAGATGGTGAAGGTTGCGGTGATCGACACCAGGTCGCCGGGAGCGCGTTCGCGGGTTTTGTCCGACTCGGGGATATAGTTGAGTTCGATGGGGATCGTGAGGGTCTTCTCGACGCCATGCAGCGAGAACTTCCCGGTGACGTTCGCGGTCATTCTGCCGCCGTTCACGCGCGTGTTCGACACGGATGTCACGGTGAAGGTGATCACCGGGTAGCGCTCTGCGTCAAGCCAGTCGGCACCACGCAGGTGGTTGTCGCGGGTGGAGTTCCCCGTTTTCATCGTGGAGACCGCCACTACCACCGTTCCCCGCAGCGATGAAGAATTCTGCGGGTCGAGAGTCAGCTTCCCCTTCACCGTCTCCGCTGTTCCCTTGATCTTCTCCACCGGCGCATCGCTCAACCATTCGAACTGGTTCTTCCCGACGTCGTTGCTGAGCGTGATCGTCTTCTGTCCGCTCCCCGGCAACCCCTGCGCGTAGGCGCTGATGGAGGCGGTCATCATTCCTGCAAGGATGATCGAAGCCTTCAGGGTGGTTGTGCTTTTCATCGTTGTCGTTGGTCGTTAAATGATTGGAACCTGAATGTCTGCTGTTGCTCAGTCGGCCATACTTCCGCTGGCGCAGGGGCCGGCGTCGGACACGAGCCGGGGGGTGCTAATAGAAGAGATGGAACTGCACGGTGTACTGGCCCATGCGATAGACATCCTTCTTTGTGAAGAGCCGGTACTCCGGGCGGATTTCGAGGAAGGGAATTGGAAAGAACTGCGTTCCCACGACGATCGACTCCGCTTCTGTATCCTCCAGACCGGGGAGAACCGTGCGTCCACGCTCGTAGCGTCCTTCGAGGGCGAGCCACGGCGACACCTGGTAACTGCCTTGCACCATCAGGTTGGTGATCGAACGCTCGGCAGCGTTCTTCGAGAGCATCACCTCGGCAGCGAGCGTTGCCTGGTCGGAGAGACCCACACCGGCAAAAAGGTTGATCATGCGGAAGTCGCCGTTGACCAGCGCCGAAGCCCCAACCTGTCCGTTGATTCCTTCGTCCAGAAGCTGCGGCCAGAACTCGATGCGTCCCGAGAGCGTGGGCCTGGTGCTCTGCACGGTGGGGTCGGCCTCCGAGAGGCTGTGCGCAGAGAACATGCCGATGCTTCCGCTCACCCAGCTCTTCTCGTAGTTGATCTGGATTCCAGGCTCTGCAAAATTGGGGGGGATGAGGTAGGAATTTGAGGGTGCGTTGCGGCGGGTGAACATGGTGTGGTCGTCGTACCGCACCCCGATGGGGGGCTGGAAGTTGCCGACCTGCAACGATGGCCAGAGAACGTCCGGCTGATAGAGCACCGCCCCCTCAACCTGCCCCTGGCCCGGATACCGCGTCGGCCCTGCATTGTACATCACGTACCCGCGCAGCTGTTCCTCGAACAGCGTTACGCCCGCATAGGGGGCAAGCTGCATCGGTATCACCCTGCGTGGGGGCAGACCGGGGGGGATTCCAAGCCGCGCAACCTGTAGACGTGCATCGAAGCCGAGCGTCAGGATGTTGTCGATGTACGTGTTGGAGGTTGCTCCAAACAGCGCTTCAAGGCCGTAGTTGCTCGGATTGAGGGCACCGGTCTGGTTCATGTAGCCCCATCCAAGCTCCGTTCTGATGCCGCCGCCGGTGGGACTGAAATGGCAGGCCGAACAATGCGTTCCCGTCAGCAGCGAGAAGCGGGGGAGTGCAAGAGCCGATGTGTTCGCCAGCGTCAACAGCAGGGCGAGCAGCAGTCCTCTCCGCTGGCTCATCCTCATAAAACCCTCACACGGTGCAGCGGTGCTGCGACGTTTCCTCCGTGCGGGGGGGTGGATGTACGTTTGTATAGTGAATTCCATCAAAATCGTATGGTCACGGTGTTCTCTGCTGCGTTGAACGTCGTCGTGTAGCGGGTCAGCGGTGCGGGTGCGGGGCCTGCCAGGTTCTTTCCGTCGAGGTCGAACTCGGAACCGTGGCAGAGGCAGAGGATGATGCCGTTGTTTGGCGCGTTCACAGCGCACCCTTCGTGCGTGCAGCGCGAGGAGAGCGCCACATAGGTGGTTGCTGACTGGCGCACGACGATAACCGGGAATCCATCCGGTCCATTCAGCCGGGTGATAACGCCTGTGGCGTCGGTGTCAAGCGAGGAGACATCCACCTTCACTCCGTCGTCTGTTGTCGGTGTCGAGCCGAACGTCTCGGCAATTTCACACCCCTCCAGTATCGGCGCACCGACACCCACGATGGTAATTCCCGCCAGCGCACTGATGCAGTGCCCCAGAAACGCCCGTCGATTCTGGCTGCTTTGATCGTTGATATCGAGAGAGATCATTGCATGATAAATAGAGCCGCAGGATCCCGCGAACAGAACAATGGGGTGGCTGCTCGGTCACTACCTGAATCCTCGTGCAGGGGAAAAGTTTCAGTTGTTGGAAGAAAAATTGTCGCAACACCAATATCTGGTAGTAGGCTGCAATGAAAGTTGCTGTGTACCTTTCATCCCTGCCGGTCATTTTCATCTCCCCATCTTCTGCATGAAGCGAATCGCTCCTTCTCTCTTCCTGCTCCTCGCTCTTCTTTCGCTCTCCGGTTCGTTCTCCGGTTCGTTATACGCACAGAAGAAGGGGAGCAACCCTCCCTTCGTCGCGTTTCAGCTTCCATCGGACACGCTGCACTGGTACGGCGATGTAGGGCTTCAGATTCCGTTTGTGATGGCAAGTTTGAGTGTGCCGATGATGGAAGGAGCGATACTGGTGCACAGTGGCGAGGAGGAGGACGGTCCTGTGAAGCACTATGGGCTTATGCTGCTGCCCGTTTCCTCCAATGAGATCGACGATGGCTATGTCCGTCCCACCACAGTGTGTGCAGGCAGCGGCTCCAGTCGATGGTGCGAAACCATATACGTCGTCTTTCACAGGCTCGGACTTGGGCATCCGGCAGACCAGTGGCCGGGGCGGCGTGCGCGCGTGGGAAGCGTCTACGATCCCAGCACCCTGTGGAATGCCGAGGATCGCTTCCCACAGAATTGGTACCAGACGCGCGTCTGGATCAACGGTGCTCTGGCGCTTGATCGTTCCGGCACCCATTTCTTCACCGAGCGGCTATCGACTCCAGCCATGGCGCTGAAGGTTGCAGGGGGGATGAAGATTCGGACGCAGGTCTCCTTCAAGCCATTTGGTACAGCGAATGAATCGAAGTGGGTGCCGCTGCTCGACACCGAGCCAGCGGAGGCTGCACGCCTTCACCCCTGCAACGGGGTGGAGATCGTCCCATAGAAGCGGTGTATTCCACTCTCCATAAAGATCGTCTCCCTACCTGTCTTCCTCTTTATCCTCCTGATCCCCTGCACGGTCTCCGCCCAGAAGGGTCGCGATTCAGTGTTGATGATTCAGGGACCGATCAATGACACCATCCAATATTCTACTCGCTGAATAGAGTGAAAACGCTTTTTCATAGGATTTGCGCCGATTCCTCTGTTGCGTGGGTTCCTTTAAAGGCAGTGTTCGCAGAGTCGAGGATCAACATTCCAATCCTATAGAAGTATCAGAACCTTGTCCGGATTGTGGTGGAGCGAGAGGCAGGTGTGTGCAGACGGAGGACATGGCAGCTCTGCATTGTTACCACATCGCGCTGTGAAAAAGCGCCCGCGAGAAGGAGAATCTCGCGGGCGCTCGCAGTGCTGTTGATCAGCTTCTCGTGCCTATGCCGGAACACCGTTGGCGTTGATGCCGCGTCCGATGAGGTCGCGCTCACCCATGTTCGTTGCGCCGATCCAGCGGGTGCGGTCGAACTCGTTGAGGTTCTTGTTGCAGACAAGCTGGAAGCAGGTGGAGGCACCCTGCGCTGCGATGTGGACCGACCAGCCGAGGAAGACCTGCCAGAGCCGCCACCAGCGCTCGCCGTACTTCTTCACGATGGTTGTGCGGTTGTCCATCCAGTTGTCGTACCACAGGTCGATGGTGCGCGAGTAGTGGATGCCGATGTTCTCGACGCTGTGCACCTCGAAGCCTGCCCGCTCCAGGTTCTTCACCACGAAGCTGAGCGGCATGCTGGCGTCGGCGCCGGGGAAGATGTACTTGCTCATGAACAGACCCCAGATGATGTCCTCCATGTGCAGCCCGGAGAAGGTGCCGCGCCGTGCGCGAAGTCCGGCAATCTGCAGGAAGAACAGGCCGTCGTCCTGAAGCATCCCGTAGATCTGCTTCATGAACTTCAGGAAGTTCTTGATCCCCACGTGCTCGGCCATTTCGAGGCAGGTGATCTTGTCGTACTTGCCGGGCCGGATGTCGCGGTAGTCGGAGCGGATGATGCGTGCGCGGTCGCTCAGTCCAGCCTTGCGGATCTGTTCGTTGCCGTAGTCGGTGCCGTCCTGCGCAATGGTGATGCCGGTGCTGTCGGTGCCGAAGTCCCGCGCAGCGTGGAGCACGAGCGTTCCCCAGCCGCAGCCGATGTCGAGGTGGCGCTCCCCCGGCTGCATCTGAATCTTCTCGCAGACGAGGTCCATCTTCTGGTCCTGCGCCATTTCGAGCGTCTCGTCGCCGGTCTTGAAGAAGCCGGAGGTGTACACCATTCTTTCGCCGAGGAAGGAGCTGAAGAAATCGGTGCCGCGATCGTAGTGGTCGCGAACGATGCGTTCGTCCTGCTTCTTCGAGTGGATGGTGATTTCGGGAATGAAGCGCGTAAAGAGGAATTTGAAGTGATCCCCGATCAGTCTGTAGCGGACGTGCTCGTTCCGCAGACGGATGAAGTCGCGGAAGTCAACGCCAAGATCGACGCGTTCTGCTATGTAATCCTCGATAAAGGTGGTGATCGGCACACGGGTGTGCGTGTAGCGGTCGAGCAGCCTTTGCGAGCGGGGTATGATCACTTCCTGAGTCTGGTTCCCCATACGGTTATCCCTTGATGATGGGCATGAATTGAGAGTAGGATCGCAGCGACAGACATGCCTGAACTGCACGGCGAAACCTCGGTAGAGAGGCGAGATGGGTAGGAATGTTAAAGAACATACAAAGATTCCCCTGCGCAGACCTCAAAAAGATTCGCGTGATTGGAGAGCCGTACCCGTTGACTTCCACAGACCCTACGGTTCGCCGAGATGGATCATCTGCTCCGAGAGGACGACATCGCCGGCGCGAAGCAGGAGATAGAACGCGCCTGCCTCAAGGCCGGGTGTATTCAACTCGAAGGTGTGATAGCCAGCCTCAAGCGGTTCGTCGTTCACAACCTTCGTAATCTCCTGTCCTATACTGTTGTAGAGTGCTATCGTCACGCGCGCAGCGGACGCAAGCTGGTACTGGATGAAGGTGTGCCCAGTGAATGGGTTGGGGATGACCGTGGCGATGCCGTTCGGCTGGAGATTGGGCTGGAAGCAGAGCGTGCTGACGGTCCTGTCCCACGTTGGTGCTGGGGCTACCCCGCCACCCTCGACAGTGATTGCCGTGTGGAGCAGCGTATCACCTCGGGTGAGAATCGCAACGTCCAGCAGCGACCCGGCAATGATGGGGTCGATCTGCGCTGTGGGGATCGACCAGACGGCGAGGCCAATCGCCGGCTGGCTGGAGGTTGTGAGCGTGGGTGCCACCGATCCCGATGCCTTGCGGAGGCTGAGCGCGAGCGGCGCGTCGAGCTGGCCACGATACTCTGTCCACGCGTAGAGCAGGACGTGGTCGCCGTCGAGCCGTGCGCGCGGGCGGCCAACGACTGGCGCCGTGCGGCTCATCTTCTCGATGGCATCGTGCAGGCGGATCATCCCATGGCCCACAGCCGTATCGGGATTGTCTGCGCGCGAGGCGGTGCTCTGGAGCAGTTCCCGAAGCTCCCACGGGCGCAGACTGGGCCGCGCGGAGAGGAGGAGCGCCGCGGCACCGGTGGTCATCGGCGACGCATAGGACGTTCCCTGCCCCTGCGAGACCTGCCCGACTGTTCCAACGTCGGCGTGCCACACCTTGATGCCCGGAGCGGCAACGTTCGGCTTTACGCGGTTCGACCCACCGAACCAGCGGCTGCTGAACACCGTGACTCGTCCGGTGGTGTCGACGGCGGCAACGGCGATGGCGCTGTCGGCCTCGGCGGGGACGCCGATATAGTGGAACCACTTTGTCGCGTCGTTGCCGGCCGCCACCACGCACACCATTCCCAGGCGCGTTGCCTCGTTGATTCCACGCGAGGCAATTGCCGTGTGTCCGTTGAGTTCGTCGTAGGTGTGCGGAGCCTCCAACTCGTCGAAGTCTGTGTAGCCGAGCGAGGTGTTGGTGATGTCGACGCCGAGCGACTCCAGCCACTCCAGCCCCGCCACGTAGTTGTCCTCCTCGATGTGGCGTTCGCTGCGCACATCCTCGGTGCGCGCAAGGGCAATGGTGGCGTGCGGTGCCACACCGACGAGGGTGCCGTCGTACGCTCCTGCGAGGATGCTCAGGACGTCGGTGCCGTGGCTGTGTGCGGGCACCTCGCCCGGCTCGTCGTCAACGAGCGAGTCGTTGTAGACAAAGTCGCGCTCGGCCACGATGTTCAGGTGCTTCAGCGACTCGTGCATCCGCCACTGCGTTCCGGCATCGAGAATGCCGATGAAGACCCCCTCGCCGGTGATGCCGATGCGGTGGAGGGCATCCGCCTGAATCGCTCTGTTCTGGGTGCCGGATTGTCCGTAACGCTCGTCGATGCAGGGCTGTGTCACGCCGGGAACGTGGTCTATCAGAACCTTTTTATCCGCACTCAACGGCTGCTGGTCGTGCCTCGCTACCCGCACCACCTGGACGTCGGCGAGAAACGGGAGGGCGCGGAGGCGGAGCTGCTGCGCGCTGTCGGCGAGCACCATGGCCGTGTTGAACCAGCGTGAAGTCCGAACGATCACCGCTCCCGTTGCCGCAATCGAGTCGAGATAGGGCTGGTAGAGTGGGAGGTCGCCGGTGGAGACAAGCGCGTCGGCTGGCAGAACCTTGGCGCGGCGCGCCAGTGCTCGTGGAGTCAGGTGGGCCGTTGCTGCCGGGTAGAGCGGATCGCTGGGCGCAAGCGTCCGCTCGGGTGTTCCCTTGTCGCGCAGATAGAGCCGGACATAGCGCGGCGCATCCTGTGCCCGGAGGGCAGCGGATGCGGAGAGGAAGAGCAGGAGGAGCGCAGGGAGTAGAGAGAGCCGGCAGAGGTGCATCGGAGCGGAAGGGGTATGGATATCGTGGGATTCCCGGCGCGGATCGCTCTCCGGTAGAGCATGGCCCAGCAGGGCGTTCGCAGAGATGCGCCGGGTGAAGGGGTGGCTGCGACACACGCAGCCGAGAGGATGAAGGAGGCGTGAGAGTGCTGTGAGTTACAGGCAGCGCTCTGTGGCAACCAGTGTGTAACACCTCAACCGGTCGGGGTGGAGGAAGGGAGGGGAACGCTATATTTGGCCGATCCTTGCGCTGCGACCATTCCCGTTGTGTGCAGGGACAATCTTCCCGTCCGTCAGTCCCATTCCCACAGCAGACCCCAGCGGAATATACCATGAGAGGCAGCGCGCAGAAACCGAAGCGGGCGTCCACCCCGGCCCCGAAGAGCGGCAAGTCCACGCCGGTACGTAACGGCCGGAACAGCCAGACCCCTGTCAAGTCCGCAGCAAAGCCTTCCGCTGTGAAGGCAGCAAAGCCGGCGGCGACAAAGGGAGAGGCAAAGGGAAATGACTGGAGCAAGCGCGCCTTGAGCGAGGCCGCCTCCACTGTTCCGGTCTCCACCGCTGCAATCATTGAGAAGCCGACGGCCACCACGAAGGTTGCCCGCAGCGCGAAGCGCGGAGCCTCCTCGAATGGAAGCTCAAACGGTGCAGCCAACGGCAGGGCGCAGAGCCAGGACGCGAAGAAGGCCGCTGCTCCGGCGCCGAGCGGCGCTCCCGACGACGCAACGCTGCTCGACTGGTACAAGGTCATGCACCTCGGCCGCATTCTCGACGAGAAGGCCGCCAACTATCTGAAGCAGGCGAAGGGCTGGAGCTACCACGCCCCCTGCGCCGGCCACGAGGGGATTCAGCTTGCGCTTGGCAGGAGCTTCCGCGCCGGCCACGATTTTCTCTTCCCGTACTATCGCGACCTGATGACCTCGCTCGCTGCGGGCATCACCCCGTATGAGATCATCCTGAACGGATTGTCGAAGGACGCCGACGTTGCGGGCGGTGGGCGGCATATGTCGAACCACTTCGCCAAGCCCTCGATCAACATCCAGAACGTGTCGAGCTGCACCGGCAACCACGCTCCGCAGGCGGTGGGTCTTGCAAAGGCGGTGAAGTACTACAAGTCCGATGCCGTGGTCTTCTACAGCGGTGGCGAGTCGGCCTGCTCCGAGGGCTACTTCTTCGAGGCGGTCAACGGTGCCACGACGCACAAATACCCGGTACTGTTCGTGATCCAGAACAACCTCTACGGCATCTCGGTACCGATCGAGGAAGCCTCGGCGAACATCGTGGTGAGCCGCAACTTCGCGGGCTTCAAGAACCTGAAGATCGTCGAGTGCGACGGCACCGACGTGCTCGACAGCTGGCGCGCGATGCAGGAGGCGATTGCCTGGATTCACGAGGGGAACGGTCCGGCAATGGTCCACGCGCAGTGCGTCAGGATCGGCAGCCACTCGAACAGCGACCGCCACGAACTCTACCGCACACCCGAGGAGTTGAAGGGGGCGAAGGAGAACGACCCGGTGGCAAAGCTCCGGGCGCTCGTCATCGAGCGCGGGATTGCTACCGATGAGGAGCTGAAGGCGATGGAGAAGGCGAACCGCGAAGAGATGCTGAACGCTGCCGACCAGGCCGAGGCGATGCCCGACCCGAACCCTGAGACGTGGAGCGAATTCCTCATTGCCGACCCCTACGCGGCGGTGGAGCGGCTGGGTGGCGAGGGTGAGGAGATGACGCTCCTCCAGGCGTTGAACAATACCATGAAGGAGGAGTTCCGCCGCAATCCCGACACCTTCATGTGGGGCCAGGATGTGGCAACGAAGGAGAAGGGGGGCATCTTCAACGTGTCGAAGGGGATGCAGCAGGAGTTCGGGTACGACCGCGTCCACAACTCCCCGATTGCCGAGGACTATATCGTTGGCAGCGCCAACGGCTTCAGCCGGTTCAACGACGGAATTCGCGTGCTGGTGGAGGGGGCGGAGTTTGCCGACTACTTCTGGCCGGCGATGGAGCAGTGCGTGGAGATGGGGCACGAGTACTGGCGCACGCGCGGGCAGTTCAGCCCGAACGTGACGATCCGCATTGCCTCCGGCGGCTACATTACCGGTGGACTCTACCACTCGCAGAATATCGAGTCGGCGCTCGCACCGTTGCCGGGAATGCGGGTTGTGTACCCTGCGTTTGCCGACGACGCTGCCGGACTGATCCGCACCTGCCTCCGTTCGCGCGGCATGTCGATCTTCCTCGAACCGAAGTATCTCTACAACCACGCGTGGTCGAAGGCGAACGTTCCGGCGGGCTTCGAGGTGCCGTTCGGTTCCGCGCGCACGCGCCGCGAGGGGAACGACATCACGATCATCTGCTACGGCAACGCGGTGCATCTGGCGCTGCGCGCCGCGGAGAAGCTGGCTGCCGAGGGGATCGAGGCCGAGGTGCTCGACCTGCGCAGCCTGAAGCCGCTCGACGAGGCGGCAATCATCGCCGCAACGCGGAAGACGGGACGTGTGCTGATTGCGCAGGAGGATCGTCTGTTCGGCGGCATCGCCGGCGAGGTTGCGGGGATCATCAGCGACGCCTGTTTCCAGGCGCTCGATGCCCCGATCATGCGCGTTGGCTCGAAGCCGGTGCCGGTGGGCTTCTCCCCGGTTCTGGAGCGTGCCATCCTCCTGAACGTTGACGATGTGGTGGAGAAGGCGCGGGCACTTGCCGCATATTGATCCGCTCATGAACCGTTGAACCGTTGAACTCGTACGCGCCGCTTCATGATCCGCGCTCTTCGCGATCGATGAAGCGGCGCGTGTTGTTTCTGCAGGAATTGTACTTCGGGACATCGGCCGCGCAACTTCCTTCCTTCCTCCACCGTAGCGCCCGCCCCATGAAGCGTTGGACTCTTTGCCTCATTCTTCTTTCGCTGGTGTCAACGCAGGCTGTGCGCGCACAGACGCCGGACACCCCCACCCCGCGCAGCCTGACGATGGACGAGGCGGTGTCGATTGCAACGCGCAACAACCCACAGGTAGCGCTCGCCGAGTCGGACGTGCAGAGCAGCCGGGCGCGCCTGACGGGTGCGTTCGGGCAGTTCCTGCCGCGTCTGGACGTTGGGGCCGGGTACAACAAGCAGCTCTTCGCCGACGATGAGGTGATCTTCAACGGCATCGTCATTCCCGGATCGCGCCCCGACTACAGCTACAATGCCTCGGCCTCGGCAAGCCTGCTCCTGTTCGACGGTTTCTCGCGGAGCGCGAACTACAACAGCGTGCAGGCCGACTACAACGCAGCACTGGCCGGCGTGCGCCGCACACAGAACGATCTTTCCTATCAGGTTCGCTCCAGCTATCTCGCAACCCTTCGCGCCGATCAGATCGTTGAGTTGCGGCAGATCGACCGCGAACTCACCGCCGACAAGCTGACCCGTGCGCGTGGACGGGCCGAGCTGGGAGCTGGAATCCCGCTCCAGGTCTATCAGCTGGAGGCCGATCTGGCCAACGCGGATTTCGAGATCGAGCGCGCACGGTCCGATGCTCTTGTCAGCGCCAGCAATCTCGCAGTGATTCTCAACATCGATCCCGCAACGCCGCTTCAGCTTTCCACCGAGGGACTGCTGGCCAGCGTGGACAGCAGTGAGGTTCGAGCGGCGCGCCTCGCGCTCGGAACGCGCGAGGAGATGTTGATGCGCCAGCGCGACCGGCGGCTGGACCTTGTAGCGGCACGCTACAGGGTGGAGAGCGCCAGAGAGGCCGCACGCGCTGCCAGCTCAACCTACTGGCCCAGCGTGAGCGCGGGCCTTGGGTGGTACTGGCAGAAGTCCGGTCCCCTGGAAGGAAGCAGCAACACCCAGTTCACCCTCGACTTCCGCTACACCCCGTTCGATGGCTTCCAGACCAGCGAGCAGGTGCAGCTCGCCGAGGCTCGGCGCCTCTCCGCCGAACTCGATCTGCGCCGTCTGGAGATTCAGGCGGAGAATCAGCTCGTGCAGGCGCAGGTGAAGCTGGACAACGCCGAACGCCAGATGGTTGTTGCCGAGCGTGCGGTTTCCACCGCTCGCCGCAGCCGCGATGCTGCCGACGAGCGCTACCAGCTCGGTGCCGGCCAGTACGCCGATTACGTTCTGGCGAACAGCCAGTACCTCACCGCTCGCATCAACCAGATCGACGCGCTCTACAACTGGCGCCTGGCGCTGGTTGAGCTACGGAACGCGCTGGGAGAGTAGCCGCTGCGGGAAGGAAGCCTGTGTACCCTGCGGGGTCCGCATGTGTCATGGCAACGGCCTGCGGGCGAAGCATTGGTTATTTCAGACTTCCGGGAGATGATGAGACGCTGGAAGTTCTTGCCAGTCCGTTCTTCCCGTTCTCTGTTCCTCTGCGCTTTCGGGTTCTCACTTCTGATCTCCCAATTCTAGCCCCTCATCCCTAACCCTATTCCGGGCCATGGCTGAACAATCCTCCACAGAACCGACACGCAAGCCCCAGCCACAGCGAGTGATTCCGCGCGGGGCGGTTGCTGCACGGCCCCAGGCTTCGTCCGCCCCACCGAAGCGGAAACGGAAGCGCACGGGCTTGTATATCGGCATTGCCTTCGCGCTGATCGTGGTGGTTGGCCTCGGCTGGCTGCTGTCGCAGATGGGGAAGGGCGTTGCTCCCATCGAGGTGGAGACGGAGAAGGTGACACGCCACTCCATCACCCAGACGGTGACGGCGAGCGGCGTGGTGGACCCGCAGACGCAGGTGAAGATCTCCCCCGAGGTCAGCGGGGAGATCACCTATATCGGCGTCGAGGAGGGACAGCGGGTAACGCGCGGACAGGTGCTCGTCCGCATCAGTCCGGCGTCGTTCAGCGCCGAGCGCGACGAGGCGCGTGCTGCCATCGACCAGGCGAAGGCGCGTCAGGCACAGACCCTGGCACAGCGACTGCGAGCCGAGGCGGACAGGGACCGCACACAGCAGCTCTTCGACCGCACGCTCTCCAGCAAGCAGGAACTTGAGACGGCGCAGTCGCAGGTGCGGATTGCGCAGGCGGAAGAGACGGCTGCGCGCTACGCCGTGCAGCAGGCGCAGGCCTCCTATCGGCGCATCACCGAGTCGCTGAACAAGACGACCATCACTGCGCCGATCTCCGGCGTCGTGACGAAGCTCAACTCGAAGGTGGGGGAAAAGGTGGTGGGAGCGATCCAGATGAGCGGCACCGAGATCATGACGATTGCCGACCTCGGGGTGATAGAGGCGGTAGTGGACGTCTCGGAAAACGACGTTGTGCAGGTGTCGATAGGGGACGTTGCAGAGGTGGAGGTGGATGCGATTCCGGGGCAGAAGTTCAAGGCCACCGTGAGCCGTATCGCCAACTCCCCGAAGCAGCAGGGGCTGAGCAGCGCCGAGCAGGTAACGAACTTCGAGGTTCGCCTTCGCTTCGATAATCCCGATGAACGCTTCCGTCCCGGTATGACGGCAACTGCGACGATTGAGACCGACAAGCGCGCGAACGTGCTTGCTGTGCCCATCCAGTCGGTGACGACGCGGAGCGAGCAGGTAAAACGCGATGAGGGTGACGAGTCGGATGTGCGGAACACCACGCTCGAACGAGCGCGCTCCACGGCGCAGGATCGGCCGAAGCCCGTTGTCTTCGTCCGTGTTGGCGACTCGGTGGCAATGCGTCCGGTGGAGACCGGTCTGCGCGACAACCAGTACATCGAGATTACCAAGGGGTTGCGCGAGGGGGAGGTGGTGATCAGCGGAACCTACAAGGCAATCAGCAAGGACCTTCAGGCCGGCAGCAAGGTGAAGGACGCACCGAAGATGCAGCAGGGCGCAGCCCGGAAACCGGGAGGTGGGGCGTGAGCGACGGACAGGAGGTCGGTGCCGGCACCGCGCCGCTGATCGAGTTGCGCGACATCACCCGCTCCTATCAGATGGGGAGCGAGATGATCTACGCGCTGCGCGGCGTCTCCCTCGCCATCTATCGCAACGAGTACGTCGCAATCATGGGGCCGTCGGGGTCGGGGAAGTCAACGATGATGAACATCCTTGGCTGCCTCGACACACCGTCGAGCGGCGACTACCTGCTGCGTGGGCAGTACGTCTCCGACATGGACGACGCCGAGCTTGCCGGCATCCGCAACAAGGAGATCGGCTTCGTCTTCCAGACCTTCAACCTGATGCCCCGCCTCGACGCGCTCCGCAACGTCGAGCTTCCGTTGATCTACGCGGGCGTTGGGATGGGGGAGCGCCGTGACAGGGCACGGCAGACGCTGGCGCACGTTGGGCTTGAGGATCGCATGACCCATCGCCCCAACGAACTTTCCGGCGGTCAGCGCCAGCGCGTGGCCATCGCCCGCGCACTCGTAACGCGGCCCAGCATCATCCTTGCCGACGAGCCAACCGGCAATCTCGATACGCGCACCGGCGTGGAGATCATGCGGCTCTTTGAAGAGCTGTGGCGCGACGGCAACACCATCATCCTCGTTACCCACGAGGAGGATATCGCACGCCACGCTGCCCGCATCGTGCGTGTGCGCGACGGCGTTATCGAATCCGATGAAGAGAACCTCGAACGAACGATGCTGATCGAGAGTGCGGAGAGGTCTGACGATGAGGTAAGCGGTTAAGGGGAGACTCTCCGCGTTCTATGATGCCGTGGTCGTGCGATGTGCGCGCAATCCGTCGTCGGCCATGGAGTCCCACGAGAGCACAACGGCTCGACCGCACGACGACAACTATTTCGATCCCTGGTACTCCTACAAGCACCATGTCCCTCTCGATCATCGAAAGTCTGCGCATGGCCTTTGCTGCGCTCACAGCGAACAAGCTGCGGGCGATGCTTACCACGCTCGGCGTCGTGATCGGCATCACCACCGTGCTGTTGATGGGGTGGTTCCTGGGCGGACTGGACAGCGCGCTCGAGCGCACCCTCTCGATCTTCGGCGACGACATCCTGTACGTCGATAAATTCGACTGGACCGGCGGAAACTGGTTCGCCAACCGCAACCGCAAGTCGATTGACTACCAGCAGTATCTGCTCGTTCGGGACAGGATTCGGAGCGCCCAGCTGGTGCTCCCCACCTCCAGCCGCTACGGTGTGGCCATCCGCTACGGCGAACTGGAGATGAATAGCGGGTCGGTGATGGGGGTCACGCACGACTACGCCGCTTCGATTGGTGGCAACCTTGTGTCCGGGCGGTTCTTCAACGAGGTGGAGGACGAGACGGGCACACCGGTGTGCGTGATCGGAGCAAACGTCGCCGAGAATCTCTTCCCCGATGGTCTGGCAGAGGGGCACCTAATTCGTATCGACGGGCTTCCTTTCACAGTGATCGGCGTCCTGCCGAAGCGTGGCGGACTTGGTATGGACATGGTGGACAACCAGGTGCTCATCCCGCTCCGTCGGTTCTTCAACCGCTACGGAGTCCGCTCGCGCGTGGTCATCAATGTCAAGGCGGGAGGGGTGGATCGACTGGACGATGTGCGCGCCGAGACGATTGGTGCAATGCGGCAGGTGCGCTCGCTGGCGCCGGGGGAGAAGGATGACTTTGCCGTCAACACGCAGGAGGCGTTTCGGCAGCAGACCGATCTGCTCCGCTACTCGGTGTGGGGCGTTGGCCTTGCACTGACGGGCCTGTCGTTCCTTGTCGGCTCGATTGGCATCATGAATATCATGTTCGTGTCGGTCAGCGAGCGCACCAAGGAGATTGGCATTCGCAAGGCACTCGGCGCAACCCGGCGCAGTGTCCTCGTCCAGTTTCTCATCGAGGCGGTGGCGCTCTGTCTGTTCGGCGCGGCGATTGCGCTCGTCATCGCCATCGCTGCCACAACGGTTGTCTCGAGCCAGACCGATATTGAGTTCCTACAGAGCGCGATACCGCTAAGCCAGATCGCCGTTGCGGTGATCGTTTCGATGATCGTCGGCGTGATGGCCGGGATCATCCCTGCGCTTCGTGCATCGAGGCTGGATCCTGTTGACGCTCTTCGTGCCGAGTAGGAGGAAGAGTATCCCGACGCCAGCACTCTCCATCGATCGATCTCTCCCACGTCTACATCCTTCCCCGTGAACTTCACCGAATCCATCCTGATGGCGTTTCGCTCGATTGGCGCCAATCGGTTGCGGTCGTTTCTGACGCTGCTCTCGATTGCCATCGGCGTGATGGCGATTATCGGCGTTGCGGCGGCGGTGGATGCATTGCAGTCAAAGCTCGACGCGCAGCTCGAATCGTTTGGTCGAAACTCCTTCATTCTCCAGCGCGACCCACCGTTCGAGCGGAGGGGAGACGAGCGGCCGAACATTACGCTCCGCACCGCCCAGGAGTTCAAGCGGCGGATGGGGCCGTATGCGAAGGAGATCGGGCTGAGCTACGAGACGATGGGAGCAGTGGTGAAGCGCGGAGGAGAGGAGACGGATCCCGACATCCAGATCGTGGGTGGGGACGAGAGCTTCTCGAGCTTCAGCGACTACACGGTTGCGGAAGGACGCATGGTTGACCCAGCAGATGTGCAGAATGCTGCGGATGTGGTGGTGCTTGGTGCCGACATCGCAAAGAAACTCTACCCGACAGGGGAGTCGCCGGTCAACACTACGGTGGCTATCAATGGTCAGCGCTACCGGGTGATCGGCGTCTTCGCCGCAAAGGGCGCGGTGTTCGGGCAGAGCCAGGACAAGTTCGTTGCGCTCCCGGTGACCAACGCCGCGCGCCACTTCGTCGATGAGTGGAGTTCAACGGTGCAGGTCATGGTCCGTTCGGGCGAGCGTGGGCTGGAGGAGACACGGAGCCAGGCAATCGGCATTATGCGCGTGTTGCGCCGGCTCGACCTTGGAGAGGAGAACGACTTCGATGTGATCACCAACGACTCGATCAACGAGACCTTCGGCTCCTTCACCGGCTACATTGCGCTGTTCGGCCTTGCCTGTGGGATCATCGCGCTGGTGGCGGCGGGAGTCGGAATCATGAACATCATGCTCGTGTCGGTGAAGGAGCGGACGCGCGAAATCGGTATCCGCAAGGCCATCGGCGCTTCGCGCCGCACCATTCTCCTCCAGTTCCTTATCGAGGCCGTGACGCTGTGCCAGCTCGGTGCGTGGATCGGTATCGGTCTGGGCGTGATGATGGGTCTGGGCCTTGCCGGAGCGCTCGAAGCAACGCTTCCGATTCCGTGGGGAAGGATCGCCGTGTCGGTGGCGGTGTGCACGCTCATCGGCATCATCTTCGGCATCTATCCGGCATGGCGTGCGGCGCGGCTCGATCCAATCGACGCACTGCGCTACGAGTAGTTGGGGATCGTCTCTCCGGTCCAATTCCGATACGTATCCGTGGAAAGGTACTGTCGTATCGTATAGTCACATCTCTACAGGCACACGTCCAGAAGGAGCGCAGCGCCTTCTGGACGTCGTCGTTGCAGCTGCTGCCGACGTTGTCTTCTGATCTGTGCGGCTCTGCGCTGCGTGTGCCCGCACTCCCCCGACATCACGTGACGCGGGGCTGTAATTGCAGCCATCGCCCCGTTTTGGGCGGATGTTCGGCCCTGGAAGCAGGAAAGGACGCGAAGGGGGGAGAGGTTCCAGCCACAGCGTCACATCCAACGCGTTGCCGCGTCGCATTACGCAATTGTTATAGTGCCGTACTAACCTTCGCGCATTTCCTGCCGTTGTTGGGGCAAGGGTAAGGCGAGGAAAGGAACCAATACGTTCGGAACAACGTTCTTCTTCCTGTATTTTCGCGCCGACCCTTACGATAGCGGTCACCGCAGGGGCCATGATTTGGGCACCACAACGGGCAGGGTCCGTTGGTCGGCGATCGTGATTGTATCCCGTGCATCGATTCACATCCCAAGTTCCACTCATCTAGGAGTAATCCGTTATGAACAAGTCCATGCGCTGGCTGGCTCTTGTCGCGGTGACGGCGGGCACGCTCGGAATGGCCGGCTGTTCGAGCAAGATCACCGATGAGCAGCTCGCCCAGTTGAAGGACCTGCGTCAGCAGGAGACAACGTTGCAGTCGCAGATCAAGCAGCGAAATGACGTCAAGAGTCAGTTGACGAACGAGGTGTCACGCCTGCAGGCCGACCTCAATCAGTGCGGTCAGGACAAGGCGTTCGTTCAGGGCAAGCTCAGCCAGTGGCCGAATGTGTGGCCCGATTGGCAGTACACCCCGGACGCCTCTTCAGGCTCGGCGACTCAGCGCGACGTCAACCTCAACCGTAACTAAGCACCCACGGAGATTTCACCATGAAGCGTATTCTTTTTCCCCTCGTGGCCCTCTTCGTGGCAGCCCCCGTGTTCGCACAGGTGGATGACCCCAACAAGCGCGATGAGGATCTGACCAAGGACGAAGCAAACGTCCGTATCCAGCTCTGGCAGGGCAAGGTTCGCGATCTTCAGAGTCGTCTCGACGCCGTCAACGGCGAGATCACCTCGCTCGAGCAGCAGAAGACGCAGGTTGCCGCAAATACAAAGGCCTGCCGCGACGAGATCTACGCGATGCTGGGCGCAACCGAGGCGGACGTTGCCTCCTTCCGCGAGCGTCTCGGCCGCATCGAGAGCCGCGTGCGCGAGATCGGCCGCATGAGCGACGATCAACTCGGTCCGATGATGCCGGAGCTTCAGACCCTCGAGAACAACCTCAACGCACTGCGCCGCGAGAAGGTGGCACTCCTGCCGGAGTTCTACAACAAGATCATCGACGTAAAGCGCGAGATCGACGCCATCCGCGCCCGCATGAAGACGAGCACCTACACGGTTGGTACGTGGCGTGAGAATCGTGACTGCCTCTGGAACATCGCCGGCAAGACCGAGATCTACAACGACCCGATGATGTGGCCGAAGATCTGGCAGGCCAACACCGACCAGATTCGCAACCCCGACCTCATCTATCCGGGCCAGGTGCTTCAGATTCCGACTGCCGGACCGAAGAGCGACGACGAGCTGCGCGCAGAGCGCCTGTACTATCGCCAGAAGAGCTCCGGTCGCCGCATGACCACAAGCGCAATGCGTCGCCGCGCTATCGAGGTGAACACGAACGACGGAAGCAGCGGTCGCTAGGCCCACTGCGCGAGACGTTCCACCTCGGGAACATTCAGGCGCCCTCTGCCCAACGGCATGAGGGCGCCTGTTGTATCTTCACCACCGAATTCCATCCGTCGCCACAGCGCGACCCACCAGAACAACGTGCATGGAAACCATCGAGAAGAAGATCAAGCTGCAGGGTGTTGACCTGCTCCAGTTCTCCGGCCACAACGATGCAAACCTCAACGTTCTTGAGAGCCGTTTCGAGGCCATCATCACACTGCGCGGCGACACGATAAGCATCAAGGGGGAGCCAGCCGAGGTGGCTTCGCTGGAGAAGATCGTCGGCGAGATGATCTATACCGTCCAGCGCAACAACGCCATCTCCCCGAAGGATGTGGAGACGATTGTGGATCTGGTCAGTGGGAGCCGTGCCGGGGGGCCAACCCTGCGCGGTGAGAAGCTCGACGACGTGATTCTCGTTGCGCGCAACACCGTGATTCGTGCACGCGGCGAGCGACAACAGGAGTACTATCGCCTCGTGCGCGAGAACGATATCGTCTTTTCGATTGGTCCAGCCGGCACCGGCAAGACCTTTCTTGCGGTGGCGATGGCGGTGGCCGCGTGGCGCAACCGCGAGGTGACAAAGCTGGTGCTGGCACGGCCGGCGGTGGAGGCGGGGGAGAGCCTCGGCTATCTGCCGGGCGACCTGAAGGAGAAGATCGACCCTTACCTTCGTCCGCTCTACGATGCCCTCGAAGAGATGATGCCCGCAGACAAACTGAAGTCGATGATGGAGCGCGGCGGCATCGAAGTTGTGCCGCTCGCCTACATGCGCGGGCGCACGTTGAACTCCGCATTCGTGATTCTCGACGAGGCACAGAACGCCACGGCGCTCCAGATGAAGATGTTCCTGACGCGCATCGGCGCGAACAGCCGCGCGATCATCACCGGCGACCTGACGCAGATCGACCTGCCACGCACGGTGGAGAGCGGGCTGAAGCAGGCGGCGTCCATCCTGCGCGGCATCGACGGCATCGGCTTCATCGAGTTCGAGAAGGCCGATGTCGTACGGCATCGCCTCGTCAAGGAGATCATCAACGCCTACGAGCAGCACGGCATCATGGGCGGGCTGTAGAGAGAATATCTCGCTGTATACTCCACGGTTGCAGGCAGACTGTGATGGAGGGATCGCTGTCTCCACATCCTCGCGCTCTGAACAGACTCTCAGCCCATGGTTCTTTTCGAGATCGGCTTCGTAACGGTGACGCTCCGCGATCTGGTGGATATCACCCTCGTGGCGCTCATTCTCCTCCGACTCTACACGCTGGTGCGGAGGACAATTGCCGGACAGATCTTTATCGGACTGCTGGCGTTGCTCGCCGTCGGGTTCATCAGCCAGATCCTGGGTCTGCGCCTTCTCAACTGGATGCTCGGCACCCTGCGCGACATCTGGGTGATTGCGCTCATCGTTCTCTTCCAGCCCGAGATTCGGCGGATTCTCCTGATGATTGGCCGACGTGGGGTGCCCTCCACACTCGATGAGTTCGACCTGAACCGTTCGGTGGATGCGATTGTGGGGGCTGCCGAGGAACTGGCGCTGCGGAAGTTCGGTGCGCTCATCGTCGTCACACGAACGGGGGAACTCAAGCTCTCGGTCGAGTCGGGTGTGCCGCTCGAAGCGCGACTCTCGGAGGAGGTGCTCGTCTCGATCTTCAATCCCCGCTCTCCGCTTCACGATGGTGCCGTTGTTGTCACAGGAAACACGATTCGCTCCGCGCGCGTCGTGCTCCCCCTCAGTGCCTCGACACGTGTTGGCGATCAGTTGCTTGGGACGCGCCACAGGGCAGCACTCGGCATCAGCGAGCAGGCGGACGTGCTGGTTGTGGTGGTCAGCGAGGAGCGCTCCTCGATTGGCTACGCGTTCGATGGACGCCTTTACCTGGATCAATCGCTCGACACGGTTCGTCTCGCCCTTCTCGACGCCCTCGAATCGATACGCCAGCGTCCTGACCGCCGCCTGATGCGCGCAATCATGCGCCGCTTTGCCGATGCGGAGTAGGAGTGGCGCGTTTCTGTCGTTGAGCCTCCCCCATCGCGACATCATGCTTGTGGAATGTTGCAGTGTCGGCGCTTGAGGAGCGGGGGAGATGTTGTAGTATCGGGAAGTGGCGATCCCCCGATCTCCCCTCTTCATCTTCCTGGCATCTACCCATCACTTCTGGTGACCCTCTCTGACTCAAAGACGATCCATCCCAGCCACGCTGCGATGATCGAGGCGGCGCGACGAAACGGCGTGAACGCTTCGGCCGTGCTCGACGCGCTGGCCCGTGTGCCGCGCGAGCCGTTTGTCCTTCCAGCGTTTCGTGCTCGCGCCTACGAGGACACGGCGCTCCCGATCATCTGTGGGCAGACGATCTCACAGCCGAGTACCGTTGGCCTCATGACGCAGCTTCTCGAACTGGAGCCGGGGATGAAGGTGCTCGAGGTAGGAACGGGGAGTGGCTACCAGGCGGCGGTGCTTGCTGCAATGGGTGCGCGTGTTTTCACCATCGAGCGGCATGCCGAGCTTTTCGCACAGGCCCGCACGGTGATCGCCTCGCTGGGACTGAACGTTGCGTTCCACCGTGGCGACGGATCGATTGGCTGGAGCGCCTACGCACCCTATGACAGAATCATCGTCACGGCTGGAGCGCCCGATGTCCCACCGCAGCTTCTCGCGCAGCTTGCCGTTGGGGGACGAATGGTCATTCCCGTGGGTGGCCGCGAGCGCCAGCGTATGCACGTCGTTCTCCGCGACAGTGAGGGATGCAACGTGTACGATCACGGCGAGTTCGCGTTTGTTCCGCTCATCGGCCACACCGGCTGGGCTTCCCCTGAAGGAAGTAGAACGGCGCAGGAGCGATGAGCGAGGCCGGACCATGTGCTCTTCCCCTTCTCTTTGGTCCAACCGCGTCGGGAAAAACGGCGCTTGCTCTCGCTGCTGCCGAGGCCGCGGGTCTGGCAGTTGCGATCATCTCCGCTGACAGCCGGCAGGTGTATACATCCCTGGATATTGGGACTGCAAAGCCCACGGCCGAGCAGCGTGCGCGCGTTCCTCACCACCTTATCGACATCATCACGCCCGACAGAACGTTCGCCGCAGGAGAATGGGGGGCGCAAGCACGTTCGATTGCTGCCGGGCTGCTTGAGCAGGGAGTGCTTCCCTTCATCGTTGGCGGTGCGGGGTTCTACATCCGTGCACTCTTCAGCGGACTCGGTGCTCCTCCGGCTGATCCCGAGATTGTTGCGCGGCTCGACGAGCGGCTGAAGCGCGAAGGAGCCGAAGAACTCTACCGGGAACTCGAGAGTGTCGATCCTGACACTGCGGCGCTTCACGATCCCTCCAACGGAGTACGCACCGTGCGCGCCCTCGCATGCTGGGAGCAGTACCGCGTTCCTTATAGCAGTTGGCGTCGTTCGGCGGAGCCGTTCACCTGGAAGGAGCGTGCCGTTGTGCCGCATTTTATGCTTCTCGACCCTGACCGTCCGCACCTCTACCAGCGGATCGACGCCCGTGTGCTGGAGATGGTGGAGGGAGGGTTGATAGAGGAGACGAAGCAGGTGCTGGCAATGGGGTATCCGTCCGACGCGCCGGGACTGCGGACGATAGGGTACAGCGAGACGGTGGCGTATCTCGAAGGAAGGCTCGATCTCACCAGCGCCGTGGCAGCGATGCAGCAGGCCACGCGCCGCTACGCAAAGCGACAGGTGACATGGATGCGGGGACAGATGATGGAGGGGGAGCGGTTCGACTCGGAGGACGTTGCGGGCGTTGCCCAGCGTCTGCAATCGTTGTGGCGATAAGGGTACGGAGCCAAACAAAGCACGAGCGGGAGAAGCTGCAAGCTTCTCCCGCTCGACATGTACCGACCAGGACGTTGTTTAGCCGTTGTCCGCGCTGCTTTCGAGGACCGGGTTCCCGCCACCGCTGAAGAGCTGGCGCATCGCCTGATCCACCTTCTCGCGGATCACCTTCTCGGTGATCTCCATGCTCGCTTCCTTCGTGACGTACTCGGCGACGGCGCGCTGTGCCACCTGGATGATGTAGTCCTTGTTTGCGCCGGTCAGTGCGTCGGCCATACGCTGGAGGTTATCGGTCTGCCGCTGGATGTAGTCCACCATCGAGGCAAGGTCGCGCTGCTGCTGCTGGGAGGTGCGCACGAGGTTGATAAGCTCGTACTTCTGGCCCTCCGAGCTTTCCTCGAGGTCGCGGATCAGCTTGTCCATACGCTGCTCTTCTTCCGTGTAGTAGAGCGTGATGGCGAGCAGGGCAAGCATCGAGAACTCGAGCGTGATAGCTGCAAGCAGCACCGACGGCTGCGTGGCCGGGATGAACTTCAGGCCTCGAACACCGATGACGATGATGAGGAGAGCGGCACCACCGTAGGCGAAGCCCTGCACGTTGTTCGAGTACTTCTCGGAGAAGTGGCGCGTCATGTACAGGTTGAGTCCCTTCATGAAGGGGAGGTGGCCCGCACGCTGCCATGCGCGAGCGTCGCGGACATCCTCGATCTCGTTGACGATCACCGGACCGAACTGGCGGGCAATCGGCGTCAGGTCGTCCTTCGAGTTCGGAGCCGTGATGCGCTCGATCTCCTCCAGCGACAGCTTGTCGCCGGTCTGCTCATCGATCCTGTCGATGGTGTGGGCAATCTCGCGCTCGATCTTGTTGGAGATGTAGCCGATCTGCCGCGGCATGATCGTGGTAATGATCACCGCGATGATGAAGCCGATAAAGACCGAGAGAACGCCGAAGGTCAGCCACGGCTGGATGGCAATCGGGTGCTCGCCGAGACCCTCGGCCTTGACGATCCACTCACCGGCGGGCTTGTCGTAGCTTCCTTCCTTTCCTTCCTCTGCGTGCTTCTCGACACTCGTCATGTCAAGGACGAAGCCGATCTTCTCGTTGACGAAGAGGTTTGGTGCCGTCTCCTTTGCGCCCTCGCCGAACAGCGACACGATCGCTCCCTGAAACAGCGGAGTAATCGCGAAGTTCTGAACTGCGTACGTTGCTCCGATTAGGACCGCTAGAAACACCACGAACTGTGCGATGTTCCCCTTATACTTCTCTGCGTGTGCGCTCATGGATGTTGGTACGTGAACGATAGGACGATACCGCGCGGAGGTGAATTACGAGTGTTTCGCGTGCGGATACGCCGTGGACGTGTAGGAGGTATCTGAGGATCGAGACGAGCGAGGGAAAGAGGATCGGGGTTGTGGTGAATCAACTCTACTTGTGACGACTGTGCGTCGTTGATCATGCACAACAGCCGAAAATACACCCTCCCCCCACACCAAGGCAACAAGATTTTTCCAAATCTCCCCCGCATACTCTGATTCCATGACCGAGGAGCACTTCCCCCGCAAACGTCCCACCGCCGCCGCGCCGCGAAAGCGGGGCACCTCGCGCACTTCCTCCACAACGGAAACTGCCGGGGAGGCGGAGCCTGTCTATCCGCTACAGTGGCTCAAGGGGATAGGGCCGGCGCGCGCCGCGGCGCTTGCAGAGATCGGGGTCCGCACACTGCGCGACCTGCTTCTCCTGCCGCCGCGCGCGTATCTGGACCGGCGCACCGTTCTCTCGCTCCGCCAGATTCGGATGGAGCTTGCCGGAGAGGATGGGCTTCCCGACCAGATCACCGCCATCGTCGAAGTGGTACGGATGCAGATGATCGAGAGCGGCAAGGGACGCAAGCGTCTGATCGTACGGGTCTCCGATGCCAGCGGTGAGGCAAGCCTCGTCTTCTTCCACGGTGCCCAGTATTTCGTCAAGGCATACCAGCCGGGCGACCTCCTCGCTGTTGGTGGCGCTCCCGAACTTTTCGGTGGCAATCTACAGTGGGTACATCCAGAGCTTGAGCGTATCGAGCGGGAGGAGGAGGGACTGATTCACGCCGGGCGCATCATTCCACAGTACAGACAGACCGCAGCGATGCGCTCGGCCGGGCTTACCTCCCGAACGCTCCGCGCACTTCTGGATACGGTGCTGGCAGAGCAGGGGGGCGAGGTGCTCGCCGAATCGCTCTCCGCCGAACTTCTCGAACGCCACAACCTGATGCCGCTGCGCGAGGCTGCCCGCGCAATCCACTTCCCGGACGATGAAGAGCAGCTCGAACGTGCACGCCGCCGCCTGAAGTTCGAGGAGCTGTTTCTCTTCGAGCTTGGGCTGGCGTTTCAGCACCGCAGCGACCGTATCGGCGAGCCGGGAATCGCGTTCAACGCGCACAGCGCGCTTGCCCGTGCTCTCCTCGAATCGCTCGGCTTCGAGCTGACCGAGGCACAGAAGCGGGTCGTGCGCGAGATCACCGCCGACATGACGCGCCCGGTTGCGATGAACCGTTTGCTCCAGGGTGATGTGGGATCGGGGAAGACGATCGTTGCGGTGCTTGCAATGCTCGTGGCCGTGGACAACGGCTACCAGTGCGCCCTGATGGTCCCCACCGAGATTCTCGCCGAGCAGCACGCCCGCTCGCTTCAGACCCTTCTTGCCGGGCTGCCGGTGAAGGTGGTGCAGCTGGTGGGGGGACAGAAGAAAAAGATGCGCCGCGAGCTGCTGGAGCAGGTGGCAGGGGGTGGGGCGCAGATCGTGGTGGGGACGCACGCGCTCTTCCAGCAGGGGGTGGAGTACGCCAATCTCGGCCTCGTGGTGATCGACGAGCAGCACCGTTTTGGTGTGGAGCAGCGCGCGCGGCTCCGCACCAAGGGCCGCCGTCCCGACACGTTGATCATGACGGCAACGCCGATTCCGCGCACGCTGACGATGACGCTGTTCGGCGACCTCGACGTGTCGGCCATCGACGAGCTGCCGGCAGGCAGGCGACCGATTCGGACCGGCGTGCGTTTCGAGAGCCAGCTCCCGGATGTATGGCAGTTCGTTCGTGGCGAGGTGATGAGCGGCAGGCAGGCCTATATCGTCTACCCGCTCGTAGAGAAGTCGGAGAAGCTCGAAGCAAAGTCGGCGGTGGAGCACTTCGAGTATCTGCGCACCTCGGTGCTTCCCGACCTGAAGCTCGGGCTTCTGCACGGGCAGATGTTCTGGTACGAGAAGGAGGATGCGATGCGAGAGTTCCTCGAACGGCGCGTGGAGGTGCTTGTGGCAACAACGGTGATCGAGGTTGGTATCGACGTGCCGAACGCGACGGTGATGGTGATCGAGAACGCCGAGCGCTTCGGCCTGGCACAGCTTCACCAGTTACGGGGACGTGTGGGGCGGGGTGGGGATCAGTCGTATTGTATACTCTGCACGAAGGACCACTTCCGCTACCATCTGCGTCCCGGTATGACGCAGAACGAGGCGCGACAGGAGCGGCGAGCGACGATCCGGCGGTTGCAGGCGATGGTGGAGACGACCGACGGGTTCCGCATCAGCGAGATCGACCTCGAGCTGCGCGGTCCCGGTGACGTTGCGGGCACACGGCAGAGCGGACTCCCGGAGTTCCGCCACGCCAACATCGTCACCGATGGTCCGCTGGTCGGCGAGGCGCGCGCGGCCGCGTTCGATCTCGTTGCGCGCGACCCGAACCTCTCACTGCCGGAGAACGCCCCGGTGCGGGCTGCGTGGGAGGCGGCGTCGCATCGGGTGATACGCTATGCAGATGTGGGGTAGCCGAGCCTCTTGCCCTCTTGTCGGCGATAGCGTCCGCCGGGAGAGCACAGGTTGCAGAATCGGGGGGCACCGAAGCTATCCCAGAATCTTCCAGCGGTAGAAGCCGAGGAAGTAGGGGTTGGAAGCGACGGGATGCCAGCGTGGATTCGGGTGGGCGGCGAGTTGCTGGAGCGTCATCCGCTTCATGATGCCCGGCTTGCTGTCGTCCGGGCCGGTGTGGTAGACGGTGGCGCCGTTGCCGCAGTAGATCATGGTGTGGTAGGGCCAGCGCGGGTCGGTGTCGTTCAGGTAGAAGAGCAGGTCGCCGGGAAGTGCCCGTTCCGGTTCGCGCCCCACGAAGCCAAGCGCATTGTCCTTCAGGCGTGCGGCCTCGGCGAAGGTGGAGAAGGGGGAGAGTGGGCCGGTGGTGTGTGATGGTGTAGTGCTTGCCGGTCGTGTTATCCTCGCCTCGTTTCCTCCTTCGATCACCTCTCCTCTTGTCCCTGCGTTAAACACCCGTGTTCCCACGAGCGGAACGTTGGGGTAGTTGTACTTTTGTACATCCGGTATTGCTGCGGTCACGAGCCATTGTCGTCCGGCACGCCACGCGCTGTCGTGCCGTTTCAGCGCCTCACGGTAGCAGTAGCGTGCCAGTCCTGCGCAGTCGCGGTCGTTCCAGCCGTCGTCGATGTGGCGGAGCTGTGCCAGCGCTACCGTCACGAACCAGCGACGGAAGGCGCTGCGGTCGCTCTCCGATGTAAGCTCCATCACATCGGGATAGCCGTCACGGTCGCGGTCGGCGAGCGATGCGGTCAGGCGCAGCCGTGCCTCGATCGGTCTTGGCATTCCCGGCACGCGCACGTGAAACACCACATCGCCTGTCACGGCGTAGGGGACGATCCGCCAGCTCAGCGAATCGGCGAGCTGAATCACTCGCACCAGTTCCTTCCCCTCCACCACGGCAACCTGGGGGGGCATCGAAAGTGCTTCAAGCGTCTTCTCGTTCCCGAAACGGGAGATGATCTTCACCCGCAGCAACGCCGAGGTGACGCCATCCGCCGGGATCTCCTGCGGCGTCAGTTCCACTGTGACGGAACTGACGCCGTCGAGCGAGCGGTAGGCAAGAATCCCGCCCACCACCAGTGCTGCGGTAATGAGCGTGATCGTCAGAATCCGCAGCCCCCAGGAGGGCTGGGACTTCTTCGGCATCGGTTGCTGCCCTTCCGTTGCGTTCTGCTCGTTCTCGTTCATCGCTTTGCAATCAGGCGCCCTTCGCCGTGGCGGAGTCCGTTCTGCATCTCGATTCCCCACACGAAATCGGTGTAGAGGTCGAGCGCGTTGCGCAGGATCGGGAGGCGCGCATCGATCTCCTGCGGTGTGTAGCGGTCGGTGCGGACGAGGTAGTTGCGGAGATAGCGCGTTCCGTTCGCGGCCAGCGAGTCAACACGAATGGCCCCCTTGAAGAACGCGCTGTTTGCGCCACCGGAGGTGGAGGATGCGCTCGCAAGGCTTCGCACCGAGCGGCGGAGCAGGTCGGGCGTGGCGGCGACAACGAGCGCCGAGCCTCCCGACAAGGAAACAATGGCGAAGCTCGGCTGGAACTTCCGCGTGATGTGAGCAGAGTCGTTCGTTGTCGTGTCTCGTGCAATCCAGAGCTTCGTGGCGCCCTCCTGCTCGGGTGTGTAGAGGAGTGTGGTTGTGCGTGAGAGGAGCGTGAACACCGTTTTCTCGAAGTCGGCAGGGGGATTCAGCAGCGGGAATGCCGCGACGACGTCGTAGGAGGTGTTCGCGTAGTGGTACTGCTTCGGCAGGTACTCGACACCGCCGTAGCCGAGAGCTATCGAGGAGGAGAGATAGGGCATCACGCCCTTTGCGATGTCCACCTTCGCCAGTTTCGCCAGCGAGTCGACCGGGTTCTTTCCAAGCGAGCGAACGTTGAGCACGTAGCGCCAGAACACCGGCATCGGGTCGCCGCTCACGGTGCTGCGCATCACTCCCGTGGGAAGCGCTCCGGCAAGAGCCTCAGCGCGTGGTGCGGCTTCGAGGGCAACGGCGGGGCGACCCAGCGCGCGCGCAACAACGGCAAGCCTGCGTGCGGCGCTCGACGTGGAACCTGTTACCTCGAACTCACGGGTCGGGTTCCACCAGACCGCTGCCACCTCGCGTGCGCCGCTGGGATCGAGCGAGCCGAGCGTGCGGGCGAAAAGGGGATCGATGGCGAACGATGCGCCGTGATCGCCGGCGTAGGTGCGAAGGGCGCGGCCGATCAGTGCCGTGTCGGTTGCGGCGATGAAGTAGCCGTCAACGGTCGCGTAGTTCAGCGTGCGTCGGCTGCGGCGGTTGGCGATTGTGCGCACCTCCAAACCCGCCACCTGCCGCCGCTCAATCGAGAAATCCGCTCCGAGCTTGCCGAAGACGTCGATCATCGTCTCGCCGACGCTGACGTTCTTGTCCTTGAAGCAGACGGCGAGGTAGTTGTCGCCGTAGCGGGCGAGGAGCAGGTAGTCCTTGAAAAGTCGCTCGGGCGAGAAGAGGGGGGCAATCGAACCCATCGTTTCGTCGAGCCGCGAGCGGAGCGAGCCGAGCGTGCGGAGCACCGGCAGCGACCACGCATCCTTTCCGACGGGGCTCTCATCCAGAGCTTTTGCAAATCGCGAGTCGTTGAAGTCCTCCAGCACGTCGTCAACGTTCGGAACGGCGAGGACGAGATCGGGACGCTGGGGGAGGAAGAGCGCGATCTGCGGCGTTTGCTGGAGTGTATAGTCGGCGTCGAGTCTGCTGGTTTCGTCGAGCGTGAGGGCCAGATCCGGGTCGGCTCGCTTCACCGTCAGCACACAGTTGCGGTAGCCGCCGAGCGGCGTATGCGAGGCGGGGTCGGCGTCCAGGCTCGTATGGAGCGCGTCGAGCATCGCTTTTGACTTCGCGGTGTTTGCCGCTGCCACGGTCCCGATCGCCGCCTCGAACTCCTCGTCGCTCATCGTCGTCAGCGATTTGCGGATCAGCTCGATCCCTGCATCCTGATTGCGCAGTTCGCGCAGCCGTGCAAGCGCTACTTCGCGTGCCGGAGAGCCGTCGCGCCGGGCCATGATCGCCGTGACCGTGCGGAGCCGTCCGTTGTCGTCGAGCGACTTCCAGGGCTGTCCGGCCTGTTTCAGCACCACGTTCTCGAACACCGTCTGGTAGCTCGTTCCGCTCACCATCGGCGGGGTGTCGTCAGGATCGTAATCCCACAGGACGTAGCCGGCCAGCAGCGCGACGCTGCCGAAGAGAATACCGAACGAGATCAGGAAGAAACGGCGCATCGGAGTGGGAGGAGGTAGAGAGTCGGGAGTGGAACGTCAGGATAGAGGCGAATCGGTTCGGATCAATGGCTGGGATGGAGCGAACCATCCACGCTGTACTCCTGTTCTCGTGCAGCTCACGCCACAGGGCAGCGTGCGGGGACACGCAGGTTGCAACTGTGCGAAGGCTTCTGTTCCGCGGCACCCCGGCAGAGCGCCGCGGAACGGAACAATTTCACCGATCCTCTTCGGGGTGCGCACCGGCTTCGTATCCCTTCAGCCACGCATCGCGCGCAACGCGGCAGATCGGGCAGTAGTGGATAATTCGGCTTTTCGGTGAGTTCTCGTCGATGACGCAGCCTCCGAGAAGGTAGGGGACTGCGTGCGGGAAGAGCGAGTCCTGCACCCGCATCGCTGCCATCGCCTGCTCGTTGAATGCGGGGAGGCCGTAGGCGATGTGCATGTTCTCCTCCACGAGTCCAACGTGATGGATTTCGCACTTCAGACTGTCGTGCTGCGGGGGAGCGGGCGAATGTGGCACGTCGGGCACGGCGGTGGCCGATGCGATAAAGGTGGAGAGCATCAACAAGCCGATTGCGAGTGCAATGCCGTAGCGGGTGCGGCCGATGCGATCTGTGCGGTTCATAGGTGCCTCAAACTTACGGTCTATTGGGGATTGGTGTGCGCCTCCCCGGAGAATCATCTGCAAGCGCTGGCTACTGCAACGGCAGCCTGATGGTGCCGTTGCCCGGCACTCGCTCGACCGGGTGCCCCCCACGCTTGAACTCCACGGCAACCTCCACTGCGTCGAACTCCGATCCGGCGAGCATGGAGCGCGGAATTGCCGCCTCGATCACCGGCCCCCGTCCCACCTGCACTCCGTCGATCTGGAGTGCTGCCCTCTCGGGGGTGCGCACTTCCACCGCGACGCTGCCGCTCCCGAAGTGCAACATGACGGTGTGTTGCGCGGCCACCTGGAGAGCAGTCTCCGTCCCCTCGGCTCCCTCCAGGCGGAGGAAGACGTGACTTCCGTTCGCGCCGAAGCGGAGCAGCCGTGCGGAATCGGAGGCTTGATGCATCGCCCCACCCGGAGGAGCGAGTGGTAGTACGCCTGCACCCTGCCACTCGCTCGTATCCCCACCGGCTCCATCGATCGAGGGGGCGAGAGGGGAGGTGGGTGACTGGGTCCGTACCTGCGGACGGGGGCGGCGGATCGGCTGGTCGAGCGAATCGGGCGGGGTCTGGCCGATGGTGACGTAGATGGCGCGGAGATGCGAGCGGAAGAGCGCGTCGAACGCATCCTGGTCGGCAGCGGTGTTGTCGTCGCCGTACCACCAGTACCAGTCGGAACCTTCGGCGATCAGCACCCGGCGGTAGGCGTTCTCGAATGCCTCGGCGCTGAGGCCGTCGCGTGCGGCTAGCAGTGCCTCCCGTGCGTCGGCGAGCGCATCCCACGCCGCATTATCCTCTTCGTGTCCGATCCAGATGCGGAAGTCGGCGTTGATCCAGCTTCCCGACCAGATATGCCCGAGCGTTCTATCGTGAGTGAGGGGTGATGCCGCCAGTGCTTCGCTCACGGTGCAGGCCTCGATCTCGCTGGAGTTTTCGAGAAGGGTGAAGAGCGCTTCGAGAAACGGACGTCCGTTGTCGGGGTAGTATTCCCAGCAGTTCTCTCCGTCGAGAATCACCGGGAGCACCGCGTGTTGCAGCGCATCGACGCCGTGTGTCTGGATGATGCGGGACCGTGTTTCCACTGCGCGACGGTAGAAGTCGTGCGCCGCTGCCTCCGGCTCCCACCCGCTGTAGACGAAGCCGATGGCGTCCGAGAGATCGTGATCGCGGAAGAGGAGGGGGAGCACACCCTGTGGAGTTCGCACCTGCCACGGGAAACAGTGCGCCAGCGGCCAGGCACGCGAGCCGAGCGTTGCGCGGAGCACGGCGTCGTCGCTGGCGGCCCAGCCGATACCGGAGGAGAGAATGACTCCCGCCGCAGCATCGCTGATACTCCCCTCGCTGGGCCAGCATCCCCGCGGTGCCCGGCCAAACAGTTCTGTGTAGCGCGCTACGGCGCGCACCATCTGCTCCCTCGCATCTCCCGGCCAGGAGACGAGGCGCGAGGGGAGCGCAGCGTTCGGCATCGCCTCCAGTGCGGCGTGAGCGTCGCACACCAGCGGCAGAATGGGGTGATAGTAGGGGGTAACGCTCAGCTCGATCTGCCCCGTCTCCATGCGCGCGCGCCACTCCGGGATCACCCTGCCGATTGTTGCCCGACACGCGGCGAGCATCGCCGCCTTCTCCTCCTCGGTGTAGTTGCTGCCGCGAGCCAGCAGCGCCGCGTAGGGTTCCTCCTCACGCGTATAGGGGCCAATCCACGCCAGCGTGCTCCAGACCTGGAGATCGCGCCAGTCCTCCACGGTAAAGGTTGCTGCTGCTGTGCCGAGCGCAGCACCATCATCCCGATCAACGCCAGCTATGCGGTCGTATAGCTCGCTGAATCGTGGGTAGGGATGAATCATCCGTGATACGTTGCACTGGAAGCCGGTGCGGAGCAGCGCAATCTGCATCTGCCGGTCGAGCTGGTCGGCAGGGCGCTCGACGAGTTCGAGAAGGGGATCGGTTGCCGTTCCGTCCGCGTAGTCGCAGAGCTGGTCGAGGAGCGAGGGAACGACGTTCACCGTTTGCCGCACTCCGGGAAAGCGGGCAATGGCGTGGGTGATGTCCAGGTAGTCCTTCAGCGCGTGAAGGCGCGTCCACGGCAGGGTCATGCGGTCGCCGTCGCGGTACATCGGCTGATGCTGGTGCCAGAGAACCGCGAGGCGAAGGGGATGGTGTGCTGAGGGCATGGCGCGAAGGTAGGCGGGAAAGTGGGATAGATAAAAGTTGCGGAGCAGAAGCATTGAGCAACGAACGAGCGCCGATTGGAAGGCGAACCGGGGCGGGAGAGGTGCGGGTGCACCGACCCCCCGACATGCTATTGAGAACCAGACCCTCCTCTCTCCTCCGTATCTTCGCCCGATGCCACGATACCGCCTGATGCTCGAATACGACGGAACACGCTTTTCTGGATGGCAGACCCAGCCGGGGGAGCGTACGGTGCAGGGAATGCTGATCGGTGCCGCGCGCGATGCGTTCGGAGAGGTGGGCGAGGTGATGGGTTCGGGCCGCACCGACGCCGGCGTTCACGCTCTGGCGCAGTCTGCACACATCGACCTGCGGGACCGGATTGCCTCCGATGCGCTTCGCATTGCGCTGAACGACCATCTGCCCGCAGACGTCACCGTGCTCGCCGCACGCCTCGAACCGGGACGCTTCCATGCACGCCACGACGCGGTAAGCCGCAGCTATCTCTACCAGATATCGCGCAGGCGCACCGCCTTCGGCAAGCGCTTCGTCTGGTGGGTGCGCGATCCACTCGACCTCGGCGCGATGCGGCGTGCTGCCCTTGCGCTGCGCGGCTTCCACGATTTTCAGTCGTTCACCGACGCGCGGCCCGACGAAGGCTCGACTGAAGTGGAGATGGAGTCGATAGAGATTGCAGAGGCGGATGATCTGCTCCTCTTCCGGCTTCGTGCCGGCCACTTCCTGCGGAAGATGGTGCGTCGCGTTGTCGGCTCGCTCGTCGAGATCGGTCGTGGCACGATGTTGGTCGATGCAATGTCCGAGGCGCTGGAGGAGCCGCGACGCGGCGCAATGAACACCACGGCACCACCGTCGGGTCTCTTCCTGGAAAGTGTGATCTACCGGGGTGAGCGTCATCCGCGCGACCTTCGCCCTGCCATCACCATCGGTCACGCGTTCGGCGTCGATTGAGATCTGCCGGCCGACAATCGTACTCTTCCTCCGGTTCATCGCCCTTCATCCCCCGCTCCTGTTTCCCGATGCCCCGTTACGTTGACGTTGCTCTCCCCGTTCCCCTCTTCCGCACCTTCACCTACGAGGTGCCGGAGGAAATGGCGGCGCGCGGAGTGGTAGGGTCGCGTGTGCTTGTGCCGTTTGGTCGCCGCACGATGACCGGCATTGCGGTTGCGGAGCATCCCACCACGGACCTCGAACGGGTCAGGCCGATTACCGACCTGCTCGACCGTGTGCCGCTCTTCAGCGCGGAGATGATCCGGTTCGCCGAGTGGATGAGTCGCTACTATCTGGCTCCGCTCGGTGAAACGTTCCGCGCCATGCTTCCGCAGGGGATGGCCCCCGAATCCTCGGTGCGCGTCCGTGTGGTCGTGCAGCCCAGCGAGGACGAGCTTCTTGCACTCCGCCGCAGCGCTCCACGCCAGGCGGCCGTGATGACGGCGCTGCTCGACAGCAGGCGCGGCCTCACCGTCTCCGCACTTCGCAAGAGTGTGGGTGCGGAGTCGCTCGCGTCGCAGCTCGACGGACTCGAATCGCGTGGCTGGATCAGCCGCAGCGAGGAGATGGATCGCGGCACACAGGCGAAGACGGTGCGCGCCGTGCGCATCCTTCCCGAGCTGCTCGAGGACGACGCGCGCGTGGGAAACATCTTCTCCGAACTCGACCGCCGGGCACCGAAGCAGGCAGCAATCTTCTCGCTCCTCTACACCCAGGCGTTTCGTATCGGCAGCGAGTGGACGTTTGCCAGCGAGGTGCTGGAGGCCGCCGATGCTGCCGACAGTGCGCTGAAGGCGCTGGTGGAGCGGGGGGTGATAGAGATGAGCGAGGTGGAGGTGTCGCGCGAGGAGGTGTTGCAGGGGATGGAGGGCTACGAGGCCAGCCCCACAGTGGTGGACGTTCATAAAAAGCTGACCCTTACCGCAGCGCAGCGTGCCGCCGTCGATGCGATCTGTGCCGCGGTGGATGGTGGACCGAGAACGCCATTCCTGCTGCACGGGGTGACGGGGAGCGGGAAGACGCAGGTCTACATCGAGGCAATCCGTCACGCCCTCGCACGTGGTGGCCGTGCGCTGATGCTCGTGCCGGAGATTGCGCTGACCTATCAGCTCGTCGAGCGGTTCGTTGCCGCGTTCGGGGAGCGCATCGTCGTTCTCCACAGCCGCATGTCCCCCGGTGAGCGCTACGACGGCTGGCAGCGTGTGGCTGCCGGCGGTGCGGATGTGGTGGTTGGCGCTCGCTCCGCACTCTTTGCGCCGCTGCGCGACCTGAAGATCGTCGTGGTGGATGAGGAGCACGAGGCGAGCTACAAGCAGTACGACGCGCAGCCCCGCTACCACGCGCGCGACAGCGCCATCATGCGTGCACACCTTGCAGGCGCGGTGTGTGTGCTCGGCTCTGCAACGCCGTCTGTGGAGTCGTACTACAACGCCGAGCGGGGGAAGTATCGGCTGCTCGATCTCCCCGACCGTGTGGACAACGCACGTGAACCGCGCATCACGATTGTGGATACGGCAACGGCGCGCAGGCAGAACCTGATGCGCGGCTCGCTCTCGGTGAAGCTCATTGCCGGCATCAGGGAGCGGATGGACCGGAGGGAGGGGACGATCCTTCTACAGAACCGTCGCGGGTTCGCCTCGCGTATTGAGTGCAGCGCGTGCGGGCACACGCCGATGTGCCCGAACTGCGCAGTGACGCTTACCTACCACAAGCAGCGCCACGAGCTTCAGTGCCACTACTGCGCCTACCAGCGATCCGTGGAGTCGAGCTGTGCCGTGTGCGGCAACCACGATCTGCGGCAGCCGGGTGTGGGAACGCAGCGGGTGGAGGAGGAGCTGGAGGCTGCGGTGCAGAGCGTTCGCGCGCTCCGTATGGACCTGGACACCACGGCCCAGCGTGGGGCACACCGCGCGATGCTCGCCTCGTTTGCCGGCGGCGAAGTCGATGTGCTGGTGGGGACGCAGATGGTGGCGAAGGGGCTGGACTTCCCGCGTGTTTCGCTGGTGGGGGTGATCAGCGCCGACACGCAGCTCCTCATTCCCGATTTCCGTGCAAGCGAACGAACGTTCCAACTGCTGACGCAGGTGGCAGGACGTGCCGGACGGCGCGGCGACATGGAGGGGGAGGTGATCATTCAGACGGCGCATCCCGACCGCACGGCGATTCAGGCGAGCTTCAGGAAGGATTACCGGATGATGTACTCCGAGGAGCTTCAGACGCGCCGCGAACTGAACTACCCACCCTTCGCGCGCTTCATCGTGATAGAGTTCCGTGCAGAGGACCGCGATGCCGCCAGCGGCCATGCGGATCGGTTCCGCAAGCTGCTGCCGGGCGACCATCCCGCGCTCGAAATCCTTGGTCCCGTTGCCGCACTGATCTGGCGTCTGCGCGGCCAGTACCGCTACCAGCTGGTGATAAAGAACAATCGGACGATTGACCCGGGCGGAAGGATGTGTACCGACGTGATGATCGATGCGCTCGAACGCTACAACCAGCGTTCTGGCTCCAGCGACGTCCAGATCATCGTCGATGTCGACGCGCAGGGAATGTAGATCGGCTGCTGGTGGTTGGTTGTTGAAGGAAATGATGCGCTTGGAACAACGGCAGAGCGCGCCATTGCCCCAGGCCGCATCTCCTGATGGACTCAAGGGCTTATACAACAGTATTCCCCACGCCGACTGAGGTGCAGCGTGGGGATGATTGTCTCTGCCGGGTTCTTCGCCGGCAACCGGCTGCCCCAGCCGGTCACCGCACAATCGCCACCTTCTCAATCGTCTCGAACGTCTCGCTCTCGGCGCCGTCGGTGGGGATCGTTGAGACCTTCAGGCGGTAGAGGTAGACGCCGTTGGCAAGGCGGTCGCCGTCGGTGTCGAGGCCGTCCCACGGCACGCGTACGAAGCGGTCGGTCACGCCGCGCGATTCGAGGTCGCGCACCTTCCGGCCCGACGCCGTGTAGATCGACACGTGAACCACCAGCGGGGAGGAGGCGTTGTGGCGGAAGAGGAAGTTCGTTCCGGTGGTCATCGGGTTGGGGAAGGGAACCACCTCGGTGACGCGAAGCCCGCCGCTCTCCTGAATCCTGAACTCCGCCGTCGCCTCGCTCGGGTTGTTATAGATATCCCACGCGCGCACACGCACACGGTGCAGACCCGGCTCGAGTGCCAGGATTTTCCGCTGTGCCGTGCCGCTGCGGTAGTCCGTTGGGGAGGTGAGATAGTCGTCGGTGAGGTCGATGGACTGTGCCGAGCCGTCGAACCACGCCTCGATTCTGTGACCCAGCCCCGAGACGCTGGAGTTGATGCCGCTTGCGTCGTTGAGATCGAGGATCAGCATCGGCTCCGGCGTCACGACGTCGCCCGAGCGGAAGCTCCGGTCATCCATGTAGATCCTGAGCGTCGGGCCGGTGATGTCCTCGGCCGCTCCGGTGTCGCTACCCATCACTCGAATGTTCTTCGAGGAGCCGGCCGCGTCGCTGGTTGCGGTGTAGGCGTACGCCAGAATCCGTCCGGTTGCCGTGTCGAAGGCGATATCCTTCGGCACGCGGAAGGTGATGGTGAACTTCCCGTTTGTCACCGTCGTGTTGCCGCGGAACAGGCGGCCACCGAAGTAGGTAACGTCGGTGGTGGTTCCTCCGCCGTTCACCAGCTGGTGACGGTCGGCGTCGAAGAGGCTGACGATTGCGGTGCCGTTGAAGTCGCTCCGGGCACCGTTCAAGGGAGTGCGCACTTCGCCGGTAACGGTAACCTCCGAGAGCGAGCCAACCGTTGCCGTGTCCTTTGTGACGTCCACGCTGTTCACGCCGGTAATCACTACCGAGTCGAGCGGAAGGTTGAGGCGCACGGTGGGGTCGCCGAGCAGGATATACTTCTCGTCGTTGAGGGGATCGTTCGACCCCACCATCTTGGTGGCAACGAGTGCCTGGCCCAGGGTGGCGCGCCGTCCCGTGGCCAGATTGCGGTCGATGACGCTGCTCAGGTGCAGGCGCATGAAGCGCTCGTTGCTGCCGATGTATGCGGCGCGCGTTGCGGTCATCACACCGATTGCGCCACCGCGTGGAAGGGTCACGAACATCTCGGCGCCGGAGGTGGTGCCGGGGTCATCGAAGTACCCGAAGTTGCAGGTGGCCGCGGGAATGTAGCTGAGGAGTGTGTCGTTCAGGAGCTGCGGAATGAACCTGTCCTTCTCCAGAACGCGCTCGTGCGTCCACACGTTCGGGTTGCCGTGGCCAACGAAGTTGGTGATAACGGTTCCGCGTTCGATCTGCGCCTCCATGTCCGCCTCTGCTGCGGGTTTCTTGCTGGCGCTCCCCTGCACGTCGGGATAGGTGGCGATATAGATCTTCTTCGACTCGACCCAGCCGGGGATCAGGTCACGCCACGCTCCCTCGGTCTGCCCCGTGAACCCTCCTCCCTCCGAAATCGGAAAGTCGTCGTCGGCCACGAGCGTCACATTCGTGCGCCACAGGCCGAAGTTCCGCAGGGTCTCGTAGGTTTTGATCTTGCGCAGCACCACCTCCCCCTCCTGGTCGTTCGTTACCGGCAGCCGCCCGATAGCCATATCGGGGAGCCGGTCGTTCGTCATGCGAACGTAGAAGTCCTCGTTGCAGCTCGATGTGATATGGTTGTAGGTGTCGCCGTCTATCGTCTCGTAGGGGGGCACGAGCTGTGCCTGCTGGGTGCCGAGCTTGCGATAGTCGTAGGTGCCGTCGCCAAAGAGGAGAACGTGCGTTGGCTTCCAGACGAGATAGGCGAAGTAGAGGAAGTCGCGGATCGCCGTGGGATCGACGCGGCCGTTCGAGAACTCGGTGTAGATCTCCTCGGTGGTGACAACCATGGTACGAAACTCGCCGCCGCTGTTCCGGTAGTCCGCGTAGTGTTGTGCGCTTGTCCTGAGCGAAGGGTGGGCAATCACCACGAGGTCTGCGCCCGCTGTACGGCTGCGGAGGTCGCCGAACGTCGTTTTGAGCGTTGCTGTCGGACGCCGCGCCGCGCCGCGCAGAGCGATGTGGAAGCGGCGCGAGGCCGAGGCTGTCGAGGTGAGGGGCGCGCGGAAGGTGTAGCTGCCGCTTCCAACGGCCACCGGCGTAAGCTGCACCGGGTTCGCCGCATCCGTCACGTCGAAGCCGACGATGTCGTTGCCGGTGAAGCCGTCCACACGAAACTCCGCAATGCCGGTGCCGACGGGCGCGTCGAAGATGATGCGGTCGTTGTCGGCGTTGAGCGTTCTGGTGTAGTGTACCTCGTACCAGTCCAGGTAACCGCTTCCGGCGGAGGCGTCGTAGCTGACGCTGAGCATCGAGCGGCTATCACTCCCTATCGCTCCGCCCTGTCCCGTGAAGGTGGTGGTGGCTGCATTTGCAATGTCCTCCTTGCTGTAGACCCTGCCCACTGTCAGTGGCGTGCCTACCGAACTCCCGTTCTGCTGGAAGCTGAACCTCCCAACGCTGTTGCGGTTGGCGTTGGCAAGACGAACGCGGTAGTAGACCGGGCTGGAGCGGTCCACTCCGGGCATTGGGAGGGAGAAGACGCGGGTTACCGGGCCGGTGCCGTCGCTCTGGAAGAGCGAGCCAAACCAGTCACGTCCCGCTCCTCCTGCACCGAACGTTCCAACCACATTGTAGACCTCTTCCTCGAGCGCGGCGTGGGCAACCCCTGTCGTCAGGGTCTGCGCCGCGCTGCCGGGCATTGGCTGCTGGTCGAAGCTCCGCGTTGCGTCGCCGCCAAGCGCAAGGATGTAGCTGTTGGCGGTGACGTAGGAGGAAAGGTAGTGCCGTGGTGCGGGATCCGCAGGGGAGGCATAGCGCCAGATGGTGGGACCAACACCATAGAAGAGAATGCGCGACACCCCGCTCCCGCTGCTCTCGACAATCGTTGGCACCTGGTGCAGGGTATTGGTGATGGCGGAGTCGAGCGCCTCGGGCAGGTTGCTTCCATCACGGCCGTACAGTGCGATACGTGAAGGGTCGATGGAGTTGGGGTCGATACCTGCCGCGCGCAGATCGTCCGAGGTAATCGCCGTCAGTCCATCCTCGGTTACATCGATGCGCAGCCAGCGGTCGGCAGCGGTGCGGGCGGTGCGCCGCTGGAATGCCGGGCGTTCCTGGGCAACGCTCCACCGTGCTGCCTGCTGCGCGTTCACCACGGCTGCAAGCGCAGGGGAGCGTACCACACCCGTTCCAACAGCACCGGAGCGGCCAGCATAGGTGAGCCGCACCACGATGCGCCGGAGCGGACGCACGGTGCCGCGGGTGACGTCGACGTCAATCGGGGCGACGGCAATCTGGCCGACGTGCAGATCGCCGGCAACCCCCTCGTAGCGGAAGAGCGCGGGCTGTTGCGCGTGCGGGGCTGCATAGGCTGCTGCGTTGCGTTCGTACACCGGCACCGAGATGCCGTCCCGCGTCTCGGCACTGGGCACCGGCGCGATGCGCCCCGATACGGGCTGGCCATACTCGATTTCTACAACGCCGAGGCGGTTCCCCTCGGAAGCGGCGAGGCCCACCGGCACAATCATCTCCAGACGCATCGGGTCGCCATGGTGGAGGCCGCGCGCGATTGCGGCGCCTGACGATACCGGAAGCAGATCGCCTGCCGCGGTCCGCTCGAATGCGACCTGCGGAGTGATCTCCAGCGTGACCCCCGCTGCATCCGATGCAAGGACCCGCACGGGATTGCTCTGGCTGTTCTGCGCCGCGAGCGAGGAGCAGGCAAGGAGCAGCGTCGGCAGGGTGGACCAGCGAAACAGGCTCATGCGACGGTCAGTGGTCAAGGTCATGAAGTCGGTATCGAGGAAAGAGGGGCAGCGTTTGGGAGCGATATGCGAGAATCTCACCGCCCGGACCTGTACGATGCAAGGGAGAAGTGCATCCGGTTGTGGAGAAAACGAACGTGATTGCGCAATCGTGCAGGACCGGGTGGGTGGGCGCCGGACTTCCGGCATCCAGCTTCGGCGTTCACGAGCGCGACAGGTAGACAAGCAGCAGGCCGATAGCCGCAGGGATTGCCTGCACGAAGAGAATCCTGCGGCTGGCGGTTGCTGCACCATAGAGTCCGGCGATCAGCACACAGCACAGGAAGAACATCGTGATGGCCGTTCCCGCACTGCCGAGGCTTATGCCCCAGAAGAGTCCGGCCGCCAGAAATCCGTTGTAGAGTCCCTGATTTGCGGCAAGCGTCTTCGACGCGGTTGCTGCTTCCTGCGTCTGGCCAAATGCGCGCAATCCCGCCGGCTTGTCCCACAGAAACATTTCGAGGACAAGAATGTAGAGGTGAATCAGTCCGATGAGGCCGACAACAATGGTTGCGATGGTCGTCACGCTTTTCTCCTCCACTGATCGTTGCGCAAGGTGGTTATTGGCCGCCGGGATAGGGGCAGATGCCGTTCGTGCCTACCGCCTTCCATTCCAGCGGTCGCGTTCCTCGAGTTCGCCCAGGGAGTTCCACCACGTGCGGTAGAGTTGCCACGTTGCCCACACGTCGCGCAGGGCGTACTCGGCGATCTCCGCGTGGCGTCCGTCGCTGTAGAACCTTCCAACGTCCGCTCCGGTGATGCCGCCATCCTTTGGCGTTGGAACGCCGAACGTTTTGCAGTAGAAGTCGAGGTTGAACCGGCGCATCGCTCCAAGCCGGTCGTTCCCGAAAAATGCGAGCTGGTCCTGCAGGTCGGTGTGGTTTCGGTAGTTCCAGCGCGTTCCATCCATCAGGTTGCGTGTGGGTTTGATGCCGAGCGCCATCGAGCGGAGCATGAGGAAGGGGCAGTCGAAACCGCGACCGTTGAAGGTGACGAGGTGCCACGGCTCGCCGTCTCTCCCTCGCCGCTCGATCGATGCCCACCACTGCCGCAGCAGTTCCGCCTCGGACATCGAGTGCCAGGCCGACCCATCCTCCAGCGTGCTCCTTCTCGTTGCCCCCTCCACGCCATCGTTGTAGAGCACACAGCCCTTCCCCTCATCCTCTAGGTTCTGCGCAGTGACGATGCCGATGGCCACCACGCGCGCGGTGAGGGGGTTCAGGCTGAACCAGTCGATACGCTGCTGCTGTTCCTCTTCGCTCACTGCGCCGCGCAGCAGGTACTCCTGCTGCCCCTCGTCGAAGTGCTCGAACGGAAGACCCGCAGTCTCGATATCGAAGATCAGAAAGGCCATCGGGGAGGGAAGTGGGGAGTGAGAGGATGGGGGAGCAGTGGAGTTAGGCCGCATGCCGCTCGCGCAGGGCGCGTGCGACGTTTGCGGGGACGAACTCCTCGACGGGTGCTCCGTAGCGGGCAAGCTCACGGATGATCGAGGAGTTGAGGTAGGTGTAGCGCTCGTGCGGCATCAGGAAGATCGTGTCGATCTCCGCGCGCAGTTTGCGGTTCATCAGCGCCATCTGCATCTCGAACTCGAAGTCGCTCACTGCACGCAGTCCCCGCACCAGCGCGATTGCCCCCTCGGCCTCGGCGCACTCTACGATCAAGCCGCTGCACTCGCGCACCTCAACGCCGGGCATGGTTGCAAGTGCTTCGCGCGCAAGCTGCACGCGTTCCTTGCGCGCGAACATGGGCGATTTGTTGCTGTTGACCGCTACGGCCACAACGACGCGGTCGAACATCCGTGCCGCGCGGGCGATGATGTCGATGTGGCCGTTGGTGATCGGGTCGAACGTTCCGGGATAGAGTGCGGTGCGCATCGGTTGCAAGATAGGAGCGAATCGGCAGAGAGGAGAAAGGACGGTATAGCCGCAGGGCACCATCTGGAATGAACGCTTCGCTCATTCCTCGTGCTGCTCTCTGTACAGCGCGATCCGTGCTGCACCGCTCGTTCGGTCGGCAATGCACTGGAGTGCAGGATGAACGGGTGCGGGCACGGCCTCCGCGCACTCGACGACGAGCAACCCGTGTGGTGCCAGGCGACGATTGGCTACGATGGCGTCGAGGAGCGTGGGGAGGGTACGGGCGAGCGCGTAGGGCGGATCGGCGACAATCAGTCCGAAGCTCTCGGATGCACGGGCGAGCCACGCGAGCGTATCGGCATTCACCACTGCGGCCCTGTCGTGGAGGCCGAGCGCTGCAAGGTTCTGGTGGATCAACCGGGTTGCGTTCCGCTCGCGCTCGACGAACGTGCAGTGCAATGCGCCACGGGAGAGCGCCTCGATGCCGAGCGCGCCGGTGCCGGCGTAAAGGTCGAGCGCGCGGACGTCCTCAAGATCGAACCGGGAGGCGATCATGTTGAAGAGCGTCTCGCGTGTGCGGTCGGCGGTGGGACGCAGGCCCGGACTTTCCGCGCTCGCAATCGTTCTGCCGCGAAGCGTTCCCGCCACTACGCGCATCGGCGGCCTCCATCGATGTACAGTGTAGAGAGACGTAACGCTGTTGATGAGGCGACTCTGGTGTTGTAGATTTGCCGGGCATTAACGCCCGTATAGCTCAATTGGCAGAGCATCTGATTTGTAATCAGAAGGTTGTAGGTTCGATTCCTATTGCGGGCCAAAATTGGGAAAATAAACGATAGGAGCAGGTCTACCCTGCTCCTATCGTCGTATATCCCGTATAGCGTAGCACGGTATACCCGGCACATACCCGTTACTCGCCACCTCCGTCTGCTGCGGCTCCTCCTACAGGGCACGCTCGATCTGCGCCAGCCGCGCCCTGCGCCAGTTTGCGAGCGCCGATCCGGTCGATGCCTCGGCTGGCTGTGCGGTTGCTGGAGTTGCGGTGGTCTGTGTGGGACCGCAGACTCCGGTGGGGCACACTGCGGTCATGTAGCCGCTGCCGCAGGTTGCGTGGTGGTCGTCGACGATCTGGCTGAAGTTGAGTTCCACCATCAGTTCAAGGAGACTGGTAAAGCGCTGCCACATCAGTCCCAGCGAGTCCCCGACGATCTCGCCGCTCCATGTAGGGAATCGACGCGAAGAGTTCGGCGACGATCGGGCTGGGTGGAAGGTGGGGCACGATGTCGTCGGTATACTCGTAGCGGATGTCTGGAAAGCCGAGGGCGTTGTACCATCCGACAAAAGCAGAATCCCCTGTCATCGGCGATGCGAAGGTGTAGACTCCTGCCGGCGTGATGCCATCCACCGCGGCGCACTGCGCTGCCGCGAGCGATGCCAGCGCTCCACCCTTGCTGTGTCCGGTGATGTAGAGCGGCAGGTGTCCGCCGCCGGCGCTGATCTGCGTCTTGATCTCCGCCAGCGCCGCGGGCCAGAGGGACATCAGCGAATTCCAGAAGCCGCTGTGGACCATGCCGGTGATGCCGCTCACCGCAATTGGTGCGGCGTTGAAGTCGTTGAACCAGTCGAGCAGTTCTGGAATCGTGGGCGGATCGGTTGGTGCCAGTGTGCCGCGGAACGCAAGGACGACGGCCGGACCACCCGCTCCGGGCGCTTCCTGAATCGTCCCCACAAGGCAGGCGTTGATATTGATCCCGTCGCTTCCGGCAACGAAGGGGACCGGGGGTGCGGAGAAACCAGCGGCGTTGTAGTACTGCTGGCAGGTGCTTTCGTCGAAGACACCGTTCAGGCCGATGGAGTAGGTGCAGATGTCCGCGCAGAGCAGGCGGCAGTCGATGGTGCTGGCGATTGAGGCCATGGGAGTGGAGGGGTTGGTATACAGGTGCAGTCCGGCAGTACACCGTGCAGGATGGAGGGGTATTTCATGCCGGATAATGAAATTGTTCTGGAGAATTCTGATCTCTCTGCTGTGCAGAGAACCGAGACAGTTGAAAACGTTCGCCAAGATAGGACATTATACTGGAGTAGAGGGCGGCTCTGCCGCGCAGGTTTTCGCCCACAGGGTCTACATACATCAAATACGGCCTTGCTGGAATATTCCCGCAAGGCCGGTGTTGATTGTTAACTAGATATGATGACTCTTAATCTGGGCAGGCGAAATTCAAATTTCTGCATTTCTTTCCATTGCCAGTAGGTTCTGGCCAGCGTTGGTCATCACATACAGGCCAGCGATTGTCATTAGGATCTGCATGAAAGTATTTCCGACACCAACAGATAGGAACACACCGTGCTCCAGTTGCTGTCATTGTTGGAACCTCACATTTGGCATCACAACGGATGTTCGGTGTGTCAGGATTATCGCCACCCCCGCCACCTCCTCCATTGTCGCTGAAATACCCTCCATTGCCTGTGCCTATACCACTTCCTCCTTCCCACCATGAGTCTCCCCACCCATTAGGACCAAAAACGGGACCACTTCCCATCCATTCACCAATTTCGCCTCCCCCAAAATATCGTGGCGGTGGTGCCACCTGCCCTCTTGCTGAAGCATCAACAATGCTTGTTATGACTATCATCAGGGCAATTCCAAAAAAGGCTGTAGCTCGCATGATTATCTCCTATCGATTTACGTTTATTATGACAGTTTCAAGGAGACTTTTCCCTTGGAAAAGCCCTATGATATAGACGCCGTTCGTCGGAAATTGGTACGCTATTTCCTGAGAGTTATCAACAGTTTTTAAGAATGCAGGGGAAATATTTTTTCCCTGTCCATCCACAATAACCAGAGAGAGGGGGCCAAGATCCTGAGTTGGTGCAATTCTGATAATCGCCTTACTTTCCCCATTCTTATTCTGTTGAACTGAGAGAAGCTTTGGACTTGATTTATCGGTTTCGCCCATTCTCAGCACTGCTTTCTCCAGTGGTTCATCCTGGTCCGGTAATGGTATCCACGTCCAGCAATGCTCCGCAAGAAAGGCGAGCTGGGCTAGGAAGGCTGGATGCTGCCGCATTGCTGCTGCATAGGTACTCTTGATGTTATCGAATCGTGTGAAGTAGTAGCTCCCTGAACCTCGCGCATAAACGCGAACTCGCATACAGACCGAATCGCCATCCAGCCACGAGGGAATCGTGTACTTCACAACTGCCATAGCATTGTTCGGACCATAAAACCGCATCTTTCCTGGGAACGGTCTTTGAGGCATAATGCCGATACTGTCGAGCAGGACCAGCCGCTTCATGTTGTACGCACTGACGAGTTCTACTGCATAGTCAAGCGTGTCACGAGAGAAAAAATTAAATGTGTCCTTGAGTCCTGTGATAGGATTTCGGTAGTCAATTTCTCTGTAGAATTGAATGACGTCGCCAGATTCTACGGTAAAGCTTTTTGTGCGGCTGAAAAAGCTGAGAGTCGCCTCGTCAGCGTTGACGTAACGTTGATTACGCCAATGGTCGAGCGTGAGCCGAATGCCGTTATGCCACGGCTCCGTGAATATATATTTGATTGTGCAGATTGAATCATACGGCATCAGAAATGTGTACGCGCCCGAAATTTCATTTGCGGCACAAATGCCAGCGGAGCTTTCCAAACTCAGGACGAGAGAGTCCTGCACCGTTGTCCATAAATCTGGACGTTCAGAGGGGGGAGGTTGTCCTTTCCCAACTGTGGCCACCAGTAGAAACAGGGTGCTGGCGATCACAGCCTTGGCAGAACTCGCAGAAATGCGTTGCATAGGCTTCACCTGAAGGATTAAGGGTGGAAATACATATACAGTTCGTATATGCTGGAGTTTTCTAGCCAGTTGTCGTGTGGAATCTCCGAAGATCCTGTGCCGATCGCGTGTCTCTTCTCGCGAGGGGTTTCCCGATGTCGGGCAGAGGTTGCGGGTGGGCTGTCTACTTCCTGAAGTCGCAGCAGATGATATCGAGTGCTGTACAGGGAGTGCTGTTGGTCACAGGTGGCGATTCTGACCGAAGAGGGAAGAGTGTGCGAGGCAGGTAGCAGGGTGTGGAGAACGCAGGCGCAATCAACCGCCTGGCATACTGCCGGGTTACTGGGGACATGGAACGTGCCAGAGCGGGAAGGAGTGCGTCAAGGCGTTGCATGCGGAGAGTCTGGTAAGGTTGGAGTGAAGCTGTCGGGTCTCCCCGTCACCTTGCTTTCCGGCATAGACTCTTTCCGCTGCTCAATTGTTTCCTGTGGTGGGGGTGGGCTTTTCGTAGGGGAAAGGGGAAAATCAGAGTACAGAAGGCCTATACTTCGCTGTTGGAACGGAGACTTCATTGTCTCTCTCCGCAGTTCTCTCACAGTCCAGCAATGAAGGTGATGAGGTTGATTCCTGCGGTAATTCCAAGCTTGCGGCGAATCGACCGACGGTGCCAGTCGATCGTTGTGGCGGAAACACAGAGCAGTTGTGCCATATCCTTGGTGGAACAGTTGACCTTGAGCAGTGAGCAGATCTTTAATTCTGTCGGCGTCAGTGTTGGATAGCTTTCGGTGAGCAGTTTGATGAAGTTGGCGTGAGCGTGTTGGAAGCGCCGTTCGAAGCTCTGCCAGTCCTGTTCACTGCCGAGCATCTCTCGAACCTTTGTCATCAATCGCTGGGCCGATTGTCGGGGGCGGCGTGTGCCGGCAGCAATCACCTTCAATTCTGCGGTGATCCTCTCCAGTGATTCTCGTTTCTGCGAAAGGTTCGTGGCAAGCAGGGAAAGCTCCTTTGTCATGTGCTCGTTCTCCTGGTGGAGCTGTGCAGCCCTGATCGCAAGCAATTCCTGCTCTTGTTGTTGTAGCTGGTGCTCGTATTCTGCCCGGAGGTTCGCTATCTCCTGCTGCTTTTGGGAGCCATGAACCTCCTCGAGGATATCCTTGTGCTGCCGGTAGTGGTGGTAGGCGTGGGCGATGTCGCCCAGTTGCTCGTACAGTTCCGCAAGCAGTTGATGTGCCCTCACATGTATCCGTAGTTCTCCCTCCACAGCCGGTGAGTCAAGAATTTCGAGCAGGCGGGGGAGGACCGTTTCGGTCTGCCCCATCTTGATGGAAAGGCTTGCGATGTAGCACTGCAGTTCTATACTTCGGCGTGCATTGCTGCTGTCGATTGCCAGAGCCTGCTGGTAGCAGCCCAGCGCTTGCTCCAACTCTCCACGGAGTTCATGAACATTGCCGATATCCGAGAGGGCCATGGACTGCTGTGTGGGCATCGAGAGCTTGTGTGCCAGTTCCAGTTTCTGCCGGAAGAAGCTCATTGCCTCGTCGTAGCGAGCCTCGCTGAGATGTACCAGACCGATTCCCCCCAGCAGAATGACTTTTCCGACCTGGTCCCCGATTGATTGGATGATCGCGAGCGCGTCCGTCAAACAGGTGAGAGCACGGTGATAATCGCGCAGGTACCGATAAATCGACCCGGTGTTTGCGAGAACCCCTGCTTTGTGGTGGGCATTGCCGGTGCGTTCGCATAGGTCGAGGGCGCGAAGGAAGTAGCGCAAGGCCGCATGGTATTCCCCAATCTCCGAGTGGCAGGTGCCAAGGTTGACAAGCGTGACCGTAAGCAGAGAGTCGTTGTCAGGAGTGCGTTCGGCTACTGCAAGTGCTTCCTTGAAGACCGGAATTGCTCTGTTCCTGCCTTCAGTTTCCGAGATGAGGCGTCCTTGAGAGCCGAGAAGATCGCAGAGCACGAGGCTGTTTCGGAGCTTCTGGGCAAGCGGAAACGCACGTTCGAGATAGCAGCGACTCTCCACATAGTTGGTTTGCTCAACCAGGCAGCGCACACAGGTTGCGAGGCTCTGGAGGGTGAGAAGCTCGTCCTGCTCGGATTCAGCAATGGCAAGAATGCCTTGTGCCTCTTCAAAGGCCTTGACCGGATCGATACGGATCGCGTTGCGATCCGGCAGCTGCAATGGTAGGGGATTAACGGTGGACATCGCTGTTGTCTGTTGTGGCAGGTGGGATCTGCCGGAGTCTCAACGACCAGCCTGCTTCGCTCTCATTGTTGAGACTGTTGTGTGGAGCTTTATGTTACGGGAATCATGGTTTGCCGGAGCGTTCCTGATGCAGATCTCTCTATGACTCTACCTGCACCCTCTGTGTTCCGGCAGTATGCTGTAGTATATCTCGATTGCGAAGTGGTGTCCATTATTCGCTGTCGCGCAGTGGAGAGGCTATTCAATCAGCACGTGTACTGATATGCCCGACGACGTTGTTGCCTACTACGATGCAATTGCGCGCGACTACGACCAGGATCGATTCGGTGGATCGTATGGTCGCTACCTCGACGCGCAGGAACGTCGTCTGCTGGAGCGCTGGCTTGCGCCCCGCCGTGGTGAGCGTATCCTCGACGTTGGTTGTGGTACGGGGCGGTTCCTCGATCTGGCAACCGACGGTGTTGATCCCAGCGGCGAGATGATCGAGGTGGCTCGTGACAAGTTCCCCGCTGTTCACCTTGCGCGCGCTTCAGGCGCGCATCTTCCGTACCCGTCCGCCAGTCTCGGCGCTGTCTTCTCGATGCACGTCTTCATGCACCTCCCCTACGAGGCGCTTCGGGAGATCGTTGCCGAGTGCGCGCGAGTGGTGCGGCCCGGTGGTCTGCTGATCTTTGATATCCCTTCGTTACTTCGGCGCAGGGTGACGGGGCATCGGCAGCGGGGGTGGCACGGAGCAACGGCGCTCACGTCCGGGGAGGTTCGCGCCCTTGCGGGGGAGGAATGGAGGGTGACGGCAATGCGAGGTCTGCTCTTCCTGCCAATCCAGCGATTCGGGAAGGGGATCCGGCAGGTCGTGCGTCCGCTCGACACGATGATTGGAAGCACGCCGCTCAAATACCTCTCTTCCTACTCACTCTACCGATTGGTGCGCGTGTGATGCGATCCGTGGCTCGCGAGCTGCAACGAACCGTGCGCGGTCTGCGCCGCCGTGTGCGAGACCTTGCCACAGGGGTCTACGGAAAGCTTGCCGTGCCTGCTGGCCCGGAGCCGCTCCGCGGGTTCACAGTGCAGATTGCGCTGGAACAACGCGCGGGGGGGACGGCGCACGCCGAGGCAAAGCGTCGAAACCTTGCGCTCGCTGCGGCGGCCATCAACGGCATAGTGCTCGAACCCGGAGCGATATTCTCCTTCTGGCACATCGTTGGGCGGCCCACCGCTCGCCGCGGGTTCGTGCCGGGGCGCTCGCTCGTGGCTGGCCGTGTCGAACTCGACCATGGTGGCGGCTTGTGCCAGATCTCCGGTATCCTCTACCATCTCGCGCTGCTTGGGGGGCTGGAGGTCGTGGAGCGCCACCCGCACACGCTCGACATCTACACCGAGGAGGCGCGGTACACGCCGCTCGGTGCCGATGCCGCCGTTGCCTTCGGGTTCAAGGACCTTCGCATTGCCAATCCCTTCTCCTTCCCGATCAGTCTTGTCGCCGAACTGCGCGGGGAACGGCTGCTTGGCGCCATCGCTGCTCCCGGTCTCGTCACGGAGCGCCGCCTCCGCTTCGAGCGCGAGGATCGCGACGGAAGAAGGATGGTCACGCTGTACCGTCTGGATAATGGAGAGACGTGGAGGTGCCTGGGGCACTCGCTGTACATCGTTGCTGCATAGCGCATGCTCCCGGCGTTCCGCCCTCAGTGGTGATCCCTTTACCTCCATGAAGATGAAGCCCGCACAGCACTCCCGTCAATGGCTTCTGTTGGTTGCCGGGGTCGGTTCCCTCGGGATCCTCGGCGCAGTGCTTGCGCTCCTCCAGGGTGATTATCCTTCCATCGAGCGGGTCTATCGTCCGGCCCGTGCCGGAATCGAACAGGCGATTGTGCGCCGCGTGCGTCATGGCAAGGGCCACCGGCTGATCGAGTTCTACGGCGGATGGTATATGGTGGACACCAGTTTCTACCGTATGGAGTTCGCCTCGGAGCCTGGCACCTATCGCATCGGCGACACGATGTGGGTGTTGTACAATCCGGCGCAGCCTGAATCGAACGTCACCTACGACGGGCGCAGGGGGGCAATCCACCTCGACCGTTCAAACATCCAGAACGTGCTGCTCGACTTCGACGCCGTGAAGCTGTATATGGACAGTCTGGAGAGAGCAAGGAGCGGGAGATAGGAAGGGGGAGGTGAGGTCCGGCTGCTGCCGGTCGTGTGCCTGCCGGAAGCCAAAACACCCCGAAGGATTGCTCCTCCGGGGTGCTCTGTGTTCAGCCTGATTCTACGATCAGGGATTGTTCGGGAAGAGCTTCCAGCCCGGTATCGTGCCGTCGTAGCCGTACAGACCCGATGCGCCATCGGTCTGGTAGACGAGCGATCCGGCGATTGCCGGGAGCGCCTCGCGCTGTACCTGCGTCATGCGAGGCAGAACCAGGGCGCCGGTTGTCGACTGTACGTCGAGCTGCCCCTGTGCGGCGGTTGTGACCTGGCCCATCCGTACGCGCCGGTTTGCCGCTGCTGCAATCGAGATGCCTGGCATGGGCCTCTTGATGCGGTAGGTGCGGAAACGATAGTCGATGGGAAAGGTGTTGACCGAGATCGCGCTGCTGACACCGGAGCCGGCAGGGTAGTCCTGGATGTAGGAGCCGGGGCTTTTCGTGCCGATGTCGCCGCAGAGCGTGCCGCCCACACGGCAGGTGTCGAGTCCCCTGTTGGTGCTGCCGCACAGCGTATCGTACTGAACGATCGGTGCTGTGCCGCCGGCGGAATCGGTGATGTCGGCGCGGCCGCCGTCGTAGATGCCGCTGGTTGGCGACCACCCACCTTCATCCAGATAGACGAAGCGTGCCCGATCTGCCGGGTTGCCGGTCACGCACGGTGTCCGGTCGTAGATGGCGAGCGAGAAGGCGGAGTCCGAGCTTACTGTCCAGCTCAGCGCATAGGAGCAATCCAGGAGATTGTAGGCCGTGAAGCTGAAGGGGATATAGCCCGGAGCCGACACCGCAGGTGTGGTGATCGTCGAGGTGCGGACCACACCGCCATCGTTGAGCGTGAGCGTGATCTGGGTGTTCGGCGTGAAGGACTCGAAGTAGACATCGATGCTGTCCACTGCGCCGGTGCTGCCCGGTGTAAATGTCTGCGTCGCGCGGTGGATGGGCTGCAGCGGTCCCAGGCCGTCGGGATCGACGGCGGGAGGTGCCCAGGTTAGGTTGCTGCTCGTCTGCGCCACATCGAGCGTGCCGGCCATGGAGCTGTCGAAGATGGCGAAATCGAAGCTCGATGTGCTGGTGTTGTAGCGCATCGTTGCGCGGTAGAAGTCAAAGCGGAGCTGTCCATCCACATAGAAATCCCTCCACCGCTTGATCGTTCCCGCATCGTTGCAGCCGCCGAGATCGAACCCGCTGCTGCTGCCGTGAATGCCGCTGACCGCCGGGCCTACGGTTCCATTGAAGTTGAAACCTTCGAATTCATCGATGATTTGTGTCTTCAACTGGATTTTGCCGTCGTCGCGGATGCCGAACAGCGGCGAGGTTCCGGTGCTGTCGTGAATGAAGAACGCGTAGGTGGAACTGGTCGTGCCAAGACCACGAATCATCAATCGCGCCGTGTCGCCGGTGCGGTTCGGCTGGCTTGCGTCAAGCGGGTCGGCAATGCCGATGATCGCTCCGTTTGCCGCCGCACTTCCTCCCGGATTGTAGAACCCGGCGTTCCGTGTGTGGCGGATGTAGAAGTGGCTTCCGAGCGTGTCGCCCACCGTCTCGCCGATGTCCACGACGTAGTTGCTGGAATCGGTCGGCAGGGTGTTCGCGCCGTTGTTGACGCCGTTGGATGTTGCCGCAGTTACGGTCAGGCGTGCGCTGCCGGAGGTGATCGCCGTTGTGCCAATCCCCGCCTTGATTCCCACCACCGCCATTGCCGGGACGTTGCCCGCTGCCGCGCCGAGCGTGTTGAACCCGATGAACATCGAGTTTGCGGTGCTGTTGGTCATCCGGCTCGTTGCCGAGAGTCCGTTGCCCAGCAGCATGCTGTTGGCTGCCGAGGTGGTGAGATACTTGCCCAGCGCGAGCGAGGCGTTGCCGCCCGCTGTCACCGAACCGCCCATTGCCGCCGACCATGAGCCTGTGGCGTTGATGCTGTCGCCGATCGCAAGGCTGTAGTTGCCTCCGGCGGTGTCGTAGTTGTTCAGCGCAACGCTGTTGGTGCCCGTTGCCCGTGTGCGATTGCCCATGGACACCGAACCGGTTCCGCTCGAGGTTGTGAAGGCTCCCATCGCCAGCGCGTACTGTCCCGATGCAGTGTTGCCGACGCCACCGGCAACTGCTGCGCCGTAGCCTGCAGCGTTGTTTGCCGCACCGCCGCCAACCATGGCGTAGTCGGCAGTGTTCGCGCCGATCTGGTTCAGCATCCCTGTGGCACCACCACCGTGGATGACCGCTCCCTCCACGAAGTTGGCTCCCGAGCCAGCCGTAATGCTGTTCCCGTTGAATCCGAGGATGAAGTTGGGCGAGCCACGCCGCGGCTCTACCCTGAACACCCTTCTGCGTCCCTCGGTGAGCAGTCCTGCCTCGTCAATATGAATTTCAAAGGCCGTGCTGTCTCCGGTGCCGAGGTAGTTGGCTCCAACTCCCGGAATGGTGCCGGCGTTGCCGGTGAGGTCCCAGAAGAGCGCTCCTGGATAGGGCTGCGCCCAGCGCGAGACGCCTGCGGTGTCGGCAACGAGGAAGTAGCGGTTCTCGCTGACGGGGTTCACCGGACCAACCGAGGTTCCCTGCGGCGCCGGGCCGGGGGGAAGCCATAGCGTCCAGCTGTAGAGCAGTGAGTCCGCTCGTGCGCCGGGATAATGGTTGGTTGGCGCCGCAATCGTGATCGTGGTGGGCGTGGCTGTGCCGTCATCAAGCACAATGCCCTCACCACCCCTCAGGCGTCGCTGCGCGGATGCCGACATCGTTGCCAGCAGTCCGAGCATCACCATCGCCAGAAGTGCGCGACCGACACGGCCCAGAGCCGTGGTGCCGGTCCGATACTGCGGGTTGTGTGTGGTTATCATTTCCGTACCCACGCTCCTCCTTCATAGGCCCAGAACCCTTCGGTGAACACACCGGAGGTGTTGGTCTGGTACACGAGGCTTCCGTTCTGTACGCCGGTGAGCGCAATGCGCTCGTTGTAGGTCATGCGCGGCACGATCAACGCGCCCGTGGTTGAGCGGATGTCGAGCGCTCCCTGCGGCGGAGTTGCGGTGAACGATGCGCCGGTGCCGTCGGTAAGGCCAACGCGACGATTGGTCTCCGAAATCACCATGGCCGTCGCGGTGTTCGTTCCGTTGTAGGTGCGGATGTCGAAGAAGGAGTTGGTGTAGTTGTAGCCCATCTCGGCGCGGCCCATCGGACTTGCGCAGTTGATGGCGTTGAAGTACACCGTGCGGCCCAGATAGAGGTCGCGCCACTGCAATCCGCACGAGCCGAGGTCGTAGGCGCTGTCCACTGCCGGACCGATGCTCCCGCGCGAAGTGAGGCCGCTGAAGTCCGCGCTTGCGGTGCGGAGCTGCATGCGTCCGTCGTCGCGGATGCGGAGGAGCGGGTCGCCCACAGCGTTGTTCACCACAAAGGCGTAGGTCACGGGGCGGCCAACGCCGAACACGCCGTTGGTCATTCCCTGAAGCTGCACGCGTGCCCGGTGTGTGCCGTCCGCCTTCGGGTCTGTTGCGCCGCCGATGCCAACACGGCGGTCGTTGGTGATGAGCATCGCCGAGGTGCCGCTGTTGTCCGTCACGTTCAGCACCGACTTCGTTGCAAGGTTGTCCTCGGCGCGAACTGTCAGGCGCGAGCCGGGAGTGGCGGTGCCGATGCCCACGTTCCCGCGGTTGTCAACGCCCGCGCTCGGTCCAACGAAGAGCGTTGGAACCGTCGAGCCGAAGCCGACCATCAGGGAGTTCGCCGTGTTGTTGACAAGGCGCGATCCGCTGCTCTGGCCGCTGCCGATCACGATGGCGTTGGCCGCTGTGGCGTTCACGTTCTGTCCCATCGCTACCGTGTTCGCGGCGCTTCCCGAGGTGATGTTGTTGCCAATCGCCACCGAGGCTGTGCCGCTCGCCGTCACGCTCTGTCCCATCGCAAACGACGCAACGCCGCTTGCGGTGTTGCCGGATCCCATTGCTACGGCTGCGCGTGCGCTGGCAGTGTTCGTGGAGCCGAAGGCTGTTGAGGCCGGACCGCTCGCGGTGTTGCCGGATCCCATCGCCGTTGCGGTGTCGCCCGATGCAGTGTTGTTGGCACCACCGATGACCGTGCCGTAGATGGCACTGACCGTGTTACCCCGTCCGCCGCCAATCGTCGCGAAGTCCGAGGTGGTGCCGGTGACCCTGTTGAGTGCGACGCTGTCGCCACCGCCGCCGATCGTTGCGCCCCGCGAGCCTGCTGCAACGCTGTTGAGCTTGAACCCGGCGATGATGTTCGGGCTGTTCGTCGTCGGCTCAAACCGCAGCACCCGTCCGTTCCCCTGATTCGGGTTGGGGGTGGCTGCCAGGTTGTTCACATGAATCTGGAACGCCTGATTGTCGGTGGTGCCGAGAAAGTTCGTTCCAGCCGTCGTGCCGCTGTTCCCCTGAAGTAGCCAGCCACCCGCCTGCGGAATCGTCGCAACCCACTGGAGCTGTCCGGTCGCATTCGACGTCAGGACGCTCGTGGCGGAGGGAGGGGCCTCGGGAAGCGTCAGTACATAGCTCGAGAAGCCCGGCGTGCCCGCCGTTGGCGTTTTGATGGTGATCGTGCCGACAGGGTTCTGGTTGTCGTCCAGAACGAGCTGTTCGGTTGTTACGCGGCGCTGGGCGCTTGCGCTTGCCGCTGCTACTGCAAGCCCACACAGTGCAAGCACGAGCGTTCGTGAGCGATGCTTAGAGGGTCGATTCATAGGTGCGGATAGAGATGTGTGAATTGTGCGCTGCATCGTCATCCTCACGGGTTACGGGTTGATGATGAAGTAGTGCACGCTTCCACCACTCGGGTTTGCCGACCAGTCGATTGTGAAGTTTGTGCCCGCACTGCGACCAGAAACCTTGTAGCTCGGGAAGTTCGTCGTGTTGTCGTCCCACGTCACGAGAATCTGCGATCCTGCCACCACCGCAGTCTGCGGCACCGTTGTTACCCAGCGTCCGCTGGTGAGCACGGTGTTGCTGCTGTTGATCGTCAGTGTGCCGTTGTAGAGGCCGAGCGCGTTGCGGAAGTTGGCCGGGTTGCCCAGCGTCACGTTGCCGTTGATCACGGTGTTCGATGCCACGTTTGGCCCGCCTGAACCGTCGGGATCGTTGTAGCCGATCGTCGTGGTCTGCACTGTGGTGCTGTTGGGGTTCGTCGCGTTCAGGTTGATGTTCCCCCGCACCGTCGTCTGCGATGCCACGTTCGAGCCAGCGGCACCGTCGGGATCGTTGTACCCGATCAGCAGCGTCTGCGGCGTGTTGCGGCCCGGGTCCGCCGTGTTGATGTTCACGTCGCCACGAATGTTCGTGGTCGAGGGACCGTTCGACGAGCTGCTGCCGTCGGGGTCGGTGTAGCCGATCGTGATGTTCGACTCCGTGCCCGATCCGTTGTTGATGTCGGTGGCGTTGATGTTCGTCTGCGGTGCCGGTCCTGCAACCGAGGTCAGCATTGCGGCGGTGGACCAGGTGGGTGTGCCCGTGGCGTTCTGCACCAGCACTGCGCCCGGCACGTTGGTCGAGTTGACCGGAGCGGCGACGTTCGACCCGTTGCCCACGAAGATGGCGTTCTGTGCCAGCGGAATCGACGGCGCGGTGTTGAACACCACGTTGCCGTTGATGGTGGTCGTTGTCGGCCCGCCGTTGTTGCCGGTGTTCGAGCCGATGTTGGTGTTCCCCCTGATATTGGTGATCGAGGGACCGCTGGGTCCGCTGGAGCCATCCTGGTCATCGTAGCCCAGCGTGATTGTCGTCTCCGAACCACCGCCACCAGCGTTCGGGTTTGCGTCGCTCGTTCCCATGTTCACCGTCACACCCTGCACGCTCGTTGCGCCCGTGTTGTTGCCCACGTTTGCTGCGGTGCCCGCGGTGCTGGCAATCGTGCTGGCCCCGGTTGCTACCAGTGTGCCGTTGATCGTGGTGGTGGTGGGACCATTGCTCGAACCCGTTGCCGATCCGATGTTGGTGTTGCCGTTGATGTTCGTGGTCGAGGCGGCGTTCGTTGCCGTTGCGCCATCGGGGTCGTTGTAGCCGATGTTCGTGGTGGCCTCGCTGGCGTTGCCGCTGTTGACGTCGCCGGTGTTGATGTTGGTCACCGCGCCGCCGGCCGTCGGGGCCGTGGTCACGAAGTTGTTGGCTGTTGACCACACCGGTGTGCCCGAGCCGTTCTGCATCAGCACCGCACCCTGCACGTTCGTCGAGTTGTAGGGGGTTGACACGTTTGCAACGCCCACGAAAATTGCGTTGGTCGGCAGCGGAATTGCCGGTGAGTTGGCGAACACCACGTTGCCGTTGATCGTGGTGGTGGTAGGTCCACCGTTCGATCCGGTGTTCGATCCGATGTTGGTGTTGCCGTTGATGTTCGTGGTCGAGGCGGCGTTCGTCGAGGTCGCGCCATCGGGATCGTTGTAGCCGATGTTCGTGGTGGCCTCGTTGTTGTTGCCGCTGTTGACGTCGCCGGTGTTGATGTTGGTCACCGCGCCACCGGCTGCCGGGGCCGTGGTCACGAAGTTGTTGGTCGTTGACCAGGTCGGGGTGGAACCCACGACGCTCAGCACCGAGCCGTTGGCGCCGGGAGCGTAGGGCTGTGCCTGGTTGGAGGCGTTGCCGACGTAGATGTTGTTCTGGGGCAGCGGCAGAGTGACGGTGCCACCGAAGCTGACGTTGCCGTTGATGATGGTCGTTGTCGGCCCGCCGTTGTTGCCGGTGTTCGAGCCAATGTTCGTGTTCCCCTTGATGTTCGTGGTCGAGGGACCGCTGGGGCCGCCGGAGCCATCCTGGTCATCGTAGCCCACGGTGATCGTCGTCTCCAGGCCACCCAGCGTCGGCGCGTTGTCGCTCGTGCCGATGTTGGTGATGATGCCCTGCACGCTCGTCTGGCCCGAAGTGTTCCCCACGTTCGCCGCCACACCGGGGAGGGAGGCAATCGTGCTGGCTCCGGTTGCTACCAGTGTGCCGTTGATCGTCGTCGTAGTTGGGCCACCAGCGGATCCCGTTGCCGATCCGATGTTGGTGTTGCCGTTGATGTTTGTGGTCGAGGCGGCGTTCGTCGAGGTCGCGCCATCGGGGTCGTTGTAGCCGATGTTCGTGGTGGCCTCGTTGTTGTTGCCGCTGTTGACGTCGCCGGTGTTGATGTTGGTCACCGCGCCGCCGGCTGCCGGGGCCGTGGTCACGAAGTTGTTGGTCGTTGACCAGGTCGGGGTGGAACCCACGACGCTCAGCACCGAGCCGTTGGCGCCGGGAGCGTAGGGCTGTGCCTGGTTGGAGGCGTTGCCGACGTAGATGTTGTTCTGGGGCAGCGGCAGGGTGACGGTGCCACCGAAGCTGACGTTGCCGTTGATGGTGGTCGTTGTCGGTCCACCGCTGTTGCCGGTGTTTGAACCAATGTTCGTGTTGCCGTTGATGTTCGTGGTCGAGGGACCACTGGGGCCGGCACCGTCGCCGTCATTGTAGCCGATGTTGTTGACGGTCTCACCGGCCGCACCCGGCGTGCCATCGCTCGTGCCCATGTTCACCGTTGACCCCTGCACGTTGGTGGTGCCGGTGTTGTTGCCGAGTGAGCCTGCGCTCCCGGCGGTGGTGGCAAGGGCTGTGGTGCCGGTTGCGCTCAGATTCGTGAATGCTCCGGTGCTCGGCGTTGTGTTGCCGATGGGCGTGTTGTTGATCGATCCACCGGTGATCGTCGCTCCCGTGATCGTCGCCGTCGGAATCGTGAGTCCACCCGGAAGCGTGGTGCTCCAGGAGGGGGTGCCGCCGGCGGTGTTGTTCGTCACCAGCACGCTGTTCGGGCTGGGGGCGTAGGCCTGCTGGTTCCCCGAGGCGTTGCCCACCCAGATGTTGTTCTGCGCCAGCGGAATCGTCGGCGCGTTGGTGAAGTTCACTGTGCCGTTCAGCGTCGTGGTGCCGCCGCTGTGGCCAATCGTGATCGTCTGTCCGTCGAGCGTTGTTGTGCCGGTGCTGTTGCCAACCGCTGCGGTGGATCCCGGATTGGTGGCGATGCTGGTGTTGCCGGTGGAGGTCAGGTTGGTAAACGCTCCGGTGCTGGGTGTGGTGTTCCCGATGGGCGTGTTGTTGATCGATCCACCCGTCACGGCCGTTCCGCTCATCGTCCCCCCGGTAATCGTCGGGGTGGTGATGGTCGGCGTTGGAATCGTCAGCCCGCCCGGAAGCGTGGTGCTGTAGAAGGGAGCGCCCGAAGAGGTTACCAGCACGCTGTTGGAGGTCGGCGGAATCAGCGTCACCTTCTTCGTGGCCCCGCTGTTGTCGATCGTCATCAGAATGCCCGCTACTGCCGGCACTCCTGTCATGTTCGGCAGCTCGAGCGAGTAGCTGGCTGGTGTACCCGGCCCGCTTGGAGCACGCAGAACAAAAACGTTCCCAGTGGCCGGATCACGCAGCACGAGTTGGTCTGCACCAACACCTGGGCCGTACTGTGCGAAGGCGTTGCCTGCTACCAACAGGAGCGATGCGGCAATCGCCGCGCATGGTGCACGGTGGTCGGAGATTCGCATACGGGAGTAATGTTGTGTTGTATGAGAGGATAAGGACAAGCATACGCCAGCCTGCACACGCATTGGAGGGGCGTGCGGGCAGAGACAGGTCGAATGCACGACCTGCCGGTAGTGGCAGAGCACTACTATGGAGGGGTAGGAAATAGTGATCGCGCGAGGGACGCGACCTGGTATGGAGGTGCCTGAATGAGGGAGGCCTGCGAAACGCCTTCGCGCACTTCACGCGAGGCATCCGAGACACGGTGCAGCCTGCGTACGCATGGAGGATGCGCACACTGATCGAGCCGAAGCAACGGCTCATCAGTAGTGGCGAGCACTACGTGGAGGGGTAGGGAATGGAGATCGCGCGAGGGACGCGACTCGTTATGGAGGTGTCTTGAGGGAAGCTCGAAACGTCTTCGCAATCGCGCGAAGCATCTAGAACAGAGACAGACCTACATTATAGAGAAACTGGAAACCAAACCGTGCCGTCCCGATGAGCGAACGAGGAGTTCGTCAGCAGCGACGAAAGCACTACATAAAGGGGTGAAAAAAACCGCGAGAGGGGCGCGATCTGTTTGTTATGGAGGTGCTTTGAGAGGGGTGCTTGAAGCGCTTTTGCAGCAAGCGGTGCAAAGCTACGATCTTCCTGAAGAATCACAAGCGTAAAGAGGATTGTGGTGCCCCAAAACAGGTCACGATATGTAGTTATTCCATAACGTGATGTGCTATACCATCAACTGGTTGGAGGAGTGTGCCGGCAAGCCAGTGGAGGGTGAGGCGTCGCGATATGCACGCTGGGGAGGAGTGACGTTGGCAGTTCTCCCCTGAAGAGAAGCTCAAGGTTCTGTTGCATCGTGACGGCGGCGAGCCACCGCTTCACCTGTCGCTGCAAATCGATGATGGCGTGTCGTGGTGCTGGAATCCATGCGAGCGGTCCATCGCATTGGTGACGTTCCGGCGAGCAGGTCCGAGCGCTACTGTCTGGAGGGCAGGGGGTGATCAGGAACTTCGGGGGGCAAGACCTCGGTCACGCTGGGGAACGCCTGGATGTGAAAGCGTCGGAGCTGAGAGAAGTATCGGGAACGGGGTGCAAAAAAAAGGCGAGGCCACCATGTGTACAGCATGGTGGCCTCTAGGGAATGGTAAAGACAACCCCTCCGTTGTCTTACCACATCCTCTTCTGAACGTACAAACATACGACAACCGTTCTCTCCACCAACACCCACAATAATTTTTTATTTACGCAGCTTTGTAAAGGAAGAGGGGCTATCGGCAGCGTACCATCGATGCGGCCACCGCTCAGTTCATGTGGAAAAGTTGCCAGGCACCGGCAACGTAGAGGAACGTCAGCCTGTCGCCCAGCACTGCTGCCGTGCCCCCCACTGATCCGGCGTCCGCGTCGTTGTAGAGAACGTAGAGTATCTGTCCGTTGGTTCCAACCGCCGGAAGTGCGGCGTTGACGCCGCTGCCGGTACCGTCGTCCGCCACCTCCCACACTGCCACATCGCTCGGAATCGTTCCTGTACTGCCGCTGCCGTAGGACAGCAGGACTCTTCCATCACTCACATGCAGACCGACTCCGTCGGTGTTGGTGTTGGAGAGCGTGAGTGTTGGAGTTGCGGCGCTGTTGTTGGAGAGCGACAGTGCACCCGTTGGAGTGGGATCGATCCAGCTCATCGTGCCGCCGGTGGTGCTGCCGAGCACCTGGCCGTTGGCGGTGGGTGCGGCCGTCGGAAGAGTGTAGGTGATGTCGGCCAACTGCGTCCCTGCCTGGAGCGCGGTGTAGTTGGTGCTCCCTGTCGGGAAGGCTCCAACTGCGGTCTCGGCCTCGTACAGTCGAAGCTGGCGCGCGCTCCCATCGTTGTTGGCAAGCCACAGATCAGTGTTGCCGAGCACCGCCGTGTTGTTCGCCGACACCACCATGTCGCGGCTGCCGGTGTTCCCGCCCAGAAAGCCGACGCTGCCACTCCCGGCAAGCGTCAGTCCGCGTCCGCCAACGATTGCCGAATGGCCGCCGCTCACCACGTTGTTCAACCCGCCGCCGATGGTGCTGACGGCTGCGTTGGTGGCAATGGTGTTGCCGCTGCCACCGGCGATGGTGCCAAGAGCCGCATCGTTGCCGATATGGTTGTTCTGGCCGCCACCAATCGTACTCGTTGGGGAGGTGGTGTCGATGTGGTTGTTCTGGCCACCGCCGATGACCGCCAGTGCCGAGGACGTACTGTTGTCCAGTCCGCCGCCGATGGTGGAGTTGACAGCGGCGGCGCTGATGATCTGGTTATTCTGCCCTCCGCCCACCGTGCCAATGGTGGCCGCGATGCCGTTCTGCCTGCCGCCGCCGATGGTGGCGACTCCTGCGTTGGCCGCAACGATGTTGCTCCACCCACCGGAGATGGTCGAGATCGCCGCGTCGGCGCCGATCTGGTTCCCGCTGCCGCCGCTGATCGTGCTGTTGTTCGTGTTTGCGCCAATCTGGTTCGTGGCACCGCCGCTGATGGTGCTGACCACTGCTCCGCTGGCGATGCTGTTCCCGTTGCCGTTGGCAATGGTGCCGAGCGTCGCGTCGTCGTCAATCACGTTGTTGATGCCGCCACCGATGCTGCTGATCGCCGAGTTCGTGCCGATATGGTTGCTGACGCCACCAGCAATCGTTCCTGTTGCCGAGGCTATACTATTGTCCAGACCACCGGCAATGGTGGAGTTGGCCGAGGCGGTGCCGATGATGTCGTTGTTGCGCCCGCCCCCTACGGTGCCGGTGGATGCCGCAATGTCGTTGAGCCTGCCGCCGCCCACCGTGCCGAACTCTGCTCCGACACCTACCGTATTTGCCCTGCCGCCAGCGATGGTGCTTCCCTCTTCGCCGGCACTGTTCCCATCGCCGCCACCAATCGTCGAGAAGTTCCCGGTGGCAGTGTTCGTCGAGCCGCTTGCACCACCTCCGCCGATTGTTGCCCCCACCGTCGTGGCACCAACGCTGTTCGCGTTGTAGCCGCCAATAAGGTTCGCGCTCGTCCCGTTCGGCTCGTAGCGCATCACGCGTCCCGTGCCGCCGGACCCAGCGGTGTTGACGCGAACTTCGAGTGCCTGGGCGTTGATGGTTCCGATGAAGTCACTTGCAGCGGCTGTGTTGCCGCTGGTTCCCCAGTACCTGCCGTCCAGTGCTGCGCTCACCACGTTGCCAGAGATGTAGGTGGTGCTGGCATCGGGGGCGTTCGGCACACCGTAGCCTATCGTGTTCTGGGCGCCCTGTCCGGTGCCAAAGGTGTTTGTCAACCCGTCGCCGGTGCCCATGGTCGAAGCGCCGCTGGAGTGGAGCGTCGTGAACGATCCGGCCGCGGGGGTCGTTCCGCCGATGACCGTGCCGTCGATTGTGCCGCCGGTGATGGCAGGGGAGGGAATTGTCAGGCCGGAGGGGAGCGACGTCTGCCAGCCGACGGTGCCGCCGCCACTGGTCAGGACGCTGTTGGATGTTGGAGGAAGCGGAGTGAGCGGGTGGGGAGCCGGGCCGCTGTTATCCAGGAGCAGCAGCACTCCCGCAGCGGCGGGAACGCCGCTCATGTCGGGAAATTGGAGGACATAGTTGCTGCTGCCGGGTGATCTGAGGGTAAAGGTTCCTCCAAGAGGATGCTGAATCACGACTTGGCTTGCTCCAACGCCCGGTGGCTGCGCGTGGAGTGTAATGGCGCACGACAGCGTTACTGCCGCAACTGCAGTGAGGGTACGGTTGCGCATGGTGTGAGGGGAGAATGATGTAGAAGTGAGAGGGAAAGGATTTGCTGGTGAAGGAAGATGGGGGTGCAACGGTGGGGAGATTGGGAGGGATGGTATCCCCCGCACCGTCAGCACAGCAAAATACTCTCCTCCGCAGGATCAGCAAGGCACCTCGTGTACGGGAATGGTCGATGTCGTGGGCGGATCGGTCCTCTGTAAAACGGTGCCCGCCGGGGAGAATGCTCTCCCCGGCGGGCTGTTCGATTCGATGTGAACCGCGATTACGGGTTCAGCACCTGCCAGTGGATCTGGGTGTTGGCGGGGACGCCCGCACCGCTCAGCACGGTGAAGGTGCCACCTGCTCCCGGAGTGATCGTGCTCACCTCGAGCGGGATCACTGCGCCGCCGTTCGCGTCGCGGTAGGTCACGAGCACCGTTGCGCCTGCTGCCAGGTTGAACGTTGCCGGCACCGTGATCACGTGCGTGGTTGCGCCCGTCACCGTGTTGTAGACGCCCTTGGCGATGCCGAGCGCTGCCAGGAGGCTTGCGCCCGACTCACGGCGGAGGTCGCCGGTGGAGTTCGCAATCACGAACCCGTCGGTTCCGGTTACCGTCGCTCCGGCGTTGGCCGAGAGCGAGCCCATGCGAACGTTCGACGTGCCGCCGGTGCCGTCCACCTGGAGCGCCCGCCCTGCGGCGTTTGCGTTGGTGATCTGCACTGCCGGCTGGCTTGCCGTGTTGTTCGAGAACTCCGCCGCGCGACCCGTACCCTGCTGGCGGGCGCGGATTGCCGAGGTGGAGCTTGCAGCGTTGGTTGCCGTGAAGTCGCCCGCATAGCCGGTTCCGGCCACCGTTGCGTTCACACCGTCGCCGTTGCCGTTGTTCACGGCGCGCACCGCTGCACCACCACCACCCGTCGTCACCGTTGCCTGCACCGCGTCGGCGCTGGCGCTGGTGGCGCTCGTGGTGGCAACAAGAGCGTCTGCCGTGCTGCTCAGGTTGTTCACCGTGAACGAGCCTGCATAGCCGGTGTTCGTGCCGTTCATCGCCACGGTGACGCCGTTACCTGTTCCGGCCGTCGTTGTGGCGTTGATCAGGTTTGCCGCAGTGTTCGAGTTGACGTTGACGCCGTTGCCGGTGCCGTTCGTCGTGACCGCGATCACGTTTGCCGTGCTTGCCGCATTGGTGATCTGCGCGTTCACCGCCGAGCCTGTGCCGGCGTTGACTGCGTTCACCGCGTTGCCGCTGCCGTTCTGCGTGCTCTGCACGGCGTAGCTCGTGTTGCTGGCCGAGAAGGTCGCGGCCTCGTTCGTCCCCGCACCCACCACAGCAAACTGGCTGGTGCCCGGCGTTGTCGTGTTCACTCCGACCTGGCCGGTGGAGAGGACGCGAATCCGCTCGGTGGCGTCGGTGGAGATGCTGAGGTCCTGTGCGTCGGAGGTGCCAATGTAGTTGGTCCCCGGTGTCGTGCCGCTGTTGCCGGTGACTGTCCAGGCGGTGTTGCCGATGACCGAGGCAACCGAACGCTTGGTCAGGTCGCCGGTGGCGTTCGCCACCACGATTCCCTCGTTTGCTGCCATTGTCGGTGCGAGGTTCGGGCCGGCCAGCGAGGTCATCCGCACGTTGGCGGTGCCAGGAGTGCCGCTCACCGTCAGGTTATAGCCAGCTACTGGCGCGATGCCGATACCAACGATGTTGGCGAGCGTGACCGGAGTGGTTGCGCCCGTGCTGAACGAGGCGCCGTTGAAGGCAGCCGCGCCGGCAGTGTGCGTGATCGGCGCGTTCACCGTCACGGTGTTGTTGAAGGTGCTGGTGTTGTTCACCTGCACCGTGCCGTTGAAGGTCGAAGGCGTTCCACCCGTCGTTGTGAAGGCCGTGCCCGACACGTCGAAGGAACCTGCGGGAGTGATCGTCGCACGGGTCACGCTGTTGGTGCGGAGCACCAGCGGCTGTGCGTTGTTCGAGCCAAGCACCTCGCCGCCGGCGAGGTTGTTGCCGCTCAGACTCCATGCGGTTCCGCTGACCACGTTTCCGATGCTCTCGCGGCGGAGATCACCAGCGTTGTTGGCGATCACGATACCGTCGGTGCCCGTGATTGCCGCGCCGGCGTTGGAGGCCAGCGACTGCATCTGCACGTTCGGGGTGCCGGCAGGACCAGCCACCATGAGCGTGCGGCCGGCAACCGGAGCACCGCCGAGGCCGGTGAGTCCGTTGACCTGGAGATTGTTCCCCAGCGTTGCCGGTGTCGATGCGCTCGTCGAGAGCGACGGGCCGTTGAAGGACGCTGCGCCCGTGTTCTGGGTGAAGCTGTTGTTCACCGTCACCGCGGCGTTGAGCGTCGTCGGTGTTCCTCCGTTCACCGTGAAGCTGCTACCGCTGAAGCTGGCAGCGCCCGTGACCTGACTGAAGGAGCTTGTTGCGAGCACAGGACCGTTGAACGTGCTGTTGCTGTTCGCCGTCAACGTGCCGTTGAGGGTAGAGGCAACACCCCCGGCCACTGTGAATGCCGTTGCCGTTCCAACCACATCAACCGAGCCGCCTGGCGTGATGACAAGGCGGTTCGCGTTGTTGCTGCGGAGCACCAGCGGCTGTGCGTTGGTGGAGCCGAGGAACTCGCTGCCGATCAGGTTGTTGCCGGTCAGGCTCCACGCCGTTCCGCTGACCACGCTTCCGACGCTCTCGCGGCGGAGGTCACCAGCGTTGTTGGCGATCACGATACCGTCGGTGCCCGTGATTGCCGTGCCGGCGTTGGAGGCCAGCGACTGCATCTGCACGTTCGGGGTGCCGGCAGGACCAGCCACCATGAGCCTGCGACCGGCAACCGGAGCGCCGCCGAGGCCGGTGAGTCCGTTGACCTGGAGGTTGTTCCCCAGCGTTGCCGGGGTGGTGGCACCTGTCATCAGGGAGGTGCCGTTGAAGTTGGCATTGCCCGAGGAGTGGGTGAAGGTGTTGTTCACTCCCACCGTCCCGTTGAAGGTGGAGGGTGGATTCACCTGTACGCTGCTGCCGTTGAACTGTGCCGAGCCGGAGGTGTGGTTGAAGTTGTTGTTCACCTGCACCGTGCCGTTGAACACCGATGGAGTCGAAGCAGAAGTGGTAACGCTGCCGCCGTTGAAGTTGGCGCTCCCCGAGGAGTGGGTGAAGGTGTTGTTCACTCCCACCGTTCCGTTGAAGGTGGAGGGGGCGGTGGCTGCGGTCGTAAGGGCCGCACCCGCCTGCACATCCACCGAGCCAGCGCTGCTGATGATCACTCGATCCGTGTTGTCCGTCCGCAGGCGGAGCGGTTGCGGGTCGGTTGTGCCGATGAAGTTCGCTGCCGTCGTGCCGGCGTTGCCGGTCAGGCTCCACGCTGCCGAGGCGATCACGGAGCTTGCAGACTCACGGCGAAGGTCGCCCGAGCTGTTTGCTACCACGATACCGTCGGTGCCCGTCAGTGCGCTTCCGGTGTTCGTGCCGAGCGACTGCACGCGGGTGTTCGGTGTGCCCGGAGTGCCCGCAACCGTCAGGTTGAAGCCGCCAACCGGAGCACCGCCGAGGCCGGTGAGTCCGTTGACCGTCACGTTTGCGCCGAATGTTGCCGGTGTTGTCGCGCCGGTTGTGAAGCTGGCGCCGTTCGCTGCCACGGTGTTGTTGAAGAACGCTGCGCCGTTCGCCGTCAGCGTGCTTGCCGTGGTCACCGTCCCGTTGAAGGTGGAAGGCGTGGTGGCGTTCGTCGTGAACGACGCACCGTTTGCCGTCACCGCTCCGTTGAACGTCGCCGGCGTCGTGGCTGACGTTGTCAGCGCTGTGCCAACAACGTTGAACGAGCCAGCGGCGGTGATCCGTGCACGCTCCAGGGCACTCGTCGCGAGGATGAAGTCCTGGGCATCTGCCGTGCCGAGGTAGTGCTGGCCGGCGCCGGTGCCCGGCGAGGTGCTGGTGTTGCCGCGCAGACTCCACGCCGTGCTGTTGATCACCGCGTTGCGGTCACGCTTGACCAGATCACCGTTGTTGTCGGCAATCACGAATCCATCGTTCGCTGTCAGGCCCGCCATCACCGGCACGCCGCTCAGCGACTGCATCCGCACGTTTGGTGTGCCGGCGGTTCCCTGCACTGCCAGGCGCATGCCGCCAACCGGGGCAATGCCAAGTCCGGTGTTGCCGTTCACCGTCAGGTCGTTGCCAAGCGTGGCCGGCGTTGTTGCGCCGGTTGCGAAGCTCGTGCCGTTGAAGTTGGCGGTGCCGGAGTTCTGCAGAACGTTGTTGTTCGCCGTTACCGTGCCACCAAAGGTTGTCGGTGTCGTCGCGCCTGTCGAGAGGCTCGTGCCGTTGAAGGCTGCGGTGCCGGTGGTCTGCAGGTAGTTGCCGTTCACCGTCTCGTTGGCATTCACCGTCACGTTCGCACCGAAGGTGGCGGGGGCGGAGGCTGCCGTCGTCAGGCCGGTGCCGGTGATCTGCACGACACCGCCGGCGGTCACGCGTGCCCGCTCCTGGTTGTCAGTGCGGATCACGAAGTCGTTGGGGTCGGTGGTGCCGATGAAGTTCGTGGACGGGTTCGTGCCGGTGTTGCCGGTGAGTGCCCAGGCCAGGCTCCCAATCACTGCCGATGCCGAACGCTTGGTCAGGTCGCCGTTGTTGTCGCCAACAACCAGTCCCTCGTTCGCTGCCAGCGGCGTTGCAAGGCCAGCGCCCGAGAGCGAACCCATGCGGACGTTTGCCGTGCCCGCGGTGCCGTTCACCTGGAGCGCGCGCCCTGCGGCGTTCGCGTTGGTGATTGCCACTGTGGCAATGCCCGCCGCATTGTTGTTGAAGTCGGCTGCCGATGCGGCCCCTGCGGTGGCAAGGATCGTAGTGCCGGTCGTCGATGTTGCGCTAATGGCGTTTGCGCCACCGGCGTTCGTTGCTACAACCGTTGCGTTCGTGCCGCTGTTGTTCGAGAACGAACCCGCACTGCCCGTCGTTGAGGTTGCCGCCACTGCCGTGCCTGCGTTCGAGCCTGCCACAACCGCTCCGGCCGAGCCGGTGTTCACCGCGCTGAGCGTGGGGGAGGCTCCGCTGTTGTTGGCGAAGATGCCGCCCGAACCGCTGGCTGCCGTTCCCTGGACCGCCGTGCCGTTGCCGCTGTTCGTGGCAACCACCGTTCCTGCTGCGCCGTTGTTGGCGAAGCTGCCGGCGGTGCCGCTCGTTGCCGTTGCCTCGAGCGCTGTGCCGCTGTTGATGTTGATCGCTGCAACAGCTGCGTTCGCTGTGCTGTTGTTCTGGAAGCGACCGGCGTTGCCGGCCTGTGCGCTGCCGCTCACCGCGTTGCCCGTGCCCGTGTTGGCACCGGAGAGGGTGGGGCTGGAGGCGCCGCTGCTCTGGAACAGACCGGCACTGCCACTGTTGGTGCTGGCGCTGATGCCGTTGCCTGCGCCGCTGTTCAACACGGTGGCTGCGTTCGAGGCGTTGTTTGCCGTGACGTTGAGGGCAACGTCCGTTGCCGCAGCGTTCACGTCGAGCTGGGCGTTCGGCGTCGTCTGGTTGATTCCCAGGCGGCCGGTTGCGCCGGTAAAGCGGGCGCGCTCGGCGTTGCCGGTCATGAACCGGATATCCTGGGTTGCAGCGTTCGTCGTGGCAATCACCAGCGGCTGCGTGTTCGTGGTGCCGATGAACTGACCAGCGGCGCCGTTGTAGGCGCTGGTGATCGCGTTGCCGGCCAGGAGCCACGAGAAGGCCCCGATGACGCCTGCCGGATCCTCGCGACGGAGGAGGCCGGTGTTGTTGGCAATCACCAGACCGTCGGTGGCAACCACCGGCGATGCAGTGTTTGCGCTGAGCGAGGTGGCGCGAACGTTCGGCGTGCCGGCGGTGCCGGCAACGTCGACCGCAATACCGGTGGCGTTGCTGTTCTGCACGAACAGGGCGGCGCTGCCCGCCGTGTTGTTCGTGATCTCCGCGCCGCGGCCCGCCCCTGCGTTCGTTGCCACGAGCGTGGTGCCGGCACCGTTGTTGCTGAAGACACCGGCGTTGCCGGTCGTTGCCGTCACGTTCACACCGCGGCCCGTGCCGGCCGTGCTCACCTCGACCGCGTTCGCAGTGTTCGCTGCGTTCGAGATCATCAGGCGCGCGGCGGGGTTGGTGCCGGTGGTGTTGTCAACGCCGAGGCGGGCGTTCGGCGTTGTTGTGCCAACTGCCAGATCGCCTGCTGCGGTGATCCGTGCCCGCTCCACGTTGTTCGTGAAGAACTCGATTGGCTGGGCAATCGTGGTGTTGGTGGTTGCAACCACCAGCGGCTGCGTGTTCGTGGTGCCGATGAACTGACCAGCGGCGCCGTTGTAGGCGCTGGTGATCGCGTTGCCGGCCAGGAGCCACGAGAAGGCCCC